>VOFH01002986.1_pt1 | contig 22624 bp, 24 predicted proteins | sample 5384091 | NCBI WGS metagenome assembly VOFH01 (sample SAMN12384727, study PRJNA508395) | human gut metagenome | isolation source: healthy gut G | host: Homo sapiens
GCTTATCCAGCAGAGTGCAGATCTTCAGGGAGGCGGGGCCCTTGGTCTTCAAATACGCCGCCGTATGGCTCAGGGTCAGGCCGGAGTCCAGAATGTCCTCCAGAATCACCACATGCCGCCCCGCCAGGTCGACGGAAATGTCCTTTTGAATCCGGATTTTCCCGGAGGACTGCGTCCCGCCGCCATAGGAGGACACGGCCATAAAGTCAATCTGGCAATCCAGGGGGATCGCCCGGATCATGTCGGCAAAAAACATCACGACGCCCTTGAGCACGCCGATGAAAATGGGGTTTTTCCCGGCGTAATCGGCCGTCAGCTCCCGGCCCAGCTCAGCAATGCGGGCCTTGATCTGGTCCTCGGACAGGAGAATGCGCTCTATGGCACTGTGCATAGCGGATTACCTCTTTCTCTTTAAATTAGTCAGGCTGATTTCCCACGCCGGTCCCCCGGCGGGGGCGGCAAAATCCAAATTGACGCCGATGCCGCCCACCGCCAGGACCTGCGCGCCGTCGGCCACCACCGGCACGGCGTCCCGGAGCTGCGCCGGGACCTTCCGGTCCATCAGCAGGCGGCGCAGGCTCCGATGCCCGGCGGGCAGGCGGAGGGAGTCCCCGGCCCGGCGAGACCGGAGCACCAAGGTAGATTTTGTAATTGTATCACAGGCAACCGCAAATGTGAACGGTGTATTTTGAATTCTCCCTCCGGCAGCAGCCTGCAGCGGATCTCCCAGTCCGCAGTCCGCGTGACCCCGGGAACCGCCAGCGCCGTCTCCCGAAGGGCCCGGTTCCGGCTTCATGGGCGCCAGCTTCTCATACCGCCGCCCCAAGCAGACCCCCCCGGGAAAGGAGGCCCAGGCGGCCGGGCGGCGGGAGCGGGCCAAGGCCTCGGCCCGGCGCAGGTGGACCGACTCCGGCTCCGGCACGCCGCATTCCTGCAAAAACTCCGCCAGAACCCGGCTGCGCAGTCCGGGCGGCAGGGCCGAAAGCCCCGGGCAGTCCAGCCCCCCTTCGTCCCGAAGCGACGCCAGGGCGTCCAGGGTCATCCCGTCCAGCAGCGCCTGGTCCTGCCGCAGGGTCAGCGCCATCCGACTGCAGTTTTGGACAAACTGGGGATTCTCCCGGCGCAAAACCGGCACAACCTCGCTCCGGATCCGGTTGCGCAAGAAGTCCGGCCGCCCGTTGGTGCTGTCCTCCACATGGGGCACGCTCCACCGGGCCAAGAACTCCTCCACCTCCCGGCGGGTGACCGACAGCATGGGCCGGATCACCCGGCCCCGGCTGGGGGCGATGCCGCCCAGGCCCCGGAGTCCGGCGCCGCGCAAAAGATGGAGCAGCACCGTCTCCGCGTTATCGTCCGCCGTGTGGGCGGTGGCAATCCGGGCCCCAGGCTCCAGGCTCTCCAAAAAAGCGTACCTGGCCCGGCGGGCGGCATCCTCCAGTCCCCGGCCCTGCGCCCGGATTTGTCCGCGGCCCACCGTCAGGCCAATCCCGTAGTCGGCGCAAAACCGGCGGACGAATTCCTCGTCCCGGTCGGATTCCCCGCCCCGCAGCCCGTGGTTGAAATGGGCGGCGGAAATGGTAAGCTCCAGAGGCTCCCGCAGCAAATACAGGCACCACACCAGGGCCATGGAATCCGCCCCCCCGGAGACCGCGCAAATCACCCGGCTGCCCCGCTCCAGAAGGCCCTGTTCCCGGCAAAAGGATAACACGCGATGTTCAAACGTCATAGCAAGCCCTCCCAGCAAAGGGCCGCAGCCCCATACCGGCAGCCCTCACGGGGTATGCCTCCACTCCCGGTCGGCGAAGGTCGTGTACTGCGGCAGCCACTGGAGCTTGACCGTGCCGGTCTCACCGTGGCGGTTCTTGGCCACGATGCACTCGGCGACGTTCTTCTCCTCGGAATTTTCATTGTAATAGTCGTCCCGGTACAGAAACAGCACCTCGTCCGCATCCTGCTCGATGGCGCCGGACTCCCGCAGATCGGACAGCAGCGGCCGCTTGTCCTGGCGGCTCTCGTTCGCACGGGAGAGCTGGCTCAGGCAAAGCACCGGCACATTGAGCTCCTTGGCCATGATTTTCAGCGCCCGGGAAATCTCGGAGACCACCGTAACCCGGTTCTCTCCGGGGCGGCCGTAGCCGGACCCCGTCATCAGCTGCAGGTAGTCGATGAGCACCAGGCCCAGGTTGTCCAACCGGCGGCACTTGGCGTTCATCTCCGCAACGGACAGAGACGGATTGTCGTCCACGCGGATGTCCGTCTGGCTCAGCGCGGCGGAGGCCACCGCCAGCTTGGTCCACTCCTCATCGGAGAGCTTGCCCGTGGCCATTTTCTGGCTGTCCACAAAGCTCTCGCCGGACAGCAGCCGCATGGCCAGCTGCTCCCGGGACATCTCCAGAGAGAAAAACGCCACGGTCTGCCGGTACTTTTTGGCCACGTGCAGGGCGATATTCAAAGCGAAGGAGGTCTTTCCCATGGCGGGCCGGGCGGCAATGAGGAGCAAATCCGACCGGTTGAGTCCGTTGATCTTCCGGTCCAGGTCCACCAGGCCCGTGGAAAGCCCCGGGATCTCGCTGTCGGACTGGGCCAGCTCCGTGAGGCGGTCGAACACCTTGTGCAGCACCAGGCCGATGGGCTCCAGGCTCTCGCCCCGCTCGCCCTTGCGCAAGGCGTAAATCTTCCGCTCCGCCGACTCCAGAATCTCCGAGGGCGTGCCGACTCCCTCATAGACGGTCTCGGAAATCTCCGAAGCGGCCGTGGCCAGGGCACGCAGCAGGGCCTTGTCCCGGACAATGGCGGCGTACCGGGCCGCGTTGGCCGAGGTGGGGGTGATTTCCATGAGCTGCTTGATATACTCCGTGGAGGTCTCCTGCCACACCCCTCGCTCCTGCATCTTGTCCAGCACCGTCACCGGGTCGATCACCTGGGAGAAGTGGAACATGGTGTAAATCGTCTCGTAGATCTCCCGGTTCTGCTGGAGATAAAAGTCCTCCGGTTTCAGCAGGCCGATCACATCCGGCACACAGCGGCTGTCGATCAGCATAGCGCCCAAAACCGACTGCTCCGCCTCCAGGGAGTGCGGCGCCTGCCGGCTCCATAATTCCTCTGCCTCTGCCATGGCCGTTTCCTCCCTTCAGACGCCGGAAATCTCAGCTCTTTTCTTGAATCTGCACCGTGAGCTCCGCCGTGATCTCATAGCCGAGCTTGCAGCGGACGGTATAGATGCCCGATGGTCTTAATGGGTTCCTCGATGACAATCTTCCGCTTGTCCAGGGAGATCCCTTGGCTCTGCAGCGCATCTGCAATTTCCTGGTTGGTCACGGAGCCGAACAGCCGCCCCGCTCCGCCGCCCTTGGCAAAAACCGTCAGCGTCATGGCCTTCAGCCGTTTGGACAGCTCCATCGCCTCCGCCCGCTCCCGGCTTTGGCGCTCCTGGGCGGCCTTGTCGTTCATCCGCATGGTGTTGACGGCGTCCGGCGTCGCCTCCATGGCGATCTTTCTGGGCAGCATATAGTTCCGGGCATAGCCGTCCGAAACCTCCAGCATCTGCCCCTTCTTCCCTTTTCCCCGGACATCCTGCAGCAAAATAACCTTCATGATATGATAACTCCTTTCCTGTTTCCAGCGGCCCCGGGCGTCCTGCAAAGCGCGCCCCGGGCGCCCCGTACTTCCGGCGCGGCAGCCGTCTTAATTTTCATAGTATTGATCAATGGAAGCAACCAGCCGGTCCACCGCCGTCTTCACATCGCAATTGGGGATCTGGGCCCCGGCCGTCGCGGCGTTTCCGCCGCCGCCCAGAGGCTCCAGAATCACCTGGACGTTCGCCTCTCCAATGGACCGGGCGGAGATAATCACCCGGCCGTCGCTGGGATACAGCACAAAGGAGGTCAGGATGCCCTGGATGTTCAGCAATTCATCCGCCGCCTGGGCGGCAATACGGGGCGGCTGGTGCCGGCGTTCAGCGCCGCGATGGCAATCTGTTCCCGGTAGAGCCGGGCGGACTTGATGATCTGATACCGGGCCAACGTGGCCTGGAAATCGTTTTGCAGCAGCTTTTTCACCTCCACCGTGTCGGCTCCCAACCGGCGGAGGAAGGCGGCCGCCTCAAAGGTGCGCTCTCCTGTGCGGACGTTGAAGTTCTTGGTGTCCAGGACAATGCCCGCCAGCAGCGCCCTGGCCTCCATGGGCAAAATTTCCGCCCCCTCCACGGCATACTGCAGCAGCTCCGTCACCAGCTCCGAGGCGGAGGAGGCGTAGGGCTCGTGGAGGTTGACCACCACCGGATTGATATAATCTGCGGCTCTTCGGTGGTGATCCACCACGCAGACCTTGGAAATGGCGTCCAACAGCGGCTTACACTCCACCTGATCCGGCCGGTTGGTATCCACCACGATCAAAGGCTCTTGGCGTCGGCCAGGAGCAGCGCATCCTGACCGGAGAGGAAGGCATCGGCATACTCCGGCGTGGCCGTCAGCTGCTCCAGGAGCTTTCCCGCCGCGTTCTGTTCCAGATCCAGGACGATTTTGGCCTTCTTCCCCTTTTTTCCGGCACAGGCAGCAAATGCCCACCGCCGCGCCCACGGCGTCCAAATCCGCGTTTTTTGTGGCCCATGACAAAAATCTGGCTGCACTGGGCAATCAGCTCCGACAGGGAATTGGCCGTCACCCGGGAGCGAACCTTGAGCGGTGGTCCGTCTCCCTTTGGTGCGGCCCCCGTAAAAGGAGAAGTTGTACCGGTCCTTGATCACCGCCTGGTCGCCGCCCCGGGACAGGGCCATCTCCATGCTGAGGGCGGCGAAATTATAGCTCTCTTCAAAGCTGGCGCCGTCCCGGCCGATGCCCAGAGAGATGGTAGCCGCCACCCCGGTGGGGCTGACCACCCGGCGGATCTCCTCCAGCAGAGGAAATTTGCTCTCGATGGAGCGTTTTAAATCCCGCAGCTCAAACACAAACAAAAACCGGTTGCGCTCCAGCAGGCGGAGCAGGCCGTGATAGCCCTCCGTGCAGCGGGTGATGACCTCATTCAGCTCGGCGTTCAGGGTGGAAATGGCGCTCTCGGTCAAGTTTTTGGTGAGCTCATCGTAGTTATCCACCAAGATAATGGACACCACCGGCCGGGACCGGATGTATTCGTCCCGCACCTGGTACAGCTCCGTCAGATCCGCCAGATAAATGGTCCCCAGCAGCGTGCTGCCCGCGCCCCGGCATGAAAGGTGCTGCCGTAAACCCGGTAGCGCCGCTGCCGCAGGGTCCAGGTCGTAGGGGCACTCCGTCTTGCCCGCCGCCAGCCAGTCTGTGGTGAAGGCGGGTAAGACGGCCGAGACCTTCTGCTCAAACAGCGTCTGCTTCATGCCGCTGACCTGATTGAACCGCTGGTTGGACCAGACGATCTCTCCGTCCACCAGGCGAATCAGGGCCATGGGCAGCGGCATTTCCCCTTGGACGCCGACTCCAGCGTGTTGGTGGTCGACTGGATGTATGCGGCCAGCTCCTTGCTCCGGTGGTTTCCGCAGCCGGTAAAAAGGAACAGCAGTCCTCCCGCCCCGGCCTCGGCGGCTGCCAAAATCGGCTGATCCAGCAAAAAAGAGACCACAGCAAACGCCGCCAGCACCCCAAAATACAGCCCCATGGTGGGGTCCGCCAGCCGTCCCAGCTTTTTATTCACAAATCTCCCTCCTCTACCCGGCTTCCTAAGCTTGTATCGACGAAAAGTTGAACATATTATACCAAATCCCCCGGATAGATTCAAGCCATATCTTCTCCGGCTCGGCAGAGCGCGACGGGCCTCTCCCCCGCCCCTTACCCCGGTAATCCGGCCGGAGGAAGGGCCCCCGCCTCTGGGTATCCACCAGCAGGCCGTACCGTTTCGGACGCCGGTACGCATTGCCGTGGACCTCCGTCTCGCGGTACCGGCGCAGCTGCTGCAAATCCAGCCGCGCCAGATAAATCCCCTCCTCGCCGCCGGCCTGCAGGATACAGGTATCCCGCGAGCCCTCCAATTCGGGAAGATACGCCACCCCGTCGAATACGCTGGAGCCGCCGTTGCAATCCGGAACAGATGCCGGATAATTGCAGGTGGCGACCGCCAGCATGTTTTCAAAGGCCCTGTCCCCGCAGCTGGGAAAGGCGGTTGATCTCCATAGGACAGGCATTGGGAACCAAAATGAGCTCTGCCCCTTTCAGCATCAGGACCCGTGCGCTCTCCGGGAATTCCCTGTCGTAGCAGATCATTGCCCCTACTTTTACTTCACCGCAGGCGGTATCCAAAGCGCAAACGTAAAAATCCTCACCGGGTGTCAGCTCCCGCTCCACATCAAAATCACAGGTATGCACTTTGGCGTAAACGAGCTTTCTCTCTCCGAACCTGTCAAAAAGAACAAGCGTATTGCGCGGGCCTCCCGCATATTCTTCCAGAAGCGTGACGCCGATGGCCATTTCCAGCTCCCCGGCAAGCCGCTGGAAGGAACGGACAAAGCTGCCGGCGGAACGGAACAGCCTCAGCCTTCCACTCCTCCGCGGGCCGTCCGTAAATATTGTATCCGTTGCTCCACATCTCCGGAAACAGGGCGAGATCCGCCCCCATGGCCTTGGCCTGTTTGCAAAACCGGATCCCCTTTTCCAAATTCTCCGCCAAGCCGTCGCAAGGGGCGATTTGCAGCAGCGCAATGTGAAAAAACTCCATTTCGTCCTCCTCGTCTCTACAAAAATTTCATGATTTTCCGGATCAACCGGCGGGACGCTCCCTGATAATTCCTCGGAATTGGGGAAAGCTGTGGAAAAAGGAAAGGAGGATACGCCGATGTTGGAAGGACCCGACCGCCCCTTGTTCCCGGAGGGCGTTCCCATGGCCCTGGGAATGGCGATGCTTCAATATCCCGGCGCCATGGAGAAGTACGGCGCTATGGAAGAGGAAGCCCAGCGCAATTGGATTGAAGGCGCGAAAAGCGCCCCCAGCGAGCGGGAACTGTGGAATTATGTCATGCGTTTCGTCACGGGAGGCCTGTCGTAACGCCTCAGTCCGCCCCACCCATACCGAAACGCCTTCTGGCCGGAAAGCGGGACTTTCCGGCCAGAATTGCCGCAGATCCTCCGATTTCCCCGCCAAGCCGCCCGGCCTACGGCTTCATCCGGCGCACCACCGCCCGGACGCCCTCCGCCAGCCGGTCCACCTCCTCCGGCGTGGTAAACCGGCTCAGAGAAATCCGGAAGGCGCCGTCGATTACCTCCGGCGGCAGCTTCATCGCCTGCAGCACATGGCTCCGGTGTCCCTTGGCGCAGGCGGAACCGGCCGAGACGCAAATCTCCAGATCCTGCAAAATGTTGATGGTATTCTGCACCGGCACGCCGGGAATCGAGGCCAGAAGAATGTGGGGCGCTTCCCGGGCGCCCAAAACCTGCACCCCCGGAATCTCCTCCAGAAGCCCGGCGCAGCGGTCCCGCAGAGCCGCCTCCCGGTCCAGGTCCCGGCGCAAGGTGGGCAGCGCGGCGGCGCAGGCCGCCCCAAAGCCGACCACCGCCGGAACGGCCTCCGTGCCGCTGCGGTATCCTCCCTCCTGGCCGCCGCCCAAAAGGAAGGGCGGCAGGGGCAAGCCCCGGCGCACATACAGCGCGCCCGCCCCCTTGGGGCCGTGAATCTTGTGGGAGGAGACGGAGATCAAATCCGCCCCCAAGGTCCCGGCCTGGAAGGGAACCTTCAAAAAGCCCTGCACGGCGTCGGTGTGAAAAATCGCCTGAGGGGCCAAGCGGCGGGTCCATTTCGCCATAGCCCCCACCGGCATGACGGCGCCGGACTCGTTGTTGACCATCATCACGGACACAAACACCGTATCCGGGCGAAGCGCCTGCTTGAAATCCTCCAGACCAATCCGGCCCGAGGCGTCGGGCTCCAGGTACGTGACCGCAAACCCCCGCTCCTCCAGGCGCTTGACCGGGTTCAAAACCGCGTGGTGCTCCACCGCCGTCGTAATCACATGCTTGCCCCGCTTGCCCATGCGCTCCATGGAGGAGCCGACGGCCCAGTTGTCCGCCTCGGTGCCGCCGGAGGTAAAAAATACCCGGTCCGGCTCCGCGCCCAGGGCCTTGGCCACCTGCTCTCTCGCCACACGCAGCCGCCGGGCCGCATCCATCCCGAACCGGTACAGGGCGCTGGGATTGCCCCAGCCGGTTTCCAGCGCATCCACCATGGCCGCCACCGCCTCAGGGCAGGGCTTGGTCGTGGCGGAATTATCCAAATATGCCAACATCCTATCGTTACCTCCTACCGGGAAGTTCCATGGGTCCCATGGAAAAAGCTCCTGTGGGCCGCCCGGTTCCGGCCCTATTTTCCCACGCAGAACCGTTCAAAAATCCGGTTGGTGATGTCCTCCCGGACCGTCCTTCCCGTGAGCTCTCCCATCGCCTCCATGGCCTCTTCCACATCGATGAGCACCGCGTCGGGGGTGAGGCCTGCGGCGAGCCCCGCCCGGGCCCGGCCCAGGGCCTCCGCAGCCCGGCGCACGGCATCGGCCTGGCGGGCATTGGTGACAATGGAGCCGTCGCAGGCCCCTCCCGGGCCGAACCGGGCCTCCAGGATGGGAGCCAGCGCCTCCAGGCCCGTGCCTTCTTTCGCCGATACCGGCAGCACGGTTTCAAAGGGCAGGCAGGCCCTGTCCACCCGGCTGGGCAAATCCTGCTTGTTCAGCAGGCAGAGGGCATACCGGGCCTGCCGGGCCGCTTCCATGGCGTCCGCGTCCTCCTGCTCCAGGGGACGGCTGCCGTCGCAGACAAACAGGGCCAGGTCCGCGCCCCGGGCCGCCTCCACCGAGCGGGCCACCCCCAGGGCCTCCACCTGGTCCGAGGCGTCCCGGATTCCCGCCGTATCCGTCAGCCGCAGGCGCACGGAGCCCACCAGAACGGACTCCTCCACCGTGTCCCGGGTGGTGCCGGGCTGCTCGGTGACAATGACCCGCTGAAAACCGGCCAGGGCGTTCAGCAGGCTGGATTTGCCCACGTTGGGCTTCCCCAGAATGACCGCCCGCACCCCGTTGCGCAGCACCCGGCCCCGGTTGGCCGTGGCCAAAAGCGCCTGCAGGGTCTCCTGGGCCCCGCTCAGGGCATCTTCATACGAGGCCAGGGAAAAGGCATCGATCTCCTCATCCGGATAGTCCAAAACCGCGTGAAAATGGCTGCACAGGTCGGTCAGCACTTCATAAACCGGCTCCAGCCGGGCCGTCAGCGCGCCGCCCACCTGTCCGGCGGCATTGGCGGCGGCATCCGCCGTCTCGGCTTCAATCAAATCGATGACGGCCTCCGCCTGGGTCAGATCCATGCGCCCGTTGAGAAAAGCCCGCTTGGTAAACTCCCCCCGGCCGGCGGGCCGGGCCCCCGCCTGATACAGGGCCTCCAGCCCCGCAGCCAGCACGGCCGGAGAGCCGTGGCAGTGCAGCTCCACGGTGTCCTCCCCGGTATAGCTGTGGGGCCCCCGGGTGTACACCGCCATGCACTGATCCAGCGTCCGGCCCTGCCGGTCCAAAAGCGTCCCCAGAATCAGCTTCCGGTTGGGCGCTTCCGTCAAAGGACGGCCGTTTTGGGCCCGAAATACCTGCCCGGCCACCTGCCCGCAGCCGGAGCCCGACAGGCGCAGAATGCCGATGGCGCTGATCTGACTTCCTGTGGATACGGCGGCAATGACATGAGACACTGCAACCCCTCCTGACATTCTAATGTAAAAAACAGTATAGCACGGTCCGATGCAAAATGCAACGACGGCTGCGCGGCTTTCCAGAAGCTGGGCAAACCGGCAGAAAAAGAGACGGATCGCGGCGGCCCGCCACGTTGCAATGGGAGGAAACTTGGGGTATAATGGGGATTGCGCCCGTAAATTGCCCACGGGAAACGGGCGGCAGCACCCCTCTTTTTCCGAAAGGAGAACTGACAAATGGAATGGAATGTACTGGCCGTAGGCGACGTGGTCGCCGGCTGCGGCGTTACGATGATTGAAACGCACCTGCCCCGGTTGCGGAAGCAGGTGAAGGCGGATTTTACCGTGGTCAACGGAGAAAACGCCGCCATCCTGGGCATCACCCGGGAACAGGCGGAGACGATCCTGGACGCGGGAGCCGACGTCATCACCATGGGCAACCACACCTTCGGCCGCCGGGAAATCTGTCCCTTTCTGGACGACTGCCCCCGGATTTTGCGTCCGGCCAACCTGGCGCCTCAGCTGCCGGGCCGGGGCTGGGGCGTGTTCGACAGCCCCATGGGAGAGGTGACGGTCATCGACCTCATCGGCCGGTGTCACATGGACTATAACCCGGACAATCCCTTTTTGCAGGTGGACAAAATCCTGCGCCAGGTGAAGACGACCTTCATTTTGGTGGAAATCCACGCCGAGGCCACGTCGGAAAAGCTGGCCATGGGCCGGATGCTCGACGGGCAGGTCAGCGCCGTCTGGGGGCACGCACACCCATGTGCCCACCGCAGACAACCAGATCCTGCCGAAGCGCACGGGCTTTGTCACGGATCTGGGGATGACGGGTCCCAAAAACTCCATTTTGGGCATCCGCCCCGACCTGTCCGTGGCCCGGTTCCGGGGCGATCTGGCGGGGCGCTATCAGCCCGCCCCCGGCCCCGGCAAGCTGGAGGGCGTGGTCTTTACCCTGGACGAAACCGGCCGGTGCCGGAGCACGCAGCGGGTGAGCGTCTATGATTAAAATTTTACACGCAGCGGACTTTCATCTGGGCGCCCGGTTTCGGAGCCTGCCGCCGGAGCAGGCCGCCCGCCGCCGACAGCAGCTGCGGTCCGTTCTGACGGATTTATGTCGGCTGCGGCAGGACCTGGATTGTCGGCTGGTCCTGCTGGCCGGGGACCTGCTGGACCGGCCCCAAGGCTGCCGGGAGGAGGCGCGGGTTCTGGCCGAGATCCTGGAGGCCATGGAGGCGCCGGTTTTCGTGGCTCCCGGAAACCACGATTACCTGACGGCGGATTCTCCCTACCTTCAGATTGCGTGGCCGAAAAACGTACATATTTTCACGCAGCCGGAGCTCACCTCCGTCTGCCTGCCGGAGCTGGACTGCCGGGTCTGGGGCGCGGGATTTTCCAGCATGGACTGCCCCGGCCTGCTGGAGGGGTTCCGGGCCCCGGGGGAAGAGCCCCTGCAGCTGATGGTCCTCCACGCAGACCCGGTGAACCCCGCCTCCCCCTGCTGCCCCGTAACCCGGGCCCAGGTGGAGGCCTCCGGCCTTGCCTACCTGGCTCTGGGGCACATTCACACAAAAGGAACGCTCCGGGCCGGGAAGACCCTTTGCGCCTGGCCGGGCTGTCCCATGGGACGGGGGTTCGACGAGACCGGCGTGAAGGGCGTATACCTGGCGGAGGTCTCCCCGGGCCATGCCGAGGCGACCTTTGTGCCCTCTGCAGCGGGCCGCTATATGGACCTGTCCGTCCCGGCCGGGCCGGACCCCCTGCGGGCCGTTTCGGCCCGGCTGCCTGCCGGTACCGAGCAGGACGTATACCGCATCACTTTGACGGGGGAAGCGCCGCCTGTGAACTGCGAGGCGCTCCGCCGCGCCCTGGAGGGCCGCTTCTTTTCTCTTCAGCTGCAGGACCGGACGATGCCGCCCCGGAACCTGTGGGAGCAAGCCGGAGAGGACAGCTTAGAGGGCCGGTATTTTCAGCTGCTGCAGGAGGCGGCTGAGCGCGCCGAAGGCGCGGAGCAGGAGGCCCTCTGTCTGGCCGCCCGCATCAGCCGCCAAATTCTGGACGGGCAGGAGGTGACGCTTCCATGATCCTCTGCTCCATGACCGCCACCTTCGGGAAGCTGGACGGAGAGACCCTGTCCTTTTCCCCGGGGCTGAATCTCATCACCGCCCCCAACGAGTGGGGAAAAAGCACCTGGTGCGCCTTCCTTCTGGCCATGCTCTACGGAATCGACACCCGGCAACGGGCCCGCCAGGGCCAGCTGCCGGACAAGGAGCGGTACAAGCCCTGGTCCGGAAAGCCCATGGAGGGCTCTATGGAGGTGCTGTGGCAGAATCGCCGCATTACCATCCAGCGGCAGACCAAGGGGCGCGTTCCCATGGGCCACTTTCGCGCCTTTGAGACGGAAACCGGCTTCCCCGTCCCGGAGCTGACGGCGGACCGGTGCGGGCAGGTTCTGCTGGGCGTGGAGCGCAGCGTATACCAGCGCACCGGCTTCCTGCAGGGCCGGGATCTGACCGTAAGCCGGGACGAGGCCCTGAGCCACCGGTTGAACCGGCTGGTCACCACAGGAGACGACAGTCCCTCCGGCCCCGCCCTGGCTTCCGGCCTGCGGGAGCTGAAAAACAAATGCCGGTACAACCAATCCGGCCTGCTGCCCCAGGCGCGCCGGGAGCTGGAGGCCTGCCGCAGTCAATTGCAGGCTTTGCAAAAGCTGGACGTCCAGGCCGCCGGGCTGGAGGAGCGGCTTCGGGCCCTGGACCGCCGGAAGCAGGCCCTGGAGGTTCACTTGACCGCCCTGCAGCGGCAGGCCGACCGGGAAAAGCTGGCCCAGGTGGACCAGGCCCGGGACAAGGAGCGGCAGGCCCGGGAAGAGCTGGCCCGGGCCCAGGCCCAGTGTGCGGGCTTGCCGGAACGGGCTGCGGCGGAGCGGAATCTGGCCCAATGGCGCAGTCTGCAGTCGGCGCTGGACGCCTTGCAGCTGGAGCAAGCCATGGAGCAGCCCGCCCCCCAGCCGCCGGAGGCCCCCGCCGTCCTGTACGGCCTGGACGGCGAGCAGGCGCGGTCCCAAATGCGCCGGAGGCTGGATGCCCTGTCCCCTCCGGCGGGCCCGTCCGCCGCAGGAAAAACCGCCTGGGCCCTCTGGGCGGGAGCGGCCCTGTGCGGCCTGCTCCTGCTCATTCTGTTGCCCGGCCTCTGGAGGCTCCCGGGCGCGGCCCTTCTGGCCGCCGGGGGGGCCGGACTCCTCCGGGGCTTCCTCCTCCGCCGCAAAAAAGCGGCGGCCGACGCCCAGGCCGCCCGGGACATGCAAAAGCTCCTGGACGATTACCAGGTCGCCGCGCCGGAGGAGCTGGAGCCCTTGCTGCAGGCCTACCAGGCCCGCTGGGCCCAATACCGCCGGGCCCTGGAGGCGTTTCAGAGCCGCACCGCCGCCCTGGAGACCCGCCGCAAGGCCCTGCAGGGAAAGCTCGCCCAGCTCACCGGCGGCGGGGACACCGAGGCGTTCCTCCGGACCCAAACCCAGGCCCTGGAGGCCTGGGACGCCTGGGCCGCCGCCTGCCGGTCGGCCGCCCAGGCCACGGGGCACCGGCAAGCCATGGAGGCGGTCACCGCCGGTTTGGAACGCGACCCCCTTCCCGACCAGCTGGATTTGCCCGAGGAGGAAAGCCGCCGGGACCTGGAGGAGGTCCGGCAGGCCTGGACCCAGACCCGCTCCCAGCTGGACGCCTGCCGGGGCCGCCGGGCCGCCCTGGGGGACCGGTTGCGGCTGGAAGCCCAAGAAGAGGCCCTCGCGGACCGGGTATCCCGTCTGGAGCTCTGGTATGCCGCGCTCCAAGCCGGTCTGGCCGCTTTGGAGCAGGCGCAGCAGGATCTGCAAAGCCGCTTCGCCCCCAAAATCGCAGCCGAGGCCCGGGAGATTCTCAGCAGCCTCACCCTGGGCCGGTACGACCGGCTTCTTCTGGACCGGGATCTCTCCCTGTCCGCCGGAGCCGCCGGTGAAAACACGGTGCGCCCCGGGATCTGGCGCAGCGACGGCACCGTCGATCAGCTGTATCTGGCCCTGCGCCTGGCCGTGAGCCGGGCGCTGCTGCCCGGGGCCCCGCTGGTCCTGGACGACGCGCTGACCCGCTTCGACGACCGCCGCCTGGCCGCCGCCCTGGAGCTTTTGCGCCGGGAGGACCGGCAGATCTTGCTGTTCACCTGCCAAAGCCGGGAGGCCCGGCTGCAGCAGCCGGTGGGCTGAGCCTGCTTCCCGCCCGGCATGGGCGCAAGGGACAGCCGCCCGGGGGATTCTATCGCACGCCGGAAAGCCCCGCAGGGTTTTTCAGCCGCCGCAGCCGCCCCCCCGGGCGGCTGCAACGCTTTCCGGCCCGGCGTTTACAAATCCCTCGGGAACTCTTAACAATTTGTTCACTCCAAACGGGAAAAAACAGATATAATGAATAGGAGAAAGAACAAGAGAGACGGAGGAATACCGACTATGGCCATTTCGGTTCTGATTGTAGAAGACGACAAAAATATCGCGGAGCTGCTGCAGATGTACCTGGAAAAAGAGGGGTATGCCGTAACCATCGCCTCCGACGGTGGCCAGGGGGTGTCCAAATTCCGCGCCATTAAGCCGGACCTGGTGCTGCTGGATTTGATGCTGCCTGTGATGGACGGCTGGGCCGTATGCAAAACCATTCGGTCTGAAAGCCAGACTCCCATCATCATGCTCACGGCCAAGGGAGAAACCACCGACAAGGTAAACGGCCTGCGAAGCGGCGCCGACGACTACATCACCAAGCCCTTTGAGATGAAGGAGGTGCTGGCCCGGATCGAGGCCGTCCTCCGCCGCTCCGGCAACAGCGTGGAGAAAAAGCCCAATAAGCTGGTGTTCGACCGGCTGATTATCGATATGGACGCCTTTGAGCTCACGGTAAACGGGAAAAAAATCGATACGCCTCCCAAGGAAATGGAGCTTTTGTTTCATCTGGCCTCCTCTCCCAACCGGGTCTACACCCGCAATCAGCTGCTGGACGAGGTCTGGGGCTTCGATTACTTCGGCGACTCCCGCACGGTGGACGTCCATATCAAGCGGCTGCGGGAAAAGCTGGAGGGCGTCTCCGACCAGTGGAGTCTCAAAACCGTCTGGGGCGTGGGGTACAAATTTGAGGTGACCAACTCGTGAAAACCACATTCGGCCGTCTGTTTTCCGTGACGGCGCTGATTGTCCTGGTTGCCGTGGTGGGCATGGGCGCCTCCTTTCGCGCCTTGGTGAAAAATTACTTGACCGGCGAGCGCGAGGAGGATCTTCGGGCCACCGCCGCCGCCGTGGCCGAGCTGGCCGCCAAATACGCCGGGTACTCCTCCGGCGCGGGCAGCGACGTCGCCCTCGCCTTTCACATGAACCTGTCCTTTGCCTCCCAGGTGGCGCAAACCGACGCGCTGGTGTGCGACACCGGCGGGCAGGTCGTCACCTGCTCCTGCCAGGAGCTGGTGTGCCGGCACATCGGCCTGACCCTGGACCCGGACTACGTCCAGCAGGCGCTGCAAACCGGGCAGGACTTCCGTACCGGCGTCCTAACCGGCGTATACGACGACGAGCGCTATCTGGTGGCCCAGCCCTGCCTGATGTCCGACGGGACGGTGGGCGGTCTGGTGGTGGTCTCCGAGCCGGTGCGGGGCATGGGGATCATCCTATCCCAGATTATCCAGATGTTTATATTCGTCGCCCTGATTGTTCTGCTGCTGACCGTCATGTGCATTTCCATCTTCACCCAAAATCAGTGCCGCCCCCTTAAAGGCCATGGCCAACGCCGCCAAGGAATTCGGCCACGGAAATCTCAAGGCCCGGGTGGAAACCGGGGGGGACAATATGGTGGAAATCGACGAGCTGGCCGTGGCGTTTAACAATATGGCCTCCTCTCTGGAGCAGAGCGAGTACCAGCGCCAGGAGTTCGTCGCCAACGTCAGCCACGAGCTGAAGACGCCTATGACCACCATCGGCGGCTATGTAGACGGCATTTTGGACGGCACCATTCCGCCGGAAAAGCGGCGGCAGTACCTCACCCTGGTCTCCGACGAGGTAAAACGCCTGAGCCGTCTGGTGCGCAGCATGCTGGAGGTATCCCGGCTCCAGGACCAGGGCATTCCCCCGGACAAAATGGTGCGCTTCGACGTGTCCGAGTGTCTGGGGCAGGTGCTCATCACCTTCGAGCAGAAAATCAACGACAAGGCCCTTCAGGTGGCCGTCGACTTCCCGGAATACCCCGTTTACGCCCTGGGGGAGCTGGACGCCGTGACCCAGGTGGTCTATAACCTGATCGACAACGCGGTCAAATTCTGCACCCCGGGCGGGCAGCTGGGGCTGAGTCTTCGGGAGTCCGGGAGTAAGGTATACGTCTCCGTCTCCAACACCGGCGACACCATTCCCCCGGAGGAGCTCCCCCTGGTATTCGACCGGTTTCATAAAATCGACAAGAGCCGGAGTCTCAACCGGGACGGCTGGGGCCTGGGCCTGTATATCGTAAAAACCATCATCTGCAGTCACGGTGAAGATATTTCCGTCACCAGCCGGGATGGAAAAACCGAATTCACCTTCACTCTGACCGAGGTAAACAGCTTGTAATTGCGAGGCTATGCTTATGTTCCATGACGATAAAAACCCGTTGGAGCCGGAGTATACACCTTTCTCCCAAACCCAGGAGGAGCGGTTCAACGGTTTCTATGAAACAGGGAATACCCGCCCCCCGAAAAACCACGGCGGTTGGGTGGCGGCAGCGCTTTTGGCCTGCATTTTCTTCGGCGGTCTCACAGGAGGCGCCGTCCTCATGAACCTGGACCCCGCCGTCCCCCCCCAGGAGACGGAGGACGTCCCCCAACAGGCCGACCCCACCACACCGGCCGCAACGCAGCCCTCGGAATCCACCGAGCCGGAACCGCAGATCCTGGAGGCAACCGGCGCCCAGGACGACGACACCGAATTGCTCATCTCCGAGACGCCGGAGGCCGTGGCCAACCCGCTCCAGTCCGGCGGGCTCTCCCTCCAGGAGATCTATCGGAAGGTCAGTCCCTCGGTGGTATCCATCACCGCCTCCCAGGCGGACGGGAGCTCTTACGGCTCGGGCATCGTCATGTCCCAATCCGGCTATATCATCACCAACTGCCACGTGGTGGACGACGCCTACCATCTCACCGTCACCTTATCCGATGAGCGCGTGTACGACGCGCAATTGGTGGGAAAGGACAGCGCCAGCGACTTGGCCGTCCTGCACATCGACGGGGAAAATCTGACGGCCGCCGAATTCGGCGACTCCTCCCAGGCCCAGGTGGGCGACGCCGTCGCCGCCATCGGCGACCCCCTGGGCATCGAGCTGCGGGGAACCATGACCGAGGGAATCATCTCCGCCATCAACCGCAACCTCACCATCCAGGGCCGGACGCTGACCCTGATTCAAACCACCGCCGCTCTGAACGAGGGCAACTCCGGCGGGCCGCTGATCAACTGCTACGGCCAGGTCATCGGCATCAACACCGCCAAAATCGGCGGCTATTCCAGCAACGCCGTGGTGGAAGGCCTGGGGTTTGCCATTCCCATCCATGTCGCCAAGGAAGTGATCGATCAGCTGATTGAAACCGGCTACGTACCGGGCCGTCCGTCCCTGGGCGTGGAAATCACCGTGCCGGATTTGCAGTACCGGCTTTACTTCAACGTACCCGACGGGTTATACGTCACCGATGTGGACGAGGGCTCCAACGCTTGGTCCGCAGGCCTCCGCAGCGGCGACGTCATTCTCAGCGTCAGCGGGTACCGGGTCACCTCAGAGGACGATCTCACCGCCGCCCTGGGCGGCTTCTCCGTCGGGGACACCGTCAATTTGATCCTCTACCGGTCCGGCCGCCAGCTGACTGCGGACGTGATCCTGCAGGAGGCGGGCCGGTAGCGGCTTACCCGGGCGGCGCGCTTTTCATAAAACCAAGGGGCCTGTTGCCAAGCTACCTTTTCTAAAAGTTAGAAATAGCGGGAGGAATCACGAAAACTCGTGGTTTCTCCCGCTAAAATATTCGGCAAAATTTTCGAAACGTCCATGCTGCAACAGGGTCCTTTTCCTATTGCTTCGCCCCGTTTCCTTTTGTGAAGCCCAGGCCTGCCCCGGAAGCCGGAGGAAATCCCGGCGCGCAATCAGACCGGCTTTTCCACCAGCTCCACGGCTTCCTTCCCCGTGAGGCGCTCTATCTCCATCTCCAGCATACACAGCCCCGCCCAGCTCCGGCAAACGGCGTCCTCCCGGTGGGCGGCGCTGTCCTCCGGGGCATATTTCACCGCCAGCTTTTCCACTGCGGCGCGCTTTTCCCCGTCGCCCTCCAAAATCCGCATGACGCCGAAGGCAATGACGCTGCGGTAATACGTGGTATACCGCTCCGGGACAATCTGATCCTGATCCACGACGCAAAAAGAGGCCTTCGGATTTCTCCTTACGGCGTCCAGCTTATGGCCGGATTTGGCGCAGTGAAAATACAGCCTGGCTCCATCGAACACATAGCTGATGGGAACTGCGTAGGGATAGCCGCCGTCCCCGGAAAGCGCCAAAACGCCGGAGGTCCCCCGGTGTAAAATCTCCCTGCAGGCCTCCGGCGACAACGCCTGACGGCCTCTGCGCATATCACGAAACATCCTCATCTCTCCTTTGAACAGCATACGTCTTCCGTCCACGCCCACACAGCCCCGGCACAGGTCTTTGCGCCGGGGCTGAAGCGCCGCCCCCGCTCCCAAGAACCGCCCGGGCCGGAAGCCTCACACCAAAAAGCGGCACGCCAAGCCCACAATCAACAGCTGCAGCGGGTAGGCCAAATAGTAGAACCACTTGGGGAGCATACACGGGCCCTCTTTGTGGAAGTGAATCAGCAAAACACCCAGGGAGGCCGGGATCGTCGCCAGGCCCAGCAGGGCGACCAGGAGATCTCTCCACCCCCGGTGCTCCGACAGGTAATACATCACCGCCATGGACAGAACCACCAAAATGCCCAGCTGGCTCTGAATCAAAAAGGTCCACAGCACAGCTCCCACCAGCAGGGCGACCCGAAGGGCGCCGGATTTCTCCCGGCTCTCCCCCACCTCCTGGGCCACATACAGCATCACCAAGCCGATGAGCAGCGAAAAGAGGAAATTTTGACTGGACCAGTCCACCCACTTGCCGGACATCACCAGATCATACGGCACCTCACTGACCACCGCCGTCACCAGCAGCCGCAGGGCATAGCGGGGAAAGCTGGAGGTATTGCGCAGGCCCTCCACGGCAAGATAGGCGAAAATCGGCCAGGCAATGGAGGCCAGGCAATTGCTGACCACCGCCCAAGCCGCCATCCCGGCGCTTTGCTGGCCGGTCTGAAAAATCCTCAGAAGCTGCTCAAATTGAGACAGATTCCCCTCCGCCGACAGGAAGCTATTCTGCAGCAGAGCCGCCCCCACGGTGCCGTCCACCGTGAGCAAAAGGCCGATGATTTTTAAAATATCCGTGCTGATGCGTCGTTTGGAGCCCCGGCTCCGCAGCCGGGCGGCTTTTTCTCCCCCCATGGTTTTCTCTCCTTTTCCATTGATCTACAGTCGCGCTTTTTGGGAGCGCCGGGCAGACGGAGCCGCTCCGCGCTCCGGCGCGCCGCCGCGCAAAATGCGCGTCACCTGCCGCAGCAGGGGATACCACTGCTCCGCTTTCGCGGCCTGGGGAAAATCCGTCACCAGCCAGGAGCAGCCCGCCAGGCGCGTATCGGCCAGCTGCCGGGCAAATTTCCCGTCCACCCCCAGGGCCAGGGCATAGGGCGCCAAATCATAGTAATAATCCGGATTTTTGCGGAGGATCCGGCGCAGCTGCTTCCGGTCCGCCGTCTTCAAATACCGCCGCAGGCCCAAAAGCGCCGCGACCGTGTGCCGCCCCGCCTCGCTGCGCCGGCCTCCGAATAAGGTCAGCAGGCCCAGCAGACACTGCACCAGGCAGCAGAGCAACGCCAGCCCCCAGCATCCGGCCCACAGCCCCAGCAGGAGCAGCCCGCAGGCCGCAGCCGACGCGTAAAAGCCGGGACGCCGGTTCCAGGACAGCAGGCCCCGGAAGCCCCCCTGGAGCAGCCACGCGCTCACAGCGCCCACCAGACCGGCCGCCGCCAGGACGGCAATCCGCCAGCCTGCCTCCGGCGCCAGAAGATCTCCTGCGGCCACGCCGGTGCACAGCCCCATCCCCGCGCCCAGAAGCCGCGCCCAAAGCGGATTTCCGCCCCTCCGGCGGAATTGTCCCCGGACCCGGGGCCGGGATGCCGCAACCTGCGCCCTCAGCGCCTGCACGCGGGGCCCGGCGCCGTCGGCCATCTGCTCCCGGCCGAACAGCGACCGGAACAGGCGGTTTTCATAGCCGCTGCGTTCGTTGCCCATATCCATCCGCTTGTGCAGCGTCACGGCCCAATCCTGATTGACGTGAATCGTCAAATACCCAAGCTGCGCCCAGGACACCACCATCAGGGGAAAATCGGGACTTTCGGCCAAAAGGCGGCAGCGCACTTCCCCCGGGCCCACGCCCACAGGGGCATGGCTCTGGGCCGTCACCGCCCCGAGCCGCCAACGGAGCCGCAGCACCCAATACAGAAGGGCCGCCAGGCCGAAGGCAAGGGCCGCCGGACGGACCTTGGAGAAAAGCCGCCCCGTCCGGTCGGTCCGGGGAAAAAGCTCCTCCGAGGTATCCAGGGTGAGAATCAGGCTCTCCTGGTCCCGCAGCGCCGTGTTCACAGAGCCGGAAATCACGTTGTCCTCCACGGAGACCGTCATATAATTGTCGATGTCCTCTCCATAATAGCCGCTGGTAAAGCAGGGCATCTCCGAAAAAGAGCCGGGCAGGGTCACCTGAAAGGTCATCCGCTCCACGGGATAGGCCAGCCCCTCCGGCAGGAGGGGAAGGACCAGGGTCCAATCGTCGGCCTCCCGGACACAATCGGGCAAGCGGTACGCCAGGGAAAAGGACTGCGCTCCGGCAAAACCGGCTTCGCTCTCCAGAACCACGGCGCTGTGCCCGGCGATTTGCCGCGCCTCGGCCTCCACGCCGTTGACCGTGACCTCCTCGGCTCCGCCGCCCACCGGCAGCGCCAGGGATTGCACCGGCTCCGGCAGCTGCAACGTCCACTGCACCGTCATCCGGCAGGAACCGTCCGCCTCAACGGCGGCCGTCACCTGAACGGCGTTGCCGGTCTCCTCTGCCGAAACCGGCAGCGCAAACAGCAGCAGACAGAGCAACACCATCCAAAACCGTCTCACGCAACCCCTCCTTCCGTGCCCCATGGGAAAGCCCCCAGGGCCTCCAAGACATATCCGTTCTTTTGCAGTATTGTACCATGGAGCAGGAGAAATTGCAACGATTTTGCCGTTTTCCGTCACACCCAGGCGGTTGAATGTCTGCCGGGACTCCCCGGCAGCGCCGGACCCTCCACACCATCCCGGGCGGCTATTTATTGATTTTGAGAAAATTTTTATTGACAAACGATAAATCCAGGTATATCATGGGAGCAATCCATCTTCCACACAGGAGGTTATTTCATGCCAACCAAACACCCCTCCGCCACCGTCTGTCTCTGGGCGGGCCGGACCGTCGCCGGACTGCTTCTGGTGCTGGCCTGTTGGATGCCGGAGGCTGTCTCCTGGTACGGCCGGCTCCGCTTGTTGACTCCCGCCGGACAGAGCGCCATTCTGGCCGGGTATTATCTCTGCCTGATTCCCACCGGCCTGGCCCTGGCCGATCTGGACCGGCTTCTGCGCCGCATTCGCCGGGGGCAGGTATTTTTGCAGGCCAACGTCCGGAGCATCCGCCGCCTGATTTATCACTGCGGGGCCGTCAGCCTGATCTGCTTCCTCTGCGCCTTTCTGTACCCGCCGCTGCTCTTCGTCACCCTGATCATGGCCTTTCTCTGCCTGGTCATCGCGGTGGTCGCCAACGTGATGGACGCCGCCACCCGGCTGCGGGAAGAAAACGATCTCACCATATAGGAGTTGGGTATGGCTATTTATGTAAACTTAAACATCGTCATGGCCCACAGGCGCATCAGCTCCCAGGAGCTGGCCGAGCAGGTGGGCATCACCCAGGCCAACCTGTCTATTTTGAAAACCGGGAAGGCCAAGGCCATCCGCTTCAGCACCCTGGACGCCATATGCAAGGCCCTGGGCTGCCAGCCCGGGGACATTTTGGAATACCGAGAGGAGGAATCTGTGTGAAATCCAGTCCCTATGAGAACAACCCCTATACCTCCGACCTGCCTCCGGCGGAGCCCCGTCCGCCCCTTCCCCCTGCTCCGGCCCTGCCCACCGGCGGCAGGGAGCTGGCCCTGGCCCTTGTGTTGGCCGTCTTATCCCTCCTGACGGCCAACAGCCTGTTGTACAGCGGCCTCCGCCTGGGCTGCGCCCTGGGAATTTGCGGCATTTTCACCGTCACCGCCGTCTACCTTCTGCTTCGGGTCCGGCGCGTGTCCTGGTACCCCCTGGCCTGCCTGGCAGCCGGTCTGATCCTGACCGCCTCCTTGGCCCGCAGCAGCGATGACTTTGTGAAGTTTTTCCTGTTGCTCTTGGCCATGACCGCTTACCTGCTGGGCCTGAGCCAAACGGTGTGGGCTTCTTCCTATCCGGCGGGCCGTCTCATTTCCCTGGCCGGAGCCGGCCGGGCTCTGCTGGCGGAGCCTTACCCCCAAATCGCGCCCGCCTTACGGGGCCTGTTCACCAAGCAAACCCCCGACGGTCCCCAGCGGCGGCGCGTCGGCGGCGTGCTCTTGGGCCTGCTGCTGTCCATTCCGGCCCTCGTCATCATTCTGCCCTTGCTCATCCGCTCCGACGCCGCCTTCGAGGGCCTGATGGGAAAAACCATCCTGGCAGACGCCTCCGAGCTCATCGTCACCGTTCTGTTCGGCTTTCTCCTGTTTCTGCCCGTCTACGCCCGGCCTGTGG
>VOFH01003288.1_pt1 | contig 22614 bp, 42 predicted proteins | sample 5384091 | NCBI WGS metagenome assembly VOFH01 (sample SAMN12384727, study PRJNA508395) | human gut metagenome | isolation source: healthy gut G | host: Homo sapiens
GCAGCCCCCTGCCGCGGCGACCCTCTGCTGCCGTTGCCCCCGCGCCGTCTACGGCATCCGCCTTCCCCGTTTCCGCACCGTCCGCTTCGGCCGCTGCGGGCGCCTTTGTCGCCGGAAATCACCGCCGCCCTCTCGAATATGGCCTCGCTTCAGCGTTCTAAGCCGGGTGTTCTCGCCTCGCTGAAGAAGTCCTGGCCTACGGCGTGCTGCAGAAATGAATACCAAGGCGGTTCGATGGCGGCGGGCGCGCTTCGTGAGTTCCCCTCTGCCGAGAACGACTTCGCCTTCCGCGCCGTGCAGAAACCCGACGTGCAGGCCGAGTCGCCCAGGCTCTGCGCCGTGAAAGCCCACGGGGACATCCCTTCGAGCTGCGCAAGGGCGGCGCCTCGGCCCGATGGCCTCTTGCTCGCCGCGGCTTCCGCATTTAACGTACCCGCACCGGCCTCTCAATCGGTGCCTGCCCCGTCCGCTGCCTCTTCCGCTGCTTCGGCGAGCCCGATGTCCGGCGCGCCTCTAGCGTGAGCGCGCCCGCGGTTCCCGCTTCCGCCGCTGTGCCGGCCCTTCGCCGGCCCCCTTCGCGCCCGATGATCGATCGGCTGCCCTACGACGACACTACGTCCCCTACGACGATGCGGATATCCCTTTCGAGGATCCCTTCTCCCGGGGCGCCTCGCCCCAGGGCGCAGCGACCTCCCCGGCGCCGAGCGTCTCCGCAAATGCCTCTCCCGCAGCCTCTTCCGAAGTGCCCCCGTGGGAGGAGGCGCCCCAGGCCGGCGCCGTCTGGTGCGACACCAAGCGCCTGCGTCCGCTCCTGCCCCTCGCCGGCCCCTTCGATGGCAGCACCGTCCGCCTCCGCGCTTCCCCCGAGCCCGATGCCGTGTCCGGGCCTTCCCGAATCCCGTAGAGGAGCCCGACCTCGCCGCCTCGCTTGCCTTCGGCTTCGGCGACGGCGTCAACTTCGAGGAAGTCGTCTAGGCGAGATTGGGCGAGATGCCCTAGAATACGTTAGCAGTCGGCGCGACCGCGAACCAGCAAAGGAGACCCTTTCATGGACATGAAGAAAATGATGAAGCAGGCTCAGAAGATGCAGCGCGATGCTGCCGGCCCAGCAGGATCGCCGCCATGACCTTTCGAGGCCTCGGCCGGCGGCGTGAAGGCCACGGCCACCGGCGAGATGGCCATCACCGACATCACCATCGACCCCGCTGCCGTGGATCCCGAGGACGTGGAGATGCTGCAGGACATGGTCGTCGCCGCCGTGAACGAGGCGCTGCGCGCCGCCAGCGAGGCGGCTTAACGCCCGCATGAACGCCGTCATGGGCGGCATGAAGATCCCCGGCCTGATGTAGCCAGGCCGTCTCCATCTCAAGGCGACATTCGTGCAAGCGGCACCTTCCATTCAAAAGCTCCTCGACGAGCTGGAGCGTCTGCCCGGCGTGGGGCCGAAGTCGGCCCAGCGCATGGCCTACTGATCCTGAACACCGACGCCGCCGAGGCGCTGCGTCTGGGCCGATGCTATCCGCGAGGTGAAGGCGGGCGTGCACTTCTGTGCTCGCTGCTTCAACTACGCCGAGGGCGATTTGTGCGAGATCTGTGCCAGCTCCAAGCGCGACGGCGCGGTCATCTGCGTGGTGAGCGAGCCTCGCGACATTCCGCCCATCGAGCGCACGGCCGTGTTCAACGGCGTCTACCATGTGCTCGGCGGCGTGCTGGCACCCATGGAGGGCGTTGGCCCCGGCGACTTGCGCATCGCCGAGCTGATGGCGCGTCTTGGTCGCGAGGACGTGACCGAGGTGGTGCTCGCCATGAACCCCAACATTGAAGGAGAGACCACGGCCGCCTACCTCGCGCGGCTCATCAAGCCCTTGGGCGTGAAGGTGACGCGCCCGGCCAGCGGGCTTCCCGTCGGCGGCGACTTGAATTCGCCGACGAGGTCACCTTTGGGCCGCGCTTTGAAGGCCGCTTACCGCTGTAGGCTCAGACTGTGAAAAAAGAAAGGCCGTTGCGAGATGCTTTTCGCAACGGCCTTTCTTTATGGGCTGAAAAGCCAGGTTACTTGCAGCAGGCGGGAACCTCGTGCTTTACGCGGTCATGCTCCTCGGCGCGCTTGGCGTCGTTGAAGCGGTCGAGCGTGCCCACCAGGTAGCCGGTGATGCGGCGGATGCGCTCGAACTTCACCGGCGCGAGCCCGTAGTGGATGCCCACGTCCTCGCCATCGACATCCAGCGTCAGCGATTCCAGCTGACCATGGGGGTACTTGTCGTAGGCGCGCTTGATGTAGGCCTTGATCTCGTCGTCGGATACGGGGGCATCGCTGGCTTGGGCGTAGTTCACGGCCACCTTCACGCCGTCGATCATCTTGTTCTCCATGATAGGCTCCTTTGTCGTTTGCGGTTCGGTTAATGCCTCGCTGGTTCACTATATCTAGTTAGCGAAACGGAATTTAACACAATATGTGGCCCTTTGGGGTCATGTTCTCGAGATGTAGAAAAAACCTTGCGAAAGGGGGAGGAGCCACGAGGAGAGGGGCTCCCGCAGTTTAGCGCTCCCAGAAGTCGGCAGCCAGCTCGGCGCGGTTGGCGTGGCCGGTCTTCTTCAGGATGTTGTGCATATGCACCTTCACGGTGCCGGCGGAAAGCGTCAGCGCGCTTGCGATGTTCTGGTTGTCCTTCCCCATGAGCGCGTGGCGCAATACCTCCTCCTCGCGTTTGGAGAGGTCGTAGGTGCGGCTATACAAAGGCAGCAGACGGTCGATGGACTCCGCGAGCAAAGCGATCGTCGCCTTCGGGCAGCTCGCGGGCTCGCAGCTGCAGGGACACCGACGCGCCCCGCAGAACCGCTAGGCCGTAGCAGATGAACAGGAGGTTCTCCATGGGGGGCTGCGCTCGGCGAGGACCCACATGCCGCGGGGGAATGCTGCCGGGATCGAAGATCAGCTGGACGTACACGTTCTCCAGAATGATGCCGCAGGTAAGACCGATGGCCCAGAAGAACGCGGTGCGGTGGCTCTTCGATGGAGCGCCGCTCGGGGTCGGGGGTGCGTGTACCACCAGGCGAGCAGGCCGTAGCAGGCCAGCTGCAGCACAGCGCGCAGGTTGTAGTAGATGAACTCCCTCCATTGCGGGTTATCGATGAACTGATAGGCGGCCAGCGACAGCGCGGCCCACAGTGCCACGGGCGCAAAGCGAACGACGGGGCGCTCTTCCCGGCAGTAGCGGCAGGCGGCCAGCCACAGAAAAGGAACGCGCCGCCGCCCGTGATGATGGAGGTATAAGGGTGTCCCATCGTAAAACGAGGCGGCTTCGAACACGGCATCGGGGGGGTGATGAAATTGTCCTTAAAGACGAGGGAGACGTCGAAGAAGTAGAACGCGAAGCCCACGGTGGCGTAGAGGAAGGTGCGCCGCCGTGACACGTAGAAGGCCGACAGGCTCGTGGCCGCCACGATGGTGTAGAAGAACATGATGAGAAGCGTGTAGTAGAACAGCAGGGTCATGGCGTTCCTCGAAGATGGGGGGGCGTCGGAGGACGCGCGGGGCGCGGGCAAGCCAGCGAGCACAGTGTAGCGAATCGCGGATGGCGCCGTCGCGGACGAACGGTCCTCGTTGGCAACGGGCCGACAACGGCCTTCTCACCTGCGGTTTAGCTACCGTTTAGAAAGGTGTCTCCACAATATACCAAATTATACCCAGCGCGCGGGCAGCGGCCATCCCCGCCTTATGCCTAAGGAAGGCGAGCCCCGGCGACCCTACACTCGCTCCAGTTTCCTCCCGCGGGCCTCGCCGCGCTTCGACGGGCCGCCCGGCCGGCTGCCCGTCTGCCGGACCGGGCGACGAGGGTCCGCGGGGGAGGCGTTCGGCACTCCGCCCCGATTCAGATAGGAGATCATCATGGCTGAGACAACCATGGAGGCCGCCCCATCCCAACCGAGGAACCGGGAAAGGAGAAGAAGAAACGCAAGTTCTCCTTCCCCTCGGCGTTCACCATCCTGTTCATCGTGACCATTATCGCCGTCATCTGCACGTGGTTCGTGCCGGCGGGCCAGTACTCCAAGCTGCTCTACGACGCCGACAGCGGCAAGCTTGAGATGACCACCCCCACCGGCGAGACCTCGCAGCTGGACGCCACGCAGCAGACGCTGGACGACCTCGGCGTGAAGATCGACATCGACCAGTTCACGAGCGGCGCCATCCAAGGCCGTGTCCATTCCCGGCACCTACGAGGGCTCGACCTCGCACCCGGTGTCCATCGCCGACATTCCGTACTCCATGGTATGGGGGGCGTCATCGACGGCATCGACGTCATGGTGTTCATCCTGTGCTTGGGCGGCCTTATCGGCGTAGTGAAGGTGACCGGCGCCTTCGAATCGGGGCTTGCGGCCCTCACGAAGAAGACCAAGGGCCCGCGAGTTTTTGCTGGTGTTCGGCGTGTCGGTGTTCATGATCTTCGGCGGCACCATGTGCGGCCTAGAGGAGGAGGCCGTGGCCTTCTATCCCGATTCTCGCACCCATATTCATCGCGCTCGGCTACGACTCCATCGTGGTCGTGGGCGCCATCTTCATGGCCGGCTCCATCGGCACCACCTTCTCCACGGTGAACCCCTTCTCCGGCCGTCATCGCCTCGAACGCCGCAGGCACCGTGTTTACCGAGGGCATCGCCGTGCGCGCCTTCGCGCTGGTGGTGGGCGCCATCGTGTTTCTGCTGTACCTGCACTGGTACGCCAAGAAGGTGCAGGCCGATCCGAAATTCAGCTACTCCTTACGAGGATCGTGAAGTTCAATGCCCAGTGGGAGCTGGACGAAAGCGCGGCGCAGCGGCCCGGGAGTTCAGCCTGCGCAAGAAGATCGTGCTCGTCATCTTCGTGGCCGCCTTCATCATCATGATTGTGGGCGTCATGAACCTCGGTTGGTGGTTCCCGCAGATGGCCGCATCGTGACGCTGTCCATCCTGGTTATGTTCATCGGCGGCACGGGCAAGGACGGCGTGGGGGGAGGCGAAAAATGGTGGACGCTTTCGGTGCCGGCGCCTCCAGCCTGGTGCCCGTGGCCCTCATCATCGGCCTGGCCCGCGGCGTGAAACCATGTGCTCACCGAGGGCATGATCAGCGACACCATGCTGAATGCGGCCTCCAACCTGGTGGCCGGCATGAGCGGCCCTCTGTTCGTGGTGTGCCTGCTGCTCATCTTCTTCGTGCTGGGCTTCGTGGTGCCTTCTTCCAGCGGCTTGGCGGTGCTGGCGATGCCTATCTTCGCGCCTTGGCCGACACCGTGGGCATTCCCCGCTGGATCATTGTGGCGGCCTACCAGTTCGGCCAGTACGCCATGCTCTACATCGCGCCGACCGGCCATAGTGATGGCAACGCTGCAGATGCTGGACATGAAGATGTCCCACTGGTTCAGGTTCGTCTGGCCCATGATGGTGTTCCTTTACCTTGGTGTTCGGCGCCATCCTTTTGAGCATCTGCTCCGTGGTGTTCGCGGTGTAGCGACTTTTTCCCGATAGGTCGGGCGGCCGCCGGCGCCGCCTAGGCCCTTCCCGACAGAGGGGCGACCTTTTCGCGAGGGCCGCCCTCTGGTTGTTGCGCAGGAGGGGGCGTGCCACGGAGGCTCTGCGCCGGTAGCTACCAAGGCCTAGAATTCGGCTTGGGGACAGATTCGCGCAGGATCGATCCTGCTGCAAAAGCGCTGCCCTCGTAAAGGAGCGAGGGCAGCAATCGCGAAGGGGCCGATCGGGCGGGAGCTAGGCTTCAACCACTTCGATTTTTATTTTCGTCGTAGTCGGGCTCGGGGTTGTCTCCTGGGTTGGACATATGCAGGATCTCTTGCCCCCTGGAAGTAGCAGCTCTTGAGGTAGCATCCGTATTCGTAGGCGTCTTCCTCGGTATCGTAGAGGTCGTCTTCCTCGTGCACCTCGCCGTCTTCGGAGATGAGTCTGACCTTGTACTGTGCCATGTTATAGCCTTTCTTTGAGCAATTATTTTCTTAAGCCACGGCCAGTGCCTGGCTCGCGGTCTTCTTCAGGGAGCGAATCGAGCATGCCGACGAGCTTGAAGCGGAGGGATTTGGCCACGTGGTAGCCTTCGATTTTCTGCTTGATGGTCTCCTTCGTCTCGCCCTGCTTGTACAGCTGCTTGACCACGTTGGACAGGATTGCGTCGAAGCCGAACTCGGATATTCCTCGCACTAAAAGCAACGCGACGCCCAAAGTGGCCACGCCCCGATCATACCGCCGGGCCCCAGGAGCCCAAAGCTGTGGTGATCGCAGCTGCACCGGTGAGCCCGGATCCCCAGGGCCGTCAGGAGCATTAAGCCGGGCACCCGAGTGAGGCTACGGTCTCGACGATCTTGTCTAGGGGTACTGTCTTTTTCATTTCTACCTCTCTTTCCGGCGTCGCGCGTCCGACGGCGCCATTTCTGGATCTGCGTCGGGGCCGTTCGAGCCTGCGGAGATGGCGCAGTGTAAACTACTCGAAAGGAGGTATCAGCCCAATGAAAGGAGATGGATTGCCTTCTCCGAGGATCGCGGTCTCCCGACGGACTAAATAATATGACGGGAGAGGGTCATGAAGCGAGGAGCGGAAACAGCCCATTTTGGCTCCAATGGATAGCTTTTTCTATCCATTATGGGGCATATATAAGGTGGTGGTAGCGAATGGAAAAACATCGATTTGGCGAGGAGATGAGAGCGCGGCTGTATCGGGAATGCCGCGAACGCGGGCAGTTCAGCAGCAGGGACAAGGCGGCGTCGGCCTTCTGTGGAGAACGTCAAGATCAGCGCGTCGTCTCTTAAAGATTTCGAGACGGGGGAAGAGGACGCCGTCGCCTAATTTGGTGCTTGATATGGCAAGGGTGTACCAGACCCCCGAGCTCAAGTGGCTGCACTGCTCGACGGTCTGCCCGATCGGACTGGAGATCTACAAGAAGGGTGCCGGGCTGGGAACCGAGGACATCTACCGAACTTATTTCGAGCTGGCGGGGGCCTTCGACCGCATCAACGATGTCGAGACGTCACTGCACGAGATCATAGCCGATGACGCCTTCACTCCCGACGAGGAGGAGCAGATGGACGAGATACTGGGAGTTCTCGATAAGATCACCGAGAGCACCGCTAGACTTCCGAGAGTGGATTGAGAAGAGTCGGAAGGGCGCTCAAGCTGATAGGCAAATCGTGTCTAATTTTGTGACCCCGATTACCTTTTTGGGCCGTTAGCAATGAGCTGAACCCCGCTATCGGGGTTCAGCTCAGCTACGGCAGGGCCTTTTCATGTTGGCGGATGCTGTACGGGACACTTACAGCCCTGATCAAGCGTTAATCTGTGTCTTATGCAGATAGCAGAAAATGCAAGGCAAGGTGATGCATCTATAATAGCTTGGTGGTTTATACCCTCGATCAAAGATTGAAGTTGAAATATGACACAATCAGAGAAGGTAAAGGCTGCGCGGCAGTTTGCCGAAGCGTGGAAGGGCAGAGGCTACGAGAAGGGCGATGCCCAGGTTTTCTGGACGGAGCTTCTGCGCGATCTCATAGGCATGGAGCACGTCTCGTTTAATGCAAAATTCGAGTACTGGACCGTTGATGGCGGTTTCATAGACTACCTCTATATCGGATGCGGCGGTGTTCGTTGAGCAGAAGGGGCTTGAGCATAGACCTCCAGCAGGCCCGAGGAGCCCGGAGGGAGGATGGTCGCGCCGTTCGAGCAGGCGCTTGCCTATGCGGAGAGTTTCGGGCGCAACAAGCAAACCGCGCTTCATCGTTATGTGCAATTTCGGAACTTTCTGTGTGTGACCGCAATGCGCATTCCAGGAAAAGCCGGGTGATAAGAACAAGATGCTTGTGGTAATGCAATGGCAACTCGACTGGTATGATACCGAGGAACGATACTGCCTTTGAGCCTGCGAGCGATTGAGGGAGAGAACGAGAGATACAGAGATGGTTGGACTAGAGCCAGGTGATAGGTGCGTTAATACTTTCATTCTGACGCTTATGGAGCTGCCCGGGGTTGAGCCCGGACGGTTCAGAAGATCCTCGAGGATAAGCGGTTGATAGTTGAATCGACGGAAGTTCTCGATGGGGAGTTCGCATTGGCCCTGAACGTTGGGGCAGTCAACAAGGCCCTGGCTTTACGATCCTATCGATTCGCCGGATGCCAACGCGGAGCGTGCTGACGCCATTTGGATGGAGTGCCGAGGGCGTGGCCGATATGATCGTCGAACGCGCGAATGACTGCGGTGCGAGCATCCTGAACCCCTATATGAGCGCATATCCGCGCCGCTTGCTTCTCAACAAGAGGTACCCGCCGATCCTGTTCTGTAGAGGCGATGCCGCCGTGCTCAACGCGGAGAAGGCTGTAGCCATAGTCGGCACGCGGGAGCCCACGGATTTCGGGAAGAGAATGGGGGACGAGGCTCGCGGAGGTTCTTGCAGCCGACGAGTACGTGATCGTGAGTGGGCTTGCTTTGGGCTGCGACACCGTTGGACACGAGGGCGCGCTTCTGGCCGAGGGGAAGACGATTGCTGTGCTGCCCACGCCGATCGACGCGCCCGTGTACCCCTCGCAGAACCAGGGTCTGGCAGACCGTATCCGGGAGGTGGTGGCGCGTTGGTTTTCGAGTACGCGCCCGGCGCCATGTTGCACGACAAGCAGCTCGTGAGTAACCTAGTCGCGCGCGATGAGGGGCAGCCCGGACTCTCGGATGGTGTCATCGCTATCGAGACGAGCGTCGCGGGGGGCACCAACCACGCTATGAAGCACGCCCAGGGTACGAACACCCCATCGCCGTTTTCGACTACAGCAGCCGCATGGGCGAGGACTTTACGCCGACGAGCGCTTCGGCGGTGAATGTAAAATACTCTCAAGGACGGTGCGTTTCCCATATTCGAGGCCTCCACCATTGAAGACTTCAAGATCGCCATGGAGTCCTACCGTCAAAGGAATTTCAGAGGAGCCAGCGGTGGCACGGCGCTTGGCAGGGACAGCCAGCTGAATCTGTTCGGTTAGTGATCGATGGTCGGGGATCTCGCGACAACCTGCTCGCCAACTATCGGATCTTTTTCGAGGGCATGCCCGATCCGGTGTTCTTATAAGTACTTCTATCCCACTGGCGATAATACTGGCGTGCTCTGGGATCTTTACCACTATGAGGGGACTGAAGAAGGATAAGGATAGCGACGCCGAATGTTACTACAAGTACAGCGAGATGCCCGCGGGGCCCAATGGAGGGAACCTCAGCTATTACGAGAAGGATCTCCGACAAATGCTGAGGGCTGTTTGAAAGACACGGGCGGCAAGGCAGTCAAGGGCGCCGTTGCCACGATACCCTCAAGTGACGTACTCAAGATCAACAGAGTGACCGAGATGGTACGCGACGCTGAGCAGCCCGGCGGCGCCTATGTCGACCTGACGCGAATCATCCGGCGTGGGAAGAGCCGCGGAGCCTTCCATTTGAGGGAGGAAAGCGCAGTGTGGCCGAGAACAAATCGACCCTTTTGATATCTAATCCGGGAATTCTCGCCAGGCTTGATTTGGTCGTCGTCGTTGACGACGTCCTGACCACGGGCAGTTCTTTCAGGGCGATGGGCGAGTTCCTGAGGGAAAACGGGTTCCGGGGAGGATCGTCAATTTCGCCTATGCTCGGGCTTTTACGGGCGAGGTCGTAGTGCCATTACTTGAGGTACGATCGCGGAATCGAGTACGAGTTCTTTCCCTGACGCACGGCAGCTGCGGGAGCCGTTTCCTCGAGAAGGGCGGGTCGCAGGATCCAGATGGCCCGATCGGCGCGATCGTCTACGACTTAGACCAAACGCTCATCGACAGCGGCATGGATCTGCGCTACGAGGAGAACATGGCCCATGCGGTTATGCCCTACAAGGTCTCTACGAGGGCGTTAGGGAGCTCACCTCGCTTCCCATTCCGACTGCCCTTCTGAGCAATCGGTCGAAATGGCAGATGGACAAGTTGCTTTCTCCTTCCGGAAGCGGTCGACAATATTAAATTCCCGGAGCACCGCGGGCTCATTCCCTTCCCGGTGTTCACCTATCCACAAGATAAGAGAGGATGAGGGGGCTTTCGCAGAAACTACTACAAGCCCTGCCGTCGTGGCGTTTGCGAAGTGGTGGACTATCTCAAGAAATACTACGACGTTGGAGGCTGTCGCATAGTGGGTCTGGGGAATACCTGTGAGGACATGATCGCGTACAAGTCTGCCGGCATCGAGGGCGCTCTTGCGCTCTGGGGCGTCCCTGACTACCTCAAAGGGCACGCGCGCAAACATTGGGGTGCGGACTGGGTCTTCGAGAGAGTCGAGGATTTCGCGGCATGGTGTAAAAGCCGCATGAACTTCTACCAGCGCGGAATCGAATGCATGGACACAGACGCTGATCTCGCTAAAGCTTTTGATAAGGCCATTCGGGTGGGAGATAATGTCGGTTCAGCGGCGAGTTGTCGATATTTGATTTCCAAAGAAGATCCCAAGACAGCGATTGAGCTCTATAGAAAGGCCATCGATGCCGGCGAAGTAAAATGGCCGCCAACAATCTCGCCCTTCTCATCGAAGAAGATTATCCCGAAGAGGCCGAGTCGTTGTATATGAAGGCGATCGAGGCGGGAAGCAATAAGCTAGCACCGAGAAACCTCGCGCTGCTTATCCGAATGAGCGATCCCAAGCGCGCCGTGAGTCTTTTTCAGGCAGGCCGCCTCAATGGCAATAGTCAATATCTGAAAAAGACCTTCGGCCGCTGATTCGATCGGGTGGAATGCGCCGTGCGGTTGTACGAAGCGCTCTTGGTCTCTGCAGATGGAAAGAAAGCCGCAGAGCTGGGCCCAGTTGGTCGAGGAATGGGACACTGAGAAGCTGCCGAGACGCTGTATGCCACCGCGATGTCCTCTGAGACAACTATGATGCTCCCAGGTGTTTTAGGACGACTGCTAAGGAGAGCCAGCCGCAAAGGCGCTCTGACCTCTCGCGGTGGCGGCGAGACACGGCAACACTGAGAGGGATGTTTGAGGACGTCAAGCCGATGATCAAGAACGGCGTTCTGGAGGCCTTGAATTCTTCGAGCGTTCAGTGATCACGCAGGACGGGAGAGGAGCGGCCGATCTGGGCGCAATTCCTCGAGAAAGAGGATCCGGGCAAGGCGCGCGGGCTTTACGCAGCCGCGGTCGAAGCCGGTGCCGGAGGATTGACTTGCACGAAGTTACCGATTTGCTGCGCGACGAGGACCTGCGAGGGCCCTGGAGTTGTACGAGCGCGCGATTAAGGAGGGGACGAGTTTAGCGCGCCGATTCGTTGCGCGAAGATGATTATGGACCGCGATCCCGATCGCACCCTCGATTTGCTGCAGCTTGCGGGTAAAGCTGGCAATTACACGGAATTGTCGGATAGTCCTCATGCCGCTCATTGCTGACGGCAGCGAGCGGGCGATGCAGTTTATGAAAATATGTCATAGCTACGGACGAGCTTGATGGGGATTCTCGTATTCAAGATTTGGCCACTTACCTTCACGATAAGAACCGCATAAAGCGGTCGAGTCTATAAACGGTTGTTCCACACCGACCTCAGGGTGAAGCAATGTACAGTTATGGCATTTTTGATACAAAAAGAAAGCCCCGGAAAGGCCAAGGAAGCATTCAGAATGGCGATAGCGGCGGGCAACGAGAGTGGTGCAACCCGTCCCTCGCGCGGCTTATTGAGGACGAGAACCCGGCAATGGCGATCGAGCTGTTTGAGAGATCGCTAGCCGTGAAGTACGACAGCGATGTCGTCAACGAGCTCGGGATCGTGAGGGCGGTAAGGATCTTGACCTGGCTAAGGACACCTTCGTCGAGGCGATGGAGGCCGGGGACAAGCTGTGCGCCCCGTGCAATTTGGCCCATCTTCATTCCCGACGATCCCAACAGGCAGCGGATCTGTATCTATCTATACTGGAACAAACGAGCCGGGAGGTTGCCCTCGCCTCTCCTTTTTGGTGCGGGAGAGCGACCCGGCGCTGGCGGCCAACCTGTTGAACAGAGCCATCGTGAATCGAGAAGACAGAGAGCCGCTGGCGCTTCTTCCTCACGTTCCTTGCCTTGGCCGACAAGGAAACAGCTCTGAATGCTTGCAAGTACTTTGCCAACCGCGTTTCAGCGCAGCGCCCGGCATCGCGTCCGAGATCATGTTTGGGAGCGTACGACCCCGCAAGGGGCACCGTGTCCCTGAAAAAGGGCAACTTTGCGAAGACGATGCAGCATGCGAATGGATCGTATTGCGTGACAGGACGGAGGGAGGGGTGCTCCTTCTCGCGCGCGACGTGTCGCACATGCCGTTCGTCCAAGGGGTTGACACTCTGGACTGGTTCAGTCCGAGGTCAGGCGATGGCTCAACGGGGAATTCCTGGCCGACTCGCTCGACTGGGACGTGGCCGAGTTATTGGTGGCTGGCGACGAGACGGACGATCTCGTCTTCTGCCTGTCCGCGGAGGAGGTCAAGAGGTACATGGACGAGGGCACCTCCTGGCGGCTCGGGCCTGCAATGACGCGACCGGATTGCGCAGCGCGATGGTGGCTCAGGCCGTCAGGCGGCGAGAGCACGTTAAGCGTACCGTGCGTCGATGAGGATGGCGTCATCGGGTGGTGCATGTCGTTTGCCTCCGCTGGCGTGCGACCGGCGATATGGCTTGCTTTCTGATTAGTCGTTTGCCTATTCGGCACTGAGGAAAACGTCCTCGGTGCCGAGCGTAGCGCAAGACTGGCTCGTGGCCTTCGAGGAGCAGTTCGATAGGCTGTTTCCGCGCAGGTGAGGTCGTCGTAGTAGCTGGCCGGAGATCGTAGAGCAGCGGCGACAGGGACGCCGTGCTCAGGCTACGGGATGGCTCTAGGGTCTGGGGCGCTTATGACGTGGAGGCCCCCATGCTCGGGCGCAGGTCTCGCCGATCCACAAGGCTGCCTTCCGAGTGCCGAAGGGGGCGGTGAATGCCGTGCGACGGAGGCCTACTCGTCCGAGTCGTCTCTCGGTTTCTCTTCGTGCAGGTAATGTACTTCGACCTTGATTTCTACGGAGTCGTATCCGTTTTCAGCGAGCGATTTTGCGATGGTGTTGCAATCGGCGATGGCCTGAAGGGCCTCGCCGCGGTCGATATCCGGCATCTGGGAATAACGTGCTGCAACCGCATGCATGCTGATATTAATGGCAGCGTCGATAACAGGGGCGACGCTCAGCCAGCCAGAATCGATGGCTTTCGACAGAAGCTCGTCGACGCTATGGGTCTTGCTAGGGAACGATTCCATTCTGATGAATACGTTCGTCACCATCTTTTCTGCTGCTTGCTGCGAATGGAAGGCGATGGCCTCGGGTGTAGGGATCGATTTCCTTCGCCAGATTCTCGACAACGAGCACATCGCGGTGGGCGGCGTACATGAAGCCGGTGTATTCCGTATCAGCCATAAATCTTCACCCCTTCACGAGCGACGATGTATTCGGGTGTCGAGAGGTCGTGCGAGCGTTGCACAAAGGTGTCGGCGCTTGAGCAGAGCACGTCCTTGGGACGCTTCATCCAGAGAAGCGCCTTGCAGGAACCAAAGCGCCGTAGGCGGGGTCTCTAGCGGCGTCTTTTGTGACGACGTAAAGGTCGACGTCGCTATCGGTGTTTGCTCGCCGCGGGCGTAGGAGCCGAACACATAGATGGCGTCGGTGGGCACGGTGCTTACGATGCTGCCCACAATATCGTCGAGATGACGGGATGGAAGTTGTTTCGCATTGGTTCACGGTGCCTCCTTCCGATGGCTAGGTATGCGGCGTCGCCTGATGGCGTGATTTGCCTGGCGCCGTCTGATTATACCTTCAACGAAAAGTCCCCAGGCATGACAAAGGCCCTGTCCCTCCAAAAACAGAGCCCCTCATCGTTCGAAGCTTGTGGGCTTCTGGCAAATCGGTGATTATTATAGCAACCCTCACAGAAAATGCAAAACGTCACCGAAAACTGTTACTTTTGCTCGCGCTTCTTGGCCTTTCATAGTACTTGGCGCCGAAGGCGCAGATGTCGGTGGCGCCGAAGCCGATGAGTAGCATCGAGAAGCCGGCTCAGCACTTGGAGCCGAGGTGGCGCCGGCGCTTGCGAAGCCAGCGGAGCCGTTCATCTGGTAGGTGTCGAACAGGGAGCCGACGTCGTCGGGCGTGTAGTAGGCGAGCATGCACAGGCCGAAGACGATAATGACGGCGCCGACGATCATGCCGCAAATGCGGGAAGGCCTGCTCGGGATCGATGGTCTTGTGCGTCTTCTGACGGCGGCCGCGGTAGGCGGGCTACCGCTGCGTGAGGCGAGGCGGTGGGGGCGGGTGCCGCGGCCGCAGTGGAGCCCAAAGCTGCGCTACCTGCTGGGCGCGCGTAGGTCGCCTGGTAGGCGGCTTGATGGGTCGCGACCGGATTCCTGCGGCATAACGGGGGGTCGTTGGTGACGGCGGGTTCGTCGGGGTTCAGCTCCTGGGATTGCAGTACCGCCGAGCATCTCGCTCGCATCGCCCGCAGCGGCGGTCTCGACGTCGCCAGGGGTGCGAGCGGGCTCGCCGTAGGATGAGATTCCCGCTCGAGCTCGCGGCCTTCGGGGCCGTAACCGGCGGTGGCGCCAGGGGTTTGGTTGGTGTTCTCGGTCATGGGAAAGCTCCTCTCAGAGAAAGGGTTCTTGGTTGAACCAGCATAGAAGCGGCCCTCCCAAAATCGGAGCGGGCCGCTGCTGTATGGCGACCGTAAGTTGCCGCCACCGTTTCCGGAAACGGTGGCTGGCGAGTCGGTTCCCTCTACCAGCTGAGCAGCTCGTAGCCGTCTTCGGTGATGGCGAGTTGGACTTCCCATTGGGCCGTGAGCGAGCGATCGGCGGTGCGAACCGTCCAGCCGTTGGGGGTCGGTCATGTCGATCTCCTGGGCGCCGGCGTTGATCATGGGCTCGATGGTGAAGCAGAGCCCCGGCACGAGAATGGGGCCGGTGCCCGCCTCCGTGACGAAGCTCACGAAAGGATCCTCGTGGAACTCCAGGCCGATGCCGTGGCCGCCGAACTCGCGCACGACCGTGTAGCCGTGCTCCCGGGCGTAAGCGTTCACGGCGGCGCCGATATCTCCCAGATGTCCCCACGGCTTGATGGCGTCCAGCCCCACCTGCACGGCCTCTTTTGTGACGCGCACGAGATCGGCCGCCCTCCGGCGACACCTCGCCGATGCAGAACATGCGGGACGAATCGGAGAAGAAGCCGTCTTAATAGTGGAGCAGTCGATGTTGACGATGTCGCCCTCGCGCAGCACCTCGTCTGGAGAGGGATGCCGTGGCAGACCACCCGCTGTTGACCGAGGTGCACACTGACTCGGGAAGCCCTCATAATCGAGCGGCGCGGGAATGGCGCCGTGCCCACGGTGTAGTCGTGCACCCACTGGTCAATCTGCTTCAGTGGTAATGCCCGGCGTGATGCGCTCGGCCACGTAGTCCAGCACGCCCATCGTTCACCCGGCGCTGCGCTTTTGATGCCTCGATCTCGGCCGGGGTCTTCAGCAATCGCGCGGCGGCACTTCCTCGCCGGTCTCGGCGAGCTCTCTTCCAGGCGCTCGTCGAAATCGAGGTGGCATTTCTTGTTCTTGCCGCTGCCGCACCAGCACTCGTCGTTGCGTCCAGGACTTTGGGCCGTCATACATGGGGCTCGCTCCTTTATCGTGTGCGCCTGCGGGCGCCTTTGATGTTCGCGTTCCCATGGTAACAAGTTCGCCAAAGCGAACCTGCTGGTTTGCCCGGCGGGTTCATTGCGAGACGGGATGAAGGGCTTCGCGACTCTGTCGATCGGTTGCGGGTATCTCCAGGGCGCGGTAGAGGCGGTCGGGCACGAGGCTCACCAAATCGTCGGTCCAGCGCGCAAGATCGGGGCTATCGGAGCGGAACCAGTCGTTCATGACCTCGGCATTCCAGCTTCGAGAACACCTCCACGATGAAGCGCAGGTTGTCGTTCACCTCGACATGGAGGTAGTTCTCCAAGGTGTCGAGAAGCACGGCTTTGCGGTTTTCTGGCATGATGGTCTGCCCGAAGGGCGTGTTGATCGAATACTGGATGGACTCACGGAAGAAATCGCGCTCCTGGGCGATGAGCCGCAGATGGTGGTAGTAGCCCGTTTTCCAATCGATGGTGCGGCCGATCTCGTTCAAATAGAACTGGCGGCAGAAGATGGAGTACCACCAGGGGATGTCATACTTGCTCTCGAAGTGCCGGTAGAAGGTCTGTCGCGAGATGCCGGCGTTGCGGGCAGATCTCGGCCACGGTAATCTGATCGAGAGATTTGTTCACCGCATGAAGAATTTTCATCTTGATGCTCAAATCGGGGGAATTGAAGATGTTCTCGCCCAGGGTGAGGTCAGTGATCATAGGAGTGCCGCCTTCTGCTCGTTTCGGGTATGCATCCGGGGGTTGGTCATGTCCTCCTTAAACGCATAGTACCTGATCGCTGTGGCTGTATTGATGACAACTGAAGGTGAACGTCAAGAGAACCATGATGGTTTCCCCCTTGTCGCAATTTTTGTGACATTATTGCCAATTTGTCCTCCGCTTCAAACAAAAACCCGCTGATATTCTGTTTCGAGGAACAGGGTTTGCGACTCGACCTTTGCGCTCGCCTACGACTGGGCCGCACAATTCTTCTCATGGGGAAGGTGCTTCCAAGAGGCGTCTTCGAAATCGAATGGGAAGAGGGTTCCTATGAACGAAAGGGCGAAGTACAAGCTCATCGGATTTATCATGATGTTCTGCTCGTCATCTTTGATGGGCGGCATCGGAGCGTTCACGCGCTTCATTGACGCCCCAGGCGACTTCGTGTCGTTCTGGCGCAACTTCGCGGGCCTTATTGCGCTCACGATCATCTTCTTGTTTATCGGCGGCTTAAGAAGGTGAAGGCCACGCGGTTCCGGGCATGATGTTGCTTTCTCGGGCATCTTCTTGGGGCTGCTTTCCGGCCTGTACTGCCTGTCCACCCAGTCCACGACGTTGGCGAACGCGTCGTTCCTCATTTACACCGGCCCCATTTACTCGACGATCCCTTGCGGCGATCTTCCTCAAGGAAAGATTGATTGGCGTGGCATTCTTTTTTGCATCATCGCCGTAGTCGGCATGCTGTTCATCGTGGGCATCGTCTCCCGAGGGCCTGACGCTCGATCTCGATCCCACCTATACCTTCGGCAACGCCATTGCCTTCGCATCGGGTGTCGCCTACGGCCTCTATTTGTTCTTCTCGCGCTATCGCGAGGATTGCGACTCGAACGTGCGCTCCTGGTGGAACTTCCTGTTCGCATCGCTGGCCATTCTCGTGCTGCTTCTGTGGCACAACTGCCTGCAGCCGCTGTCCTATACCGAGAAAGTGAATGGCGTAACGCAGGTCGACGCCGCTGGCCAGATCATCACGCACCCTGGAACCTGTTCACCATGCCGCTCGATTCCTGGCTGTGGCTGATTGCCGCCGCTCTCATCACCGGCTTCGGCGCGTTCTATCTGCTCACCCATGCCACCAAGCGCCTGAAGGCCGGCGAGCTGGCTGCCATCTCCTATCAAGAGACCATCATGGCGTCGCTTCTGGGCCTGTGCCTGTTCGGCGAGACCCTGACCGCCTTCCAGCTTATTGGCGGCGCGCTCATCGTTATCGGCGGCGTGAGCAGATCGTCTTCACCACCAGTGCGGCGAACAAAGAAGTCGACGATGCCGCTGTTGATGGCGAAGTGGCCCTGGCGGCCAAGTGGGAGCCGGCGGTGCGGGCTTCATCGATGCGAACCCGGATGGAATGGATCCGGAAGCTGGCTGCTATGGCCGACGGCGCCCAGAAAGCTGCCGACGCTTACGATCGGGATCATCCTGACGCCGACGACCGCTAAGTCCCCTGCTTTCGCGGAGGGTCTGGCTGGGGAAGTGAGAGTCCGGCCCTCCCGCTTACGCACTTGCCAAATGGGTCTTTTGGGAAGGAAGGCCCTGCTTTCAAGGAGTGACTATGAAAAACTCTGTATTCATGGAAGAGATGGACGCCTTTACCTACCGCGAGAAGCTCGCGAAGGATGCCGTCGTCTTCATCCCCGTTGGTGCGCTCGAACAGCATGGCAGCCATATGGCCATGTGCGTGGACGCCGCCTTACCAAGGCCATGGCCGGCGCGACCGCTGAGGCGCGCTCACGGCCGATACGGACGGCGCGCTCTGAGGGTATCGTGTGCTCGGCCATCAATTTCGGCTATCGTTCCCAGCAGCGCAGCGGCGGCGGGTTCCACCTGTCGGGCACGACTTCGCTGTCGGGTACTACGATCATCTCTTTGGCCCGCGATATCTGCTATAGCCTCATCGAGGACGGCGCTCGCAAGATCGTGTTCATGAACGGCCATTACGAGAACTACCAGTTTATCTTCGAAGGCGCCGAGCTGGCTCTCGAGAAGGCGTCGGCCGAGGGCATCAAGAACGTGAAAATCCAGCTTTTGTCCTACTGGGATTTCGTTGACGATGCCACCATCCAGGAGTTGTACCCCGATGGTTTCACGGGTTGGGATTTGGAACATGCTGGCGTGATGGAGACGTCCTCATGCTCTTGTTCTATCCCGATTTGGTGGACATGGACCGCATCGATCCCGCGCTGTACACGGGGTTGCCCGCCGAGCTTCCCAATTACGATAGTGCTGCCCATTGTGGCCGACTACACGCCCTTCGGGCTGCCTGTCGCATCCTGGTGCCTCTACGCGCGAAAAGGGCATCATCCTGCGTGACGTTGCCGTGGCCAATATGGTCATCGCCATCGAGGATGAATTCAGCGGAGCAGGTGATTTCCATGAGGACTAACGATGCCGCGGCTGAGGTCGCCCCTGTTGCTCACGAGCCCGACAGCGATTTGAAGCGCGTTGCCGCCCTCGTCGTTTCTGGAAACTTCATCGAGTGGTTCGATTATGCCACCTACACGTACTTCGCCATTACGATTGGCCAGGTCTTCTTTCCCGGCTCCGAGGTGAACTCCACTTTGATGGCCTTCGCCATCTTCGCCCTGGCCTTTATCTTCCGCCCGCTCGGCGCCATGTTCTGGGGAAGCATGGGCGACAAAAAGGTCGCAAACAGTCGCTGGCCATCTCGGTTCTGCTGATGTCCGGTGCCGCTTTCCTCATCGGCTGTCTGCCGTCCTACCAGGCCATTGGCCTGGCCTCTCCCATCCTGTTGCCGTGCTGCGCAGCGTGCAAGGGTTTTCAGTGGCTGGCGAGTACTCGGGTGCCGCCGTGTTTCTGGCCGAGTACGCCCCGCCTGAGAAGCGCGGCCGCTATTGCTCGCTCGTCCCCGCATCGACGGCCACGGGCCTGCTGGCGGGCTCCACGATGGCCCCTTGTGCTGAAAATGGTTCTGCCCGAGGCCGCCATTATTGAGTGGGGCTGGCGCATTCCGTTTCTTCTGGCTGGCCCACTCGGCTTCATCGCCCACTACATCCGCACCAAGCTGGAAGACTCTCCGGCTTTCGTGAAGATGGAAGAGGGGAACAAGGAGGCGGAGCATCCGACGCACTTGGTGTTCAAGAAGTACCGCAAGCGCCTGCTGTCCTCCGTTGCCGCTACTATGGTGAATGCGGTGGATTTTACCTGGTGCTCACCTATCTGCCGACGTACCTGACGAGCTACACCTCAATGGAGGCGTCCCAGGCGCAGCTGGCCACCGACATCGCGCTCATTGCATATCTGCTCATCATCTTCGGCTCGGGCACGCTGTCCGATAAAGTGGGGGCGTCGGCGTATGCTGCTCACCGCATGCGTCGCCTTCATCGTGCTTTCCATTCCCTGCTTCCTCATGCTGGGGACGGCGTCGCTGCCCATCGTTATTGTCGCCGAGCTGATCATGTGCGTGACGCTGTCGCTCAACGACGCGAACATCGCTTGCTATCAGGCGGAGATGTTCCCCACGGAAGTGCGCTACACCGGTGCGGCTTTGGGTTCGAACATTGCCTACGTGGTGTTCGGCGGCACGGCGTCGTTTGTGGCCACGGCGCTCATCGACGCCACAGGCAACGGGCTCATGCCAGCTTTTTATATGATGGCCATCAGCGCGGTGGCCGGCGTTATCTTGTTCTTCACAGCCCACGATTATAATGGCATACTCCTGGACGAGATTCGGTAGCTGGTTGGTTGACGCTGGCTCGTGCCCCTTCTTTCGGGCCAGCTCCTCTGAGGTGCCAGCTGCCGCCTCGTTCCGGCGGATCCGGCCGCTTGCCCGGCGGCGCCTTTTCAAGGCCCCGCAGCCCGCCCTGGCTGCGGGGCCGTTTGCGCCTCGGGCAACAAGGGGGCGAAGGGCGCCTCCGGATTTGTGGGCGTGCCCAAGGAGGCCTCTGGTTTCTTGAGACATGTTCTTCCGTCACCTGCGGCGACGTGCTACCCGACAGAGCGGTAGACGTTAAGCCGGGTATGGGCCCGGCATCATGAGCAGGAGCGGAGGTGGAAACGTGGCGAAGGTGAGCCCGGAGTCGCGAGAAAGTGCTGCGCGTGCGCGAGGCCTACCCCTTCGACATCGCCTGTTTGCTCATGCGCTTTTTCGGCAGCATGCTGAACATCGGCGTGGTCACGATGATCACGCTGTCGGGTTACTCTTTTCTCACGGCAGGGCTGTCCTCCTCGCTCATTGCGTTGTCCATCTTCGTGGTGACGCCTCGGGTGTCGAAGCGCATCGACGAGCGCGGCCAGTCGGCCGTGGTGCCCAAGGCCGCGGCCGTGTCGCTTCTGGGCCTTGTTGTTCTGATTGCGAACGTGCGCTGCACGGGCCGGTATGGCCCCTGTTCGTGGAGCGCTGCTGGTGGGGGTTCTTCCCAAGCCCCCAGGCCATGGCCCGCGCCCGGTGGACCTACCTCATCCGTTCCGGCCGCTTGGGCGAGACCGCGCCCGATCTGCGCACCATGTTCTCCTACGAGAGCGTGCTCGACATGGCGTTCATCATCTTCAGCCCGTCCATCTCTATCGCGCTCGCTGCCGCCATCGCGCCGGTGGCGGGCATGGTGTGCGGCGGCGTCGCCTTTGCCGTCGGGGTCGTGCTTCTGTGCTCGGCGAAGGGCACCGAGCCGTATCCCGGCTGGTCGCAGGGGTGAGGCCGCGGGAGCGCCGCCGATGTCGTCGGCGCTGCCGATGCTGCCGAAGCCGTCGGCGACGCGGCGGGAGAGGGCGCGGCCGCATCGAAGGGCGCGTTGGCCGAGGGCGCCTCCGCCGTTGCCTCGGCGGCGTCCGCGCCCGCGAAGAGCCTGCTCGCCACCTCCTCGGCGGTGCGCGTGCTGTTCGTGATCTACGCCTTCGCCGGGTCGTTCCTCGGCCTGTTCGACACGGCCACGGTGTCGCTTTCCGAGGACTTGAACAGCCCCGATTTCGCCGGTGCGGTCCTTATGGCCTCGGGGGCGGTGGCCATGACGGCGGGCTTTCTGTTCGGCATGGTGCGTCTGCGGGCGCCTCTGCCCAAGCAGCTCGTGGTGGCCGCCTGCGCCGTCGGCCTGTCCTTCGGCACCATGTTCCTTATCGATTCGGCGCCCACGCTGATGGCGGTGGCGCTGCTGGGCGCGATGCACCTACGCGCCCCTGCTCATCGTGGCCAACGGCGTTTGCGAGCGCGCCGTGCCCGACGCGCGCCTCACCGAGGCCATCACGTGGCTCAATGCCGCTATACCTGCGGGGCCGCCTTCGGGCCCACCGTGGCCGGCGCCCTCATTGACACCTTCGGCACCATGGCCTCCTTCAAGGTGGGCACGCTTCTGTGCCTGGGCATGCCGCTTACGGCCATTCTCTGCTATCGCGTAGTGAAGGCGAGCATCCTTCCCGCCTACACGGTGGTGGAAGAGCGCGATGTAGGCGGTCGCTCTCTTGGGGCCCTTCGCTTACTTTAACCCCTTTGCGGAATTAGATGACAATTTTCCCACTGATCCGGTGTCAAAAGGGGAATGATGGCACAATAGCCCCAACGTCATTTGAGTCGGAGCGCCTCTGGTTTGCGCGGCGTCTCGCGTACCGCAAGGTGCAGGCATTTCGACTCCGGAAAGAGGAGGTTCCCATGGACCCGATGAACTACACGCCCCCGGTGCAACCTGCGCCCCGCGCCTTCGCCCGCCTACACCACCAGCTGCCTGAAGGCCGCCTTGGGAAGACGTGAAGGCGACGCCGAACTACATAAGCCGGCTGTTGGTGCTCGGCCTCATCATGTGCGTGCCGATTCTGAACTTCGTCGTGGCCGGCTACCTTCTGTTCTGGTCCCGCGAGGTGCCCTTCGGCGGCCGCAGCCTCTTGCCCCAGAAAATCGTGACGGGCAAGAACTTCGAATACGGCTTCTACGCCTTCGTGCTGACGCTGGTGGTGGGCCTGGTTGGCGGCATCATCGGCGGTATCTTCGGCTGGATTCCCTTCATCGGCTGGGTCGTCTCCATCGTTGCCGTTTCCTGGCCACCTATGTGGCCGGCATCATCATGCAGATGCGCATGATCATGGGGCAGAGCCTGGGCGATGGCTTCAATGTGAAGGACATCTGGGAGAAGGCGCGCCGCAACTGGGGCCAGCTGTTCGCGACGCTCATCCCCATGGCCATCGTCATCGGCATCTCGCTCGTGCTGAGCATCGTGGTGTTCTCGATCATGTTCCTCTGTAA
>VOFH01002126.1_pt1 | contig 22584 bp, 28 predicted proteins | sample 5384091 | NCBI WGS metagenome assembly VOFH01 (sample SAMN12384727, study PRJNA508395) | human gut metagenome | isolation source: healthy gut G | host: Homo sapiens
CTTTACGCATATCTCACATCTCCATGATAACCGTCCAGCAGTAATGTATTTTCAAATTTAGAAGTTATAACAATTTCTGTTGAAACGAACTCATCCAACATTTCTCCCAGCTTTGATAAAATTATTAGTGCGGGCAAATATTCTCCCCATAATATAATACATCTCGCTCAAACGTATTCCCGGAATCATATCTGAACCATATGTACCAAGCGGAATGTCATATTTGCGCGAATATTTATTTGATCTTTCAGAACCTATCATATCTTCAACAGTCGTTGGTCTAACTCTTTTCTCCCTTTTCAAAATCAGCAAATAGAATACATCTTTACTACTCTTCGTAATAAACGGTTCATAATCCTCTTGCAGCGTTTTATTAAAGAAGCACATGATGATGCTATTATAATCTTTCATGTTATTTCCCAATTCCAAATATTCCATAAAAGAAAAACACTTTTGGCCATCATCGTCATAAGTAGCATCCAGTACCTCTTTTGCTTCATTGTACGCTAATTCATACTCACCATTCCAGAAGTATACGCGAGCTAAAATAGCTGTAATCGCATAATAATTCATACGGTATCCTCGAAAGGCGAAGAAAACATCTTCTTCGGCAATCTCCGGCAGAAAGATCAATACCCAACATACGAGGGTTTATTGCCATCCATTCTCTATATGCTCTTCTGTTATGTCACACTGCGCCAACATACGTTTCACGCCTCTTTCAAGTCTGCAACCACTTTTTCAAAATCTCTCCTCATTCGTTTCATATGCAGGCACAAAAGTAGGATAGACATCTACATAAGGCATATATGCCTTATGGTCGTCTTTCATCATAGCAGGGGGCGAACATTCAGAAGGATTTCGAAATGGATGAAAGCACGCAGGGCAAGCGCCTCACCGTGAATCATATTCTTCTCCAACTCTCCCTGTTCAAAAGCGACGGACTTGCATTCGATACCTGATTAATCAGATTGTTGCAATTGGCAATATTATTATACGATCTAGACCAAATAGATGAAATAATAGACTTCACATCCGTATTTCAACTAAACTTATAATTGAGAGCCTGGTAATAGACCCTTTCCTTTGTTCAATTCTACTGTGAATAATACTGTGCGATTAAATCCATAAATCCCTCAAGACAAATTCTGTCCATAGAGGGTTGAAGTACCCAACCAAGTATACTCCGTTCAGTGCATTCCGATAACCATTGCCTGTGCTAAACAGATTCTCCTCATTCACCTGATTACTCGGCGCCACATTCAGCCAGTCACTACACCCCCGTAGTCACTATGCAAAAGTACCAACAGTGATATTGTATATAATTTCTTCATTTTTTCTTTTTAAGCATTATTGATTAGAAACTTACCTTAACGAAGCTGAGAAAGAGCGTGCATACGGGTAGTCCAGACCACGTTCGATACGGTAGAAAGATGGAACAGGTCATTACCGGACAATTCTGCACGCAGCATACCGATATGCGCTTTTTTCATCCATGCCATATCAAAATCGTAACCTAATGTCAGAGAATTAAAACTCAGCATATTATAGTCCTGCACAAAACGGCTGGTAGGACGAGTTACAGATACTATTCCCTTTGCAAAACGTCCGTAAGGAGCAAGATCGCCCGGTTTCTGCAACGCCCGGTCAATACCCGACGGTCTACGTTCCCATCCGCGATACGCGCGTTTTTCTACTTTATCTACCAAGGTAGAATTATAACGCTGTCCGCCACACTCATACAAGAAAGTAGAAAGAGAGAAAACTGTTTCCAACGGAGGTTAAACCGAACGTACCTTGTATTTTGGGCTCTTGGTTTCCCAACCACAACCTGATCGGCAGCATTCCAGTCGTACGTGATGGTACCGTCGGGACGCACAAAAACTTCTCTACCATTGGCAGGATTGATTCTCAAAGACTTCACGGCAAAATATAGAAGTCAACGAACCGCCCTCTACGTATTGAAGATAGGTGTCAGCGTATGCCGCATCACCCTTTGTTATAACCGGTATCATAATGGCGTATTTATCCATCACACGTCTGTTATACTCTTTCATGCTATCGGAAATCTTCGTAATCTCATTCTCGTTATGGGCAAGATTAGCGAAAACAGCCACATACCACTCTTTTTGTATTTAGCAGAGTGCTTCAACTGGACCTCAAAACCCTTATTTACTACTTCACCGATGTTGTCTTTATAGGAAGTAAAACCAGTAGAACTGGGCAATGTCACACTATTCACCAAGTCTACTGTCTTTTTTATGATAGTATGAGAAGTCCATCTGAATCAGACCATTGAAAGAGATCCAAATCTACACCAAAAAAGTCCATATTATGGGTTTTTCCATCCACCCTCTATTTACCAAAGCCCATGGGGATTGGCACCTAAACCAGTCTTAAACCAATTGTCGGTAACAATACTATATATGGTCTGCGAATCATACGGAAGAAGTTTACCTTTCCTGTCATACCATACGTTCCACGGATTTTAAAACGATTCATCCATTCAAACTGCTTCATGTACTCATAGTTGTGCAAGTTTAACCCAAGACCACCGGAAAAAAAGGCGAAAAACGCTGATCGGAACCAAACTCCAGAACTGCCGTCGAAACGAATGGAAGCATCGGCAAATAGATATTGTCAAACGAATAGTTGAAAGTTCCCCAATGCACCAAACAGACGACTCTTGCTATCTGAGTTAGAAGGCAATCCGGAAATTTTTATTGGCAAAACCCGGTGATGAAAGTTCTCAGAAGGGAAACCTTTATAAGTAAGTCCCAAACCGTCTCCTGCAATTTGAAGTGGCATTGATACCCACCAGGAAATTTAAACTGTTCTTTTTTATGTTACGATTGTAAGACAAAGTGGCCAGTAGCGTCCCAGCTCAGACTATTCGCTGTTAGCTGTCTAACCATCCAGAATTACATTGGAATTACTCAGCCTACTTATCATTTCTTTTGAACGCGGAACGAGGAAATCGATAAACGCGCATCCGAATTTGGACTTCGTAACACTGAATTGTCCTTTAGAACCAGTAACGATTGATATTTCCACAAAAGTTCTTGTATTATTAATCAATTCCCAAGACTTGCTGCGATCGTACTTTGCAATGTAGCTTCATACAAAGGGATTTTCATATCCTGATGAACTACCAGTCCATAGGATATGTATCTTTCAGATATTGTCCGTTTTCATCCAAATATTCGTCATATGGCATTTGCTTTTTTAGTATAGCTGGAAAAACTTCCGTAAGGAGACTCTTGAGAGTTGGTATAGGTATATGAGAAATAATTTCCTGAAAAGAGCCAAGCCGATAAGACAAAGACAGATCCACCAGCCATACGGTCACGAAAAGAACCTTTCATCACACCTTCCCGAGTATAAGAGAAGGTCTGCTCCCCAACGTAAATTCATCTGTACCACCATCCAGATACAAACTGTGTTTCTGATTGAATACTGTCGAAGCGGCTTGGACAAGCCAATAAGTATCTACCCCGCGAGCCACGTTATTCAATTTAGCATTGTAAATTTTATCCAGTGAACTTTGTGCTTCAGCAATATCATTACTTTCAGGATCTGCCTGAAATAGTCCTGCTGCAACTTCCGTCGCCAACTTCTCGCGAGCATTCATCAGATTATAGTCCGTCAAATCGGGAAACTCAACGTACCGGTAAAATTATAATCCACATTAATTTTTCCCGCTTTCGGAGTAACTGTCGTAATTACCACCACACCGTTTGCGGCACGTGAACCATACATAGCCGTAGCAGCAGCATCTTTCAAGATAGTAATGCTCTCAATACGGCTAGGATCCATATCATACAACTTCTGCACACTAATCTCAAAACCATCCATGATAAAAGTCGGAAGATTGGGATTGTTTTTCAATGATGTTTTAGAAAGGCTTTCTGCATCCAACTCCGTAGTTCCGATACCAGAACGACCACGGATATACAACTCAGGAACATTATTAGGGTTCGAGCCGGCTAAATTATTTTCCGCAATACGAAATGATGGGTCGAATACCTGCAAAGCTCCCAAAACATTTGTTTTGGAAACCGACATCAACTGGTCTGCCGAAACCGTCACAGAAGTACCCGTAAAGCTATTTTGCTGATCTCTGCATAACCGGTTACCACCACCTCTTCCAATTGCTTTGAATCGGGTTTCAACTTAAAGGTATGCACTTTATCAAGATTGAGCTTGCCAGTATGTATTTCCAAAGTTTGCATACCTACAAAGGAAAGACGAATTGTTACATCTCCTTCAGGAAGCCCTAAAGAAAAAGCACCGTCTGCATCAGTCATTGTTCCGATATTTCTTTCTTTTCCCAGTATCAACACCGTCACACCCGGCAGTTCGCCACCCTGTTCATCCACCACTTTACCTTCCAACGTACGTGTCTTCTGATCTTTCTTCTTGATGACCACAATACCATCTTTGGTAGCATAAGTGAAACCTTTAGGTGAAAGAACGCGGTCCAGCAATTCCTTCCAAGGCTCGTTGGTAGCTTTTACAGTCACCGGTTCAACTCCTTTAAACATCTGAGAGTTATAAAGCATGTTGATTCCAGCTTTCTGTTTTACCGTGTTTAAAAATGTTTCCATCGGCACATCCTTCAAATCAAGTGTCACTTTCTTCTCATCAGGTGGAAGTGCCCATGCACTGAGAACCATACTCAATGCAAAAAAGACATAGCATAAAGACTCTTCTTTTTTTCATAATTTTTAAATCAAAACTCAATATTACTCATTCTCATATATCAATATATTTCTTCCGTTTATTCTATAGTAGATATCGCCGGTTAGTTCTAATGCATTCAGGAAAGTATTGATCGTGCCATATCGCTGCAAGTCACCACTATAAGTCAGGTCGCGCAGAGACTCCTTCTCATAATAGACATGAACATCATACCAGCGCTCGAAGGTTTTCATGATATCGCCCAGCCGTTTGTTGTTGAAAACATATACACCTTGTGCCCAGCCGATATATTCATTAACATCCACCGCCCGCTTTTCAATGCCACGGGAAGAGACGACTGCCTGTTCACCCGGCGCCAGCGTAATAGTATTCTGATCGGGTGTCGAGAAATTTACTTTCCCATATACAAGAGTGGTATAGCATGCATCTGCATCATTATAAGCATTGATATTAAATGCCGTACCAAGTACCGTTACTTCTCCGAAACGAGTCCGGACCACAAACGGATGTTCCTCATCCTTTCTCACATCAAAATAGGCTTCACCTTCCAGTGTCACAATTCTGCGCTTTCCGACAAAACGGACCGGATAAAGCAATTTAGAACCGGCATTCAAATGAACAGTGGTTCCATCAGCAAGAAGGACAGTATTCTCCCTCCCCGTGGTATAACCAGTTCATTTGACTTCACCGGACTTTCATCGACGTTTTTCTTCTTCGTGTTGTTGTGTTGTGACGGTCGGTCGATATGACAGCACCCTTTATTGTATTTCACCTGGACACCGTCTACTATTACATTTATATCTTTCTTTTGTACATCAATAGTGCTTCCATCGGGCAAAGTCAGCACTGCCTGTTTGCTACCCGGCTTGATTTGCGCGATACGTGCTTGGGACTCCTCCACTGCCTGATAATGATTCACTGCATAAAAAGAAATTCCTACTCCCAGTACTACCATCGCTGCGGCAGCATACCACCATGTCCGAATACGGTGGATCTTTCCACCGGACGAGTTCTCTTTTGTTGAATTTGTTGAAGGAAATGCTCGTAAGCCTTTTCCGATGAATATTCTTTATACTTATTAAAAGCATCTTTTAATTCCTCACTATCCTGCAATTTCTCATACACGGCTTTCAGTTCCGGATGCATAGATAAACGTTGTTCCAACACCTGCTGCTCTTTGTCGCTTGCATCTCCCAAAAGAGCCTTTTTATCAAAGAGGCATCTTGATATGTGTTTTCTAACTTTTTCATAATTTTATCTATTTCTAATGAGGATTTTATCTTTGCTTTACTATAATTATACATAACGTCCATAAATGGGTGACAAAAAGATGATTATTTTTTTATGAGATACTCTCCGTACGAAAACAGAAAAGAACGAAAAACTATCATTATGACATTATTCAGTAACAAAAATGACGTATTTAACAAATCATTCCCTTTTCGGAATCAAAATTCAGCCATCAATAAATGACAATTAGGCATCTTAAAAAATATTTGTTTTTTCCGTTACCGCTATTAAATGATGTATTTTTTAGCATTTTTATCAAGGAGTTTGAAACTCATATTTCATCATCATCCGTCACTTTCGGACTTAGCTCATTGATATACAATGCATAAGACACAGACATGGAACGAACACATATAGCTTACTAAAAATGCTAACCAAGCTTTGTTTACCTGTTAAACATACCGGCTCATCCACTTAAATAAGCCACATCACAGTCACTTCACCCCCCACAAAAGCAAGGATGCACAGCCCGTTTTTAATAAAAGATAAGAGTAAGAAGTACAGAATAACTGGAATTTGCCAGCTTCTCGCGTAAGAATTTATAGCTACGGCTTTTCTGAGTTTTAACCGTATTGATGCTAACTCCCAGCCGGGATGCGATTTCGTCCCACGAATGTCCTTCAATTCTCAGCAGGATGATACGGCGTTGTTCGGCAGGAAGCTCCTCGATATAGAAATAAAGTTGTCGGATAGCTTCTTCTTTCACAGTCAAAGCATACAGCATTTCCTCGTCTTCAAAATCTTCTTCCTGAGGCAAACCATTCAATATAGAATCATGAATCTGATGGTTGCGGATATACAACAGTGCATTATTATAGCAGGCACGATAAAGATAATTAGTCAGCTCACGGGAGTCGGAAAAAGTACGCTTACCTTCCCACACGGATATAAACACCTCCTGAACCAGATCTTCTACGGCATCGGTGAGGAACAGGATTTTCTCGACATATGAGCACAAGGCCGCATAATAGCGATTATAAAAGTCCCTCCAGATTCCCTTATCTTTCTGGTTGACACCTGCTACTATCAAATCATCTTTATCGCTCATACGGCAACAAGATTAATCAAACAATAAAAGACTCTCTTCAAATTACTGCAAAAACTGGTTATAATAGATATGACTTACAAATATATCTGTTTTTTCAGTATGTAAGTTCACCCCTCATAAAAAAAATAGAAAAGGGGCATAAAAAAAAAAGAGCGAATAACTCCTGCCCCACCTAAAGAATCCCCCATAAATGGGATTCTTTTTCTGCATCTCAATTTACCTTTACCTGAAAACTACTTTTTTCCTAATACCTAATCAAACAATCTTTTCCTAAAAAAACTAATCTTAAAATCTAATACCTTAATTTTATAAACTAATACTACTCTTTTGTTATTACCTTTTCTAATACCTAAAAATCTTAGTAGTTTCACAACTACACTGCAAAGGTAGAGGTGTTTTTGGAAAACAACAAGAATTCTTATGCTAAAAACATGTTTTACCTTATTTTTTGATTTATGTCAAAGAGAAAGAGTGGAGGTTGGGTATAAAACATACATCCGAATGTTGATTTGATACAAATTCTGTCCAAACGCTCCGTTCGTCTTCTATTTCATCACACGGCCGCGCACTTTTTCAAGTGACAAAAAGTAAGCCTAGAATGTCGAAAAAGAGCATTTACATCTCTTTTGAAAGGAATCGAAGCCTTAACACAAAAGAAAAGAAGCCAGAAACGTTACATCTTGCATATTTCAATCCAAAATTACGGCGTTTTTTGCGCCCGCCCCGCCTCCTCCTCGAAATTTCGGAAGCAAAAACCGGCAGAAGATACAACTCGCAACTTTTCCGTAACTTTGCAGCGTTTGATAATAAATAAGGTAGAATGGATTTTAAGTACGATGTAATTGTAATTGGTGCCGGACATGCTGGTTGTGAAGCGGCAGCCGCCGCTGCGAATTTAGGTTCCAAAACTTGTCTGATCACAATGGACATGAACAAGATCGGACAGAAATCCAAAGCATCGGACCGCGTTATTGCCCCAGCATAGAAACCAAAATCGTAACCTTCCCCGACAAGGAACAGCACCAGCTTTTCCTGGAACCGGAAGGTGAAACGACGCAGGAGCTTTACCTGAACGGCTTCTCTTCTTCACTGCCCATGGACATACAGTTGGCGGCATTGAAGAAAGTACCTGCATTTAAGGACTTGGTAGTTTATCGTCCGGGATACGCTATCGAATACGATTACTTCGACCCCACCCAACTGAAACATACGTTGGAATCGAAAATAATAAAGAACCTGTTCCTTGCCGGACAAGTAAACGGAACCACCGGTTACGAAGAAGCAGGCGGACAGGGAATCATTGCCGGTATCAACGCACACATCAACTGCCACGGTGGCGAGCCGTTCACACTGGGACGGGACGAGGCCTACATCGGTGTCTTGATTGACGATCTGGTTACAAAAGGTGTGGACGAACCTTATCGTATGTTCACCTCCCGTGCCGAATACCGCATCCTGCTCCGACAAGACGATGCAGATATGCGCCTTACCGAACGCGCCTACAAGCTGGGACTGGTAAAACAAGACCGTTACGAACATCTTTGCAGCAAACGGGAAGCCGTGAACCAAATCATCGACTTTGCCAAAACCTTCTCCATCAAAGCCGCATTAATCAATGATGCTTTGGAAAGTTTGGGTACTGCCCGTCTGACACACGGCTGCAAACTAATCGACCTGCTGAACCGTCCGCAGATTACCATCGAAAATATAGCCGGGCACATTCCGGCTTTCAAAGCCATGTTGGACCAAATTACCGACCGTAAAGAAGAAGTGATTGAAGCCGCCGAAGTACTGATCAAATATCAGGGATATATTGACCGCGAGCGAATAATCGCAGAAAAGATACATCGCTTGGAAGCCATCCGCATCAAAGGCAAGTTCGATTACAACTCATTGAATTCGCTCTCTACCGAAGCCCGGCAGAAACTGATGAAGATAGATCCCGAAACTTTGGCCCAAGCCAGCCGCATACCGGGTATCTCTCCTAGCGACATCAATGTCTTACTAGTTCTGCTGGGACGGTGAAACAAGGTATGTTTCACGTGAAACAAGTAATTTAATAGACTAACAATAAAACACTGGTTATGAGCAAAGAAACGCTTAAAGCAAACTTAAGAGAAATTCCAGATTTCCCCATTCCGGGAATTCTGTTTTATGATGTGACAACCTTGTTTAAGAATGCCGAGTGCTTGCAGGAAATGCTGGACACTTTATATGAAATGTACAAGGACAAAGGTATCACCAAAGTAGTAGGTATAGAGTCGCGCGGCTTCATTATGGGCGGTGCTCTGGCGGCACGTTTAGGAGCCGGATTCGTAATGGCGCGTAAGCCGGGCAAACTCCCTGCAGAGGTTGTAGAAGAAACGTACGCTAAAGAGTATGGAACCGATACCATTCAAATACATAAGGATGCCATCGATGAAAACGACGTGGTTCTGCTGCACGATGATTTATTGGCTACCGGCGGAACCATGGCGGCCACTCATCGCTTGGTACAAAGATGTGGCGCCAAAAAGATTTTCATCAATTTCATTATCGAACTGGGAGGTCTGAACGGCAGAAAGGCATTCCCCGAAGATATCACGGTGGATACACTGCTTACTTTATAGTGTCACACAACATGTCCATCAAAACGGGCCCCATCATCGTTCACAATAAAAGAGATCTATGGAATGAGATGGACGATGAAACCGAAAGATATATATCTTCAGGCTGTAAGATATATAATGTTACAGCTTGAAGATATATAATGTTACAACCGAAAGATATAGGATGTTGCGGCTGCAACATCAACTCAAGAAACAGTTCTGCCAACCGGCAATATTCAATAAGCATGTATGGAAAAAGAAGAGATTACAACCAATGATTATCTGAAAGGAATTGTACTAAACCTGCCCGACAGCCCCGGCATTTACCAATACTTGAACTCCGAAGGAACCATTATCTACGTTGGAAAGGCAAAAAACCTGAAGCGCAGAGTCTCTTCTTATTTTAATAGAGAACACCCCAACGGCAAGACACGATTACTGGTCAGCAAAATTGCAGATATCCGTTATATCGTGGTAAAAACAGAAGAAGACGCTCTTTTACTCGAAAACAACCTGATAAAGAAATACAAGCCACGTTACAATGTATTGCTGAAAGATGACAAGACTTACCCCTCTATTTGTGTAAGCAACGAATATTTCCCACGTATCTTCAAAACCCGGCAAGTCATCCGCAACGGGTCCTCTTACTATGGTCCGTACAGTCACATGCCCTCCATGCTTGCCGTGATGGACTTGATCAAAAAGCTCTACCCCATCCGCACCTGCAAACTCAATCTAAGTCCCGAAAACATTCGCGCCGGCAAGTTCAACGTATGTCTGGAATATCACATAAAGAACTGCAAAGGGCCCTGCATCGGGCAGCAGTCACACGAAGAATACATGAAGAATATCGGTGAAATCAAAAATATTCTGAAAGGAGATACCCAGATTGTAAGTGACCTGCTGATGGAGGAAATGCAAGCGCTTGCCGCCGAAATGAAATTTGAGGAAGCACAGAAAATAAAAGAGAAATACGACTTGATAGAAAACTATCGTTCCAAGAGCGAAGTCGTTAATTCCATCATTCATAATGTGGATGTGTTCTCCATTGAAATGGAAGAAAATTCAGCCTATATCAACTATCTGCATATCACTAACGGATGCATCAACCAAGCCTTCACCTTCGAATACAAGAAACGTCTGAACGAAACGAAAGAAGAACTTCTACAATTGGGCATTATTGAGATGCGTGAACGATATAAGAGCACTTCCCGCGAAATCATCGTACCTTTTGAACTGGATATGGAGATGAACAATGTATCCTTTACCGTTCCCCAACGAGGAGAAAAGAAGCATTTGCTGGATCTTTCCGTAATGAACGTGAAACAGTATAAAGTGGACCGCTTGAAACAGGCGGAAAAGTTAAATCCAGAACAAAGAAGCGTCCGTCTGATGAAAGAAATCCAGGAGCAGCTGCACATGAAAAAACTACCGAACCACATTGAATGTTTCGACAACTCCAACATTCAGGGCTCGGACGCGGTGGCCGCCTGCGTCGTTTTCAAAAAGGCAAAACCAAGCAAGAAGGATTACCGGAAATACATCATCAAGACAGTGACCGGACCCGACGATTACGCCTCGATGAAAGAGGTGGTACGCCGCCGGTATAGCCGTGCCATAGAGGAAGGTTCCCCCTTGCCCGACCTCATCATTACCGACGGTGGAAAGGGGCAAATGGAAGTAGTGAGAGAAGTGATAGAAGACGAACTTCATTTGGATATCCCCATAGCCGGACTGGCCAAAGACCGCAAGCACCGCACCTCGGAATTGCTATACGGTTTTCCTCCGCTGACCATCGGTGTAAAACAAAGCACTCCCTTGTTCCATCTGTTGGAAAACATACAGAACGAGGTACACCGCTTCGCCATCACCTTCCACCGGGACAAGCGAAGCAAGAGCCAGGTGGCATCCGCTTTAGACAACATCAAGGGAATAGGTGAAGAAAAGAAAGACCGCCCTGCTGAAAACATTCAAAAGCGTCAGCCGCATCAGGCAAGCCTCACTGGAAGAGATTGCAGCCGTGGTAGGTGAAGCAGCCGCTAAAAATATCAAAGAAAACCTCACAGAATAAAAGGGATTTCCTACCTTTGCATACATCTACTACAGGGACATGCTCTGCCTCGTATCAGTCCAGGCAAGAAGCCGGCAACATATTGTCCATTGTAGAAGCGGAGACATTACCGATAAACAACTAGAATTTTTCTAACAAGAAATTAAAGGATATAAATATGAGAGTAGTTATTCAACGAGTAAGCCACGCCTCTGTTACCATAGAAGGTGTATGCAAATCGGCGATAAAAGAAGGATTCATGATATTGGTTGGTATCGAAGAAGCTGATACACAAGAAGATGCTGACTGGTTATGCAAAAAGATAATAGGATTGAGAGTCTTCGACGATGAAAACGGAGTGATGAATAAATCCATTCGGGAGGTAGAAGGCAACATTCTGGTTATCAGCCAGTTCACATTGCACGCATCTACAAAGAAAGGGAACCGTCCCTCCTATATCCGTGCTGCAAAGCACGATGTAGCCATCCCCCTCTACAATTATTTCTGCCAAGAACTGAGCATCGGTCTGGGCAAAGAAGTAGGAACCGGAGAATTCGGAGCAGACATGAAAGTTGAACTTCTGAACAACGGGCCTGTTACTATATGTATGGACACCAAGATGGCACGTAAATATGGAGACCAATCTTTCAAACAAGGAGAGAAAGACAACCTTGCCGATGAAATGGCAGACGTATTGTGGGTCCTTATCTGTCTGGCCAACCAGACCGGAGTAAACCTGACCGAAGCCTTCCGTCAAAACTTGGAGAAGAAAACAAATAGAGATAAAGACAGACATAAAAACAACCCCAAATTATAAAGAATTATGGAACATAATCACGAATTCGAAGGTGGACATGAACATCGTCATGACCACGATCATGGACCCGAGCACAGTAAGTACGAGGAAGCACTTGCCAAGTATAACATCCGTTTGCGCGATGAGGATGTAAAAGCGAAAACTGCCCTACTCATCGAAAAACATGTAGCAGAAAACAATACACCGGATGTAAAGAAATTCCTGTTCCATTGCATTGACCTGACCACTTTAAAGTGCACTGATTCGGATGAAAGTGTAATGAAATTCACCGGAAAAGTAAATGAATTTGTTGACAAGTACCCGATCTGGACAATGTAGCCGCAATCTGTGTATATCCTAATATGGCAGAAGTAGTCAACGACACCTTGGAGGCAGACCATGTAAACATAGCCTGTGTATCGGGTGGTTTTCCCTCCTCGCAAACCTTTACCGAAGTAAAGGTAGCCGAAACAGCCATGGCTCTCCATACCGGAGCTGATGAAATAGATATCGTTATCCCGGTAGGCAAGTTCCTGAGTGGGGATTACGAAGGAATGTGCGATGAAATAGAAGAATTAAAAGCTGTATGTGGTGAGCATCACCTGAAAGTGATCTTGGAAACCGGAGCACTGGGAAGCGCATCCAACATCAAAAAAAGCGTCTATTCTATCGATGTATTCCGGAGCCGATTTCATCAAAACCTCTACCGGAAAGGAAAACCCCGTCGCTACTCCTGAAGCTGCCTTGGTGATGTGCGAGGCTATCAAAGAATACTATATGACAACAGGCCGCAAAGTAGGATTCAAACCCGCCGGAGGAATTAATACCGTACACGATGCTTTGGTTTACTATACCATTGTAAAAGAAGTGTTAGGGGAAGAATGGCTGACAAACGAGTTATTCCGCTTAGGAACAAGCCGCCTGGCCAATCTGCTTCTCTCAGAAATTGTAGGCCAGAAACCAAGTTCTTCTAAACAAAGAACTGTTTCACTATTTAAATAACAACCACATTTAAAGTGACCGGAATGAGCCTTATCTATTCCGGTTATTAAAGGTAAACTACCAAAGAAAGGCGTACCTCAAAAAGTTCGGGCGTGGTCCTTATTGTATAAAGGACTACGCCCGAACTTTTTGAAGTACATATCTTCAACAATCGTACTATTTCATCCTTTATCTGGAAAGCAATACCAATCATTTCGCCAAACAGACGAGCATTTTTCACCATTTCATCGGATGCATGAACCGAAATAGCCCCCGCTTCCGCACTGGCAGTAAACAATGCAGCCGTCTTTTTACGAATGACATCATAATACACTTCTTCCGAGAACTCAGAAGCATTAATATTCGCCAATTGAATAATCTCGCCTTCAGATAAGTTCTGTCCCAAACAAGCCACCAAATCTACAATTGTAATCTCGCGGGTCATGGCAGAATGCTTCAGGCTGGTTGCCAGCATATAGTCGCCTACCAGAACCGACACCTTATTATTATAGATAGCATTTACCGAAGACTGCCCACGGCGCTTGTCACTCTCATCCACCACATCATCGTGCACCAGGCTGGCCGTATGGAGCAACTCCAATGAAAGGGCCGCATGAAGCGTAGAATCATTGATTTCACCGAATAGTTTAGCAATCAACAACGCCAATATGGGACGCATCATCTTGCCATTTCTCTGCTTAATATAGGATAACACCTCACTAAGTAAAGAATTGGAACTTTGGAGCGAAGAGTCAAACAACCTTCTAAATTCCTCAAACTCCTTGTCAATAGGCAATTTGATTTGCTGTAATTTGTCCATGCAGGTTAATTTGTGCACAAAAGTAGTAATAAAAGACGGAATACGGTATTTTTTTGTACTTTTACAATGAAAAAACTAAAGATTTTTAAGAATGGACAAACTTTTTCTATTAGATGCTTATGCATTAATATACCGCGCGTATTACGCTTTCATCAAAAGCCCGCGCATTAACTCCAAGGGTTTCAACACTTCAGCCGTACTGGGATTTGTCAATACACTGGAAGAGGTCTTGAAGAAAGAAAATCCTACGCACATCGGTGTGGCATTTGATCCCGCCGGTCCCACCTTCCGGCACGAAGCCTATGAACAGTATAAGGCACAACGTGAAGAAACACCCGAAGTAATCCGTTTGTCCGTACCCATTATAAAGGATATTATCCGGGCCTATCGTATTCCTATTCTGGAAATACCGGGATACGAGGCTGATGACGTGATCGGTACACTGGCCACCGAAGCCGGCAAACGGAGGGATCACTACTTATATGATGACACCAGACAAAGACTATGGTCAACTGGTGGGCGGAAATGTCTTCATGTACCGTCCCAAGCATACAGGCGGTTTTGAAGTGATGGGAATAGAAGAGGTAAAGGCAAAGTTCGATATCCAGTCACCCGCACAAGTCATTGATATGCTGGGACTGATGGGCGATAGTTCCGACAACATTCCCGGTTGTCCGGGCGTGGGCGAGAAAACAGCACAAAAGTTAATCGCGCAATATGGCAGCATCGAGAACCTCCTCTCCCACTCTGCCGAACTGAAAGGAGCCTTGAAGACCAAAGTGGAAACTAACCGGAAAATGATTGAGTTCTCCAAGTTTCTGGCAACTATCAAGATTGATGTCCCCATCGCTTTGAACATGGACGAACTGAAAAGAGAAGAACCGAATGAAGAGGAACTACGGAAGATTTTTGAAGAGATGGAGTTCCGTACCCTCATCGACCGCGTTTTCAACCGAAACAAGAAATCCGCCTTCGCCGGAACATACACCGATGCGACCGGAAACGATCTGCAAGGACGAAACCGCACACCGGAAGGAAGCGCCCGGCAGGGAAACATGCCGGACGGTTCGGGACAACTCTCCCTTTTCGGTGAACCGGCTTCGAACGGTGAATCACCCGCTTCTCCGTCTTCTCCTCAAGGCAATCTCTTTGCAGAATTTACCGACGGAGGGACGGAAAGTGAGAAATATTCGAATCTAGCATGTTTAGATAATTTAAAATACGACTATCAACTCGTTGATACAGAAGAGAAAAGAACTGAATTGTTACAAAACTTACTTACAAAAGAAATTTTCAGTCTAGACACAGAAACAACAGGAACCGATCCCATCACCGCAGAACTCGTGGGAATGAGCTTCAGCTATGCCGAAAATCAAGCATTTTATGTCCCTGTACCTGCCGATCGGACCGAAGCGCAAAAAATAGTTAATGAGTTCCGGCCGGCTTTCGAAAAAGAAGGAGCGTTGAAAGTAGGACAAAATATAAAATACGATATGCTGGTATTGGGCAACTACGGAACTGAAGTGCGCGGTCCCCTGTTCGATACCATGGTGGCACATTATGTACTACAACCGGAATTGCGCCACAACATGGACTACCTTGCCGAAATCTACCTGCATTATCAGACTATCCACATCGAAGAACTGATTGGTCCTAAAGGCAAAGGTCAAAAGAATATGCGCGACCTCTCCCCCGAAGCTATCTATAAGTACGCATGCGAGGATGCTGATGTCACACTGAAATTGAAAAACATCTTGGAACAGGAATTGAAAACCAACGATGCGGAAAAACTCTTCTACGAAATAGAAATGCCCCTGGTCCCCGTACTTACTTATATAGAACGCAACGGCGTGCGTGTAGACACTGAAGCCTTAAAACAGACCTCGGAACATTTCACCGCCCGCATGAACCAAATAGAAGAAGAAGTGCACCAACTGGCAGGTACGGATTTCAACATAGCCTCACCCAAACAGGTAGGTGAAGTGCTGTTTGACAAGCTGCGTATCGTGGAGAAAGCCAAGAAAACCAAAACCGGACAATATGTCACCAGTGAAGAAGTATTGGAAAGCCTGCGAGGGAAACACGAAATAGTAGGCAAGATATTGGAACACCGCGGTCTGAAGAAGCTTCTCGGTACTTATATTGATGCTCTGCCCCTATTGATTAATAAAGAAACAGGTAAAATTCATACTTCGTTCAATCAAACGGTCACTGCTACCGGCCGGCTCAGTTCCAGCAACCCGAACCTTCAGAACATCCCCATCCGCAACGATATAGACAAAGTTACCCGCGAACAACGCAGTAAAGCAAAAACAGCTGCACGTTCCCTTGAAAGCAGATTGCGGCTGGGGCAGAACTGGCTCGAAGCACACTAAAACAAGGTTTATCCTGCCATAACAAAACAGGATAAATCAGCTAAATAATGGAGAGGATGAGTTATAACATTATTTAACCCACTATCCAGAAAGCTAGGAAAAGATCACTTCCCCCAACGAAGTGTTTCATTCTATATCCGGCAGGTTGACTGCCGGATATTTTTGTCACCAATCTTGGCAAAAAGCAAGGTATCACCTTAGCCATCATCTGACATTTTGGTATTATTTTAGCTTTATATTTGCATAAATACCGAATAAATATATAACTTTGCAGCATAATACAAGAGTATTACTAGACAAATGAAAGAATAATACTAAAATCAAATAGCCATGAAAACAAAAGTATCTTTAAAAATGTTTGTTCTATCCGTAGTTCTTCTCATGACCTCTTTTGTTGCTTCTGCACGCAGTTATGATGGTCAGTTGGTTTATAATCCAGTAGAAGAAAATGGAGTAATGGTAGGTCAGACCGTTTACAAAATGAACGGAAGTACACTTGCCAACTATATGAAGTATAACTACAAGTACGATGACAACAAGCGCATGATTGAAAGCGAGACCCTGAAATGGAACAGTACCAAAGAGGAATGGGAAAAGATCTCCGCATCAATTATACATACGAAGGAAAAACAGTAACAACCAATTACTATAAATGGAACAATAAGAAACGCGCTTACGTGTTAGTTCCGGAAATGACAGTGACCATGGACAATACTAATTTGTAACAGCATTTTTTTAACAACATACTCTCTCATTCTAATATTCTAACAAAAGAAAACGCCGTTCCTGATGAAGAAACGGCGTTTTCGCATCTATCTTAAGGAGTCATTGTCACAACACAAAAAACCGGTCCTGCAACCCTTTCAGAAAACTTCGGGAAATCACCAAATCACTCTTATCATGAAAAGGCGGATAGAGCTGACAACACTTCCCATCAATCATCGCCAGATAATTAACATTGACAATAGCCGACTGGCTGATCTGAATAAAAGCTTGTGAATAACCAATGATATCTTCGGCTTTTTGTATTTCGCTTCAGATTCAATCGGTCTGATTGAACAAGGACTACCTGCCACTGCCGCTTGTCTTTCAGATATTCGAAATAACCGATCTCTTCCAGTCTCAAAAGCTTGAATCCTGTCACCGTACTGATCATAAACATTCCCTGTTGCGGCATCAAAGCGCTGACAGAAGAAGAAAAAGAGGAAGAAGGAGTTGCCGGTATCGAAGCTACTAGCCTTCCGGTAGCGCTCTATAACAACTTTCAGATCTTCCGTCTCAAAAGGTTTCAGTAAAAATCGAAGGCGGACTCACGCAGGGCCTGAAGCAAATATTTATCATACGAAGTATAAAAAGACAACTTTCATATCACAGCACCTCATCGCGCATCTCACTCAACAAGTTAAGCCCCAGCACATCCGGAAGTTCCATCCAGAAACAACAGGTCCGGACGGAGTTCCATTATCATCTTCTTGCCTTTTGCGCCATTATTTGCAGTTCCTTTTATTTCAAATTCTGATAGGCGCCCAGTTCCCTGCGCAAAGCATCGATTGCTGTACGCTCATCATCTACAATAACGACTTTATATTTATCTTCTGCATTCATCATAAATCATAAGAAAAATGAAACGGTATAAACACCGACACTTGCGTACCGGTCTGCCCATCGTTTCGGTTATCTATATTGAAACGTATCTTCTCATTTTTATTCTTTGTATTGAGTAGCTGTATCGTTTGATAGAGCACTTTCAGCCCCGTTCCCGTTCCTCTGGTCGAAGAAGCCACTTGCGGAAGATACCCCCGCCCGTTATCACAAATCACGATACGGACTCCTTTTCCTTCACGGGAAATACGGATAGTCAATTCCTTCTCACCGTCTTTTCCGGCCAGCCCGTGCTTTATCGCATTCTCTACCGGAATCTGTACAATCATGGAAGGAATCATTATACTTTTTGCGTCCAGCCCCTCCTCCACTACGACCGACGCCGTGAAGTCTTTGCCGACACGCCCGCTTTCCAAGCCAATATATGACTGTACAAAATCAGCTCGTCCTGCAAAGAAACACTTAGTTTTTTCTGTCAGTTCAAGACTCCGGCGGAGATATTTGACCAGTTCCATCAAATTATTCTTCACCTCTTCCGATCCATTGAACTGATTAATCTCACGCCCCAGCACATTGAAAGTGAAATGGGGAGAAATCCGGCCCCGCAAATTCTCCATACGGACGCGATTTATCTGCTGGAAGAAACGTTCACGAAAAACTCCCGTTTTTCCGCATACCAGATGATTACCACCGTTCCGGCTGCCAGCAACAGGCAGACAAGTACCCAAATATACATACTCAGTTTCAAGACACGCACTTCACCCGCCTGCCGTTGAATCTGCATTTCTTGCGCAATACGATCGTGTCCTGACGGTAACGCATATCCAGTTCAGCTACACGGGTACGAATCCGCTCGCTACGGATGGAGTCATTCAGTTGATAGTCACGTTTCAGATACTCATACGCATTGCGGTAGTCACCTGCCTTTTCATAATAATGTTGCAGATACTGGTTGCGTATAGTAAGCATATTGGCATCCACATGTCGGTAGAAGCAGTCCGTGCTATCATTGCCCTGGCACGAGCGATATTTCCTTTTTTTCAGAGAAAGCTCAATCATCAGGGTTTCAATGTAGTGCATGGCGGAGTTGTTCTTTATCTCCGAAAAGTAACGGTAACCTTCATTCAGATTGTTTTCGGCAGAATCCAGCCGGTTCGTCAGCAGATAAAGATCGCTCCAGATTAACTTTCGAAAGATTGCTTTCGAATACCATTTGCGGGTAATCCGCTATCAGCTCCGCTGCTTGCCGCATATAGACCAGGGCTTCCTGATAATCTTTCTTATAATAGTAATGATTTCCCCGATTATTAAGATACACCCACTTTTGCTGACTGTCATTTCATCAAAGAACTGTCCTGCCAGTTCGTAATAATGATTGGACAAATCAAAATCACGCAGATCCATGTAAGTCTGTCCCAGTCCGCAATAGACCGGAAATTTGGAATGTTCCGACAGATGCGGGAGTCACAGATAAACAATGCTCTCCGGTAATAGGAAGCGGTATGTGCCAGTTCGCCACGATGCAGATGGGCATCCGCCAGATTCATACAGATATCTGAGAGAAGATGTCCCTTCTCTCCTTTCAGACGGTAAGCATAGGATTTCTCATAATAGGCAAACGCCGAATCGGGCTGATTGAGTTGCATCCAGACATTTCCCTCAATGTTATACACATCCGAAAGCACATCATTCCATCGCGGGCAGGCAGCTGCACTTATCATACTCTTTTACAGGGCGGTTATAATAGAGGATAGAGTCGAAATCGGACGAGATGAAGAAAGTCTTTCCATACAATCCCATCAAGCGGTAATAACTCATCGAGTCCGCGAATCATACAAAGGACTGTTTCACCAGCATACGGACGGCAACCCGCTGCCTTCGGCAAAAGTGCTGCGCGACATCATCGAACTGGCGCGAGCCATCATCTTCCCCGGATATTTTGGAAATTCAACGGTCAACAGCCGTACGGTAACTTACCATATCGGAGTCAATGTAGAAAGACTGTTCGACCTGCTGACCGAGCAAATCCTTGCCGGCCTCTGCTTTGCAGGCGACGGCGAATGCAACTGTTGTACCGAGCTCCAACGGGAAGAAGCCGCCTTATTGGCTGCCAAGTTCATCAGCAACCTGCCGGCAATGAGACGTACACTCGCCACAGATGTGGAAGCCGCCTACAACGGTGACCCCGCCGCACAGTCGTTCGGCGAAGTCATCAGCTGCTATCCGGCCATCCGCGCCATCAGCAACTACCGCATCGCACACGAGTTGCTCAAGTTGGGTGTTCCCCTCATTCCCCGCATCATCACCGAGATGGCGCACAGTGAAACGGGAATCGATATCCATCCAGGAGCGGAAATAGGTGGTTATTTTACCATCGACCACGGTACGGGTGTGGTAATCGGCGAGACCTGCATCATCGGCAAGAACGTAAAACTATACCAGGGTGTAACCCTCGGTGCCAAGAGCTTCCCGCTAGACGAAGACGGCAAGCCCATCAAGGGTATTCCCCGCCATCCCATTCTGGAAGACAATGTGATAGTCTATTCCAACGCCACCATATTGGGACGCATCACCATCGGACAAGGAGCCACCGTAGGCGGCAATATCTGGGTGACAGAAGATGTTCCCGCAGGAGCAAGGATTGTACAGACAAAGGCCAAGAAGTAAGTCACAAACAACCAATAAACAATTAAAATCGTAAATAACTCAAATCAGCAGTTCAAGTAGTTAAATGGTTATCAGCCACTAATGAGAGAAACGAGTGACAACTACCCAGATTGCCGATTCACATAAAGTAAATGCATAGATGAGCGAACAATCTTTTGAAATGATTGCCAAAACCTTCCAAGGACTGGAAGAGGTACTGGCACAAGAGCTGACTGCACTGGGCGCCAACGAAATAGAAATAGGCCGCCGCATGGTATCTTTCAGTGGTGATAAGGAAATGATGTACAAGGCAAACTTCTGCCTGCGTACAGCCATCCGGATACTGAAACCCATCAAACACTTCACAGCCAAGGATGCCGACGAGGTTTACGAACAGATTAAAGCCATCCGATGGGAAGACTATCTGGATACGGACAAGACCTTTGCCGTGGACGCGGTTGTATTCAGTGAAGAGTTCCGTCATTCCAAGTTCGTTTCCTACAAGGTGAAGGATGCCATCGTGGACTATTTCCGCGAGAAGACCGGCGAACGTCCCGGCGTGCGTGTCAACAAACCGGACGTGCTGCTGAACATACACATTGCCGAAACCAAATGTACGCTGTCTCTCGACTCCAGCGGCGAATCGCTGCACCGCCGCGGTTATCGCCAGGAAGCAGTAGAGGCCCCGCTGAATGAGGTGCTGGCCGCCGGCATGATATTGATGACCGGCTGGCGTGGCGAATGTGACCTGATAGACCCGATGTGTGGTTCGGGAACCATTCCCATCGAAGCGGCGCTGATTGCACGCAACATCGCTCCGGGCGTATTCCGCAAGGAGTTCGCTTTCGAGAAGTGGGTGGATTTTGACCAGGAGCTGTTCGACACGATATACAATGACGACAGCCAGGAACGTGAATTTACGCATAAGATATACGGTTACGACAACAGCCCGAAGGCAAACGAAATTGCCACACACAATATAAAGGCTGCCGGCGTAAGCAAGGACCCCGTAAATTTGACGACAATAAGGAAAAGACAGAAGAATAAACAGTTATGAGAAAATTAATCAATCTGATCGCCTTATTAATCATGGCTTCATCTGTAACATGGGCACAAGACAAGAAAAGTTTCACACTGGAAGACTTGATGCCGGGAGGAAACAATTACTATAACCTGCTTCCACAGAATCTGTATGGTTTGCAATGGTGGGGGGATGTATGCATCAACGCCGACATAGAAGAGGTAAAAACCATCCATCCGGCAAATGGAAAGGAAAACGTACTTATCACTTTGCAGGAAGTGAATGAACTGTTGGCAAACAAGGAATTAGGGAAAATCAACCACTTCAGAAATGTATCTTTCCCATACGTTGAAAAGATGATGTTGGTAAATACCACATCCAATAAAGTGCTGATCGATTTAACTAAAAAGGAAATAATATGGAGTCAGCCTCTCTCTCCTAAAGCCGCCAACCAGGACTGGAACAAGGAAAGCCGTTCATTGGCTTATACCCTTGACAACAATCTGTTTGTAACGACTGCCGACGGGAAAACACAACAAGTCACCGATGAACCGAAAGGCATCGTATGCGGACAAAGCGTACACCGTCAGGAATTTGGTATCTCAAAAGGTACTTTCTGGAGTCCGAAAGGAAATCTGCTTGCTTTCTACCGTATGGACGAAAGCA
>VOFH01002403.1_pt1 | contig 22554 bp, 32 predicted proteins | sample 5384091 | NCBI WGS metagenome assembly VOFH01 (sample SAMN12384727, study PRJNA508395) | human gut metagenome | isolation source: healthy gut G | host: Homo sapiens
AAGTTACGGAAGAACAGATTAATGCCGCTTGTCGCCGTGTATTGGAAGCAAAATATAAATTGGGCTTGTTTTTTCTGACCCGTATAAATACTGTGATACCCTGCGTGTGGAAAAAGAACTTTATACATTTACTGCTCATCGCGCGGTGGCGCGTAAAATCACCAGCTTCAAGAAACATTTGTTCTGTTGAAGAATGAGGATCATCTGCTTCCGCTCGAGCGGAAGGTAAGATTGCTTTAGTGGTCCTATGGCTGATGCCCGTAATAATAGTAATAAGGATGTGGAGTATGACGTGTACTCTTTCCGTCATGGACATTATTGGAGGAATTCGTTCGGCAGCAGGTGATAAGGCTGAAATACTGTATGCGAGAGGTAGCAATATATATCATGATGCGGAACTTGAAAAAGGAGGAGCTGGTATCCGTCCGTTAGAACGCGGCAATGAACTGCAATTGTTGGATGAAGCTTTTGCATACGGCTGCCCGTGCAGATGTGATTGTTGCGGCTTTGGGAGAATGTGCTGAAAATGAGTGGTGAATCGGCTTCACGTACGGAACTAGGGATTCCTGATGCTCAACAGGAGTTTGTTGAAGGCGCTGGTGAAGACGGGTAAGCCCGTAGTGTTGCTTCTTTTACGGGGCGTCCGTTAGTTCTGAACTGGGGAGGATGCAATGTTCATTCTATCTTGAATGTCTGGTTCGGTGGAAGTGAAACAGGCGATGCTATTGCTGATGTATTGTTCGGTAAAGTGACTCCGGGCGGCAAGCTGACTACGACTTTTCCCCCGTTCAGTGGGACAGCTTCCTCTGTACTATAATCATTTGAATACAGGTCGTCCCGATCCTGACAGTCATTCTTTTAACCGTTACTCCAGTAACTATCTGGATATGAGTAACGAACCTCTTTATCCTTTTGGGTACGGGTTTGAGTTATACAAATTTCTCTTATGGGAATTTGCAACTTAGTTCGGTGCATTTATGAACGTTCGAGTTATCAATAAATCGAAGCATCCGCTTCCGGCACGCCACTGAGGTTATCTGCAGGAATGGATATCCGTGCTAATCTTTCTGAACCTATCACATTGGCGCCATTGCAGCGTTGCCTGGTGCCGACAGGAATCTATATTGCTCTTCCACAAGGATTTGAAGCTCAGGTTCGTCCCCGTAGCGCTGGCCATAAAAGGGTATTACCGTGCTCAACTCTCCGGGAACGATTGATGCGGACTATCGTGGGAGAAGTCTGTATTATTCTGGTCAATCTTTCCTCCGAACCTTTTGTGATTGAGGACGGGGAACGTATCGCCCAGATGGTGATCGCCAGACATGAGCAGGCGGTATGGCAGGAAGTGGAAGTGCTGGATGAAACAGAACGCGGAGCAGGGGGCTTCGGACATACAGGACGAGGATAAGTACCATAAAAAGAGAAAATGAACAAGAAAAATAGTATATGGCTTTTGGTTGCTGTATGGACATTGGTTTCGTGCGGAACGGTGAAAAGTACAAGGGAAAAGCCAGCTGTCGCTTTGGCGCAGTCTTCATTAACGCCCGAACAGCAGCGGAAATATGATTATTTCTTTCTGGAAGCTATGCGCCTGAAAGAAAAGAAGGATATGCGTCCGCTTTCGGATTATTGCAGCATTGTCTGGATATTCATCCGAATACGGCTTCTGCGCTTTATGAGGTTTCGCAGTATTATATGTTCCTTCGTCAGGTGCCGCAAGGGCAAGAAGCGCTGGAAAAGGCTGTGGCGAATGCGCCGGATAACTACTGGTATAGTCAGGGACTGGCATCTTTGTATCAGCAGCAGAACGAACTGGATAAGGCTGTCACCCTGTTGGAACAGATGGTGGTACGTTTCCTGCCAAGCAGGACCCGCTTTTCAACCTTTTGGACCTGTATGGCCGACAAGAAAAGTATGATAAAGTCATCTCTACTTTAAACCGTCTGGAAAAGCGTATGGGCAGAATGAACAGTTGTCCATGGGAAGTTTCGTATTTACCTCCAGATGAAGGATGACAAAGAAAGCATTTTCAGGAAATAGAAAGTCTGGTGCAGGAATATCCGATGGATATGCGTTATCAAGTCATCTTGGGAGACGTATATCTTCAGAATGGCAAGAAGCAGGAGGCTTATGACGTTTATCAGAAGGTGCTGGCAGCGGAGCCCGATAATCCGATGGCTATCTTCTCGATGGCTTCTTACTATAAACAACAGGGCAGGAAGAACTCTACCAACAGCAGTTGGATACACTGTTGCTGAATAAGAAGGTGACTCCTGATACCAAAGTGGGCGTCATGCGTCAGATGATTGTGGAAAATGAACAGGCCGATAAGGACAGTACGCAGATCATCGCTTTGTTTGACCGGATCATGAAGCAGGAACAGGATGATCCTCAGATTCCGATGCTTTATGCGCAATATCTGTTGTCCAAGAATATGGAGTCGGAGTCAGTCCCCGTCTTGGAACAGGTGGTTGACCTGGACCCTACCAATAAAGCTGCCCGTATGATGCTGATCGGTGCTGCGGTAAAAAAAGAAGATTATAAGCAGATTATCAAAGTCTGCGAGCCGGGTATTGAAGCGACTCCGGATGCGCTGGAATTTTATTATTATCTGGCTGTTGCCTATAATCAGGCGGAGAAACCGGATAGTGTGATAAGCATCTGCAAGAGAGCGCTGGAACATACGACGGCTGACAGTAAGAAAGAAATCGTCTCGAGTTCTACTCTATTCTGGGAGATATGTATCATACGCAGAAGCAGATGAAGGAGGCTTATGCTGCCTATGACTCGGCGCTGGTCTACAATCCGTCCAACATTGGCGCACTGAACAACTATGCCTATTATCTGTCAGTAGAGCGTCGTGATCTGGATAAAGCGGAAGAAATGAGCTATAAGACCGTAAAGGCAGAGCCCAATAATGCCACTTATCTGGATACGTATGCCTGGATTCTCTTTGAAAAGGGGAACTATGCGGAAGCTCGTATTTACATCGATAACGCCATGAAAAGTGAGGGCGGCGATAAGAGTGACGTGATTGTAGAACATTGCGGAGATATCTATTATATGACCGGAGATGTGGACGGCGCGCTTACCTACTGGAAGAAAGCACTGGAAATGGGCAGTGAGTCGAAAACATTGAAACAGAAAATAGAAAAGAAAAAATACATTGCAGAATGAAAAGAATCGCTTATTTTTTGTTGATTGCAGTCGTATTGGTAGGTTGTAAGAGTTCAAAGCGTCTGACGGCGACAAAGGTGCCGGAAGTTAGCTGCTTCTGAAGCAGCTATTCCCAGCTATCTGGCTTCCAGACTTCAGCTGACGATTCCGAGTAAAGGCGGAAGTATGTCGGTGGGCGGTACCATGAAGATGAAGAGCCGTGAACGGGTACAGATTTCCTTGCTGATGCCTATTCTCCGTACGGAATTGGCACGCATCGAGGTGACTCCTACTGAAGTATTATTCGTCGACCGGATGAACAAGCGGTTTGTACGCGCAACCAAAAAAGAGCTGAAAGAAATATTATCGAAGAACGTAGAGTTCTCCCAATTGGAGAAATTGCTGACTGACGCTTCTAAACCCGGAGGAAAAACTGAACTATCCGGGAAAGACCTGGGAATCCCCCAAACTGAGAAAGCGAAAGTACAACTCTATGATTTTTCGACCAAAGAACTTTCGATCACTCCGACAGAAGTTACTTCCAGATACCGTCAGGGTCTCTTTGGAAGAATTAATGAAAATGCTGGTAGCTTTATTATGATAAAACGTCTCTTTGTAATTCTGGTAAGCAGCCTTTGGCTGGCGATTCCGCTTTCTGCTCAATCGAACAAGCTGATTCGTGAGCTGGAAGGTAAGCGCGGTGCTTTGCAGAAGCAGATCGCCGAGACGGAGTCGATTTTACAGAATACAAAGAAGGACGTAGGCAGTCAGTTGAACGGACTGGCGGCACTGACGGGACAGATTGAAGAACGAAAACGGTATATCCTTGCGATCAATAACGATGTGGAGACTATCGAACGCGAATTAGTGTCATTGAACCGCCAACTGAATAGTCTTAGAAAAAGACCTGAAAGAAAAAAGAAGAAGTACGAAGCATCTGTCCAGTACCTCTATAAGAATAAATCGATTGAAGAGAAACTGATGTTTATCTTCTCCGCCAAGAACCTGGGACAAACGTATCGTCGTATGCGTTATGTGCGTGAATATGCCACCTACCAGCGTCTGCAGGGGAGAGGAAATATTAAAGAAGCAGGAGCAGATACGGAAGAAAAAAGCAGAACGCCAGCAAGTGAAAGCCGCCAAGAGGGACTGCTGAAAGAACGTGAGAACGAAAAGGCGAAACTGGAAGCTCAGGAGAAAGAGAAGCGTACACTGGTGGCTAATCTGCAAAAGAAACAGAAAGGTCTGCAAAGCGAAGTGAACAAGAAGAGACGGGAGGCCAATCAACTGAATGCCCGTATCGACCGGTTGATCGCAGAAGAAATAGAACGCGCCCGCAAACGTGCTGCGGAAGAAGCCCGCCGCGAAGCGGCAGCCCGCAAGAAGGCGGACACAAAAGGCAAAGGCTGCCTCCGAAACCGGAACGGCTGCCAAACCGAAGTCGGAGCCATTGGACGCTTTTACGATGAGCAAGGCAGATCGCGAACTGTCCGGTAGCTTTGTTGCCAATCGTGGAAAACTTCCGATGCCTATATCCGGACCTTATATCATAACCAGCCGCTATGGACAGTATTCCGTTGAAGGACTCCGTAATGTGAAGCTGGACAATAAAGGAATTGATATACAAGGAAAGCCGGGAGCACAAGCCCGTGCCATCTTTGATGGTAAGGTAGCAGCCGTGTTCCAGTTGAACGGACTATTTAACGTCCTCATCCGGCATGGTAATTATATTTCCGTTTACTGTAATCTGTCTTCCGCTTCGGTGAAATCCGGCGATACGGTGAGTACGAAGCAGTCTATCGGACAGATATTCTCTGATGGCGCGGATAACGGACGAACGGTACTGCATTTCCAGTTACGCAGAGAGAAAGAAAAGTTGAATCCGGAACCCTGGTTGAATCGTTAATCTAAACATAAGACACACTTAGTATGAAGTTAACAAAGATACTGATACTTTTACTGGCCTTCTGGCTCGAACCATTGTCTGCATCTCCCTATTTCTCCTTCAAGAAATATCAGGTGGAAGATGGCTTGTCACATAATACGGTATGGTGTGCTATACAGGATAGCTATGGATTTATCTGGCTGGGCACCAGTGACGGACTGAACCGTTACGACGGTCGGGGCAATAAAGTTTATCGGAATGTATTGAACGATAAATTCTCATTGGAGAACAACTTCGTTGAGGCACTGATTGAAGAAGATCAGAAGAATATATGGGTTGGAACGAACTCCGGACTGTATATCTATGACCGGGCAACGGACCGTTTCTCCTATTTTGATAAGACTACTCAGTATGGCGTATACGTCAGCAGTGAAATCAAGAAGATTGTAAAGACGGAGAACGGACTTCTCTGGATTGCCACCTTGGGGCAGGGACTTTTTATTTATGATCCCAAGACCGAAGTGTTGACTCAGAATAGTATTCAGACCTCTTTTGTCTGGGATGTCTGTCAGAGTTATGATAAGAAGAAGGTATATGTTTCTTCGCTACAGGAAGGACTGCTTTGTTTCGATGAAAACGGCAAATTTCTGCAATCATACCGAGTCTCATCGGACGTGAACTCTTCCGATAGTTACAAAATAAACTGTGTACTCGATGTAGAGGGAGAAGTATGGCTGGGAGCAGGCAACAATTTGTTGGGGAGATTGAACCGGCAGACCGGAACGGTTGAGAATTACATGGCTCCTTCATTGAACTTCGGGGCAGTTCGCAGCCTGCTGAAATATACGGAGAATGAACTGCTGGTAGGAACCGATAATGGACTCTATCTATTCAACCGCGAGTCGAAAACCTTCCTCCGTGCAGATAATCCGGCTGATCCGCGAAGTCTGAGTGATCAGACCATAAACGGCATGATGTGGGATGCGGAAGGTGCTCTGTGGGTATTGACGAACTTGGGAGGTATCAACTATATGTCCAAGCAGACCAAGCGTTTCGATTACTATTCACCCGCCTATCTGTCGGGGATAGCGGGAGCAGGAGAAGTGGTAGGGCCATTCTGTGAAAATAAAGACGGAAATATCTGGATTGGTACTCAGAGTGGCTTATATTTCTTCAATACCGTTACACGGGAGCTTTCGGAATATCATATCGGTGGTGTAAAGAGTCAGAAATATGATATTCGCTCTTTGATGTTAGACGGCGATTGTCTTTGGATCGGTACTTATGCGGAAGGAATACGTGTGCTTAATCTGCGTACCGGTTCGATAAAGGAATATACACACTCGCGCGGAATCCCCAATACCATTTGCAGCAATGACGTACTATGCATATATAAAGACCGGAAGGGGAAATCTTCGTTGGAACAAGCTGGGGCTTATGCCGGTATAATCCTGATGCCGATAATTTCATGACGATTACCAGTATCGGCTCCATGATTTCCGTGGGCGATATATATGAGGATATGTATAACAACCTGTGGATTGCAACGACCAACAGCGGCGTGTTCTCCTACAATACCCTGAGCGGACACTGGAAACATTTCCAGCACGAACGGGAAGATTCGACCACCATTACCAGTAATTCGGTGATCACGGTATTTGAAGATAACAAAGGCGTGATGTGGTTTGGCACGAATGGGGGAGGATTATGCTCATTCGATCCCAAAACAGAGGCATTTATTGAGTTTGATTCTGCGCTTCCCAATAAGGTGATCTATTCTATTGAACAAGATCAGACAGGAGATTTTTGGATATCCAGCAATGCAGGGATATTTAAGATTAATCCGATTTCTAAAGCTCATTTCCGACAGTTTACGATTAATGATGGTTTGCAGGGAAATCAGTTTATGGCACGTTCTTCTTTAAAATCTTCTGAAGGTAAACTATATTTTGGCGGAATCAACGGCTTTAATGTTTTCCAGCCGGAACGTTTTGTGGATAATTCTACATTCCTCCGGTATATGTGACTGATATCCGTTTATCCTATCTGAATGACGAACAGGAAGTGAAGAAGCTGCTTCAACTGGGGAAACCGATTTATATGGCTGACAAGATAACCTTGTCTTATGAAAATAATAGTTTCACGATTCGTTTTGTGGCGTTAAGCTATGAAGACCCGGCACGAAACAGATATTCCTATATATTAAAAGGAGTAGATAAAGAGTGGATTACCAACTCCGAGAACAACTCTGCTTCTTATACCAATCTGCCTCCCGGAGAATACGAGTTCGAAGTGCGTGGCTCCAATAATGACCATCAGTGGAACGAGAAGACGACTACTCTGCGGGTAGTGATTACTCCCCCTTGGTGGCGTAGTTCTTTCGCCTATTTTATTTATATTCTCCTGTTGATGGGCTGGATTGTCTGGATTGCATGGCGCTGGAATCTTCGCGTGAAGCATAAGTACAAACGTCGGATGGAGAAATATCAGATTGCTAAAGAACAGGAAGTTTATAAATCAAAGATCGGCTTCTTCATTAATCTGGTACATGAGATACGTACCCCTCTCAGTCTGATCCGATTGCCTCTTGGAAAGTTGCAAGAGATAGAACATGAAGGAAAAGAAGCTAAGTATCTGTCTGTAATAGATAAGAATGTAAACTATCTTTTAGGGATTACCAATCAGCTGCTCGACTTCCAGAAGATGGAAAACGGAGCTTTGCAACTGAATCTGGTAAGTTGCGATATTAAGGAAATAGTGAATGATGTATATAGTCAGTTCACCAGTCCTGCCGAGTTAAAGGGAATTGAACTGGTATTGACTCTGCCCGAGCAGGAACTGGTATCAATGGTCGATCGGGAAAAAGTTGAGTAAGATACTGGTGAATCTGATGGGCAATGCGATAAAATATGCCCGTACGCATATCGATTTGAAACTCGTGACAACTGATGCGGGATATGAGATATATGTGAGTGATGACGGTCGTGGAGTACCGGATGCCCAAAAGGGAAAGATATTTGAAGCCTTCTACCAAATGCCGGATGATAAAGTCGCTACCGCCACAGGTACCGGTATCGGACTGGCTTTTGCGAAATCTCTGGCAGAAGCCCATCAAGGCAGCCTGCGCCTTGAAGATAACGAACCGCAAGGCTCCTCGTTTATATTATCTCTTCCTTTAAACGAAAAGAAGGCAGAAGAAGCTGCTGATATCGTTGAGGTTCATTCCGAAAACGAAGGTTCGGCAGAGAATATTCCTTCAGAGTTCTCCGGAAAAGAAATTCACCGTATTGCTGGTAGAAGATAATGTCGAACTGTTGAATCTGACGCGTGACTCGTTGGTTGCCTGGTTCCGTGTGCTGAAAGCTCCGAATGGTCGTGCGGCACGTTGAGATACTCGAACGGAAGGTGTAGAACGTCATCGTCGGTCGACTATTCACATATTCCGGTCATCTGACGGCAAAAACGGCTGAAATTCGATAACATTGATAATATAGACGAAAAATGAGTGATAATAAGTACTATATAATAACAGATTGCAAGCGTTCCCACTCCGGGTAGTGTATACTTGCTGGATAGTCTGACACAAGCTAAAGGCTGCGATTCCTTATGGGAATTGCAGCCCTTTTTGTTGCTTAAAATGGATGTTTATTGCAGGAATAACGAAATTAGAGTTTATAATAAACTTGGAGGACGTTTATAATAAACGATGAAAAGATACTTATGCCAATCCATTATTTATGGAAGGGGCTAATTCAAGCGCGATTTACCATAATGGTAAATATTATTATACCCATGAAACTAATGAGCAAATATATCTGTGGGTAACCACCGATATTACCGATATGGCTCATTCCACTTGTAAAGAGGTCTGGGTGCCTAAAGATCCTTCGAATAGCCATAACCTCTGGAATCCGGAAATACGGAATATCAATGGTAAATGGTATATCTATTTTGCTGCTGATGATGGAAATACAGATAATCATCAGATTTATGTGATTGAGAATGATTCTCCTGACCCTATGCAGGGGAGAGTTTCGCATGAAAGGAGCGATCATGACCAATCCCGATTGGAACTAGGGGAATACATCCCTCAACTTTTTGAACATAAAGGGGAGCTTTATCTTCTATGGTCGGGTGGCCTAATCGGAGGATAGGCAGTGAAACACAATGCATCTATATTGCCCGCATGGAAAACCCCTGGACATTGGCTACGGAAAGGGTTCTGATTTCGAAGCCGGAGTATGAATGGGAACGGCAGTGGGTAAATCCGGATGGCGGGCGGACTGCTTATCCGATTTATGTAAATGAAAGCCCTCAGTATTTTCATTCCAAAGATAACCGGACTGTCATTGTCTATTATGCGGCAAGCGGTTGCTGGTCTCCTTATTATTGTACCGGAATGTTGACTGCTGACGCGGATAGTGACTTGCTGAATCCGGCTTCCTGGAAGAAGAGCCCCGTTCCTGTATTTCAACAGAGACCGGAAGATGGAGTGTATGGCCCGGCTAACCTTTCCTTTCTTCCTTCGCCTGATGGAACGGAATGGTATATATTGTATCAGGCAAGAAGTGTTCCTAGCGGTAATACGGGAGAGTCGGAAAGTCGCAATCCACGATTGCAGAAGATAGGATGGGATGCTGATGGAATGCCGGATTTGGGAGTCCCTTTACCGGTGAATACTCCGTTACCTAAACCATCTGGCACAAATCAATAACTCTTTTGGGGAGAAACTCGCTCATTATTAACTCGCGCTGTTTTTGATTTTGCTACGAACAGGCTGGTTGAGAGAATCTCACCGGTGGTTCCATCATCCGTTACTACTGTCACTTGTCTTACTCCTTCCAGTGGTTTGCCACTTGAAGGAGAGATAATGTTTGCGATCATCCGAGTTGTTTCGGAGGTGGTTAAACATTCGTTATTAAGGAGTATGGATTGAGTTTTATGGTTTTTTGTAGTACTTGCCTGATCGTCCAAGCTGACTTTCCATCCTGTGCCAACCGGATGATTGCCTAGAGCGAGTACAGAACTGTTTCCCCATATTTATTAAGGCATTTGCTATGATGTGAACCTTTAATATTTCTCTTATTTTGTCGAGAGCATAACCTTTAAGAAATCCGGAAAGGTTTATTGTAGTACCTGCTTGTTGAAAGAAGACACTCTGTGCTTCGGGGTATAAATGAATGGAGTGTATGGTATCTTGATTATAATTATCTGAGTGGATAGTAACATCGAAACATCCTAAAGGTTTTTTTATGATATTCTGTGCACAATGAAATCATCCTGTAAAGAGACTGACTGATCATAACAGGAGCTGTGGAAGCTCTTTGATTGACTTGCGATAATTCACTGGAAGGGTCATAATAATTTGCAATTCTTTTCCAGTTGTCGGAGAGTGTCATATATACTATTAACTACAAGCATTAATTCATTTTTCTGATTTCTGGCAGCAGAGTATTATATCTACGCGTGTATGCATGGATAAAAACCAAGCATAAAGCAAACCGTCATCACCATGTGTCTTGTATAAGTGTTGAATTGTATGCTGCATTTTTGTTTTATTGAAATATTAAGAGGGCATGCCACTTTGTGCATGCCCTTCTACTCTTGATTTTATGTTAGAAATCGGCTTTTCAGTGCAAGTTATTTCAGCTCTTTGATTTTTTACATTTTTAAACCAGACTTCGTCTCCATGATCTTGAAGAAGAATATTGCCTTCTGCGGAATTACCAAAAATTAGGCCAGTTTTTATATTTACTGTAGGCAACCAAAGCATTCCACATGTCAGTATTGCGAGTATATTCGATCAGTTTTACCCCATTCAGCCAGTGTTCTACGTGGTTATCTTGCACAATAATGGTGGCGGTATTAAAATCTTTTTTGTTGAAAGGCTTCTTCTCTGGAGCCGGAATAAGATCATATAATGAACCCAACTTTCTGTTGCCTTTTACTCCAAGTTTAGCATCTGGATGTTTGTCATCATCAAAATTTGAAACTCACAGCCAATAGCAGAGCCTTCTCCTTTGTTCAAATCTGGGTTGACAAAGTATTTAACCCCGCTATTTGCGCCTTCGGTAATCTTGAAATCTACCGTGAGAATGAAGTTTTTATATTTGCGGGTAGTTACGATATCTCCACCATTAGCTGATTCTGCTCCTCCGCTCTTCATCACTTTCAGAATTCCATCTTCCATCTTCCATCCTTTTTCCGGAAAAGCATTCAATTTTGCTCCTCTCCAACCATTGTTGGTTTTACCATCCCAAAGTAGGGCCCAACCCTCTTTGGCTTCACGTGGAGATATGGTGTTGGCAATCATATTTCGTTCGGGCGCTTCTTCCGTTTCAGGTGTCTGGTAACGTTCTACATCCGTTGTACAAATACGGATGTCTTTCCAGCTGACAGTTTTACCTTCTTCGGAAGCATTACCTATTGCGTGTGTACTTGCAATGCAATAAATCCGCTAGGTGTCATATCATCCCAGATATTGGCACAAGGTACTCCATTAATCCAGGTACGGATAAATTTCCGATAGCTTCAATCCTGGCTTTATTCCATGCATTGTTTTTAAAAAGCGGTTTTTGCAGCCGGATTCAAAGTCCGTGGATACAACCAGTTTCTGCGTGCTTCATCATAGATACCTCCTGACCAAGCTCAGCTTAGACGGGTCAATTTCAAACTGATAACCGTGCACACGACCATTCTGATAATCTTTCTTGCTTTCACTACGAAGTTGTACTCTGAATTTAATCCGTCATCAATTTTGAAATCAAATTCAAGTATGAAGTCTCCATAGTTCTTGGTTGTTGCCAGAAAAGTATTTGGAGTTCCCATTTTAGAAATACCCACAATGGCACCATCTACGAGTTTATACTCGGCTTTGCCATTTAGTTTTTTCCATCCTTTCAGGTTTTTGCCGTTGAAAAGAGGTTCCCAGGTCTGCGCAGATAATGAAGCCGCACAGAATAAAAAGTAAAGTAAATAAGAAGTTCTTTTTTTTCATTTTTTAATGTTATTCTTAGTAAATTGTTTATAGCTGGTTTAATGGGTGGTTATGTTCATTTATAATTTATAAAATTCGTCCCAACCTTTGCGTGGAGGTATCCCTGTCAGCATTGCATTGGCAAACTCGTTATTTGTAATTTTTGTTTGGTACGGCTGTCGAAGAACAGCTGAGTGTTGAGGCGTTGAGCCATTACACCAAGTGAGAATACCTGACTTAGCACTCCATTGATTTCGAATGGAGAACGTGTTTTTCTATACCGTTACATGCCAATAAAAAATTCTCGAAATGATTGGACGGGCTCTTTGGTATTTGGGGTAGCTTGTCTGCCATCTCTTTGGCTTTTTCTTCGGGAATGATGGATAAGGTACTTCCATGACTTCCTCCTTTAAATGTCAGGTCTTTTGTATAAATGATCTTTCCAGGATTCAATTTGGCGGCCGGAACATCTCCTTTGGTTAGTCAGTGGGGATATTAGGGTCTAATCCTGATACTCCGTAACCGGCAGGAATAGGAGGAGGTTGTCTAGTCCGTCATACCAGGTGATATCTACGGGTGGCATCCCTTTGCGTTGTGGGAAGCGGAAAAGAATAGTGGAAGAATAAGGAAAGAAATAATCATTATGCCCTTTTTCATGCAATAAAGTTACCTCATAGGGCAATCCTAATTCCAAAACTCATGAACGGTATCCAGAATATGTGCTCCCCAGTCTCCTAAAGCTCCCATTCCGAAGTCATACCAACAGCGCCATTCTCCCTGATGATATTTTTCATTGTATTCATGATATGGAACAGCGCCGAGCCATGTATCCCAATCCATGTCTTTTCGGAAGTTGCTGTCCTGAGGCGAGTTTATAAATGTTTGTATCCCATTTATGCCAACGCCGTACGTTATTCATGTGTGCAGTGACGGCGGTCACGTCTTTAATAATTCCGGCATCCATCCAAGCTTTGAACTGGAAGTAGTTTGCTTCAGAATGTCCTTGGTTTCCTACTTGTGTAGCCAGATTAGGACGTTTGAGCGCTGCTTGCATCAAAAGTTCCGCTTCATAGAAAGTACGTGCTAACGGCTTTTCTACATATACGTGTTTGCCAGATGCCAAAGCTAGCATGCTAATCGGAAAATGAGAGTGATCTGGTGTAGCAATTGCAACGGCATCAAATTCTTTTCCGCTTTATCAAACATCTGGCGGAAGTCTCTGAACTGTTTTGCTTTGGGATACATGCCTATTACCTTTTGTGTATGTTTGGCACCCATGTCTACATCACAGAGGGCAACTACTTCTACCATGCCGGTCGGGCAAAATCTTCAATAATTTGCTGCCCGCGGTTACCGATACCTACATAAGCTATCTTCACTTTTTTCGTTTTTTTTTTGAAGATGACAATGTTTGTGCATTCAATATTTCACCAGCTCCCTGCTGCCAGTCCGGCAGAAGCCATTGTCATTGTTTTCAGGAAATCTCTTCGTGTTACCATAATTTCTTCATTGATATTGATTAAGTATTCTGTTGATTATGTTATAAATCTGTTATTATTTTTTTCTTTTTTGAATAGTGCTGTTATGCCATAAAAGAGGATACGTAAAAGGCTCAGATGATATATAGCGCTACAGAAAAATATGAGCACATAAAAAATGAAGTTATCATCTCCGTCAAAGGGTATTATACGTAAATATAGAGTATAAATTGACCAAATTGGCAATAATAAAACACAGGAACAGTGTAATCAACTCTGTTTTTTCTTTCGTCGAGCGGTCAGGATTGTATCTTTCATACTGCTTCGGATGTTTTTGATTGATGATTCAGATAATTAATTTTGTATTCATCAGGGAAATATAGTGTTTTCTTCCTGTAACGCTTGGTGACCCAATAGGCAGAGCATACTCATAATATCCTTCTTCCGCGATTCTTGCGGGTTGTTTGCGAGTAATAACAGCTTCTAAACTTCACAATAACAAAAAGTGCCATCGCTCTTGGACGTTCTCAGTTAATTCTCCTTTGTTTTCGTTAGCCGTTTCCGGAGCCCAACTGGGTACCTGCGAAAGGCAGAGTGTCAAATAATTTATTTTCCCAATCGTTTATCATTTGCAGAAAACCGGGTGCCGGCGGGATACTTTCAAAGTAATATTTACCTTTTTCTGGTTCAACAGTTCCGAGATTACCCATAATCTGCTCTTCCAGACCATAGAACTTATTGGAAATAATGGAATCGGAGAATGTCATCTTCACGCCATCATCGAATACATAGGCAACTTATTTGTCGTATACTTCCGACCGTCTTTCCAGTATGTAATAGCTCCATGTCCCATCACACTTTCTCTGGGAGTTTATTCAATGCCCAACTTCCTATTTGTAATTGATGGGCCAGTTCCGTCATTAGTCCTTTTGAATACTCTTTATAGAGTCGCCAGTTAATTTGTCGTTCTAAATTAGCAGAAGGAACTGGGCGTCTCAGTCTCCATTCTGTACCAGAATGTGCGGATCGCATTTATTTCTCCAAATGTGCCGGCATGAAGCATTTCCATAGCTTTGATATAACGAGGATCGAACAGACGCTGTTGACCTGTGAAGAATATTTTTCCCGTACTACGATGTTTATTGTACATACGGAAACATTCTTCCATTGTAAAACCTCAATTGTTTTTCACAGAATACATGTTTTACCGGCATCAAAAGCATCCATTACAATTTTACAAGTGCGAACTGAGAGGAGTCGCTACAAGTATAGCATCTATGTTCTTGTTTTCCAATAGCTCACGATAGTCACCATATACTTTTGCTTTGGGAGCAAGCTTCAATGCTTCATCTATCGAAGGCTGGTAAATATCGCAAAGTGCTACGATATCAACTTTAGGATTTTGGACTAAAAGCTCATGAACGACCTCGTGAGCCTGGTCCAATAACCCCAAACGACATTTTTCATTGGAGGTGTTCACGGCTTTCTGAAAGGCAGAAAGCCAGGGACTTGCTGCAAGAAAAACTCCAGCTCAGTCATTCCGATATTCTTCAGAAACTCTCTTCTGCTAATTTGCGTATGTTTCATTTTGAGTTATTTGATTCTCAGTATTTTTATTCTGTATGCAAATATAGAAAGAAGAGTAAACTTTCTATAAAATTCACTCTTCTTTTATTAAAATTGGCATTTACCATTCAATTACTGATCTTCGTCTGGTATTTGAGTATTTATTTTACACGTTCCATCGTTAGAATCCCTTTACAACATATTCAAGCGGATAACCCGGAACTGAAGTATAATCTGTAAACTCATATTCCAGATTGTTGATTGTTGCAGTAAATATGTTTTAGGTAAGGTCATTAGCATCCATCTCTTCTTCAGCCGTATAGGAAGGTTGCCCTTTCACCTATAGTTGTAATATCATTATCAGGAAGCTTGTACATTCGCCTGGTATCTGTACTGTTTCCGGGAACTCGTAATACTTGTTTTTCCAACGGTTTAAAGAGAAAGTTCTTTACGGCTGCCGAAATGTTCAACATTCAACACATCCAATGTGTCAAGATCCAATCCTACATGCACATTCAAGTCTTTGGAATTCATGGTTGACCCGCTGACTATCAATGGGAGTTGGTATGTTACTTTTCCCTTCCGGCTTGTAAACGTATGTAAATAGGAGTTACTCCTTGTGCGTTGACTGGTGCCTTGAAAGATACCATTTGCACATATTGTTCAGATTCCCATTCATTTTGCATGACGCACATACTATCAGTACAGTCATGGCTAAGAGTAAATAATATATCTTTTTCATTTTTCAAGTTTATAAGATTATTCCGGATAAGTCCAGCCTGGATTTTTGAGTTAAACGTTTGTTGCGCTTTTAATTCAGTATGATTGATTGTAAAACCACATTTTGCGTGAAGGTTGTTGGTAATGAAGGTACTGCTACCGGTGTATGGAATACATCTGCCATTTCTTTAGTTGCTAAAGTGTTACACCCATAAATTGGAGTTGATTCTTCTACCGGAGCATCTAGCCAACGACGTAAATCAAAATAGCGATGTCCTTCTCCCATCAATTCAATCTGACGTTCACGTTTTAACTTTTGCGAATTCGATAGGGTCATCATATTCTTCTTGGGTATAATCAGGAACTCCTGCACGAATACGTATAGGACGAATTCCTTTTTTCATTTCATTGATATCGCGTTTGATTATATGAGTCTTATTACCATCCCAAGAAGGTATGTCGTATTGCCCGTTTAATTCTGTTCAATGCTTCGGCATAAATCAACAGAACTTCTGCATAACGGATAGCCGGTTCTACTTTCTTTTTAATAAGTTCTTCATTGTTGTCTCCTTTACCCATATCATCCGGGTGTACAAATTTTTTAACTCCAATGCCGGTGCGTAACCAAAACATCGAGTTTGTATACCCATTACCGTCTCCACGGTAATAGAAGACTTGTATGTTTTGAGGTTCTCCTGCATTTTTATTGCTGTTCAACAAATTCCAAACATCACCATTGTAGGCTACTGAAGCATAGAAACGGGGCTCACGATTAGCATACTGTAAAGAGACGCCTTCTGACAAAGGTTTGTAACGACCTGCTTCTACGTCTTCTTTCGTCACATAGCCGGACATGCGTTCCGAACCGTCACCGCGGTTGATTTCTTTATCTTTACCGGGACAATCAGTTCCATCATTCATATAATATGCGTCACATTGTTTCTGTGTAAGTCCGTGTGTATTCCATCCTTTAGCAACACGTGGTAGCTGATGTATTACCATGTTATTAATGCTTTGGTCACCAGTATTCTGCCCACGGAAAAATTAATTCTTTATTCTCAAAAGCACTGACTGTTCCGTTGAATATAGCACGATAAGATTCGAACGGATCGATGTCTTTCCACCCATTCGGCCAAGCTTGTTCTGAGAATTCAGGGTGGTATGGAGGAGCAATCGTTGCAGAAATGCAATATCCCCTTTGTCTGTAGCATAAGAAACAAACAGCGTGTAACGGTTCAATTCTATCACATCCTTGGAGCAGCGGCAGCAGCTTTCGCCCACTTAGATTCATCGTAAGCTTCTGGTAACAGTCGATTACCTGATCATCTACCAGTTCTGAAGCAATATCAGCAGGCGTTTGTCCATTCATTAATGGGCTGGCAGCATATAGCAGAACTTTGGCACGACGAGCTAATGCTTACCGCACCACGGTGGGGCGAGCTATTTCTTGTATTGCACGGTCTAAAGGGAGAGCTTGCGCAGCCAGAACTAATTCATTTGTGATATAGGTCACACATTCGTCATACGTATTACGCGGTTGTGCTACTGCATCATAATCTTCCATGTAGTCAATGCCTTGATCCGGCACAATAAGGAACAGGACCGAACAAGCGCAACATAATCCAGTAGAAATAGGCTTTCAAAAGTGCGCTTTGTGCTTTGTTGTCAGCAATTTCTTCCGCTGTATATTCCGTATTCATGTCTATATTGTTCAAATATATAGAGGCTTGGCGAATGCCTTTATAACATTTGTTCCAGATTTCTGCACTTTCTCCTGCTAAACCTCCTTCGTTATATTCACCGTTTTTCCATGCATGCTTTATATCGGTCATCTCGATCACCGAAATACATGTCATCAGCAAACAGAAAGGAACATATCCTTTACTGGCTACATCGAGAAGATGGTTATCTCCCAAAAAGAAAGTATGCCCAGCCATTTGTCAGAATAAGCTCTGCTTGTAAAACATCTTCTATTGACATACGCTCATCAAATAGATAATCAGAGTCCAAGTAATCGGAACATGAACTGAGGGTAAATCCTATCCCTATTATAAATGATAAAATAATGTATATGTTCTTCATAATGTCATTGCGTGTATTATAAATTAACGGATATTCCTAAAGATAAATTTTTGCTGAGCGGATATCTCTTTCCATCCGTACTTCCCATTTCCGGGTCCCATAATTTGAATGCAGACCATGTGAGTAAATTGGTGCCAACAAAAGAAGATACGGACAGTGTTAAAATGTACCTTATTTACCAGCTGGGTTGGTAGCGTATACCCTACTTCTACAGTCTTTAAACGTAGATAAGACCCGTTGCGTAACCAATAAGTAGATTGCTGATAGTTATTAGAATTAGGTCCGTAGGATAGTCGGGGATATTCAGCATTCGGATTCTCTGTAGCTGGATCACCAGATATATCTGCTGAAATCCAACGATTGGAATTAGCCATCTCTGACAGGACATTTCCCAGCCATCTCCCAACTTGAACATATGGACTGTTGAGCCATCGATAAAATAAGTTGATTTTCCGGCTCCTGAAAGTGCAGATTCACATCTAGACCTTTCCAGTTTGCAGCTATTCCGAATCCATAAATAAGATTAGGTTTGGTCGTTGCACCGATTGCGACTTGGTCATTACCGTCAATTTTACCATCACCATTCACGTCTTTATATTTAATATCACCAGGCATTACTTTTTATAACCATCGAAATCTTGTACCGGACTATTACGGATATCATCATAGTCTTTAAACAACCCTAAAGATATCAATCCTCTTGCTTGATTTACACGATGTCCTTTTTTTGCATTTTATACCAGTAGTAGTTGTTTTCTTCATCTCTATCTACTATTTCATTTTTGCTATATGATATTACTACGTATTGTTAAGCCAACAGCTCCCAGTTTCTGGCGGAAAGTGAAATGTCCGTCAAAACCTTCAGAAGTCACTTTTCCAACATTGGCACTAGGATTACTTTCTAAACCGACTATCCCCGGCAAATATTCGCGTAACATATAGATTCCTTCGCGTTTCTCATTAAAATAGTCAACAGAACCGGATAATTTGTCATTGAAAGAGAAGTCAATACCGAGGTCATGCTTTGTTGCAATTTCCCATGTAACGTTAGGGGCGAAGATAAAGAAGAATAGCGCATACCACCATAATATCTGTCAAACGTAATCTCCAAAGTTTGTATCCACCAGTGTCTACAGTTTTGTCACCATCTTTTTTTAGTCATTGTTTCAATATCATATAAGGTAGGGGAAACGAGTATTTCCCCAAATTGTCGTTACCTCTTTACCATATGAATATCGAATTTTGAACATGTTCATCCATTTAAGATGTTTTTTATCAAAGACTCCTCAGCTATGTTCCAAGCTCCTGAGATGGCAGGAAGAAACCAAACCGATGTCCTGCTGCGAAATTCTCCGAACCGGTATATCCGAAATTGAAATCAATGAAATAACGATAATTCCAGTTATAGGTAAATCGTCCTGCCAATCCTTGATTACGTCTGGCAATACCTTGTTTAAGATCATCTCCAAGGCCTACCGTTTTTATTTTTGAAGACTGGTTATATTTTAATGTTCCTCCTAGATGATGATGTTTGAATCCTCGGCTATAATGTAACTCTGCTTCAAAGAATTCATTTCTAAAGGCCATCGGAACCGCTCTCTTGAAACATCTTTCTTTCTTCAGCTACACGGTCATAATCGAGGGGTTCCGTCTGTTGCGCGGAAACGTTTTGCCTTCTACTGTTCCGGCCATTTTCTGCGGTTAATCCAGTTGTTATTTTCTGTGTCATATCCGAAGCGTCCCACGAATCTAAGTCCTTTGGTGATGAAATCAAGTTTTCTGCTCTAAGGTTACATTAGTCTGGATATTATTCTTCCAGTTTTCCTGATAACCAGTCATTGTAGCTTGAACCCATGGATTAAAGCGATCTCCATTGTCATTTCCATAGGCTGGTACGTATCCATTAGAATATAATTTAGGAACCATAATGGCATTATATCCCATAAGAGCTGTCCAAATAGCATCACTGCCAACTCCTGAATCATTGGCCTTTTGTAATGAACCTGAAACACCGACTTTTTAATAGAGTTGATTTAGTGATGTCTATATCTACATTCATGCGGTAATTCCAACGACGGAAATTTGCATTTGTATTGTAATCTTTCAAAGCTTTATCTACTTTGTACATACCTTGTTGGTCAAGATAGCTATCCTGATACATAGTATCGTGCTGTATTACCACCACCGTTCATGCTTAGTGTGGCACGAGTGCTCCATGAACCTTTTCGTAGTAATTCATCTATCAATTAACATTGGGATATAAATCAGGATCTAGTCTAAACGGAATATTTCCAATTCGTCCGCTTTATATAGCGGCTCAAGATTACGTGTGATTTTAGCTTCATTTGCCATGGAAGCATATGTGTATCCATCTACAAAGTCAGGAACTTGGGTGAGCATATTGTAGAACGTTTCCGCTTTTGCACTGATATTAATTTTCCGGCTTTACCGTGTTTGGTTGTGATTAATACTACTCCATTTGCACCTTTTGGAACCGTAAATAGCAGTAGCTGATGCATCTTTTAATACGGAAAAAGATTCGACATCTTCTACATTTATTTCATCCAGACTACGTTCGAATCCGTCAACGAGAACTAATGCGGAATTACTGGCTCCGAAAGTTGAAATACTACGGATCCAAAATTCAGAAACACTACCCGGCTTTCCGAAGTTTGCATCGCTAAGATGCCCGGTACATTACCTGCCAGGGCATTAGCCATAGAACCTGAGGGATTTGCTTTTAAGACATCTACATCCACATTAGTAATAGCACCTGTTACAGTCAACTTCTTTTGGGCACCGGTACCCGTGATTACCACCTCGTCAATCTCTCTAGCACTTGCTTTTTTCATTGTGACATTGACAGTTCGTTGCTCTTTGACTAATACTTCTACTTTTTCAAAGCCTATATAAGTAAATACCAATTTGTGGTAGGGTGGCATTTTAATACTGTATTTTCCATTCAAATCAGTAATGGCACCTAAGCCGGGTATATTACTTATTGATACATTAACCCCAATCATGGGCTCTTTATTTGTATCAGTTACGACACCTGTTACTACAATGCTTTTTCTTGTGCCAAAGCACTGGTAGAAAGTCAAGCAACAACATGCATATAAATAAAAAGTTTTTCATCATATAAATGTATGTGTTAATCATGTATTATTCTTCGTAGCCAATTTTGCGAATACGGCGGTTTTCACGGTCACCTATAAAGAAACATTCTCTTTCTTCATCGTATACGATTCCTTCAGGATGATTGAAGCGTGCTTCTTGGCGTAAATCACCATCATTATATCCGGAAGTTCCATTACTGCCTCTACCAGCAAATGTCGTTACTCGACCTTGTGGTGTTAAGATACGGATACAGTGGTTTTCTCTATCACAGAAATAAAAAGTCATATTCATCGCTGCTCCCTTTGTATGCTGGATTCTTTACGAATGTACCTTGTCAGGGGAGCATGCATGCGGGCTTTTACCAACTCCATCTACCCAATCTTTGGCACCCTGCTGACCACAAACAATATATGGGGTGGTAAGGCGCTTTGTCTTCCAGTCATAATCAGAACGTAAGATGTAATGTTGATTAACTACTACAATGTATGCATAGTTTCCGCTAGGGTGGAATTGGATATGAAACTCCCATCCACTATCTTGTATCGTAAACAAAGGGGGTAGTTTCCTGAGTTGTAAAATCATATCGAAACACTTGACCAGCATTCCATGAATTGAAATATAATTCTCCATTTATATGATGAGTTTCTGCACCATTACAGTTTTGACCTTTTGTCAATTCTGTTATAACTTTGAATCCTGATTCACGTGTAAGAATATAATTGTTCGGTCTATCATTATTATTTTGGTCATTGGTAATCATGCTGTCAGCTTCATGTGTCCAGCAGATGGTACGTACTTTGCTTAATCCACTATATACGGTACTTACATATTCTTTTTCAAAGTCAATCAAACGGGTAGGGTGCTGTTCACCCACTAGATATAAATGATTGTGATTTTGGTATCAAAGGACAACCAAACAGCACCTCCAAAGCCACCACAATCATAAAAGGTCCATCTTTTTAAATCATATTTGGTGTTTCCATCATACATTGTTCCTAGAAATGTTGTAACAAGCATCTTCTTTTGATATACAAACTTTCATTGCTTCTGTATTTGCAATTTCTTCACCTTCATCGTTGAGAATACTTTTAATTTAATATCTCCATCATAAGCTTTTAGCTGGCACAACACAGTAGAGAGGCTTTTTCCTTTTGCTCCTACAACTTTGGAGTCTTGTCCACCGATAGTTACCTTTATTTTAGAAATATCACTTCCGGGAAGTTTTCTCCATACAAGAGCATTCGGGTTCCAAGTCCTCCTTCTTTTTGGACTGAATTCAGAAATGACAACAGGCTTATTCGGATCAAAATCTCCTGTTGCGTCATCATTATCTTTGCAACTTGCAAAAGATAATTAAGTAAAGCCAGTACTACCCATTGAGTGTACTGACAGCAACTTTTGGTCTTACTTTTTCATTTTCATAATACATTGGATTTTATTGGTAAAAATATTTGTATTCATTTTTACAGATTATTTGAATTTTATTCACTAGTACTTTCATCCAATATCCTCCGATTACAGAACGAGCCTTAAAACCAGTCATTTTGCCTTGTTTTCGTATCATGCCAATCACT
>VOFH01001721.1_pt1 | contig 22529 bp, 26 predicted proteins | sample 5384091 | NCBI WGS metagenome assembly VOFH01 (sample SAMN12384727, study PRJNA508395) | human gut metagenome | isolation source: healthy gut G | host: Homo sapiens
CGAAAGTCTGGAGGACCTCAGGCCCTTTGATGCCAGGGAATACGTGGAGGCCATCATATGAGCGAGGCCGCCCCTGCTGTGGGCAGATCATGGAGCATGGCTTCCTGCAGACCGGCGGCGGAACAACCCGCGTTTTAAAGGAGCCCCGGATGCTGATGCTCCGGGAGGACCAGGGAGATATTCGCCTGCCAGTCTCCTGGCTGGGACCTGGGCTTGTCCGGCGTAATTACTATACCAGGTGCAGAAAGCTCATCGTCTCCTGGGGCAGGACAAATGCCGGGGCAGAGCTGGAGCGGGCATCGGGAAACCTGTAGCAGAAAATATGGTGGCTGCTGCGGCGTTTTGTACCCAGCAAGAATGACAGATAAAAGGAGCGGCGACATGATGAGACAGGACGGCCGGGCCTTTGACGAGTTGAGACCCATCAAGATCACTACAGACTTTGTGAAATTTGCGGAGGGCAGCTGCCTGATCCAGTGCGTACATTAATGATGGTGCCTCTGCTGCGCCAGTGTGGAGGAGCGCACCCACCCCATGTGGCGGAAGGGACCGGCTGGGTGACGGCGGAGTATTCCATGCTGCCCCCGGGCCAACCGGGAGCGAAGTAAGCGGGATGTTTCCAAGCTGAAGCTCGCCCCGCAGCGCGGAGATTCAGCGGCTGGTGGGCCGGTCTCTGCGGGCTGCAGTGGATTTGACCAAGCTGGGAGAGCATACCATTACGGTGGATTGTGACGTGCTCCAGGGGACGGCGGTACTCGTACAGCTTCCGTCACCGGCGGGTTCATCGCGCTGAGTCTTGCCTGCCGGAAGCTGTGGAGGAGAGGGCGGTGGCCTCAAACTATGGCGGCTTTGTCACAACGTCTCTGCCGGCATTGTGGAATGACACGGCACTGCTGGACCTTCGCTACAGCGAGACAGCCAGGCGCAAGTGGACTTGAACTGTGTCATGAACGAGTTGGGGAGATCATTGAGCTGCAGGGACCGGCGAAGGCCGTTCCCTTCACCCTGGCGGAGCAGCAGGAGCTGGTGCGGCTCTGCGCCTGGGGAATCGAAGGGCTGCTGGGGACTTCAGAGGGGCGGCTTTAAAACCAGCAGGAAGCCATGACAGCAGGCGCATATAAGGACCGCGAACTCTCTGCTGTGCAGGAGAAGGGACTGGCTGGGATGATTTGCAGAGTTCACCAACATACCTGGTAAAATAGGAACCGGCAGGACCTACAGCAGAGATGGATTTCTTTGAGGATCAATTACGGCTGGTTTTACCCCACGGTCGGACAGCCTGAGACAAAGGAGGAGACCAACATGAAATTTGTTTTGGCGACACATAATCAGGCAAACTACAGGAGATGAGTTCATTTTATCGTCTCTCCTGGGGAGTAGAGGTGATCAGCCCAGTGACTTGGGGAGTGATATCGAGGTGGAAGAGAGACTGGCTCCCACACGTTCGCGGAAAATACCATGCTGAAGGCGGAGGCTATCTGCGAGGCAGCAACTCCCCGCAATTGCCGATGACTCTGGTTTGTGCGTGGATGCGCCCGGAACAGCGGTCCCGGCGTTTATTCCGCACTACGGCGGCGAGGCTTGGATGATCGGGGAGGACGGACGGCGCTGCTGCTGGAAAATATGCGGGGCAGACCACCCGGGCGGCTCGCTTCACCTGTGCGTCGCACCTGTGTGTTTCCAAGCAGGGGATACGCTGGTGCGGAGGGACCTGTGACAGTACCATCGCTTTTGCCCCCATGGGAGAGAGGGCAGCGACTTTGGGTACGACCAGTATTCTTTGTGCAGGAGCTGGCAAAGACGTTTTCCCAGCTGATGTGAGGAAAAAGAATGAATTTCCACCGAGGACGAGGCCCTGCGGCTTTTGCTCAACAGCTGGGCTTATTTGAAGAAATAAACGATCTTTATCAAAAATAGACATCTATTTTGAGCGTGGGATCAACCTGTGAAAAAAAATTACACCGTCTCAGGCGATGGATCAGTCCAGTTATGGAGCAGCATCAAAGTACCCGGACATATCCGTTTTGATCAGAGGGCAAAATCTGCCTCATCTGAGGGCTCATGAGGAGAAAGCATGAAATTGGCACATTCCACTCCGGTGATGCCGGAGAGATCGTATCATAAGAGATATACATGGAACTGACAAGCAAACAACGCTCAGCTGAGGCCTTGCCAACAACCTGGACACCATTTTGCAGGTGAGGCAGGACGGTATCGGGACAACCTCATTAAACAGGCCGACGACGCCCCTGGAGGCAGGAACTCATCAGGGCGGGTTCTGGAGAATAATATCGAATATGACGCCCGTACCGCTGCCGAGGCTCTGGCTGAGCTTTACCCGCAGCGAGGTAGTACAGGTGATCGGAACAAAGTTTTACTCTATCGGTAGAGTCACAGCAAGCAGAGGAGAAGCGTATTCAGCTGGTAAAGGCGGCCAGAAAAAGAAGCCGCTGTAAACAGGAGAAGCGGGAAATGGCATGAAAACAGCCGCCCGCTGGGCAGCGGCATGCGCTGGCCTTACCGGTTGAAATAATAGCGATCTGTACTCTCCATCTGGGGAACAGCGCTTGGTTCCTTGAAAGGAATGTTTGTACCATAACGGAAGAGGATGGCGGCCTGCCGCAGTGGATGACACAGACCACAGGGTACCGGACAGAAGCGCAGAATGCAAAACAGGAGATGAAGCTTTGAAAATCGGCATTTATGGCGGGACCTTAATCCGCCTCGCAGGGGCATATTACCGCAGCCAGGACGGTGTTTGAACTGCTGAAGCTGGATCAGTTGCTGCTGATTCCGGCAGGAATGCCGCCAAGGACCTGCCGGCAGGCAGCCCACGCCGGATCAGCGTTTGGAGATGACCCGCCTTGCGGGAGAGCAGATCGGTTTAGGTGACAGGGTACAGGTCCTAGATATGGAGCTGCGGCAGGAAGGACGCAGCTTTACCTCTGACACGCTGCGCCAGCTGCGGAGGAGCATCCGGATGACGAACTATGGCTGCTGATGGGAACGGATATGTTTTTGACGTTGCAGCATTGGCATGAACCGGAGAAAATCCTTTCTCTAGCAGGAATCGCCGCCTTTGGGCGGACGGAGGCGGACACAGAAGAGCTGTTTTCCGTGCAGCGGGACTATCTCTATCGCACATATCCACAGGCTCAAATTTTTACTATGACGATTCCTGGGGTGATGGACATCTCGTCCACAGAGCTGCGGAACAGCTGGCACAGAAGGGAGGCTCAAATGGCTGGCGCCGGCGGTGTACGGCTATATCCTGCGGGAGCATCTGTACCAGACCCATGTGGATTTAAGGCATCTTCCTCTCAGCCAGCTAAGGCCGGTAGCGCTATCCTATTTAAAGTACAAGAGAATTCCCCATGTGCTGGGGACTGAGCAGGGAGGCGATCCGGCTTGCGGAGCGCTATGGCGCTGATGTGCAGAAGGCCCGGGTTGCAGCATTGCTCCATGACTGCACCCAAAAGCTCAATATGGAGGAACAGCTGGCACTGTGCAAACGATACGGCATTGAATTGGATGAACTGGAAAAGAGGCGCTGAAGCTGCTTCACGCAAAGACAGGAGCCGCGATTGCCCGGGACGTGTTCGGCGTGGACGAGGAGATCTATCAGGCTATCTGGTGGCACACCACCGGACATGCCGGCATGACGGCGCTGGAAAAGGTGATGTATCTTGCGGATTATATCGAGCCGTCCAGGGATTTTCCCGGGGTGGAGGAGCTGAGGCATGTGTGTTATGAGGATTTGGATAAGGGCCTGTTGATGGGGCTGGAGATGACGATCAGGAAATGACAGCCATGGGAAAACCGGTGCACCGTGCTACGATAGAGGCGCGGGATGCTTTGAAAGGATAGAGACATCGTGCAGAGAGAACATGGAAAGCATGCGGCGAAGGAGAAGCCGCAAAAAACCAGAAGAGCCGCCTGAGCCGGCAGCAGAAGTGTCTAGTGGCGGTGGCGGTGATTCTCGCGGTGGCCTTGGCAGGGGTGGCCGCTTACAAGGCACTGTTTATTCGTCCGGACCTGAACAACAAAAAGCCTGCACAGGAGGGGAGGAGGTTCAGGAACTGGATTATGGCGACAGTGTGCGTCCCCACAGCAGCGACAGGGAGCGAAAAAGTCAGGATTATTATACCGTGCTGATTCTGGGCCGGGATACCGGCGGCGGCGGGAAATACCGACACCATGCTGCTGGCAAGCTACGACGTGACCAACCAGAAGGCCACGGTGATGTCCATCCCCGGGATACGATGGTGAACATTCCTATGACATCAAGCGGATCAACGCTGTGTACAACTATGGCGGTGGTGGGGACAAGGGCATTGAATACCTCTATAAGGAAATCTCCCAGCTGGTGGGCTTTGAACCGGATTACCAGGTGATCGTGGAGTGGAACGCCGTAGGCAAGATTGTAGACGCCATGGGCGGCGTGTGGTTTGACGTGCCCCGGGATATGAACTACGACGACCCTATCAGGATCTCCCATCCACCAGGAAAAAGGTTACCGTCTCCTCTCCGGCGACGATGCCATGCAGGTGCTGCGTTACCGCCATGACAACCGGAAAAACGGCGTGACACTGGGATATCGGATGGGGACCTGGGCGGATCAAAACCCAGCAGGCATTTTTTGACCGCCATGGTGGAGCAGCTTTTGAAGCTGGAGAATATCACCAAGGTCAATGAGTTTGCAAAGGGTGTTCCAGGAAAATGTGGAGACGGACCTGACCTTCCAGAATATCCTTTGGTTTGCTAAGTCCGCCTACCTTGGCGGGCTGAAGATGGAGAACAATAAACTTTCTTACCATGCTTAACAAGAACGTCTCCTGCTGGAGCCGCAGCTATCATAACTATCAATCGTATGTGGTTCCCATTGCCGGCGAACTGCTGGACCTGGTGAACCATGAGCTCAGCCCCCTTTGTGGAGCCCTTTGCTCTCAGCGACCTGGACATTATGTCGGTGAATGCTGATGGCTCTGTTAGCTCCTCCACTGGGTATGTGGAGGATTCCAAGGCGGCTCGGCCGCCTGTTAAGCCCTCCACACCCTCGACGGACGACGAGCCGGAGGAAGAGACGCCTGACACCACGCCTGGGACGACGGACCCAGGTATCACAGACCCGGGCACGACGAATCCCGGCACCACAGACCCAGGCACGACGAATCCCGGCACCACAGACCCAGGCACGACGAATCCCGGCACCACAGACCCAGGCACGACGAATCCCGGCACTACGGACCCGGGTACGACCGATCTGGCACAACAGCCCGGTAACGCCCACGGAACCTGATTTTTCAATCATTGAGCCGCCTGCGGCGGCATAAGAAAGGAACGATGGCATGACACCAAAAGAACTGGCTATCATTGCGGCCAAAGCTCTGGACGAGAAGAAGGGAAAGGAAATTGCCGCGATTGAAATTGCAGACCTGACCACGCTGGCAGACTATTTTGTGATTGCCAGCGGCACCTCGAATACGCAGATCAATGCACTTTGCGACGCAGTAGAAAAGGCGATGAAGGAGCAGACAGAAGAGACGCTTCTGCGCCGAGAGGGCTATCGGGACGGCACCTGGGTCCTGCTGGATTACGGTTGCATCTGCGTCCATGTGTTTTCTCAGGAGGCCCGGGAGTTCTACGGCTTGGAGCGTCTGTGGCGGGATGGAAGGCCGCTGGACCTTAGCAGCGTGCTGACAGCAGACTAAATGGAACTTCACGTCAGGCGGCGCATCCAAGCACTTCAACCTCTGAAAATGGGCTGGGTTTGGTTGAGTTTGATGGCAGGGTCCCCACAAAAACGGAAATGTGCGGCGCTGTGCCTGTGGGCGGGCGGAAAGCTGTTAAACTGACTGGTCATAGATGAATAACATTGACGGGACGGGCTGCACAACTGCGGCACGTCCCGTTTTTTAGGCGGCGGCGAGAGTTCGGACCCTTTTGTGTTACTGAAAGCCTGTCTATACAACAATTCCGCTAAAATAGCTAAGCGGCAGTTACCCCAATATGGGTAACTGCCAGACTAATCGGTGTTTGTCGATATTTTGATAAACTCAATAATCCACAATGTACTTCCGACACTTTGGACATAAAAAAGCAGGGTTCCAGTTTGCTTCACATACGCTTACGGCATCAGGGGATACAGGAATAGCTCCTGCTTTTTTTATGCTTTTTTCGTATAAAGAACCGGCGTTTTGCAACTATCAGGGACAAAATAGTTTTCACCGCGGGTCCGCAGTTTTCCTTTGCCGCATTTCTTCACCACAAAACGGACATTTCATCCCTAAACGCCTCCAAAAACAGATTTATCATTTTCATGATATCACGGATGACTCTGTGCTTCAATTGAAATCAGCGAAATCAACGGAGTTTCATCCTGGCAGCACTTTAAGGTAAAAGGGAGGGCGCTCGTCAGGGATTGACACGTAGATGAGGGCTATATTATAATAAGCTATCGAAAAGCGGAATTTGACAGCTCTATAGGAAAAAGGAGGAGCAGAAATGAACAACAACGGCGGATTGGGATTTTGGGGTGTGGTAGGCGCCGTGCTGGTAGCGCTGATCATTTTGCTCTTTGCTGAATCGGGAGCGCCGGGGGGATCTGCTGCTGGTACTGGGCCCTCTGGCCCTGTATGCGTTGAACCAGCAGGTGAAGACCCGTGTCACAGTGCGGGTGCTTGGAGATTTGCTGCGCTGCCACGCCAACGACTATTTGGGCGGAATCGCGTTTGCTGCCTATCTGAATCTGATTCTCTCTCTGAGCCGCTGGCCGGAGAAGCGGCTCAGGCGCCCAGGAGAGCTTGTAGTCCTGGGCCTGTTGTGCGGCCTGTGCTGGGAGTGTATTGCCCCTCTGTTTCTACCTGATAGCGTCGGCGATCCCTTAGATGTGGTGGCTTTTATGTACTAGGGACGCTGAGCTATTGGCTTTTGTGGGGGCGGCGGACTCCGGTCTGATATGCGAGCAGAGCGGGCTGGGAGCAATGGAAAGAATATAGATCATGAGCCAGGGCTTCCGGCGGCCGCCGGAAGCCCTGGGCTCATAGGGTTGCAAAAACTTAGTGATTGAAAAAACGCCACGGCCACGGCGCCGGGGCCAGCGTGAGTGCCGATAGTACTGCCGATGCGGGCCACCGGCAGATGCACTGCCTTGCCCTGATAGAGATGGGCGCTGTCGGAGATATACTTTTGCAGCAACATGTCACTCAAGCCGCTGTAAGCCAGAGAAAAGGGCTTTTCAAAGTTAATCCCCCGCTTTTCTCCACCAGGGACATGAGCATATTATTGCCATTTTTTGAACCGCGGGCTTTGCCCAGGATTGTGACCTCGCCGTTTTCCACGGCGATGACCGGCTTGATAGACAACAGAGAACCAGCCAGAGCCACGGCGGGAGAAATGCGTCCGCCTTTTTTCAGGTATTCCAGGGTGTCCAACAGGGCGATGAGGCGGATATGGGGCTTTTCCTGTTCCAGGACAGCGCCGATTTCCTGGGCGGATAGGCCCCTGATCCCGCCGCTGCAGTGCTAGCTCCACCAAAATTCTCTGACCGACGGTGACGCTCAGGCTGTCTACCAACACTACCGGCAGCCCTTCAGCGGCGATCACGGCGCTCTGATAGCACCCGGAGAGTTTGGAGGAGAGGGTAATGCAAACCACCTCGTCCCCGGCCTTTACGGCCTCCTGAAAAGGACCCTCATACTGGAAGGGGGAGAGCTGGCTGGTGGTGGGAAGCACGTCGGATTCAATAAGCCTTTGGAAAAAAGGTCTGATGGTCGATGGTGACTCCGTCTAAAAATTCCTCTTCACCGAAAATAGTCCGAAGGGGCAATACCTGAATCCCCCAGGTGCGGGCCTCCTCTTGCGTGATATCGCTGGCAGAGTCCGTGATGATGCGAATCGCCATAATGCTTATCTCCTTTGCTTGTGTTGTAGATTCACGGCGGCAACAGCCTCGTCCATAAGGGCTGTGAGCTGCCGTGTCCGCTCGCCCAGGGTGGATCGAATTTCCTCCAGGATGTCCAGGACAGTTTCGTGCTCTCTGCGATAGAGCGGAGCGCTCTTTCCAGCAGGTGAATATAGACAACTCGCCGGTCCGCCTGGCTTCTGGCACGCTCGATCAGACCGCGCGACTCCATGGCGGTGAGAATGTGGTTGACCTGAGATTTCAAAAGCTGCGTCTGCGCGCAAAGCTCCGTGGCGGTGACTGGGGGCCACTCTCCTCCTGACGGCGGTACAGTAGGTTGCAAACCAACATTTCATTCATGGACAGCTCCCGTAGCAGCCGGTTTCCACGGATGTAGGCCGAGAGAGACATCCAGGCTCAGCAGCTCCTCCCCGCGTCTGATCCACATGAGCACTTCCTTTATATAGTTTATTTTATGAACTAATAAGCGAGTGAAGTATACAGCATTTTCCGGGCAAATGCAAGTGCTCTTTGAGAAAACACCGGAACCTCTTGACAAATTTGTAAAAAGACCCGTAAAATACCCATGTTAAAGACGTTGAAGGGAAGAAAGACGGAGATTTCCACTTTCAGAGAGCCGGCGGATGCTGCGAGCCGGCAGGGAGCCCCGTGAATGACTGGTCCCGGAGTTTTTTCGCCTGAACCCTGCGGGTAGGGCGGAACGGCAGGCGCCGTTACCCGCCGGAGAGGGCCCGTCCGGCAGCGGGGGGCTGAAACAGGGTGGTACCGCGTTTTTAACGCCCCTGAGCCAGGCGGCTCCGGGGCATGTTTTTATATGGATATCATGATGGATGGGCTGTGGCCCATGCCGATTGTTGAAGATGAGGAGAAGGTTATGAAGTACGATTTTACCGCCATTGAGCAGAAGTGGCAGAAGAAATGGCTGGAGGAGAAGCCCTTCACCGCCGTCACCGGGGACAAGAGCCGTGAGAAGTTTTACGGCCTGATCGAATTTCCCTACCCTTCCGGACAGGGGCTGCACGTGGGCCACGCCCGTCCTTTTACCGCCATGGACATCATTTGCCGGAAGAAGCGGCAGTGGATGCTCGCCATCACGAAGTATGCCCAGCGCCTGATCGACGATCTGGATGATGTGGATTACATCGAGCGCGTCAAGATCCAGCAGCGCAACTGGATCGGCCGCTCCACCGGTGCCGAGATCACCTTTAAGACCAATGTCGGCGATGACATTACCGTTTACACCACCCGTCCCGACACGATCTTCGGCGTGACGTTCATGGTCATCGCCCCCGAGCACCCGCTGCTCAAGCAGTGGCAGCCGCACATCGCCAACTGGGACGCTGTCGCCGCCTATCAGGAAGAGGCTGCGCACAAGTCCGACTTCGAGCGCGGCGAGCTCAACAAGGAAAAGACCGGTGTCCGTCTCGAGGGCATCGAGGTCATGAACCCCGTGACGCACAAGGCGCTGCCCATGTTTGTTTCCGACTACGTCCTCATGGGCTATGGCACCGGCATCGTCATGGGCGTTCCGGGTCACGACCAGCGCGACTGGGAGTTCGCGACGAAGTTCGGCCTGCCGATCGTCGAGGTCGTCGCCGGCGGCGACGTGACAAAGGAGGCCTTTGTCGCCAAGGACGACAGCGCCGTCATGGTCAACTCCGGCTTCCTCAACGGCATGACCGTCAAAGAGGCCATCCCCGCCATGAAGAAATACGTCGTGGAGCAGGGGATCGGCAAGGAGCAGGTCAACTACAAGCTGCGTGACTGGGTCTTCAGCCGTCAGCGTTACTGGGGCGAGCCGATCCCGCTGGTCAACTGCCCGAAGTGCGGCTGGGTGCCGATCCCGGAGGATCAGCTTCCGCTCGTGCTGCCGCAGGTGGACAGCTATGAGCCCACCGATGACGGCGAGAGCCCGCTGAGCAAGATGACCGACTGGGTCAACACCACCTGCCCGCAGTGCGGCGGTCCCGCCAAGCGTGAGACCGACACCATGCCGCAGTGGGCCGGCTCGAGCTGGTACTTCCTGCGCTACATGGATCCGCACAACGACAAGGAGCTCGCCTCCAAGGAGGCTCTGGACTACTGGAGCCCGGTCGACTGGTATAACGGCGGCATGGAGCACACGACGCTCCACCTGCTCTATAGCCGCTTCTGGCACAAGTTCCTGTATGACATCGGCGTCGTGCCGACCAAGGAGCCGTATCAGAAGCGCACCAGCCACGGTATGATCCTCGGTGAGGGCGGCGAGAAGATGTCGAAGTCCCGCGGCAACGTCGTCAATCCCAACGACATCGTCGATCAGTACGGCGCGGATACCATGCGTCTGCACATCATGTTCATCGGCGACTTTGAGAAGGCCGTCTCCTGGTCCAACGAGGCCGTCAAGGGCTCGAAGCGCTTCCTTGACCGCGTCTGGAATCTCAGCGAGAGCTGCACGGACGATCCGGAGATCTCGGCCAAGAACGAGCCGATCATCCATAAGACCGTCAAGAAGGTCACCGAGGATATCGATGAGCTGAAGATGAATACCGCGATCGCGGCCATGATGAGCATGGTCAATGAGTTTGCGGCCAACGGCTGCACGAAGGGCGACATGGAGCAGCTGCTGCTCCTGCTCAGCCCGTTTGCGCCTGTCTGAAATCTACGTCAAGGAGAATGAGTCTCTGGACAATGCGCTCAAGAGATTTAAGCGCAGCTGTGCCAAGGGGAGGCGGAAATCCATACGCAGCCGCTCCATGTCCAGTGCCAGTCTGCCGCCCCGCTGTCCTGCGGCCTCCCTCAGCCGTTCCGTAAAATTTCCACCGGAGACGGCGGCGCAGATCAGGGGACCGCGTTTTCGTCCCCTCCGCATACCGCTCCGGAAGGTAGAGGGCACGGCGGCCGGCGGCCTCATCCAGCCGCCGGGTAAAGGTCTGGCGATCCGGACGGGGCGGTTCCTCAAAGTCCAGGAGAATGCCCTGGTAGTTTCGCCGCCCGCACTCCCGAAGTACAGCCGCACAAAGGGCTTCCGGATCGTCGATCACAGGGGCCTTCCGGTCACTGACGGACAAAAGGCCGCCCTGGGTTTGCAGCAAAAGGTTTTGCCGCAGCAGAACGGAGCCTTCCCCAATGCGATAGGCCACATGGGCCAGCGGACGGCGGTATTTTGCCGCAGCCTGCGCCTGACCCGGGGTTACGGCCAGATAGACCTGCAAACTACACTCCCCTTGTGTTCACGGTTTCCATTTGCTATACTGAAGAAAACTATGCGGAGGAGAGCATCCTATGCCGTTTTCTCTGATTCCGGGCCGCCTTTTGCGCACTATCGTGAGGTCACGCCGGAATATCTCAAGAAGCAGGAGATCACACTGCTGTTAAGCGACCTGGATTTTACGTTGGCACCCAAGTCCGTCAGGTCTCGGACGCGGAGCTGCGGGCGTGGATCGCCGCGCTGGGGGCGGAGGATTTCCTTGATGATTGTCTCCAACAACCGCTCTGGCAGGCGTGTGACGGAATTCTGCGCGGATCTGGGTGTGCCTTACCAGGGACGAGCTGGAAGCCCTCCACCCGGGGGTTGGAGGCCGCTATGGCCGTTCCGGCGCGGACCGGGCCCACACCGCCATGCTGGGGGACAAGCTGCTCACGGACATGTTGGCGGCAAACCGCTGCGGTGTTCTGGCACTGATGGTGGAGCCGCTGGGTGGCGCCGTGACGCCCTGGCAGAAGGTGCTGCATGCACTCCAGGCCCCCTTCAAGGCGGTCTGCCGCAGGCGAGTTGAAAAAAGCCGGGGAAAAAAACCAACAAATGGTTGAAAAATGCTTGCAATAGCGGACAACATAGGATAAAATAGCAAAGGTATTTTTTTAAAGAGTCTGTGTATAGAGAAAATGCCCTCTCCCGCAGGTCGTTTTCTCGCAAGATTTGTGAGGAGGAATCAGCTATGCCTACAATTACTGCCGGTGATTTCCGGAAGGGTATGATTTTTGAGATGGATGGGAAGCCCATGCTGGTGGTGGACTTCCAGCACGTCAAGCCCGGTAAGGGTGCGGCTTTTGTGCGTACCAAGTACAAGAATGTGATTACCGGCACCATCCGTGAGGAGTCCTTTAACCCCAGCGCCAAGTTTGAACAGGTGGCCGTGGAGCGCAAGAACGCCGAGTACAGCTACAACGACGGCGATCTGTATTACTTCATGGATCCGGAGACCTACGACATGGTCCCCCTGAACAAGGACGTGCTGGGCGATGCCTTCCAGTTCGTCAAGGAGAACACCATGTGCTCTCTGCTCAGCTACAAGGGCAGCGTGTTCACGGTGGAAGTTCCCAACTTTGTGGATCTGGAGGTCACCGAGACCGATCCCGGCTTCAAGGGTGATACCGCTACCAATGTGACCAAGCCCGCCATCGTGGAGACCGGGGCCGAGATCAAGGTCCCCCTGTTCATCAATGAGGGTGAGAAGATTCAGATTGACACTCGCACTGGCGAGTATCTGGGCCGTTGCAAAGGAATAAAGGCATCAAAAGGGGAGTCAGTTCCCCCTTTCCTATCAACTGACAAATGGAAAGGAGCTGCTGACATGGAGATTACCGAGAGAGTTGCGTATTTGAAGGGACTGGCTGAGGGCATGGAGCTGAACACGGATAAAAGAGAGGGCAAGCTGCTTGCCGCTATTATCGACGTGTTGGAGGACATCGCCCTGGAGCTGGAGGACATTCAGGACGAGCAGGCGGAGCTGGCTGACGGCCTGGACGCCGTCAGCGACGACCTGGAGGATGTGGAGGACGTGGTCTTCGACGAGTATGATGAAGAAGATGACGACGAGGATTGTTACGCCACTACCTGCCCCACCTGTGAGGGAGACCATTTATTTTTGATGAGTCCATCCTGGAGGATGGCGAGGTGATCTGCCCCAACTGCGGGAAGCTGGAGTTTGACCTCTCCGGCGTAGAGGAAGAGGATGACTCCGAGGAGGGTCCCAAGAATAATCAAGAGGGCCGCCTGATGCTTATAGCGTCAGGCGGCCCTTTATGAAGGCGAGATGCCAGCGGTAAAAAATACCGCCTCAAACACCATATGAGACAAACCGGCTTCAGGTCTTGATATTCCGAAAGGCTTGGGCCTCCGCCACCCACCCCCAGAGCTGCGTGTCCAGGTCCGCCGGGTGAAACAGGGGGCAGATGGTTGGTCCAGCGGCCGGGATATGGGTTCCACTGCCATGCCGCCGCGCAGATCCGGCAGGGATCGGGGCAGAAAGAGGCTTAACGTGACATAGCACGGGCCGGGCATCCGGGAAAGCGGATGTGGGTGGAGAGGGCACAGAAGGGCCGCGGCCCCCGCAGAGTCACCTGAGACTTCTGGTGACAACTTCCGTCTCTGGCCATCTTTCCCATGCCTCGGTTAGAAAAGCGCGAACTGTTGGCAGCAGTTCCGGCCTTTCCGCGAAGAAGGCCTCTGCCAGCCGCAGGGACTCTAGGCTTTTCGTCATATGTTTTCGGTCAGGCTGCAAAGCGCCGCGCCGATGGCGGTTGCAAAGGTGGCGTTGTCAGGGATGATGTAATGGATGCCATAGAGCCGCTCAAAGTTCTCGAAATTAGGCTTTACCTGGTCCAGGGTTGTCATGGAGCCGGTGAGAACGACGGTCTTGGTGTCGCAGCAGCGGCAGCAGGCCAGCACGGTCATGGTGCCGATGGCCTGCAGCACCAGGTTCACAACACCGGCGGCCACATCGGCGCAGTTGGCGTCCTCCGCCAGGTTGCCAAAGTTAGCTGCGGTCAGGGGTAGGGTCCAGAGTGGCTGCCGGATTTTTTGTGATATCTCCAATCGTTAGATCTACCTGCCCTAAATCTCCCCCAAGGGCCAATTTTTGATTTGGCCGAAGCGCTCCCATACCAACCAGCTTGTGGCATAGCCCCCCCAGGGTGCCGCCGCCGATGCCGCTGCCGCACAGGTGCTGCACGCGGCCTTTTTCAGCCAGTAGAAATGCTGTGCCGGTACCCATGGTAGACACCACGGCGCGCTCCTGGCCGGAAAGCGCGAAGCGCCCGCGCCGCTGGCGGAGAATTCGTCCACCCGATAGGTGGGCAGGCCATAGATATTTCCATCCACATAGCTGGCGCCCACGCCGGTAAGCACTACCCGCCGTACATCCTCAAGGTCAGATGATTGCTGGAGAGGTAGTTGCCCAGCGCACCGAAGAGGCTCGTGACCTGATCCTCTGCCCGGACCCGCAGCATGGAGAGGGATTGCCATGAACGTCCAGCCCCACCACCTTGGTGGTGGAACCGCCGACATCAATTCCTAAAGTAATGTCCATGGAGAAATGCTTCCTTTCTCATGTTGACGGCTTGGCCGTCTGATATTCCCATCATAGGGAGAGCGAAGGCTTTGTCAACTGAGAATTTCCCTCTAAGTGAAAAATTTGACATTTTCTCAAAGAGGAGATTTTCAGGCATTGAAAAACAGGAAAATGAATTTGTTTGCAGAACAGAATACGAAAATCCGCCAATTTGCAGGAAAAGGAATTGCTTTTCCCATCGAAACAGCCTATAATCATAGCAATAACCGAAAATGAGGTGCAATGATGACAGAACAGAATCTGACCATGCTCTGCGATTTTTATGAGCTGACCATGGGCAACGGATATTTTCAGGCGGGGATGCGGGACCGCGTGACCTATTTTGACGTGTTCTTCCGGGACGTGCCGGACAAGGGCGGCTTCGCCATCTGCGCGGGCTTGGGGCAGCTGATTGACTATATTCAAAACCTTCATTTCAATCAGGAGGATATTGAGTATCTTCGCGGCAGAGGTCTGTTTTCTGAGGAATTTCTGGAATATCTCAGCACCTTCCGCTTCACGGGAGACATCTGGGCGGTGCCGGAGGGCACGCCGATCTTTCCCCGGGAGCCGGTGGTGACGGTGCGGGCGCCGGCAATTCAGGCTCAGCTGATTGAAACATTTACCTTATTGACCATGAATCACCAGAGATTGATCGCCACCAAGGCCAACCGCATTGTCCGGGCGGCCCAGGGCCGGACGGTGCTGGAGTTTGGCTCCCGGCGTGCCCAGGGCATTGATGGCGCTGTATCCGGCGCCAGGGCGGCGTTTATTGGCGGCTGCAAAGGAACGGCCTGCACGCTTTCTGACCAGATCTACGGTGTGCCTGCTGGTGGGACCATGGCCCACGCCTGGGTCCAGATGTTTGACAGCCAGTATGAGGCCTTTAAGACCTACTGCGAGATTTACCCCACCAATGCAACGCTTCTGGTGGATACCTACAACACCCTCAAATCCGGCGTGCCGGACGCTATCCGCGCTTTTAACGAGGTCTTGAAGCCCCGCGGGATTACCCGGTGCGGTATCCGGCTGGACTCCGGAGACCTGGCTTATCTCACGCGGGAGGCCAGGAAAATGCTGGATGAGGCAGGGTGGACGGAGTGCCAGATTTCTGCCTCCAACGCCCTGGATGAGTATATTATCCGGGACCTGCTGCAGCAGGGGGCGAAGGTGGACCTCTTCGGCGTGGGCGAGCGAATGATCACTGCCAGCAGCCAGCCGGTATTTGGCGGGGTGTATAAGCTGGTGGCCGTGGAGGACGGGAGAGGACGTGTTCTGCCCAAGATCAAGGTCAGTGAAAATGTGGACAAGATCACTGACCCCCACTTTAAGACCCTCTACCGGATTTACGATAAAGCTACCGGCAAGGCGGAGGCGGATTACATCACCGTCCACGATGAGGCGGTGGATGCTGCGCAGCCGCTGGAGCTGTTTGATCCCCGCGCTACATGGAAGCGCAAAACCTATACCAACTACACGATCAGACCCCTACAGGTGCAAGTGTTCCGTGGCGGCGAGCTGGTTTACACACAGCCGCCTTTGCGGGAAGATTCAAGCGTACTGCATGGAACAGGTGGACACCCTGTGGGAGGAGGTCAAGCGGTTTGAAAATCCCCACGGATACTATGTGGACTTGAGCCAGAAACTCTGGGACATCAAGCAGCAGCTTTTGCGGGAAAGCAGACCCTGAGTGCGTAAAAAGCAGAAAGTGGCCCCCGTCTGATGGCGGGGGGCCACTTGGGTCTCTTATTCTGCGATGGTATTGCGCTCAATCATGCTCAGAGCGGACAGAAACTGTGCATAATGCTCGGGGTCCAGTCCATTGGTGATTTTGCATTGGCCTCGTCAATGACCCGGTCAACCTGAGACCATAGAGAGCGGCCTTCTTCCCGCAGATGGATGGAGACGCTGCGGCGGTCCTCCTGGTTATAGACGCGGTCAATCAGACCTTTCTTTTTCCAGCCGGCTCAAAATCCCTGTAATAGAGGATGTATCCAAGCGCAGTTCCTGCGCCAGCTGAGAGGGTGTCAGGCCGTCTTGCGTGCAGAGGCACTGCAAAAGCGCATACTGGGAAGGCGTGATATCATATTCCTGAAGCTCACGCTTGAAATAGTTATTGACTGCGTTTTGCGTGTTGGAGAGGATAAAATTGATACATGAATGAATATCCATAATGGAAACTCCTCGCATTTAATACGAGGCATTATAGCAGAATAGACGGGGCTTTGTCAAGAAAATCCATTGCGTGTTTGAGCATGGAGAAGGTCTTCGGAGAGAAGGGGAAAAGAGCCTTGACAAACGAGAAAAAAAGTATATAAAATGTATTGACAAGTATATGTCAAACGGCTACAATGATATGCAGCGATTAGTTTGCAGGCAAAATACTTGTTGCCCAAATGCCACTAGCGTTTAAAAATTGTTGGGAGGTAGCTATGGATTTTCAACTGAGCAAAATGCACCTGCTGCAGCAGGAACTGTATCGCAAATTTGCGGAGACAGAGATCAAAGCCGCTGGCGAAGGACATGGACGAGGAAGAGGTCTATTCCCCGGAGCTGCTGGAGAAGATGCAGAAGTATGGTTTCTTCGGCATTCCCTATTCCAAGGAATACGGCGGTGTCGGCGCGGATACTCTGGCCTATACGCTGTGCATGGAGGAAGTGTCCAAGGTGGACGCCAGCACTGGCATCACCATCTCTGTACATACGTCTCTTTGCTGCTCCTGCATCAATGAGTTCGGCACGGAGGAGCAGAAGCAGAAATACCTGCGTCCCCTGGTTGACGGCAGCAAGATCGGCTGCTATGGCCTGACCGAGCCCGGCGCCGGTTCCGACGTGCAGGGTGCCCAGACCGTGGCCGTTGAGGACGGTGACGATTATGTGATCACCGGTTCCAAGGTGTTCACTACCAACTCTGGTTTCGCTGACACCTGCGTGCTGTTCGCCCTGACCGACCGCAGCGTTCCCGCTGCCAAGGGCATGACCGCGTTCATTGTGGACCTCAAGGAGATGCCCGGTATCACCGTCAGCGAGAACATTGAGCGCATAGGGTATCCGTGCTGCCAGCAACTGCATCGTGACCTACGACAAGGTCCGCGTACCCAAGGAGCGGGTTCTGGGCAAGGTCGGCGGCGGCTTCAAGATCGCCATGAAGGCGCTGGATGCCGGCCGTATCGGCATTGCCGCTCAGGCCGTGGGCATCGCCCAGGGCGCTTTTGAACGAGGCCATTCAGTATGGCAAAAGAGCGCAAGCAGTTCGGCAAGACCATCAACTCCTTCCAGAACACCCAGTTCAAGATGGCCGAGCTGCAGACCAAGATCGACGCTGCTCGCCTGCTGACTTGGCGCGCTGCCAAGGAGAAGGACAACCATGGCAACTATGGCCCTTATGCCGCCATGGCGAAGCTGTTCGCTTCTGACGTTGCCAACGAGGTTACACGCGCTGCTGTGCAGTTTATGGGCGGCTACGGCTACTGCCGTGAGTACCCGGTGGAGCGCATGATGCGCGACGCCAAGATCACCGAGATCTATGAGGGTACCTCTGAGGTCATGAAGATGGTCATTTCCGGTTCTATGAAGCTGAAATAAGAGGGGAGTGCAGAATAAGATGAAGATTGTTGTTTGTATCAAGCAGGTCCCCGATACCGCTGAGGTTAAGCTGGACCCCAAGACTGGCACCCTGATCCGTGACGGTGTGCCCAGCATTATCAACCATGACGATAAGGCCGGCCTGGAGGCCGCTTTGCAGCTGCGCGAGAAGGTCGGCGGCACGGTCACCGTCGTATGCATGGGCCCCCCGCAGGCGGACGTCGCTCTGCGCGAGGCTCTGGCCATGGGCGCGGACGACGCCTATCTGCTGTCCGCCCGTGAGTTCGGCGGCTCCGATACCTATGCCACCGCCACCATCATCGCTACCGGTCTGCGCAAGATCGGCTTCGATCTGGTGATCACCGGCCGTCAGGCCATCGACGGCGACACCGCTCAGGTCGGTCCCCAGATCGCTGAGCAGCTGAAGATCCCCAGGTCAGCTACGCCGAGCAGCTGGACGTGGATGGCGACAGCGTGGTTGTGAAGCGTCAGTATGAGGATCAGTCTCACATGCTGAAGGTGAAGATGCCTTGCCTGGTCACTGCTCTGTCCGAGCTGACCGAGCCCCGCTACATGCATGCTGGCGGCATCGTGGACGCTTACAACAAGGAGATCACGGTCTGGGGCTTTGACGACCTGAAGGACGACCTGAATCCCGAGTGGATCGGTCTGAAGGGTTCTCCCACCAACGTGTTCCAGTCCTTCGGCAAGAAGCCCAAGACCGCCGGTACGGTGCTGGATGGTCTGTCCACTGAGGAAGCTGTGGAGAAGATCATGGCGGTGCTGATTGAGCGCCATATCATCTAAGGGAGGCATAAGACGATGAGTAAAGATATCTATGTAGTTGTTGAACAGCGCAATGGCAACATTCAGAAGGTCACATATGAGCTGATCTCTGAGGCCACCAAGCTGGCTGCCGACCTGGGTGAGCAGGTTGTTGCCGTGCTGATGGGTTACAAGATTGCCGATAAGGCCCAGTCTTTGATCCACTACGGCGCCCAGAAGGTGCTGGTCCTGGACGCTCCTGTTCTGGAGCACTACACCACCGAGCCCTATGTCCGCGGCATTGAATATGTGATCAAGAACTATGAACCCAACATTGTTCTGTTTGGCGCCAGCAGCATTGGCCGTGACATGGCTCCCCGTATCGCGGGCCGCGTACACACCGGTCTGACCGCTGACTGCACCCGTCTGGATGTGGAGGTCAGCAAGTATCAGGAGTATCTGCGTAAGGCCACCAACCTCCCTGAGGAGAAGATCATGGCCCTGGATACCTCTGACCGCAACCTGAAGATGACCCGTCCCGCTTTCGGCGGCAACGTCATGGCCACCATTGTGTGCCGCAACTACCGTCCTCAGATGGCTACCGTCCGCCCCGGCGTGATGGAGCTGGGTGAGAAGACTCAGCCGCACCGGCGAGGTCGTCATGGTTGACGCCGGCCTGACCGAGGCCGACATGAACGTGGAGATCCTGGACGTGGTGAAGCAGACCAAGAAGGCTGTGGATATCACCGACGCCAAGATCCTGGTCTCCGGCGGCCGCGGCGTGGGCGGTCCCGAGGGCTACAACCCCCTGCGCGAGCTGGCTGCCGAGCTGGGCGGCGAGGTTTCCTCCTCCCGTATCGGCGTGGACAGCGGCTGGATTGAGAAGGATCGTCAGGTCGGCCAGACCGGCAAGACCGTCCATCCCGAGCTGTATATCGCCTGCGGTATTTCCGGCGCGATTCAGCACCAGGCCGGTATGGAGGACTCTGAGTTCATCCTGGCTATCAACACCGACAAGTTCTGCCCCATGATGCAGCTGGCTGACCTGGGCATTGTGGGCGATCTGAAGAAGATTGTTCCCGCTCTGACCGAGGCTGTCAAGGCTTACAAGGCCAAGAAGGCCGCGCTGTAAGTGCATTTTTTAAAAGAGACGCTCACTTTTTGTGAGCGTCTTTTTTTGCTGCAGCGGCTATGCGCCGATACCTGGGTCAAAAAGCGCAGGCCGGACGGCCAACCTATCCGGCCATTTACCTGATTTTGTCATGTGTTCCAGGCGCGCTTTGCGCTCATGGCATTTGAGAACAGGCAGCCAGAATTTATTTACACAATCATGGTTGAAGAAACAGTGCATTTTGAGTATAATACTTTTATTTCATAGATAAGAGAGGAGAGATGGAGGCATGCGCAAAAACCAGCCGAGGATGGAGGAACGGATCGAACGGAGAATTTCCGCCATCACCAGCATCTCCATGTGTGCGCTGACAGTCATTGCGCAGATTGCCACCACATTGATTCTCACTCACTTTTTGCGGGGAGAAGGCCAGCTACGCCTACACGGCGCTGGAGCTTTTGGGTGCTGTCGTAGCCATTCGGGTGTATCAGCGCTCTGGCAGCCCCAGCTATAAGCTGGTGTGGATGTGTCTGTTGTTGGCGCTGCCGGTCTCTGGTATGATTCTCTTCTGGCTGTGGGGTGGTACGCATCAGGCCAAAAGTCTCAGCCTGCGTCAGGTGCCTCCGGTCCCTCAGCGAGAGAGCTGGCGGATGTCCAGCGAGGCGAATCTCTCCCGCCTGCGGCGGCAGTCCGCCACCTGGGGTCGGCTTGCAGCTTATCTGCAGAAAAAAGGCTTTTTACTCTATCGAAACACGCAAGCCAAGTATTTTGGCGATGGCAAGCCCTTTTTGATGATTTGATTGAACATCTCTCCAAGGCAGAGGTCTATATTTTCCTGGAGTACTATATCCTGGCAGAGGGGAAGCTTTGGGACCGGATGTTTTCTGTGCTGCGAGAGCGGGCCGCTGCCGGCGTAGAGATCCACGTAATTTTTGATGACTTTGGCAATTTGACCCGTTTTTCTGACGCAACGCTCCAAGCTGTGCAGGACGCGGGAATTGAGGTGGAGGTATTCAATCCGGTTCACCGCTATGTGAACCGCATCTACTTCAACTACCGGGACCACCGGAAAATTGCGGTGATTGATGGACAATTTGCCTATACTGGTGGATTGAATATCGGTGATGAATATATCAATGAAAGGGAGCGCTTTGGATACTGGAAGGACAGCGGCGTTCGAATTGAGGAGAGGGCGCCTGGGGATTCGCCGCTCAGTTCATGCAGATGTGGAAGATGATCGGTCGTACCTTCCCCAATGAGGACGACTTCTACCGCCCCCGCCACGAGGGGCCGGAGACGGTCGGCTTCTGCCAGCCCTTCACGGACGGGCCTTTGAATAACCCGGACAACCCCATTGAGGAGACGTATCTGCAGCTGATCGACTCGGCCAGACACATGCTCTATATCACCACGCCTTACTATGCTGTGGAGGAGTCCATGCAGCAGGCGCTGTGCATTGCCGCCGACGGGGGGGTGGATGTGCGGCTGCTGGTTCCGGCGATTCCGACAAGAAATACGCCTATATGGTGGCGGAGACCTATTGGGGGAACTGCTGAGCCATGGGGTGAAGATCTACAAGTATACTCCTGGCTTTCTCCATGCGAAAAGCGTGCTGGTGGACCGGGAGGTGGCCTTGGTGGGCAGCACCAACATGGATTACCGCACGTTCCAGCTCCACTACGAGTGTGGTGTTTTGATGTATCAGTCCGAGGCCGTGGAGGAGTTGCTGGAGGACATGGATGATATTATGGCTCAGAGCAGCCTCTACACCCTGGAGGAGTGGCAGAAGCGCCCCTGGCTGCGGCGCACGGCGGCTTCGCTGCTGCGCTTGGGAGCTATCTGGCTGTAAATGAAAAGGATCGAACAGAGGTGCAGAAATGAAAAGAAATTGGTGTTTGCTGTGCGTAATGATCCTGCTGCTCTGTGCGGGCTGCGGCGGGAACAGGCAGAGATGTCCGCCGGAACAGGAGAGACCGCTTCCCATGAACAGATCGCGCCTCCGGAGAAGGAGGAGCGGGTGGCGGTCTACTCTGACGAGGGAGATCACCATTACAGTTCCGGCCTCTTACGAGGATCTGGTCCTGGTGGACAACATTGGCTCAGATAACATGTTCGTGGTGACGGCCAATCTCTACTATGCGCCGGCATACATCGCCTCGGAGGATGGCTGCACGCCACCGCTGTGCGGCGGCTGGATGCTGACCGTGGAGTGGGCAGACTCGCAGTACGCCGCCAGCGTATACCAAGATGGGGAGACATTTTATGCCACATGCTGGCGGCCAGATCAGCAATCTGTCTATATGGAGCAGCGGCCTGCCGCGGCGGAGCTGCCCGCCGACGCCCCGGAGGAATTCCTGGCGGTGATGGAGTCCATTGGTGGACTACGGCGACCTGTCGCCCTTTACGGCGGAGGACGCGGCCGCATACGGCTGAACACAGCAGCCCGAAAACGTTTTGGAGGAATCCCATGTCCCGAGAACTCACCCCCAGGAGATTGCCGAGCGCAGTCTCATCAAGACCTATCGAAAATCCCTGTGGAATCCTTTTGTCGCCGCAGTGAAGCGGTATGAACTAGTGTCTCCCGGCGACCATATCGCCGTATGTATTTCCGGAGGAAAAGACTCCATGGTGCTGGCTAAGCTCATGCAAGAGCTGCAGCGGCACACAGAACAGCCCTTTTCCCTGACCTTTTGGGAATGGACCCGGGCTATAACATGGAGAACCGGGCCTTGATGGAGTCCAACGCGGCTTTGCTGGGAATTCCCGTGGAGGTTTTTGAAAGCGATATTTTGATGTGACCACGAAGGTGGAGAAAAATCCCTGCTACCTG
>VOFH01001874.1_pt1 | contig 22493 bp, 44 predicted proteins | sample 5384091 | NCBI WGS metagenome assembly VOFH01 (sample SAMN12384727, study PRJNA508395) | human gut metagenome | isolation source: healthy gut G | host: Homo sapiens
TTATGAGGAACTGAAAGGAAACATCGGAGGCGGTTCTGATCGGAGACGCAGCAGCCCGCACAGGCGCTGGAAGCGGTGAGGCAGGCAGTGGAGACTGCGGGTGCGGATCCGGTTAATCAGGAAAAACATTGGATTATGGCTGTCCCCTGATGGTATAATGGAAATATAAAAATACACGAAGGAGGACACGCTGATGAAACAATGGCTGGATACTGCGGACGAATATATAAAGTCCTGGAAAATCCGTGATGTGGCGTTGTTAAAGCTTTGCGTCTGTGCTGCCGGGTTTCTGTTTGGAATGGGGAATTCCAAAACGGCACCGGAACAAAGCGTCAATCGCTGCAAAGTATTATTTTCTCTGTGACCTATGTACTGGTGATGCTCCCATTTTAAAGCTGCTGGACAGAAAATTGAAAGAGGGAGACTGTGGGCTTTACTGTGGGCCTTAACGTGAACCAGAATGTGGGCCTGAACATGGACCTGACTGGAGATGCGGAAGCTTGAAGGAAATGCTGCAGGAAGAAAGGGGATCTGTCATACCTGTGATTTACCATCACTGGCAGGGCAGTTCCCTTTTCTCCTGTTTTCGTAACCGGCAAAACACGGATCATCGATTCAAAGGTAAATAGACAGATTCAGATATGCGGCGAACAGACACCATAACAGGTATGGAATCTGTAAGCAGGCTGCCAGAGGGGAGATTCTATAAAAACTGGTAAATCGTCACGGCTATGAGCAGGATCAGTGCAATAAGCCAGATAAATGACAGCAGATATTGGGAGAGACCAAAAACAGGATACTCTATCCAAAATTGAAAAGAAGCTGTAATGCATAGTATTTAAGCGTTTTTTCCTGTGTTTAGATCCCCGAGACATAGATCATGTAGGGAGGAGATCCCCATTAACAGGTACAGAATTGTCCAGACAACCGGAAACAGAAAGGCCGGCGGTGATAAGGGCGGCCTGATCAATGTTCAGTAAAATATGTCTGGTAGGCCATCATGATTGAAAATGCCATGTTCCGGTATGACTCACTCCGCAGCTATGGCTGCTGAAATCCTGCCCGGTCTAACCGTTCTGGAAGCATTAAATACTGACCTTGTATGTGATGCGATCAATACCGCTATGAGAGAGCTGTTCTTACAGATCGTATACGGACTCAGAGTGCATTCTCTGAAGGAAGGACTGCCTGTCGGTGCAGGTCTGGAAGACCTTGGTAAGGGTCTGCGTTCCAGGTTGGTACTATGTACGGTACTCTGAAGAAGGGTCCCCGTTATCTGGAGATGGCAGAAGGTTATGTAACCGGTATTGCACTGGACACTGATGATCAGATCATCGGATACCAGTTCGTTAACCTTGGCAAGATGACCGACTTCATCAAGAAGGGTGATGATGCTAACACTGCATGGGAAAAGGCTAAGGCCAGTACGGTCGTGTAGCTGACGCAGTTAAGATCATCGATCCCGAAAACAATAAGATACAATTGGAGGATTCAGAAGATGGCTTTATTTGAATCATATGAGAGACGTATTGATAAGATCAATTCTGTACTGAACAGCTATGGCATCTCCTCTATCGAAGAAGCAGAGAAGATCACGAAAGATGCTGGTCTGGATGTATACGATCAGGTTAAGAAGATTCAGCCCATTTGCTTCGAGAACGCTTGCTGGGCTTACACTGTAGGCGCAGCAATCGCTATCAAAAAAGGATGCAAGAGGCTGCTGATGCTGCTGCAGCAATCGGCGAAGGCCTTCAGGCATTCTGTATTCCCGGTTCCGTTGCGGATACCCGATAAGGTAGGTTTGGTCATGGTAACCTGGGCAAGATGTTCTGGAAGAGGATACCGACTGCTTCTGCTTCCTGGCTGGACATGAGTCTTTCGCAGCAGCAGAAGGTGCTATCGGTATCGCTGAGAAGGCTAACAAAGTCCGTCAGAAACCATTCTACGTGTTATCCTGAACGGTTTAGGAAAAGACGCAGCTCAGATCATCTCCAGAATTAACGGCTTTACTTATGTAGAGACTGAGATGGATTACTACACAGGCGGTGGTTAAAAAGAACTGTGGAGAAAGAATTCCTACTCTGAACGGGCTTAAGAGCAAAAGTTAACTGCTACGGTTCCAATGACGTAACAGAAGGCGTTGCAATCATGTGGAAGGAAGGCGTTGACGTTTCCATCACCGGTAACTTTTCATTCCTGCTTGCATATAGGAACTATTTCTTCCAAAATTTACTTCATCCAAGCGTAAAGTAGCGAGTTCTTTGAGGGCGCCATCCCATATAACATTGAATGAGAATCCAATCAGCAAATTTTACATTATCAACATTTTGCCATAAAACTTTCTTTCATTATCAAATGGAAAATGTTTTTCTTGTTTTTTCTATTTCAACAATAATGTCTCCAGAAATTTCAAATGTTCTTGCATAATTCATTGGAACGATTTCGTATTCAAGAGCGTAGTCAAACATGTTATTGAATAGTGATTTTATTCTTGATTTTGTTCTTGGTGATGGATAAATTTTTCTCCTTTCTTTTTCCTCGAGTTTCAATTCGAAATCCCTCTTCCACCCTTTAATGTGTCGAGCCTGACATCTTTGCGCGCATATCATATATGGAAGAACAATATGTCCCATGCCGAATTTACAGAACGTATATAAGTATCAGATGCATCTTTTAAGTATTCACTGAGCCATTTTTCGTAAGTTCTTTATGTAATGTCGGCTTTAAGTCATACGGGTTTTATTATATTCTACTAATGCGGCATAGGCGTCATTGTACGTTGGAAAATATGACTCCGGTTTTAATGGTTTACATATTTGACGTCCAGTGGATGTTTTCCAACAGCAACCATTGCTCGAATGGGTTTCTAAGGATTTCGATTTTTGATTTCGCTTATCTGTCCGAAACCGTTAGGAAGTCGTTTTCTTTTATTATTTTTTTGCGGGGCTTTCTTTGTTTGATGTCTGGCTGTATCGGATATCCACAATGTGGGCAGAAAGTAAGCTTTATCGCTTACCTGTAGATCACACTCGGGGCATTTTAGCAACATAGTCTCATACCTCCTTAAATATTTTATAAATGAGTTTTGTGTGCGGCAAGGTTGATTTATCATTAGTAATCATATATGATAGTGTAGGAATTGTCAACTCCCTACACTCAATTTTAAAGGGTTTTAATATATGGTTAGTAATGATAAATCAATTTGTCCAGAATTGTGGGTCTAAATTAAAATATGATAAAGTTTCAAGAATAGTACGAACGAAAGGCGGGAAAACTTCGTGGATAGAGATTGAACGTTTTCGATGTCCGTTTGCGGTCAAATACATAGAGAGTTACCAGATTATGTTTTTCCGTATAAAGCAATATGAAGCGGAGGTAATTCGTGGTGTGTTGGAAGGTTTTATTACCTGTGAAGCTTATGGATATGAAGATTATCCATGTGAAATGACCATGATTCGATGGAGGAATTCGCAAGCAAGGAATTATGTCAAAGAGGACAACTCCTTTTGTGAAGAATAAAACGAAAGGAGAAAAAATCAAATTGAATTCAAAAGAGGAACGGCAAAACGTACTTATGCAGACTAAGATTCGAATGTTTGAGGACATATCTTTTAAGAACAAAGAATCCAAGTCAAGTGAGACAACATCCAAATTGAATTGACAAGAATGAGAGCAAAACTGCAAAAATCGTATTTCTTAAAGAGAATGGAGTCCTCAACAAGGGCTCTTTCTTTTTTTGTTTTTATCGTTTTGCCACCGAGGTTGTTTTAACAAATCGCAATTCTTATCCTAGAATAGCCGTTGAAAGGAGGTACAGCCAATGGAAGAAATTACATTTACACCGGGGTCTGTTCCAGTGGTAGTGGTAGCCAGAGTGTATGGAAAAGATGCTTGGGTTCGTGCCGGTATTATATCCGGGTGGCTCCTGAATTGGAAAAGCTTACTAGAAATGGTAAATTGATAACCAACATTGAGGAGATGAATTCGAAGATACGGACGCATCAATTTTATACATCTCCGAAACGGCTTTGGGAAGAAACGGATATTTATGGAAAGGAGAGAAGCGTTAAATATGGGAACAACGATTCGCCCGGAATTATCAGGTGAGAAAAATCCATATTGATTGAACGTCATCGCTACTATGAGCTGAAGCATTTTTGTCTTCAATATCCAATCTGGAAAAAGCAGCCTTGGATGGGCTTAGCCGCCGACCTTCCGATTTAGAAGTCTTTTCGAAAAAGGGAGATTAGCGATCCAACTGTTCGGTGTGTAGAAGCTCGATCCTATTATATTGAGCGTATGAAGACTGTTGAACAGGCAGCGATTGCAACGGATGCGGAGTTATCCAACTATATTCTAAAAGGAGTAACCGAAGGATGGTCTTATGACATCTTGAAAGCTAGGTTAAATATTCCATGCTGCAAGGATATTTATTATAACTTATATAGACGATTCTTCTGGTTATTAAACAAAGCGAGGGATTGAAATGAAAATTGTAGACATAGCAGTTAAGAAGGTCTATCGTTTCAACTGCCCGAATTGCCAGAGCCGTCTGGAAGCCGACAGCAAAGAGGTGGTAGATATCGGAGGAAAGGTGTTAAATTCCATTGCCCCGTGTGTCGAGAAAGAGCGATATATTGCCTGGTCCGACATGAGAAAGAAGATCGTGTATGAGGGTGAGGGAACGCAGAAATAACATCTCCTATTGTGAAAGGAGGGTGGTTTAATGGAAGAATTTATGATTATTACAGAAATTAAAAAAAAAGAAATTGAACAGCTTATTCCCGAGCATGGAGATGCTTTTTGCTGGGGCGCAAATATGTATAGGCAGGTATACGATTGCCGGAGCGGTATTTGCTATTGGGGTAGGAATGGTTTCCCTTTTGAAGGAGCAAGAATAATTTTAAACATCGAAATCCAAACTAAATTTTAAGAGATTGAGCCAGCAATGGCTCTTTTTTTTATCCTAGGTTAAAACACAGTACCAAGGTATCCGAAAGACATGCTATGTTGATATTTGAAAAAATCCCGGTGGGAAATCTGGAAAAGGTTTTTGAAAGGAAGAACTAAAAATTTGATAATGGTATTTGCATTATCGTTGGTACGAGCATTGGATTGATACTATCGACGATTTATATTCAAAGAAAAACCGTTGGTTCGCTGCGGGTTGATCAATCCGATCCGGACAGCGGACCTTATTTGTTTTTGGAGCTGTCCCATAAGGGAGCGGATGCGATATAAGAAAAATATGTTAGTCTTGAAAGTCAACATCCAAGATTATATTTCGCACGAATAACAAGTCCTTTTTATGAAACAGTTAATGAATTCACGAAAGGAGAACTAAAATGGGTGAAAACATCAAAAAATTGTTGAACGAGGAGATAGCAGCAGAAATTCAGGCGATATCTTCTGGATTCAGGTAGCGAAAAGAAATCAAAGGCTATAGAGGATTTAGCGAAGCTGTACCGTTTGAGAATCGAGGAAAGCAAAAATGAGTTAGACGCAGAAGATAAGCGAAGTCGCCGTACATTGGAAAGCGAGGCAATATGAGAACATGAGATAAAACAGTCTCAATTGATGAACAAATCAAGGCAGATGTACAAGATGAGCAGTTTAAGTCCTTCCAGCTCAACGAGCAAATGAAGGATCGATATTTCAAACTGGGTATTGCTGCAGCAGAACTTCTTCATACCGATTGATGTTCTATGGTATATGGATGCGGAAAGGATTCAAGTTTGAAGAAACTGGAACTTATACCTCAACAACATTCAGAGGATTATTTAATCGTTTTAGACCGACAAAAGAAATAATTAACCGGTCAGAAAATGAGGAGGGCGTGATTTACACATGTCCTCTTCGTTTTTGCGATTTTTACAGAGACGCTATTATGGAAAGGAGATGCTACAAAGAGCTCTTTGTCTCTTGACTGTAAACCGGAAGAAACCGTAAATAATAGCGGTTCTTTCGAAAAACGAAAGGAGATAATATTTATGAGCTACAAAATTATCAAACCCGAAGGTATTGAATTGATTGAGTACCTGAATAACGGATATGCGACGGTAATCGGTGTGGGAGCCGTCATGGAGGCAAACAGAAGATCCGAAGACTGGATGCGGAATTTATATCTGTCCATCGTGTGGATTAAAGGTGGACGAAGAGGATTACGAGTATGAGTCCGATGAAGAAGTAGAATGGACGGAAGAAATGCTCGATATGGAACAAGGAGATATTCGCCAGCCGGATGCAGAGCCTGCGGAGGACCATATCCGTATTGCAAAACGTCATGTAAGTCTATTTGATGACAAAATATTATTAAGAGAAGGTCTATGCTTCGGGCATAGGCTTTTTTTTTGGAGAATAAATGATGCGATACCATTATGAAAAACCGAACATCTATTTGTCGATGTACGGAAAAGTATATTTTGTGACCATCCAGTCTATCATTTGCTGCACGCTGTTCCAAATCGGAGAAAAGGGACTGGCAGTTATTCAGCAGAGATTTGACGAGAAAACAAAAGAGTACCTGGTGGGGGAGACGTGGACCCGGATTGCGGATGATTTATATTTGCATCCTCGTTTTAAAGAATTTTGATACACATTCCGGAATGGCTACGGACGGGCTTTTATCCCACTGTGACACTACGTCAGATTATGTATTTTAAAAATGAAGCCGATTAAGAGGAACGATGGGAGACTGTTTTTTGACAGGAAATATTTGTCCGCTAAAATTACATCTCCTATTGTGAAAGGAGAGGACTTTTATGATTGAAAAATAAGTATAAGCGATCAGAGTCGAGGATTATCGAGAGTTTAGAAACAAAGAAGAATTGAAGATTGGCTTGATCGCCAGAAGAAAATTGGAAGAGATCACCATTATCAATAAGAGCGAGTCCTAACAAGGACTCTTTCTTTTCACGTGATTTTACAGCTTCTCTTATGGAAACCGATAGATCTTGAGAGGAGGAAGAGGAGTATGGACGAAATGAAAAATCAACTCAAAATTTACACGGATGTTGCTTTCGAAATTAGCAAAGGTATTACATAAAAGCTGGATATAACGTAGAAATCCAGTTAAACGAGTTGAATGCTTCGATTTCAGATGAGAAAGCACGTACATGTGAGTATTGATGCAGATATGAGTAAAGAAGAACTCATGAAAATTCTGAAAAGTCGGTTTGAATTAAGAGGATTGAGCCAGTAATGGCTTTTTCTTTTTACCGCAAAATTTGGCAATTCCTATTATGGAGAAACAGTTAGCTCATTGGCAGAGCGCCACACTTCCGTGGAGGTAATCGGTTCGAGTCCGATACTTGTTCTCTTTTATTTTTAAATCAATCAGGAAAGGAGATTTTAAGAAGGTGGTCAGAAATTTGAGTCTGGAGTGATTTGGAGTTAATTTTATGATTGGTATGAAAATGGATGAATGGTTCCAAACCTATCTTTGAAAAAAGAAAGAATTTGAACGGGTCAGCAACGGTTTATGGGCTTATTGGAGAATTTCGAAATTATGTATCAAAACAGATTTATCCAGAAACTCAAACTTGATAAAAACTGAGAGAGATGGCTTGTATCATTTGCGAAAAAGATGGAAATGTTTGCGTCTATGAACAAAAAAGAATAGTTCTATTTTCATGACTGCAAAACTGATCGGAGAAAAGTATTCAAGATTTACTATATGCTATGGAGTAAAGACAAAACGAAAGGAGAATGTCATGCAAAAAGTTAAAATCTCAAAAAGAGTCGGGCGTCAATTATATCGCTCTTCGCCGACCAAATTAACTGTAGTGGCTTCCATTGGAGTTGTTACAACAACTATTACGGCTGTTCGAGCAACGCCAAAGGCAATAAAAATGTTGAAAGAAGCAGAGCTGGAGAAGGGGAAAATTTAACTAAATTAGAAATTATCCGAGCGGGGACCGACTTATATTCCTTCTGTACTGCTGGGAGTTTCAACCATCGCCTGTATCTTTGGGGCAAACACATTAAATCAAAAGAAACAAGCATCTTTGATGAGTGCCTACGCCATGCTTAATGAATCTTATAAGCAATATCGAAAGTCAGCCAAGACAGTTTACGGAGAGGATGCAGACGATAAAATCCATGCGGAAATGGCGAAAGATGCCATGGTGTCTTCCTACGACTGGGGTTATCAGGTTTACAACATGGACATGGATTCTGAAAGTGAACGGTTGCTTTTCTATGATCTTGCCTCAAAAAGTATTTTAGAACCACAATGGCAGCGGTGTTAAACGCCCAATATCATGTAAATCGGAATCTTTCCATTAAAGGCGATTGTTCATTAAATGAATACTTGTCATTTTTAGGTGTCGAAGGCATAGACGGAGGCGATGAACTCGGATGGGATATCAGTTATGGTATTGAAGAAATGGATTGCTATTGGTTGGATTTTGATAATTACAAATCAACGTTGGAAGATGGGCTTGGAATGTATCATCATTGATACGATGGCGGTCAACAAATTTGAATGATTCGCAAAAATTACAAACCGTATTATGAAAAAGGAGGCTAATGCTTTATGAAAAACAAAAATTTTATCAAAACTATTGGGATTGCGGTTACGGTAATGGGTTTTGGAGTGAATATTCTTACCGATTGGGTAAACGAAAAGAAAATGGATGAGAAAGAATCGAAGAAAAGTAAATGAGGCACTTGCCAAACGAGATGATGAAAACGAAGAGGAGTCCTAACAAGGGCTCTTTTCTTTTAGTTTGGAGCAGGTGCTATGAATGATGAAGGATTCAAAATTATGAATTATGCAAACGAATATTTGTTTGAACCGAGAAAAATTGGCCTAAACAAGCCATTATGGAACGTTCATATGAACGGTGGGCAGTTGATGAGATTCTTTTAACTATTATGGATCATCCATTGACAGAAGCCGATTTAGTGATAGAAGGGTTTATATTGAAAATGGAATGCTTTTTCTTTCACCTGTCGGAAAATCAGCAAATAACCACATATTTCAAGTTGCAGGAAATACGGCCGAGACACTTCTCGGTCTTATTTTATAACCACAAATTTTATATTTCGAAAGGAGAAGCATTATGAAGGTATTAAGAAAAACAGGAAATCGAAACAGCCAACATTCAGGTAGGAGATCAGATAGTCATTCCGCTGGCAGAGCTTGGAGAGTTTACCGCGACCGCTCACAAGGTTACGGACGAGGGCGTCATGTTTATATTTGACGAATATATTACCGTCGGCCGATGAATAACTGCTCTACAAACAAAGGTGGTTTTGAAAAGTCCGATCTGAAGAAGTGGATGGATACAGTTCTGTTTATGGCGTTCCCAGAAGAGTTGCGTGATAAGATTTACGGACTTACTATTCCAAACTGTTGGACAGATTGTGGGGCATGAAGACGAATGGGATAACAAGAATCTGGAACCAGATAGCGATGAACAGCTTCCTTTGATGAAAGAGTGCAAGAATCGAATTGCTTGTTTTTGAAGATCAGCTCGTGGGGATGGCTGAGAAATGCTACAAAAGAGGAGTTTTCTTCGGCTTTTTTCGCTTGTGTGGACGCCTATGGCGGTACGGGCCCTACGTCGCTTCGGTCTCTGGGTGGAGTTCGTCCGAATTTGGTTGGTTACAGGAATCTAGGGGCCCTGTGCCCCGTGAGATCTGGCCGTTATCCTTGGGGCTTTGATGTGGTTCAGAAGACAATTATTGTCAGAATGAGGTAATGTAACAAAAGAATCAGTGTTAAAGATGGAGGTTTTGGAAAAAGAAAACGAGATTGATACTCTCAAACAGGAAATGAAAAATTAGAAGAGAAAGAGGCTATGGATAAAGCAACAGCGGAAACCAAAGTAATTATGGACAGCTTTGTTCGTGCTGGCTTTACTGAGAATCAGGCTCTTGACATGGTTAAAACGATATTCAGTGTGATATTTGGAGGAATGAGATAATGAAGAAATCGAACATATCAAAAGTTTTGTCGTCAGTTCGAACATCCATGGCGAAGCACAGCCCTGAAATTCTTACCGGAATTGGTATTGCTGGTATGATTACGACAACTGTTATGGCGGTTCGGGCAACGCCGAAAGGCGCTTATTCTTATTGAAGAAAGAAAAAAGAGGAAATTGGAGTTAATCAGCTTCGAAGCCGCAGATTTGGTAAAAACAACATGGATGTGTTATGTTCCGGCAGCACTTACGGGGACACTTTCCATTGCATGTTTAATCGGCGCTAGTTCGGTAAACGTTCGTCGGAACGCAGCACTCGCAACAGCCTACACCTTATCGGAATCGGCTCTCAAAGACTATCAGGGAAAAGTAATAGAGATGTTTGGAGAGAAGAAAAACGAAGCTGTAAAGGATGCTATTGCAAAAGACAAAATTGAGAAAAATCCGGTGGTTACACGAGAATAATCATTACAGAAAAAGGAAATACACTTTGCTATGATGCGGTGTCTGGGAGGTATTTTAAAGGAGATATCGAGAAAATTAAGAAAGCTGAATGTGAGCTGAATCGACAGATGAGGGATGAAATGTACATATCCCTGAATGATTTTACTATGAAATTGGTTTGGATAATATTAAGCTGGGGGGATGAACTTGGTTGGAATATTGATGACGGATATATCGACTTATCCTTCAGTTCGCAATTAGCCAGTGATGGAACACCTTGTCTGGTGATTGATTACAGTATTGCTCCGAGATACGACTTTCGTAATTTGAGATAACCGCGCGAAAAAACAATGGCTTTAATGGAAGAAGAATCACACATTTTCAAAAAATGAAAGGAGAATATTTATGGAAACTAATGAGATCATGAACAATGAAGAGGTTATGGAAACAACTACAGAGGAAATCGTTAAAGCGAGTTCTGGTAAGGGGTTTAAGGTTGCGGCCGGTATCGGTTTAGCCGTACTTGCAGGTGTTGTAATCTACAAGGTATGTGGGTAAGCCGATGATTGCCAAAATCAAAGCTCAGAAGGAACAGCAGGTTATCGATGCTGAGTGGGAAGAACCAGATGAACCGAACATCGAGAATGAAAAAGAGGAATCCGAAGAAATTTAAACGAAAAACTGTGTTTCAACACGAGGGGAGAGTATCTGTAACAAGGTACTTTCCTTTTTTCTTTATCCGGAGGTGAATTTTATGAACATATTTATATGATGGCCCAGTGATGGAGTTCGATAACTGTGTTGCCAATCGTTGGACTGCTTCTACACGAGCGGTTTCTGAAAGAAAGCAAGGTCAAACCTTACTTATCAGTTTAAAAAGAAAAACAACCGACTTCCGGGTACAAAGATTATATTGCCTGGAAAGATCAGTTTGGTGAGCGGAAAGGAGACAACTTAATGGAGGAATATAAGCCAAATTCCCATAAGTCAAAGGAGGAACGAAAAAATCTTATTCCCGGAAAAACATGTAGAGAAAGTAATTTCGGAACGGTAAAACCAAAAGAAAAATCAGAAATGCAGAAGTTTGCGGACGTATTCATTTCTGAAGATGTCAATAACGTAAAATCGTATATTGTGATGGACGTTCTTGTGCCGGCAATTAAAAAGGCAATTTCCGATATAGTAACCAATGGTATTGATATGATTTTGTACGGGAAAGCTGGGAAATCAAAAAAGAATTCTACAGCGTCCAAAGTATCCTATCAGAAATATTATGATGGCGGAAAAAAGATTATGCCGCACCGAAAAGTCGGACGAGTTATGAATATGATGAACTCTTATTTGAAACTCGCGGAGATGCAGAATCCGTTCTGGATGCGATGAATGAGATTATTGCTCAGTATGAGGTTGTCAGTGTCGCAGACCTCTATGATTTGGCGAATGTATCCAATGACAACTATGCCGCAAATAAATATGGTTGGACGGATATTGCTGGATGCAGAGCAGTTCGTGTACGGGATGGCTATATCTTGAAATTACCTAAACCTACACCATTGTAAAGGAGAAAATAGATTATGTATGAATCAGAAGACAAAATGGTATCTCATCCGGATCATTATATTTCCAAACGGGTATGGAAGTTATTGACGTCATTGAAGCCTTTACCGACTGATTTAAAAGGTATTGAGGCTGCCGATACCGCAAACATCATTAAATATGCCTGCCGTTGGAAGAAGAAAAACGGAATTCAGGATTTGGAAAAATCCTTTGGTATGCGCAGCATTTAATTGATCATTTAAAGAAAAAATAAAGAAGAGGAGAATAAGTAACCATGAAAAAGCAGAGATTGTTAAGAGTGTGAACGGTTTGTTTAGCAAAACAAGTTTTCAGTTAAAGAAGCATAGTCCGGAGATTCTTGTTGTAGCTGGGGTTATCGGTGTGGTTACAAGTGCGGTAATGGCTTGTAAAGCGACAACGACAAAAGTGGGTGAAATTCTGGACAAGACTAAAGAAGATGTCGAAACAATTCATAAATGTGAAGAAGATGAATCCGTGAAAGGAGCGGTATTCCAGCGAGGATGCAAGAAAGATTTGGCGATTGTTTATGTTCAGACCGGTATGAAATTTGCCAAACTGTATGGGCCTTCCGTTGTGCTGGGAGCATTGTCAATTACCAGTATTTTGGCATCTAATAACATTCTTCGTAAGAGGAAATGTAGCTTTGGGTGCGGCTTATGCAGCTATTGATAAAGGATTTAAAGAATATCGAAGCCGTGTGATCGAACGATTTGGTGAAGAGGTTGATCGTGAACTGAAATATAATCTCAAAGCCAAAAAGTTTGAAGAAACTGTTGTAGATGAGGAAACTGGAAAAGAAAAAAAGGTTAAGAAGAATGGTTTTGTGGTAAGTCCGGGGGATATCAGCGGTTATGCTCGATTCTTTGAAAATATACACAGGATGAGGACGGAAATTCTATTTTGAATCCTCATTGGGAAAGCAATAATGAATATAATCTGATGTTCATCAAAGCCCAAGAGCGTTATGCAAACGACTTGTTGAAAGCTAAGCGCGTATTTCTGAATGAAGTCTATGAGATGCTTGGACTTCCGAGAACAAAAGCCGGCCAGATTGTTGGTTGGGTTTATAATCCGGAAAATTCTAAAGGAGATAATTACATTGATTTCGGTCTGTATTCTGATAATTTGAGTTATTCGGATTATGTCAATGGATTCGACCAGGCAATCCTTTTCGATTTTAATGTGGACGGGAACATCTGGGATTTGATGTGAGAGATAAATTTATAACTATCCCTAGGAGTTATTACGATTCTTGGGGATAGTTTTTATTTGGGAGGAATTTATGCGCAAGTTAATCAAAGTAATAGCGGTTCCGATCTTGTGTGGTATCGTATAGCATCTTCGTTCTTTGTATCTGAATTTCACTCAGAAGGAGAAGACGTTGTAGCAATACCTAGGGCCAGCGTTGTCGAAAAGACAGAACCGGTTATTACAGTTTTGCAAGAGGAATCCATTCCAATTGCCACTGAGGAAATGGAGGGATTAGGGAAGAAATTATACCGAAAAAATGTCGAGAGAAAGATGTGAGTTAATCGCCCCAGTTACTATGGCTGAAGCAGAGGTGAATGTGAAGAAGGAAAACGCCTTGTTATCGATACTATATTGAATCAGGTAGATTCGAACATTTTCGATACGGTATATGAAGTGGTTTATCAACCGAATCAATTTTCATCTATGGAATGGTCGAGTGGACAGGTGCGAAGTCCGAGCGGATATTTGTGACCTTGTCTATGAGGAACTGGAGTCAAGGAGCAATTACGACGTTGTGTTCTTTACGGCAGGAGGAATACAGTGCGTATGGCGTTCCGATGTTCCAAGTTGAAAATCATTATTTTTCAAGATATGAGTGAAGAAAGGGAATCATCATGCGTAATCTTTTTAGCATTTGTGTCTTATACACTGGCAGCTATGTCTGGTATTTGTTTTGCTGGTGGAATCGCCATTCTGTCAGCAGGAAAGGGAGCACTAATATGGATGGTCTGGAGAATATAATATCGGTACTGGACTATGTTCTGGATACCAAAGAGAAAAAGACATATTATGGGAGGCATTTTGTTGAGTGTCTCCTTTCTTTTTTGGAGGTTTGGCAATAACCGTAATGACAATTAAAAACGAGGAGGAGAGGATGAGGCAGTAAAGGTGGGTTTTTCTTGCTTTTTATTGCTGGAGCAGGGGGAGGTTCTGTATGTACATGGCAACTGCTGAAATGGAAATACGAGCAAATTGCCCAGGAAGAAATCGATTCTGTAAAAGGGCTTATGTCAAAGAAAATGCGTAGAAAAGCAGTTTTGTGAAGGGTTTGTTGATGGCCTTAAAGTACGGTCGGAAGATAAAAATGGAAGGATAGAAACGAAGATTTAAAAAATATAAATCCATCATTCAGAAAGAAGGCTATACAAATTATTCTCAAAGCAATGTGGAAGAAAAGAAAGGAGATCCGTTTGTGGAAAAGCCATATGTTATTTCGCCAGAGGAATTTGGCGAATTTGAAGAATATGAAAAAAATCAGTCTTACCTATTATGCGGATCAAGTCTTGACGGATGAAAACAATGAAGAGGTAGACGATGTGGAAGAAATTGTTGGAGAGGAATCTTTGGACACTTTGGGGAGTATGAGGACGATTCCGTATTTGTCGAAACGATCGGTTAAAGTGCGATTATGAAATCCTGCTTGACCAGAGAAACTATTCGATGTTGTAAAAACGATGCCACATCGAATGGAGGAGTAATGACAAAGAACGAGCTTAATGATGCATATTTTAACTGGATGTATCAGCTTGTGTTTGATGGCAGATATTCGAAGAAATTATCGTATCGAAGACTTTTGAAGGTTCTGCATAAAATTGAGTTTACTTACAGTATTCCGATGGATGGAAATCGGGCGGAAGATGGTATTGATTTGAGGTATCGGTTTGGATATGAGAACGGATACAGTAGCTCCATGATTTCCGCCTATTTGGATAATAAGACTTTGCACGTTCTGGAAATGATGATTGCACTTGCGATTCGGTGTGAAAGAACATATTATGGATGATCCTGACATTGGAAACCGAACTGGACAGTGGTTTTGGAATATGATTGTCAATCTTGGCTAGGTTCTATGAACGATTCCAAGTTCGACAGAGCCTATATTGAAGAAATTGTGCAAAGATTTCTGGAACGAAAATATAGTCGAAATGGTGCAGGAGGACTGTTTACAGTAAACCATAGTAGATACGATTTGAGAACTGTTGAAATCTGGTATCAGATGTGCTGGTACTTAGACGAAAATACTTAGAAGGAAGATTGCCATGAGCCACAGTGAAGTAATGAAGTGGTTTGAGAGTTATTTTCCCGATTATTCGGGTGAGCGGATAGATGTATTCTTTCCAAATGGAAGAAATAGTATTCGGATACGCCAGAAAATGGTCAGGAATTTATATTCACTTATCACAGTCAAAAAGAATGGAAATTTGAAACAATTACCAGTTTTTGAATGGAATGAAGGGAGAAAAAAAGTAAAATGTGCGAGGTTATGAATTATATTTTTGGAGTTTACATAATTCGGACAGAAGGTCCGGTCTATCGGAAATCCATGAAAAACAGGCACGTTATAATTCAACAACTGTGTTTGGTTTTTTCTTATGGTAACGGATGAATTTTTTCTATTGAGAGATTGGATCAGGAGCGAGCAGCAAAAAAGAAAAGCTTGAGAAAGCGAAATCGAGGAATTAAAGCGTGACAAAGGAGAGTAAAAAATGAGATGATCGACTTTTGATGATTTCCACACGTAGTACAAAGCGTGGTGTAATTGAAATCTATCCTAAAGTTCATTATTAAAAAAAGTCCGATCTGATGATTCGAGGTGGTGACTTCTACGCTATCTGGATTGAAGAACGAGGGCTTATGGTCTACGGACGAACAAGATGCTTTACAGTTGATTGACCGTGAGCTGGATAGGTACGCAGAAGAAAGCCGCCAGCGCTTTTGACTCTGATATAAAAGTCCTTCACATGTGGGATGCTGAATCTGGAATGATTGATTCTGGCACAAATATTGTCAGAAACAGATGCGGGATTCTTTTCCACATGCTGGATGATAAATTGATATTCTCCAACACCAAGACCGAAAAAAAGATTACGCCAGTAAAAGCTGAAATATCCGCTTGAAGCTGGCGATTTGTCTGTTTATAACAAGTTGATGTCTACTCTGTACTCTGAGACTGAGCGACAGAAAATTGAATGGGCTATTGGTTCTGTGGTATGTGGGAGAATCTGAAAACTGCAAAAATTTATGGTTTTGTATGGAGCTGCCGGAACAGGTAAATCCTACGGTTCTCAATATTATTCAACAGCTTTTTGAGGGTATTATTCGGTCTTTGACGCAAAAGCTCTGGGGGCGTCCAGTAATTCTTTTGCATTGAGGCATTCAAGAGTAATCCGCTTGTTGGCGATCCAGCATGATGGCGATTTTCAAGAATTGAAGATAATACTAGATTGAATAGTTTGGTGTCACACGAGCTGATGACGGTAAATGAGAAATTCAAATCTACTTACTCCAACCGTTTTAAATGTTTTTGTTCATGGGTACCAACAAGCCGGTAAAGATTACAGATGCAAAAATCTGGTTTGATTCGACGACTGATTGACGTATCTCCTTCAGGAAATAAAGCTGACCCGAAGAATACAAAGCAATTATGAAACAGATTGAATTCGAACTGGGGAGCGATTGCATATCACTGCCGGGAAATCTATCTAAACAATCCTGGTCTGTATGATGACTATATTCCCATTGCAATGCTGGGCGCATCTGAATGATTTCTATAATTTCATTGTCGATTCCTACCATGTATTCAAACGGGAAAACGGCACAACTTTGAAAGCTGCCTGGGAAATGTATAAGACCTATTGTGATGAAGCAAAAAGTAGGCTATCCATTTTTCTCAGAGAATTTTTAAGGAAGAACTGAAGAACTATTTCCATGACTACAAAGAGCGATTCAACATGGAGGACGGTTCGAGAGTGAGAAGTTATTATATCGGATTCCGGACTGAAAATTTGAAGAAGAGGAAATGGTTGCTGAAAAAGTAAGAAAAAGCCTTCATTATTGCAGTTTAATACTGCCAAATCCATTTTCGATCAAAGTATGTTCCGATTGTCCATCGCAGTATGCAACAGACAAAGAAACACCTTCCATGAAATGGAACAAGGTAAAAACGAAGCTATCTGATTTGGATACTTAAAATCCACTATGTTAAAGTCCCGGAAAAACCACATCGTAATTTGATTTCGATATTCCAAATAAGGAAGGAACAAATCCTTCGAACGGAATGTAGAAGAAGAAAGCAAGTGGCCGGCGACTTATGCAGAGCTAAGCAAAAAGCGGAAAGGGGGGTTCATCTTCATTATATTTATACGGGAGATGTGAAAAACTGAGTCGTATTTATGACGACCATATTGAAGTGAAAGTGTTCACGGGTAAAAAGCTCATTACGAAGAAAACTTACAAAGTAATGATTTGCCCATCGCAACGATTAGCTCTGGTTTACCGACGAAAGCGAGAAGATAAAATGGTAAATTTTGAAGCGATTAAAAGCGAGAAAGGGCTTAGAACACTAATCAAGAGAAATCTGAATAAAAGAAATCCATCCGGGTACTAAGCCCAGTATCGACTTTATCTACAAAATACTGGAGGACGCATATTCCAGCGATTTGAGTTATGACGTGACGGACATGCGGAATGCGGTTTAGCATTTGCTGCGAATAGTACGCATCAGGCCGAATACTGTATCGTTGGTTAATAAGATGCAGTTTAAATCAGCAAGACCTTTCCACAGCGGGGGAGAAACGAAGAAGCAAAGTTGGTATTTTTACGATATTGGAGGTATTTCCAAATATGTTCCTTGTAAACTGGAAAATCGAGGGCGAAGGAAAGCCTGTGGTGCGTATGATTAACCCGACTCCAACGGAGATTGAGGAATTGATGCGATTCCGGTTGGTCGGGTTTAACTGTCGGCGATATGATAATCATATTCTCTATGCAAGACTTATGGGTTATACAAATGAGCAATTATACAATCTTTCGCAAAAATTATCAGTGGAAGCCCAAACTGTTTCTTTGGAGAAGCTTACAATGTTTCTTATACGGATGTGTATGACTTTGCATCTGCCGGAAATAAAAAGATTTTTGAAGAAGCTGGAAATCGAGATGGGAATCCATCATCAGAGTTGGGCTTCCTTGGGATCAACCGGTTCCAGAAGAAATGTGGACAAAAGTTGCTGAGTATTGTGATAACGATGTGATTGCTACGGAAGCAGCGTTTCGTTATCTGAAAGCGGATTGGACTGCTAGACAGATTCTGGCGGATTTAGCTGGAATGACAGTGAACGATACGACCAATACGCTTACACAGAAAATTATATTTGGAAACGAGCGGAAACCACAGGATCAGTTCAATTACCGAAATCTGGCAGAGCCAGTGCATCACCTTGATGAAGAAACCTATTCCTTCTTGGCCGAAGCGTGTCCTGAAATGATGGCGCAAAACGCATGGCGATGAAGGAAGTCTCTACCATATTTTCCTGGATACAAGTATGAGAATGGAAAATCGACAATCATATGCTGGATGGAAAGCTGACACCGTATATTCAGAAAGTAATCGATGGAGAAATGACGGCAAAGGATTTGGCGAACGCTTTGAAGACTGCGATCAATTCTGTTTACGGTCTTACTTCTGCAAATTTTGATAATCCATTCCGCGATCCTAGAAACAAAGATAATATTGTAGCCAAACGAGGAGCTCTGTTCATGATTAACCTCAAACATGAGGTACAGGAACGGGGCTTTACTGTTGCTCATATTAAGACAGATTCTATTAAGATTCCGGACGCAACTCCTGAGATTATCCAGTTTGTTATGGATTATGGGAAACGGTATGGTTACACCTTTGAACATGAGGCTACATATGACCAGAATTGTTTGGTAAACGATGCTGTTTATATCGCCAAGTATAAAGACGGAAAATGCACCGCAACCGGTACGCAGTTCCAGATTCCATATGTCTTTAAGAAACTTTTTAGCGGCGAAGAAATTGCCTTTGAAGATGTGTGAAACCAAAAATCAGTAAGCAGCGCGTTATATTTGGATATGAATGAAACTTCCGATGTACAACCAGGAAGAAAATGCCATCGACAAGGCTTGGAATAGTCAGGCTGGAAGATCAATACGCGGAAAGATGTCGCATCTAAATACGGATATACATACGAGAAATCTTTGCAAACTGCTCGAACGTATTGAAGAAGGCGACACAATTATATTTTCATTGGACGAGTTGGTCAGTTCTGTCCGATTAAATCAGGGGCTGGCGGCGGTTTATTGATGAGAGAAAAAGATGGAAAGTATTATCTGCTACAGGCCTCAAAAGGGTATCGATGGTTGGAATCAGAGATGGTTAGAGAATTATCTAAAGAAGATTCTATCGACCGTTCTTATTATGACAAACTTGTCGATGATGCTGTAAAGACCATATCTAAATATGGCGATTTTGAATGGTTTGTTTCGGAAGATCCTATACATCGCAAAGCCAAAACTTGAGGATTTTATGAACATTCCAGAAGATGCAGATGAAGAAATACCATTTAATTAAAAGAAAAGGAGAAATATATCATGGCTTTTAAAAATGTACCAAATATCATTATCGAAAACGCTCGCATTATCTTTCGTAATTTCAGAGGAGAAGAATCAAAGTATAATCGCGCGGGTAATCGGAACTTCTGTGTCATCATCGAAGATCCGGAACAGGCAGAGAAACTTTCCAATGATGGATGGAATGTAAGACTGCTGGCTCCGAGAGACGAGGACGAAGAACCGAGACATTATATCCAGGTGGCAGTCAGCTTTGAGAATATCCCGCCTAAGGTATGTATATGATTACCAGAAAACAAAAACACCGTTGGATGATGAATCCATTTCCACTTTGGACTATGCGGAGATTCGGAATGTTGATTTGACGATTCGACCGTATTCTTGGGAAGTGAACGGTAAAGAGCGGTATTAAGGCTTATCTGAAAACGATGTATGTCACCATCGAAGAGGATGAGTTTGCTGAGAAGTATGCGGAGGAAGAGGGAATGGAAGAAGTTTAATTCCTCTAAAATATAAAAATAGGGTGCTTGCTATCACCAAGCAGGGTAAATGTCCTAAGGTAAAAGGAAACAGCCCTCTATTTTCGTGAAAGGAGAAAAACTATGGTATTTTTGGAATCAGAAAAAAGAAGCGAACCACAGCGAAACCGAAAACAACTGCTTCTATTTCTAAATTTCAAACCCGACAGATATGAGAAGAATTTATGAACATCTTTCGTCAACGTTTCAGAAAAACAGACCAGTGGGATATTGGAAAGACTTTATTGTTATGTCGGCTTGTTCTATATCAAATTCTGTGGACAAATCAATATGATAAGCAGGAGAGAAAACGATACTTGGATATCATTCACTTCATTACAGTAAAGTCAAAACAGGAACTTTTCCTGATTGTTTGCAAATCTGGTCATCTCTTTAGAAATGAATCCGGAGCAGGATTTTTTTAGGAAAGATGTACATGAGCTTAGAAATCTTAGCTACGATGAGTTAAAACAAATATTTACTCACTTATGACATGTGTCGGCTTATGGCAAAAATCACCTTACGGATGTAACTGAGAAAGTAAGGAAAAGATGGCTATATTACCATCAACTTGATCCATGTTGCGGGCGGGAGCCAACTTGATTGCTGCTATTCACAGAAGCACGAAAGCAACTAGAAAAAAGAAAGTATAATTATCAAAACCATTTATTAGTTTCCGGACAAGACATTGAAGAAGTTCCAGCTTTGATGTGCTATATTCAACTTTCTCTTCTAGGAATTGCTGGATATTTTAAAAAGTTGGAAATTCTTTGATCAAACCAATGACTATAGCTGATGATTTGAAGAATTACTGGTTTTACACCTATATATTTTCAGATGTGGACTATGAAGATTATTTCACAGTATATGAAAGTTTATGAGGAGAGGATAAGCGTGAATGAACGATTGAAAGCATTAGAAAAGCTGGATAGTCTGTGTTAAATATGGCCCCATAGAAGATGACGCTACTGAAGATGAAAACGAATGTATTCGGCGGATGGCGAACCTGAAAAACAGCATAACAGCAGTTCTTGAGGAGCAACAAGGATAGCCGTTGAATTGTATGACTATCAAATAGTAGCAGTAAAAAATGAGAAATGGTTGTATTCTAGTGTGGCGGCACGTTAAGCGGAAAATCCAAGAACAGCATTAGCTTATTACTATCTCAGAATGGCGGAAATCGGATTGCTTGATGGGGTTGAGGATTATGTTGCGATGGACGATCCCCCAAAGGACTTATACATCATCACAACAGCCAGAAAGCGGGACGATGGAATGGGAGGGTGATCTTTCGCCTTTCCTTCTTTCGGTTCACGAGGATGTCAATCTATATTCAAATCAGATTGTCGTGGATTCCTGGAATAATACCAAGAATTACGAGGATGTAAAGGATAACCTTTATATTTGACGAGCGAAATTGATAGGCTCGGAGCTTGGGTGAAGGCGTTTTTGAAAATCACCAAATCAAATCAGTGGATTCTATTGTCACCACGCTCCGGGAGATACCTGGCAGGATTATATTCCGGCATTCATCGCAAATGGGTTTTTACAAAAACCGGACAGAATTCATCCGAGAACATGTGGTTTATAGTCGATTCGAGTAAATACCCAAAGATTGACCGATATTTGAATACTGGAGATTGATTCGACTCAGAAATCGTATTTTAGTGAATATGGATTTCAAGCACGTCAGACGGTTTCTCATCACGAAGATATATTTGTTCGATACAGCATAGAGAGCAGATACAAAGATGTTGGACGACACGATGGGACCCGTATAAGAATGAGCCGATTGCGGAATGCCGCCGGTCTTTGCTATGTATGGCGGAAGAAATTGTGAATACGGACGAGTCACGACAGATCGCCTTGATGGAAATTGTAGAAAAGCATCCGAGCCATTATATTTTACAACTTTTTGATTATGAGTTGGAGCTTTTGAACGGGTTGTTTCGGGTATGAAGACGATGGAGTCTTTGAAATTGCAGAGTAGAATGGTCACAAACACCAGCCAATCCCAGAGTCGAAAAACTGGGTGTATCTTGTTCAAGTACAATGCTGGAGCGGAAGGATGGAACTGCATCAAGACAGATACCATTATATTCTACTCACAGAACTATTCTTACAAAATCATGCAGCAATCTGCGGGGCGAATAGACAGGTTGAATACGCCATTCAAAGATTTGTACTATGACTTGAAATCTCGTAGTGGGATTGATTTGGCAATTAGTAAGGCACTGAAAGATAAGAGATTTTAATGAATCGAGGTTTCAGTGAAGTGGTGAAACGAGATCAACCATGAACAGAGTATTTGGTGGATTTTAAAAAGTATTGTAAACCTGTAAACACAAGGAATTGGGAGAAAATTCGACCCATGTAAATAGATGTAGCAATACGTAACCCA
>VOFH01003693.1_pt1 | contig 22480 bp, 38 predicted proteins | sample 5384091 | NCBI WGS metagenome assembly VOFH01 (sample SAMN12384727, study PRJNA508395) | human gut metagenome | isolation source: healthy gut G | host: Homo sapiens
CCTTTTTGCCCGCTGCCTTGGCCGCATTGACCATGCCCACTGCCATCTGGTCGTTGCAGGCAAATATGAAAAGCTTTACGTTGGGATTCGCTGTCAGGATGTTGGTAGTCACGTCAGCCGCCTTATCGCTGAGACCACTCGGCTCCCTGTTCCGCAACCACCTTGATTCCCGGATATTCGCATGAGGCCTGCATGAATCCGGCATGACGGTCAACGCCTGTGGACTGTTCCATCAGTCCTGTGATGATAGCAACCTCGCGCTGGCTGCTCGCATGTAGCTTACCTGCCTTGTAGGCTCCAGCCACATCGTCACCGCCCACAAAAGCGTCAATCACACTTTGTATCGCTGATTCGCGTATCAAAGGATTCACTATTTTTATTCTCTGCTTCCCTGGCCTCTTGATGGCCGGAATCACGCCGTCCGAGCTGGCCGCCGAGACCACAATGGCGTCTGCCTTCTTCTATGGCAGCCTCAATCATGGATACCTGCTTCTCCAGGTCCACCTCCTCCTGGGGAATGGCAATGGTCAGATCACGCCCAGATTATCTGCTGTCTGCTGCGCAAAATCAGATACGGAAATCCCACCAGGGATTGTTCAATGTCTTTCCCACCAGTAAACGCTGATACCCTGCTACTCAGTTCCGCTTCCGCCTCCTTGGCATTGTCATTGGTGGCGGATGCCGCTTCCAATCCATTGGACGCCAGGCTGCCAGACTCCAGGACCGCCATACTGGTTAACAGGATGTTACTACTCTTTCTTCATTGTGTTCCACTCCTTTTTGATGTGAAAAATGGTTTTCTGCACATATGCCCTGTGATTTAACTAAATTTAATTAAGTTATTGTTTTTGCATTATAACCATTTATTCTCTTTGTTAATGAGTTTTCCTTGTGCTTGTTACACGTAATATAGCAGGTTATACCTTTGGTGTCAATAGTTTTTTACTAAATTTTAATTAATTTAGTTAAATCAAAAATAAATTTTTAACGATATTTACTTAATATAATTAAGTTCTGAGCTGTTAAAGACAAAAAAAAGCATATACAGCATTAAATGCCGTACATGCTTCTGCATATCTTCTGTTTTTGATTTGTTTAATCCGTTATTTTTTCATTACTTCCGTTTCACCAGGCTGGTTCCATCTCCACCTTCAGGGACTGTTCTCTCCCCGGTCAGGCGGAAATCAGCAGGTCCACGGCAGCCGGTCCAAATATATCCTTGGGCACGTTAATCGTGGTCAGCTGAGGCTCCACCAGGGTACTAATGGGCCGGTTGTCAAGCCCACCACGGAAATATCCTCCATTCCGGTATCCCACATTCGCCATGGCCTGATTGCGCTGCATCCAATCAGGTCATTTTCCACTAAGAAAGCCGTGGGAAGATTTTGCGGCCTCAGGTATTTCTTCACGTCCCGCTACATCCTCCTCAGAATGCCCCACGTCAGCCACATACTCCTTGTTGAAATACCTCCCAGGCTCCTGAGCTTGTGCTTGAAGCGCATTATACCGCTCGTCAAAAGCTGTTGATCCTGACCTTGCTGCGGATATACCAATCTCCCGGTGCCCCATGGCACAGATATGCACACCGCCTTGCTGGTACCCTGCACATTGTTGATGGACACCGCATCCACATCGTTTTCCTGAAAATGAGTTGTCCAGGATGGCAAATGGAATCAGGATTCCTTGAACAGCTGGAGGTCGTCATAGTACATTTCCACCCGCAAAGATGATGAGGCCTTTATATCCGCTCTGATTTAATCTGGTGTTCCTGCTCCGTCCTGGGCATGGTTTTATTGATGTGAGAAGTTAAGGGTATATCCGTAATGGTTGATACGGTTATTGATTCCCTCCAGGATATATGTGAAAAAGGGACTCATCCACGATGCTCCCCTCACGTTTATAGACCACGAAAGCCAATGGAACCATTATTGATTCTCTGTTCCTTCAGCATGTATCCGCAATCCATTTCCTTTATTTTCTGAATGATTTCGGCGCGGCGTTTCTCACCCACCCCTGGTTTGTTGTTTAATACCAGAGAAGCTGTAGCCGTGGACACCCCCAGCATTTCCGCTATATCTTTTTGCCCTCAGCGCCATTTTACCCAGACCCCCTTTGCCATACAATTAGTTGATTTTACTAAATTATTAACTAGTGCAATACCAAAAGGTATTTCAGACATGTCACGCATCTCCGGACATATCCCATAACAGCGCTAAATTCTTCCGCTGCCATCTCCAGCAGCTTCACTCCCCGCTCTCGGGTGGCCCTAAGATTCAGAATGCGCTGGTTGGACGATCCCCGGAAGGGAGGCTGATATCGCCAAGGGCCTCCACAAACCGCCCGTCCACCAGCACGTCAATCATGGACAGCATCCGGTCCGTATAGCCGCACCTGGCCCGGCTGTCCCTCAGAAAGGTCCTGTTCAGGGGTATATCCGTATAGCACCACAGGTTCTTCTGCGGATAGCGCTCTCTCACCTTTTCCAAAAAAGGCACCAGCGCCTTCTGGTTCTCCGGCTCAAGGGCTCTCCCCCAGAGGGTGGGGCCCTCTATATAATCCGGCGCAAAGGGGCGTGAGTTTCCTCTCCGTCTCGGCAAAAGGGTTTCCCGAAGCCGGAATCACGCCTCTTCGTTAAAACGGCGGACGGTAGTGGGTACCCTGACACAAACAGGGATACCCTCACGCCTACGCCGTTAACGTATCGTTCTTCTTGATTGTGCCGTAATTCATCTTATAAATGGAGCACCCGCTTTCCTTGATTTCCTGGGTCGCCCTGGTTCCCGAACTGAGTTCCGATGTAGCCGCAGGTTCTCCTGGCCACATTCAGCTTGTTCGTCGGTTGCGCGCGGGCATTCCCACACAAGTTTTCCGCTCGTCATGTGACGATCTGAATCTCGCCGTCAAACCCGCATTTCTGGCAGAAATCGCTCTTTGTATTAACTCTGCGTACATGATGTTGTAGATATGCCGTATGATCCCCAAGCACGGCCGAATGTTTTCTGCATGTTGAGGACCTTCACGCCTTTGATGATACCGCCTGTGAAAGCGCCTGGAACTGCGACTCAAATTTCAGCTTTGAAAAGGCATCTATTTCCTCAGACACATTTACGTGATAGCTGTTGGTGATATAGCTTCTGTCCGTCATCCTCAATGATCCCAAACGCTTCTGGAGGCATTTTGGCAAAACTTGTAGGTGGTGCTCTCTGGGGGATCCGTATAGATGCTGAACCCAATGTTAGTCTCATCCTTCCAGCGGTTGCAGGCCTTATTCATATACTCCATGACCTCAGGGGCAAAGGGGTAGTCTCAGGGTCTGTATGGGACAGCCCTGTCGCTATACTTCACGCACTCATAGAGTCCCGCATATCAAAGGGAAATGGTGGAATATCCGCCGTACAACAGACGGTCAATGGTTTCGCCCTTTTAAGCCTTGCCAGGGGCGCCGTTCTGCCAGAGAATGGGCGCCGCATCGGACAGCGTGCCTCTCAGACAGTTGTGGCGGCACATCAATGCCCAATAGCAAGATCCGCCTTTCATCAAAATCTTCAGAAAGCGTTCATGTCTCCGCCGCCTGAGACGGGGCCACATCCACCAGGTTAATGGTCACCACGCCTGGTTGCGGCCGTAGAACTGGTAATTTCCATTTTTCATCCTTCCAGGCTTGGAAGGCGCTGCGGCATCATGACAGGGGAAGCAGTTACCTTCCTTTAATTCCATCATCTTCTTCTCGGAAATATAGTCAGGGAACAAAGGCGCTTGCCTGTACATTTGGCAGCCATCTCCGGTCAGGTAATAATACTCGGTTCCCTTCTTGACATTGTCCTCCTCCAGCACATAAATCAGCTTGGGAAATGCGGGGGTAATCCATACACCCGGACTCATTCTTCACCCCCTGGTAGCGCTGCTTCAGAGTCTCCTCAATAATCCATGGCCAGGTCCTTTTTTTCTCCCACTCGTTCTTAGCCTCATTCAGGTACATAGGAACACGGTCAGGAAGGGGGGCCTGCCCATTGGTGGTCATCAGCGTGATGACCTGGTACTGGATGGTCTGGACACCGCGGTAACCTCCTTGCGGGCCTGTTTCCACCACTTCGTGTATGGCTTCCTCGGAAGGCATGCAGCCGTCTTAACCTCCTCCTGGACCTCCGCGTATATTTTCTTTCTGGATACGTCCACAAAGGGGGCCAGATGGGCCAGGCTGATGCTCTGCCCCCATACTGGTTGCTGGCCACCTGGGCGATAATCTGAGTGGCGATATTGCAGGCCATGTGGAAAAGCTGTGGGGCTTCTCAATCCTGGTCTCGCTGATAACCGTGCCGTTCTGCAGCATGTCCTCAGGTTCACCAGGTCACAGTTGTGCATGTGCTGGGCAAAATAATCGAATCCTTGAAATGGATGATGCCCTCCTGGTCAGCCTCCACGATGTCCTGGGAAGAAGCATCCTCTTGGTCGGGGTCCTTGCTGACCTCCCCCGGCCATGTAATCCCTCTGCACACATTGACCGTTGGATTCTTGGAATTCTCTGTTTCACATCCTCATTATTGCACTCAATCAGGACAGAATGCGGTTATCCGTTATTATTGGCCTTGCGTATAAAGGGAGCGCTGATAGCGGTATCTCATAATCCTTAAACCGCTCAAATGCGCCTGTGGACATGATCTGGTTCTCCACCATATCCTGGATCTCCTCAACGGACACCGCCCTGTTAAGTTTATCGCATTTATATTCCCATAATCAATGTCCTTAATCTGCTCCAACTCAGCTTGTTTTTTTCCGGCAGCCGTATTGGCCTTTGCCACAGCCACCACGATCTTGTTTTGTCAAAATCCTCTTCCGCGCCATTCCTCTTAATAATCTTCATCGTCACTACACTCCTTTTATCCAAATGCTCTCCCCATTCTGCTGCCTGTCTTCAGGTAAACGGTTCAACGGAAAATGCGATCTTATCTGCAGAATACTGGAAAAATGCCGGGAGGGGTCTTTGCTTGTGCAACAGTATAAGATGTACAAGCGGGGCTAAATGTTGTGTTTTTCAGAGGAAGTAAAATACGATTAAGATGTATTTCAGAAAAATAAGACAATTGGCGTGGAAATCCTCGGCCGAACCTGGTGATATGTCTGACAGCAAGGCGCCCAGGCAGTCACCTGCCTGGGATGTATTATACTGTTCCGATTTTAAGAATTTTTTCTCAATCACCGCCAGAACCCTCCGGCTAAGCCCCTACGGCCGCAGCTCTCCCGCTCCACCAGGTGGTGGGGAACTATGATTTTCGTGGCCACCAGCTCCGGGTTCTCCACATGGCTTATCATCTGGGCAGCTGCCTCGATTCAGCTGGCAGGCGTTTACATCCACGTATGTCAGTGGCGGAAAGGTGAGTCTGGCAAGAGGGGAATTGTTAAAGACAGGATGGACATCCCCGGTATGGACAGCCCCAGACCAGCCATGCCCTTCTCAGGGCCACTGCCAGATATCTCATCGCTGACCCAGAACGGCCGTGGGTCTGTCCGTGTGGGAACAGGTGCCAGCACCTGGTTCTGCTTCTCCGGCACAGAGGCACCTCCACACACAGTTCCGGCAAAAACCGAATCCCCCGCTCTGCCAGGGCCAGCATATACCCCATTTTCCTGTCGTTGGTTATAAAGCAGGAATGGTCACGGACAGGCAATCCTCTCATGCCCCAGTTCCAGGAGGAGATACTCAGCCGCCTCCCTGCCCACCAAGCATTGTCGTTATCCACATAAATGGTCTGGTTCACATTCCGGCACGCTTTTCCAACCAGGACATAGAGGAGTCCTCTTCATACAGATAATCCAGAACCGGATCCTGTTCCCTGGAATACAGGACCACGATAAACCCTTCCTCTGCCAACCGGTTCTCATGGTCTTTATGGCCTGGAGGATCTCATCCTCCTTCCGTTCCGTAATCACGGTATTGATGTACTGCTTCTGGTTGCAGTACTGGCTGATCCCCGGATCATCTCCAGATAGAATGGATTCTGGTAAGCCTCCCACTCCGACGGTGGCAAATGATTCCCACGGTGCGGGAATTCTGGGTCGCCAGACTGCTGGCCTGAAAATTCGGTTCATGCCCAGCTTGCCATGGCCTGCCTGACCTTTTCCTTGGTCTGGCGGCTGATGGACGGATGGTCTTTGCATGTACACGGCTTACGGTGGAGGGGGACACCCCTGCAAGGGCAGCCCGTCTTTGATTGTAACAGGCATAGGACGCCTCCTTATTGATAATTTGCGTCTCATTTTTCATCGTCTTATTCTATATTGTAAGGTTTAATGCAACGTTTTGTCAAACTTTTTTCTTTTGCCGATTTAGTTTCATCATTTGCACTGTTCATGATTTCCTTCTATATTGGCAAGTTTAGTAATTTTTGTACAGGCTGTTTTCTTTGTTTGCGCAAATCTTAGAAAACACTTTTTTAATTCCGCTATTGCTTTCTTCACGCAACAGATTATATTTAACGCAAGCGGTTGCGTAATCAATGCACATTTTACCAACAAGCAATCTATCTAAAACGGCAATTCTTCAACACTGCCAGACTATATTTAATGCAATCGGTTGCGCAAACGGTGCAACAAATCAATTTCAGGAGGTTACAATGAACAAGAACACCGATGGCTGTATTGGAATCCGGATTCTCTCCCCTTTAACCCGGAACAGCGGTCCCTTTGGAAGATGTCCCGGATCCGGTATTTTCTGAGAAAATCATCGGACGGGTTGCGGTCCTGCCCCGGGACGGCAATCTGGTAATCCCATTGACGGGGAAGTGGTTTCAGTGGCCGACACCCTCCACATGCCTATGGCCTGCGTTCCGGGGAGGGCATCGAAGTCATGGTCCATTTCGGACTTGAGACCGTGACGCAAAGAGTTTTTTCCAGTGCTGTGTAAACCGGAGATAAGGTGAAGGCCGGCAGCCTTCTGGCAAAAGGCTGATCTAAAAGCCCTGGAGGAAAAACAGGTCAACACCATCACGCCTGTCCTTATCTGCGGCGGAATGGAAGGCCGCTCCATGAATGCCTTCCCTTGGTCCTGTAAAGGCAGGAGCAGATACCGTGATAACCCTGGTTTTGGACCGTATTGCCCGCCGGACACTGGCCGGAAGAAGCTGATGCAGCTGATGCAGCCCCCATAATCCGGACACTGCCCCAGCTGCAAAACGTCTTCCCCCCCAGACGCTGCGGACAAAAGCCGAAAGCCCAAAATCCCTGGTCAATTTTGACTTTCTCCAGAAAAGCTGGGAAAGGTCCTGATGACAGTCATTGCCGTCATGCCCGCAGCCGGACTGATGATCAGTGTAGGAAAGCTCATACAGATGGCCGGCGGGGATATGGGTGCTGTCCTCACAATCAAGCACCATGGAGACCATAGGCTGGGCCATAATCAACAACCTGCACATCCTGTTCGCTGTTGCCATCGGCGGCTCCTGGGCAAGGAACGGGCCGGCGGCGCTTTGCGGCTGTCATTGCCTTTATCCTCATCAATGTTATTACCGGCGCTCCTTTGGTGTCAGCAGCGCCGACCTGAATGATCCCTGCCGCCGTCACCCGGACCCTGCTGGGCCAGGAAATCCTGGTAAACGGATACTTCACCTCGGTCCTGGGGAGCTCCCGCGCTGAACATGGGCGTGTTCGTGGGCATTATATCGCAGTTTTTGCAGGAGGAGTCATTACAATAAATATTACAATTACAGAAAGCTGCCAGACGCCCTGGCGCTTCTTTAACGGAAAAACGCTTTGTCCCCATGGTAGTCATCCTCTGGTCCGTGATCATCTCCCTGGTGCTGGCCATTGTCTGGCCGGTGGTTCAGACAGGCATCAACTCCTTCGGCGTGTGGATTGCCAGCTCCTCCTCCACCTCGCCTGTGCTGGCCCCTTTATCTACCGGAACACTGGAAAGGCTTCTCCTCCCCTTCGGCCTGCACCATATGCTGACCATACCCATGAATTACACCTCCTTTGGAGGCACCTGCACCATCCTCACGGCGTCAACGCAGGTTCCCAGGTTTTGGTCAGGATCCGCTGTGGCTGGCCTGGGCAACAGACCTTATCAACCTTCCAGAACGCGGGAGACGCCGCCGGGTACCAGAACCTGCTGGCCACCATCACCCCGGCCCGTTTCAAAGGTAGGACAGATGATTGGCGCCACTGGCTTCTTCTGGGCATTGCCTGGCCATGTACCGCCGCGTGGACCCGGATAAGCGCCAAAAATTACAGGTCCATGTTCATGTCCACTGTACTGGCGGTATTTCTCACAGGTGTCACGGAGCCTCTGGAATTCATGTTCATGTTCTGCGCCCTTCCCCTGTATCTGGTATACGCAGTGCTGCAGGGATGCGCCTTTGCCATGGCCGGCCTCATCCACCTGAGGCTTCATTCCTTTGGAAACCTGGAATTCCTCACCCGCGTTCCCATGTCCATCCGCGCAGGACTTGGCGGAGACCTCATAAACTTCATCCTCTGTGTGGCTGTATTCTTTGCCGCAGGATACGCAATCGCCTATTTTATGATAGGAAGGTTCCATTTGCCACCCCGGGCAGCCTGGGTAATTATACCGACGACTCTGCCTCAGAGAAACAGCCAGGGCCGGGCCGGTTCTCCATCATCCGGTGACAGCCAGGCCGGCCGCGCATCATCTCCCTGTCTGGGCGGCAGGGATAACATTGTCCTGGTGGACGCCTGCATGACCCGTCTGCGCGTCACGGTAAAGGACGTGGATAAGGTTGCCGGACTGCCCCCTGGAAGGCAGAGGGTGCCATGGGACTGATTAAAAGGACGACGGCATCCAGGCCATCTCTACGGACCGAAAGCAGATGTGCTCAAATCGATATCAATGATATACTGTAAACAGGCCGTGCCATCCCCGCAGCTGCCTGTAATGAAAACCACCGGAGGCAGGTAGTATGAAAATAATCTTAAACACACACAGTCTGGCGGAGCCGGAATATGAATCCAAGCTCGCCGCCTTTTGCCGGATCCCTATGTCCAAATCAAACCGGATATCATAGCCCTTCAGGAAGTCAATCAGTCCAGACCTCCGCCCGCAGCCTCCGGCCGGCTGCGGGAAAATCCGGATATGTTCCCTGCTGTGCCAAAGATTTAAGCACAACCCCCCTGCGCCTCCCGGGCAGTCATAACATGAACAGTTCCGCCCTAACCTAGCGTTGTCCTGGCCCGGGCCGGGTTTCCTACCAGTGGACCTGGACCCGGGCCAAAATAGGATACGGGATATACGACGAGGGCCTGGCCGTTTTCAGCCGTTCCCCATGTGGGGACCATCAGTTTTACATCACCGGCATCCGGGATTATGAAAACTGGAAAACCCGAAAAATACTTGGAATCAACACCCGGACAGAATACGGAAATGAATATTTTTACAGTGTCCACATGGGTTGGTGGGATGACAGCGAAGAACCCTTTCAGTGGGCAAGGATCAGCATAAGCAGCGGCCTGTCCTCTGCCGGAACGTCTGTGGCTCATGGGGGATTTCAACTCACCGGCCCCACATAACCGGCCAGGGACGGGACCTGATTACTGGTCAGGCTGGTTTGACAGCATATGACCTGGCTGATGACAGGGACAGGCGTCACCGTGGCAAATGCCATTGACGGATGGCGGGAACAGGGAGAGATACCGGAATGCGCATTGATTATATCTGGACCAGACCGGGGGTGCCGGTCAGGACCTCCCGAACCATCTTTAACGGAATCCTTTATCCCGTTGTGTCTGACCATTTTGGGACCATCATCACAGCATTTGCCCATTAAACAGGGCATTGCCCACAAAAAAGAGAGCGGAATAGAATGAAACGAAAGCGGAATCTTACTGTCCATCACCAGCCTTCCTTCCAGATACGGAATCGGCTGCTTTTCAAAGGAGGCCTACGAGTTCGTGGACCCGTTTAAAGGAGGCTGGCCAGTCCTACTGGCAGATTCTCCCCTGGGGCCCACCAGTTACGGTGATTCCCCTACCAGTCCTTTTCCACCTTTGCAGGAAACTCCCTATTTCATAAGTCTGGAGGACCTGATACAGGAAGGCGTCCTTACCCGGCAAGAATGTGAGGCCGACTTTGGGGAAACGGCCGGACGCCGTGGACTATGCTAAAATATATGAGGCGCGTTTTCCCCTGCTGAGAAAAGCCTATGAAGGGAGCAGCATAAGCCTGAACCGGAGTTTCAAAATTCAGGGATGAAAACAGATGGTGGCTTGAGGACTATACGCCCTTTTCATGGCAGTTAAAGGCCAGGTTCAAAGGAACTGCCTGGACCCGGTGGGCGAGGATATCCGCCTGCGCTGGCAGAATGCCCTGATTACTACACTGCAGGGAGCTATACTACGACATAGAATTCCACCAATACCTTCAGTTCAAATTCAGCCAGCAGTGGAAAAAACAAAAACCTATGCCAACAAAAAAACGGAATCCGCATCATAGGGGACATCCCCATCTATGTGGCCATGGACAGCGCGCCGACGCATGGGCTCATCCCGAACTGTTTGAGCTGGACCGGGACAATATACCGACCGCAGGCGGGCTGCCCCCTGACGGCTTTTCCGCCACAGGACAGCTCTGGGGGAAATCCCTGTACCGCTGGGAATACCACCGCAGGCGGACCGGATGAATGGTCTGGCCGGCTGTCCTACTGCTATCGGCTGTATGATGTGGTGAGGATTGACCATTTCCGCGGATTTACGAATACTACTCCATTCCGGCCGGCTCCGATACTGGCTGTGGACGGCCATTGGGAGCAGGGGCCGGGGATTGTTTTCCGGGCAGTCAAACAGGCACTGGGGAAAAGGAGATCATAGCCGGACCTGGGATATATGACGGAGACTCCGTCCGCCGATTTGGTATATGACAGCGGATTCCCGGGCATGAAGGTCCTGAATTTGCCTTTGATTCAGGGATTCGGGCTGTGCCAGCGATTATCTGCCCCACAATTACCCGGAAAACTGTGTGGCCTACACAGGCACCATGACAATAATGAGACCATCACAGGCTGGTACGGCTCCATCACCCCTGCTGGCCCGGGATTATCTGTGCGACTTTACCCCCCGGAAAACCGATTGTATCTGTCGCTATCAGCCTGATCATGCGCAGCCAGGCCAGGCTGGTGTATCATCCCCTTCAGGACTATATGGGGCTGGACAATAAATGCCGCATCAACACCCCCTCCACAGTTGGAGAAAACTGGAAATGGCGCCTGCTTCCCAGGCCAGATGTAACGGAAGCGCTCTTAGAAAACCATAGGGGCTGTCACGCTTCGGTACGGACGCTGGAACTGGTAAACCGCCAGGGACAGCATTTAACAGTAAAACAAACACATGAAATGCTGCCGCAAAACAGTTGATCAACCGTTTTGCGGCAGCATTTTCCATTCGTCCATATCATTTAATATCATATACCCGGCACCGTGACCGCATACGCGCGCTGCCCTGTCAATAGATGGCCCGCTCTGACAAGCATTGTGGGATATCCCATGTTTGCGCAGATTCCGTTCCATCTGGACCGCATGATCCATGTTGGAATGCTCCACCCTGACCTTGTACAGGCCATCGTCATAGACCATAAAGGCAGGAAATCCCTGGACTGCAGTTCATCCACCAGTCTCTGCGCAGGCATCCTTGTTCGGAATGCCCCGATCTGCACCTGGTAATACTCGGGCGCTGCGCCTCCTGTTCCCGTATGGTCTGGGCACGCCGTCCGCAATGGCCTGGGCAATGGCTTCAAAATTCTCGTCAAAAAACTGATTATCATGTGGATTGTCAATAAATCCCTGCCTCCCACCAGCACGGCCGGCATCTCTGCCTTTGCGGCGCAGCAATGAGTCCCGGCCGTTCCTGGATCCCAGGTCGCCAAACCCGGTTTCCACCAGGTTGCGCTGGATATTCTCCGCCAGCATGGCCGGCACGCCTGCATCCTCATACACCAGCGTCAGTGGCGCCGCTTCCAGTTCCCGGCACCGGGAATGCATTCCGGTGAATGGAACAAAATAATCAGCCCCGACCGGTTGGCAATCTGCGCTTTTTCAAGAGGCGTGTCGTAGGTGTCCGTGGTCCTTGTATAAACCACATCCACCCCATTATTTTCCAATATCCGTCCTATGGCAAGAGCCAGCCTAAGGGTATCATCCTTTTCCCGCCGTCCGTTAAACATGGCACCTGGCTCCACACCGCCGTGTCCGGCATCAGAATGACTCTCTTTCATCTGTCTGCCATACCAGATTCTCCTTCATATGACTCTCATTATACCATATGTGAAAGTAAGACAAATGTTGACTGAACCTGAACTAAATTTCGTCCACATCCACCCCTCTGGGGCCAACCTGCGTGGAAAATACGATTTGTGCTTGTCCTGCCGAATTTCTGCAGCTGTCCTATGAACATATCCAGCTCCATGGTACTCTTAAAGGCTACCTTTAACAGCATGGAAAATCCTCCGGTAACACAGCTGCACTCCAGTATATGGGGCACTTCCGCAAATGCGTACTTGGGCATAGAACAAAATGTGCCAGATACCCCAATTTCATGGGGTCTACCATGGCATGATAGCCTGTTATGATACCCTCCTTTTCCAGGCGTTCGATCCTGGCTGATACTGCCGGAGAGGACAGAAAGGTTTTCTCTGCAATGGTCTTTAGGGACATCCTTGCATTTTCCTGTAAAGTTTTAATATCTTGCGGTCAATATCATCCATTACCCTTTTCCTCCCTGTTCGGTTTGCCCCTATTACCGCCTGAGGGCCTTTATCCGTTTTACAGCTTCTACTGTATTTTCGTAGGTATTAAATGCAGTCAGACGGAAATATCCCTCTCCGCTTGGCCCAAAGCCGCTGCCAGGGGTTCCCACTACATTTGCCTCAGAAAGAGGTAATCAAAAAACTCCCAGCTGGTCATTCCCTCATTGACCTTCATCCATACATAGGGGAATTCACACCACCAAATACAGTATAACCTGCTTCCTTTAATCCGTCATAGATCACTTTTGCATTTCTCTTATAGTAAGCCAACCTGCTCCATGACCTGTTTATTTCCCTCTTCAGAGTAAACAGCTTCACCTGCTCTCTGTTCAATATAAGGAGCACCGTTGAACTTGGTTCCGTGACGTCTTGCCCATAAAGAATGAAGCATTACATCGCCGCTCTTTAAATCTTTCGGGATAACAGTATATCCTAAGCGGACACCGGTAAATCCAGCCTTCTTGGAGAAGGAACGGAACTCAATGGCACAGGTTCTTGCTCCTGGGATCTCATAAATGCTGTGCGGAACATCCTCTTCAGAAATATAAGCCTCATACGCTGCATCATATAAAATTACAGCGCCTTTTTTCATTTGCGTAATCAACCCATACCTTTAACTGATCCTTTGTAAGGGTAGTTCCTGTTGGGTTATTTGGAACACAAAGATAAATAAGATCCGGTGTTTCCGGGGAAGTTCCGGAACAAAACCGATTTCTCTGCAGTACACGGCATGTAGATCACATTGCTCCAGGTTCCCTTTTCTGTATCATATTCACCAGTACGTCCAGCCATAACATTGGTATCGACATAAACTGGATAAACCGGATCACAAACTGCGATCTTACTGTCTGCACTGAAGATTTCCTGAATGTTACCGGTGTCGCTTTTGCACCGTCAGAAACGAAGATCTCATCTGCCTCGATCTGGCATCCTCTTTCCTGAAAGTCCTTTTTGCAATGGTCTCTCTTAAAATGCATATCCCCAGATCAGGTGCATATCCGTGAAAAGGTTTCAGCATGTCCCATTTCATCAACTGCCTTATGCATAGCATCAATGATCGCCGGTGCGATAGGAAGGGTTACATCACCAATTCCCAGACGGATCATTCTTATCCGGGTTCTCTTTGGTAAGCAGCTACTTTTTTTGCAATGGTTGAAAACAGGTAGCTTCCCGGCAGTTTCAGATAATTTTCATTCATCTAAACATACTTTCATCCTCCATTAAAGAGCCGGCTCCCCAGGACCTTTGAACCCACAAAACGTCGTAGATCCAAGGAGAGGTATATTTTACAGGTTTACGTGTATATTCTCTGAAAGAATATAGGCATATTTATTTTTCGGATAAATCATAATATATTTCTTCCGGGATGTCAATACTTCCGTGAAATACTTCTTTTGCAGGTCCTGTCATAAACAGATGCCTGCTTTCCCGGTCAAAGTGGATGAGCAGGTCGCCGCCCCGTAGAGATACACGCACCTCATCATCCGTAAAACCTCTTAAGATAGCTGCCATGGCACTGGCTGTAGCTCCTGTACCGCAGGCCCAGGTTTCCCCGCTGCCCCGCTCCCATACACGCATACGGATGTGATCTCTGCTCTACTTCAATAAATTCAGAATTTACCCGGGCCGGCTGAAAACGGGGATGATTTTCAAGGACGGGCCGATCTTTTCCAGATCCAGGTCATCGATCCCTTCTGTAAAATAAACTGCATGTGGATTTCCCACACTAATGCCTGTAAATTCATGCTCTGTACCGTCGATCACGATCTTTTCCGGAAGTTTGGAAGTCAGTTCTGCTTCTCCCATATCCACTGTAAGCATCACTGCTTTTCCGTCTTCCACCTGGATTTTTAATGTCTTAATGCCTCCTAAGGTCTCCACGGTAATGGTCCGTCTGTCCTTATCTACGATCCCATGATCATATGCATATTTTCCCACACAGCGCACTCCATTCTCCGCACATGATCCCCTGGGAACCGTCCGCATTATACATATCCATACGGCAGTCTGCCTTATCTGACGGGCAGATCAGGATCAGCCCATCGGAACCGATGCCAAAATGGCGGTCGCTGACATATTTTGACACTCCCCCCGGATGTTCCACCTTTTCCCTGAAGCAATCTACATACACGTAGTCATTACCGATTCCCTGCATTTTCGTAAATTCCATCTCACACCTCATATCTTATCCTGCATACGTTTATACATGGATCAGACTGATGATCATCTGGGATGTTTCCACTAAATTGGTTCCACTGTCCATACTGCATTTTTGTATATATCTGTGTGCTTCCGACTCCGTCATATTGTTACGATCCATCAAAAGCGCCTTTGCCTCATTGATCAGATCCTGTTCTTCCTTGCTGCGCTCCCTTGGCCTGCTGCGCAGTTTCCTGCGAATGCGCTGCTGGGCCTGGACCATCATATCCAGCGTGTTTAACAGATCATGCCCCTTAAGGGGCATAGGAAGACATACCACCCGGACATCTGGTCCCGCTCCACCTTGCAGGAGATGCCAGCACCAGCATCTCAAAGTTAAATAGAAAGGCACTGTCTCAGTTCGTCGTACATCATATCTTCAAACCGGTATCCGCAGACTACGATCCCACCGCTCAGATCTTCCGCAGCTGAAAGAACCTGTGACCCTGACATGCAGACAGCAGCCACTTGAAATCCGCTTCTTACCAGAATACCTTTATATTTTTCCATCGTCCGGTTTGGAAAATGCCACGATTATATTAGCCACATGTCTCACCTAAACTTAGTTTTCCTGCTTTTAACCTGTTGTTTACAATTCAGCCATGGCATCTTCTTGTTTCCATATTCATGAAAACAAGAATATTGGCTGGACTTCCCATATCCGTGATTTGATGAAAAAGTGCTTATGCCCGGAAACTTGCAACACCATTCCCATCCAAACCAGCGCATCCAGAATACTTTAATACTTATAAAGGTATGATTTCTCCCAGTCAGTGACCTGGGCCCTGATAATCTCTCCATTCTTCTTTTCTTCCAGATATTTGACATAAAGGCCTCGATGGCGTCCCACGGATAAAGGGTATCGGTATGCCTCAATAGCATCCCCAGTGTTTCCGGGATCCGCCATGCTTATTCTTTAATGTTTCCGGCTCCATGGCCAAACATGTTGCCCTGGATACATGGAGGCAGCTCCATCTTCTTCTCGATCCCGTCCAGCCCCGCGCGCAGGCAGGCTGCAAGCGCCAGGTACGGGTTCATGGCCGAGTCCGGGCAGCGAAGTTCGATCCTGGTTCCTTCCCTCTTGGAGACGGGATGCGGATCAGGGAACTGCGGTTGGAAGTCGGTGACCACGCAATATAGATCGGCGCGTCATATCCCGGTACCAGACGCTTATAGGAGTTTACAAGTGGGTTGGTCAGAATGGTCATTTCCTTCATATGTCCTAAAATACCTGCCATAAAACGGTAAGCCAGCTGGCTTAATCCCAGCTCATCACTGTCGTCTGCAAACAGGTTGTGTCCGTCCTCGTCGGACAGGGACATGTTAATATGCATGCCGGAGCCGTTGACGCCCTCCTTGGGCTTGGGCATGAAGGTGGCGTGAAGGCCGTGGCGCTTTGCAATGGTCTTGGCCGCCATCTAAAAGTCATAATGTGATCTGCTGCCTCAAGACCTTCTGTATACTGCAGATCGATCTCATGCTGGGCCGGAGCGATCTCATGGTGGCTTGCTTCCACCTCAAAGCCCATCTCTTCCAGGTTGAGCACAATATCCCTGCGCACGTTTTCCGCAAGGTCAATGGGGGACACGTCAAAATAGCCTGGCTCTCTCATGAGACTGGGTGGTAGGCCTTCCCTCTTCGTCCGTGTGGAACAGGAAAAATTCACATTCCGGATCAATCTGAAACGTATATCCCATATCGGCAGCACGCTTTACAGCCCGTTTTAACACATATCTTGGATCCCCGATAAAAGGGGTTCCGTCCGGATTGTATACATCACAAATCAGTCTTGCCACTTTGCCCTGCTGAGGACGCCACGGAAAGATCTCAAAGGTATCCAGGTCCGGATGCAGGTACATATCGGACTCATCAATGCGCACAAAGCCCTCAATGGCAGAACCATCAAACATGCAATCATTATTTAATGCCTTATTAAGCTGACTGGCTGTAATAGCCACATTTTTAAGGATACCGAAAATGTCTGTAAACTGAAGGCGGATAAATTCCACATCTTCATCTTCTACCATGCGAATAATGTCTTCCTACTGTATTTACTCATATCCATTCTTCCTCTCTGGCAGCCGTTTTCCCATGCATCTGACAAAATCCTGGGGGCTTTTGTGCCTTTATCTATAACTTACAGAACCTGCCACCGGCAGCTTCTTTCAGATGTATACAACAAAAAGGCAGCTGCAAAGTGAACCGTTCATTTTGCAACTGCCCCTTTTTTTATAAATATAGCAGTAGAATTTTTATTTGTCAACAGGCGATATCAGCCTATACCAGCTTCAACTGTTCTGTAAAATAACTTCCCAGGCTGATGCTTCCCACATAACCTACATCGCCGGTAAGAAAGATCTCCCCGTCTTCCCGGATCTCTACTTCCATGGTACCTTCCGGCATCTGCACGATCATTTTCGGATCTGTAAGTCCCAGTCTGTAAGCTGCCGCAGCTGCTGCACAGCAGCCGCTTCCGGACGCCAATGTATAACCTGCACCTCTTTCATAAACTTCTGTCTGTAAATGAGTACGGTCTAACACCTTAATGATCTGTGTGTTGATCTTTTCCGGAAACTGCTTTGCTGTCTCGGAATATTTTCCAATACGGCATACCAGGTCTTTTGATATCTCATCCATTAAGATCACCAAATGTGGATTTCCAATAGAAAGACAGGTCACAGGATAAGGAATGTGGCCAAATACCATGGTCTCATTGATGATCTCCCTGCGTGGTCCTTCCACAGGCACCTCATCACTCCAGAAACTGGCTTTCCCATAGATGCTTTTCAGCCGGGTCCCTCTTCATTTAAGTAATGGATCTCGATCTCTTTTTCATCTGTATAGATAGTAATGTCTTTCTTCTGGACATAATCTGCATCTTTTAAGTATTTTGCGAAAATACGGATACCGTTTCCACTGTTTTTCCGTCTGGCTTCCATCCGGATTCCAGATGATCATATGGATCTTTCCTCTTTAAAAACAGGTCCTTCCAGAATGCCATCTGCGCCTACTCCCACATTGCGGTTGCAAAGTAATTTTACTCTCTCCGGGTGTCAGTTCCATCCCATTGCGTTCCGGATCAAATACCAGATAATCATTTCCCAAACCGTGATATTTTTTTCTAATTTTAATCGCATGACCTTACCTCTCCTTTTCTTCTACACTCATTATATGCCACATTATTTCATAAATATATTCATTTAATGCTGTATTATATTGCAAATGGTGAACACGCAAAAATAAACTGGGTGGGGATAAATTCAATGAAACAGAGGAATGTATTATGAGAATCAGAAAAGTAGCAGCAGTACCATGGCGGCATGCCTGGCAGCCAGTGCCCTGGCAGGGTGCGGCAGCAAGAAATCCGACGAAAAGTCATCAAAATCGGCGTGTTCGAACCGACTACCGGTGAGAACGGAGGCGGCGGCTTCCAGGAAGTGCTGGGAATCCGCTACGCCAACCAGGTTCACCCCACCGTCAAGATCGGCGGCGAAGAATATGCTGTCAAAGCTGGTGGAGGTAGATAATAAATCCGACAAAACCGAGGCTGTAAACGCCGCCAACAAGCTGGTGAGCGAAAAGGTCAGCGTGGTGCTCGGCAGCTACGGCTCCGGCGTGTCCATAGCGGCCGGACAAATCTTCGCGGACAGCAAAATCCCGGCCATCGGCTGCTCCTGCACCAACCCCCAGGTAACCGAGGGCAACGACTACTACTTCCGCGTTTGCTTTATCGATCCCTTCCAGGGAACCGTGATGGCCAACTACGCGTACCAGAACGGAGCGAAGAGCGCGGCCGTGATTACCCAGCTGGGCGATGACTATTCCTCTGGCCTTGGATCCTATTTTAAGGAAGTTTTGCAAATTGGGCGGCAACATTGTCAGCGAGGAACAGTTCCAGACCAACCAGACCGATTTCAAGGCGATCCTGACCAACATCAAGGCGGCGAACCCGGATATCATTTTCGCCCCCTCCTCCATCACCACCGCCCCGCTGATCATCAAACAGGCCAGAGAGCTGGGAATCACCGCCACCATCGCGGCGGGCGACACCTGGGAGAACTCCACCATCATCGAGAACGCGGGCGAGCAGGCCGAGGGCGTTGTGCTCTCCACCTTCTTCGACGAGGCCGAGCCGGCAAACGACGAGGCGGCCGCATTCATCAAGGGCTTCAAGGAATATCTGGTAAAGAACAAACAGGAAGACATTATCCCGGCTGTCTCCGCCCTGGGTTACGATTCCTACCTGGCAGCCATCAAGGCCATAGAGGACGCAGGATCCACCGATACCACCGCCATCCGCGACGCCCTTAAGAATGTAGAGATTGACGGCGTAACAGGAACCATCACCTTCAATGAGACCGGCGATGCCAACAAAGATATCGCGTTCATCAAGACCATCAAGGACGGCAGGTTCCAGTTCCTGACCACCACTACTGTGGAATGGGGCATCTGGCGAATTACATATGGATACAGGGCCGCAGGCGGCAAACGCTGCTGCCTTCAGTCTTAACCAGCCTTGGACGTTCCAGGGCTGGTTGTATGGAACGGATTTCTGGATACGGACCTTACTATTAAAAAACAGGAGGCAGACTCTTATGAGTTTAACAACATTTTTCAGCAATGCCTGACCGGCATCTCCCCTTGGCGGGGCCTATGCGCTGATTGCCATTGGATATACGCTGGTCTACGGCATCCTCCGTCTGATCAACTTCGCCCACGGCGACATTTTCATGATGGCAGGTTATTTTATGACTTCGCAATGGCAAGTCTGCCATGGTTCATTGCCATTCCGTCACCCTGATTGTGACCATTCTTCTGGGCGTCACCATAGAGCGGGTGGCCTACCGCCCCCTGCGATCCGCACCCAGAATGTCTGTTATGATTTCAGCCATCGGCGTTTCCTACCTTTTGCAGAATCTGGCCACCTACCTCTTTACCGCCCTGCCCAAAGGGTATCCGGAGATTCCATTCTTAAAGAAAATCTTCCGGATAGGCGGACTGTCCGCCTCCTTTGTCACCTTCCTGACCCCTGTCCTGACCCTGGTGCTGGTCTATCTTCTCATTCTGCTGATTAACCACACCAAAATAGGGCATGGCCATGAGGGCGGTTTCAAGGATTATGAGACAGCCTCCCTTATGGGCATTAAAATCAATAAGACCATCACCTTTACCTTCGCAGTGGGCTCCCTGCTGGCCGGTATCGGCTCCATTTTGTATTTTACGGACCGTATGACCGTATTCCCCTTCTCCGGCGCCCTTCCGGGCTTAAAATGCTTTGTGGCTGCCGTGTTCGGAGGAATCGGCAGCATTCCCGGAGCTGTCATCGGAGGCTTTATCCTGGGGCTTGAGAGACAGCCCTGGTGGCCATGGGACAGTCTACCTTCAGCGATGCATTTACGTTTATCCTGTTGATTGTCATGCTTCTCATCCGTCCTACAGGCCTCTTTGGTGAAGACGACCGATAAAGTGTGAGGTGGCGGACATGAAGAATATGACAAAGAACAAGAACAAACTATATACCCTCATTGCCCTGGTAATAATCATCGGTTTCCTGGCATTCTTGCAGTCTGACACTGCCGAATACAGCTACCAGATATCCATCCTGGAGCGGAGCGCCATCTATGCGGTGGTTGCTGTTTCCATGAACCTGCTGACCGGCTTCACCGGGCTGTTCTCCCTTGGTCAGGCAGGCTTTATGGCAATCGGCGCCTACGTGGTTGCCATTTTACCATCCCGGTGGGCTCCAGGGCCAGCGTATACTATGTAAGCGGCATATCCCCGGTCATTGCCAATATCCAGCTGCCCATCCCCGTGGCCCTTCTCCTTGGCGGACTGGCGGCAGCAGCCATGGCTGCCCTTATCGGAATCCCGGTACTGCGCTTAAAGAGCGATTATCTTGCCATCGCAACCCTTGGCTTTTCGGAAATCATCCGCGCCTTCATCGCAGCGCCCATGTTTGACACGGTCACCAACGGTTCCTACGGTCTTAAGAGTATACCCGGCTTCCCCAATATCTTTGCGGTATTCGGCCTGGCCGCCCTGTGTATTGCCCTGATGGTGCTGCTCATTAACTCCTCCTACGGCCGTGTCTTTAAGGCCATCCGCGAGGATGAGTGGCCGCCCAGTCCATGGGACTTAACCTCGTTCCGCTACAAGGAGCTGTCCTTCGTGATCTCCTCTTTCTTCACCGGCGTGGGCGGCGGAATGCTGGCCATGTTCATGCGATCCATCGACTCCAAAACCTTCCAGGTGGCCTTACATATGATATCCTGCTGATTGTGGTCTTAGGCGGCATCGGCAGCGTTACAGGCAGCGTGGCTAGGCGCATTCCTGGTCACCGCCGGCCGCAGGGCTGCTGCGCTTCTTCGACGATCCACTGACCATTGCCGGGGTAAGTGACATCCCGCTGTTTCGCTCGGGCTTTCGCATGGTCATCTTCTCCATCCTTTGATGGCGGTGGTCCTCTTCTACAGCCGCGGTATCATGGGAAACCACGAATTCTCCTGGGACGGACTGTTCCGCTCATCGGGGCATCCCCCCATAAGCTAAAGGGAGGCACCAAAAAGGCCTCGGACGGAAGAAGGGGGCATGCACCGATGAATGGACGGAATCAAAAATGTGCTGCACATGGAGGACGTGACCATGCAGTTCGGGCGTGGTGGCGGTCAACGGCCTCTCCTTGGACGTCAACGAGCACGAGATCGTGGCCCTGATCGGACCCAACGGAGCGGGTAAGACCACTGCCTTTAACTGTGTGACCGGCATCTACCAGCCCACCTACGGCTCCGTGTCCGACGGCCAGGTCATCCTGGCGGACACCCCCCAGGGCAAAAATGCGCAAACTCTATGCGGGGATGTGGGCCCAAACGCTGCAGCCGGTGCGCAAGACGCCGGATGAGATCACGAAGCTCGGCATCGCCACGTACATTCCAGAATATCCGCCTTTTCGGCGATTTGACGGTATTCGAGAACGTGCTGATCGCAAAGCACATGCGGGCAAGAAGCAGAATGTGTTCTCCGCCACGCTGCGCTTAAACCGCCGGGAGGAGAAGCGGATGCGCGACGAGACCATGGAGCTCTGGAAATGCAGGGACTGGCCCATTTAAAGAACGAAACAGGCCTCCTCCCTGCCATACGGCCTCCAGCGGCGGCTGGAGATCGCCCGAGCCCTGGCCACCGGTCCCAGCCTGCTGCTGCTCGACGAGCCCGCCGCGGGCATGAACCCAGGAGACCCAGGAGCTGACCGACTTTATCCGGCAGATTCGGGACGACTACCATCTGTCGATTTTATGATCGAGCACCACATGGATCTGGTCATGCAGATCTCCGAGCGCATCTATGTCCTGGATCTTCGGCAAACTGATCGCCCAGGGCGATCCGGAAACCAGGTCCAGAACGATCCGCGTGTAATAGAAGCATATCTGGGGGTGAGCGACGATGCTGAAGATTGATGATTTGCGGGTAAACTACGGCGGCATTGAGGCCGTCAAAGGGATCAGCTTTGAGGTGCCGGAGAAATCCATCGTGACCTTGATC
>VOFH01002891.1_pt1 | contig 22422 bp, 36 predicted proteins | sample 5384091 | NCBI WGS metagenome assembly VOFH01 (sample SAMN12384727, study PRJNA508395) | human gut metagenome | isolation source: healthy gut G | host: Homo sapiens
ATATCCCGGGTTAGGCCCCGCCGAAGGACAACGCGCCATTACCGCAGACGAGACGAACAAAAGCCTTAAAGCGAAACAATGAACTTTTTATGGTTTCCTCCTTGCCTTCTACTTTACTCCCGACCATAGATCGGTAGTCGTCTCATTTTGTGTCGCACCTTGGATGAGGTTCTTCCGTTGCGCGTGGACGGCCTCCTGCCGCTAAACTTCCTCCGAACCGACATGCTTTTCCCGCGCCGCATCCCTTCGGATGAGCACCGCGGAGCCGAATCCCCCGAGACACCCGTCATGAACATTCAGAAAGACAACGAAATGTACATGCGCATCGCGCACATCGCCGCGGAGCGCAGCTATGCCGCACGCCTCAAGGTGGGCTGCGTCATCGTGAAGAACCACTCGATCATCTCGTTCGGCTGGAACGGGATGCCGACGGGCTACGACAACTGCTGCGAGATGGAAGTGGACGGGCAGTTGGTCACGCGCCCCGAAGTGCAGCACGCGGAGCTGAACGCCATCGCGAAGTTGGCGGAGAACGGCTATTCCTCCAAGGGCGCCTCGATCTTCATCACGCACAGCCCCTGCATCCACTGCGCGCTTCTCATCCAGAAGTGCGGCATCACCGAGGTCTTCTACCACGAGCTCTACCGCTCGAGCGAAGGGCTCGAATTCCTCCGGAAGGCCGGGATCAAGGTGGCTCAGCTCTGACAAGGGAAATCACTTTTCCCGACGTTTCGGCTGGGGGCCTATAATTCTCTTCACTTGAAGAAATCAGACCCCCATGCATTCCTCCACCGCTCTCCACGGCGCTCTGCTCGCCGCCTTGGCCGCCCTCCTCTGGGGCACGGCCGGCACCGCCCAGTCCTTCATTTCGCCCGAGGGCCCCGACGCCCTTTGGGTGGGCGCGCTGCGCCTCATCTTCTCGATGGCGTTCTTCTGGCCGCTCGTGTTGTTCACGAGCCGGAAGGCGTCGGCCCCGGCGGCCTCGAACACCGCCGCCCCGGCTTCGCCCCGCCGCCTTGCCGTGGGCGTGATTCTGGGCGGCTGCACGATGGCCGCCTACAACTTCGGGTTCTTTGCGGGCGTGCGCGAGATCGGCATCGCCTTGGGGTCCGCCGTCACGATCGGGAGCGCTCCGATCTGGGCCGGGATCATCAACGTCCTCTGGAAGAAGAAGGCGCCTTCGATGCGCTGGTGCCTCGGCACCGGCGTCGCCGTCGCCGGGGGCGTCGTCATGGCGGTCTCGCGCGCGGGCGATGCGGAACTCTCGACGCTCGGCTTCACCGCGTGCCTCTTCGCCGGGTTCTCGTACGCGCTCTACGCGTTCGTCGCGGAAGAGGCCGTGCGCACCGCGGGGAGCGCCCGTGCGAGCGCCTGGATCTTCACGACCGCGTCGCTGATCGCACTCCCCGTCGCGTGGGTGAATTCGGGGCTCCCGTCCCCGGCCATCAGTGACCTTCTCGTCACGGTCTATTTGGGCGTCATGGTGACGGGCGTCGCGTACCTGTCGTTTTCCGAGGCTTTGAAGCGCATCAGCCCGGCGACCGGCGTCGCGCTGACGCTCCTGGAGCCCGTCACGGCGTTCGTGCTCGCCGCCTTGGTCGCGCACGAACCCACCTCCGTCATGGCCTTCGTGGGGCTGGTCGGCATCCTGGGCGGGCTTGCGGTGATTCTGCGGGAGGCTTGAGACGACGATCCGCAGCCCCGACATGACGATGGGACCGCTCACGCGGTCCCATCGTCGTTTTTGGAGTTCCCGGCAGAGATCAGGCCTCGATCGGCCCCTCCCAGACGAGCTTCGGGGTGCGGGGCTGGCGAAGCGCCAGGCGGATCTCAGGCGTCAGGTTCGCCTGCACGGGAAGCGGCATCACGCCGCCTTTTTCCAAAGCGGTGAGCGACGCCCAGACGTGCCCCAGGAGCACGCTGTCGATGAGCGCCCCGTGGAGCGAACGGTCGACGGTGCCGATCTCGAAGCGCTCGCAGAGCGCCTCCAAAGACCTCTTCCCGACGGGAAGGAGACTCCGTGCGCGGCGCCAGGAGCACTCGATCTTTTTGACGGAGCCGAAGAAGGACGGCCCGCCCGCGCGCGCGAGCTCCCCTTCGATGAAGTGCTGGTCGAAGGTCGCGTTGTGCGCGACGATGGTCGCGCCCTTCACGAAGGCGAGGAATTCGTCCTGGATCTCCGCGAAGCGCGGCGCCCCCAGGAGAAACGACGTCGACAACCCGTGGATGCTCTGCGCGACGTGGTTCATGCGGCATTCCGGGTTGAGGTACGTGTGAAAGGCTCTGATCGCCCTGCCCTTCTCGTCCGCCTCCACCACCGCGATTTCGCAGACACGGTCGCCTCCCGTGACGGAAAGTCCGGTGGTTTCGGTATCGAGAAAAAGGAAGCGTTCGGCCATGAGGGTCTCCAATGCTCAACGGAGGCCTATTCTAAGCCGCTTCGCGGGGACCCCTCGCGGGGTCCTCTTTCGAGGGATTCCGAAGACCCCCTCAATGCACGCGGAAGAGCCGCGAGGACCAGGCGACGAAGAGAAGAAGACAGACTTCCATGAGGAAGGCCGTCCCGAGCGAGGTGCGGTGCGCGACGAAGCCGATCAGCGCAGGCCCCGTGAGGAGCCCCGCATAGCCCAAGGTCGTCACGCTCGCCATCGCGAGGCTCATCGGCATGTCGTTCTGCTCGCCCGTCGCCGCGAAGGCGATGGGGACGATGTTGGAGGCCCCGATCCCGACCAGGAAGAAGGCCGCCACCGTCACCCAGGCGCTCGGCACCGAGACCGCGAGGATGAACCCGGCGCCTGCGAGCACCGAACCCATGAGCACGGTGCTTCTCGGGCCGATGCGGGTGATGAGGCGGTCCCCGGTGAAGCGCATCAGCGTCATCGCGACGTTGAAGGCGGCGAAACCGAGCCCTGCGTTTTCGATCGCCGCGCCCTGCACTTCGGTGAGGTAGAGCGCACCCCAGTCGAGGATCGAGCCTTCGACGAGGAACATCACGAAGCAGACGCAGCCCAAGAGAAGCACGCGACCCTTCGGCAACGGGAAGCCCCGCCCGTGGGCGTCCTCCGAAATCCCGGCGACCAACGTCCAGCGCCCGACCCAGGCCCAGGAGAGCGCGCCCAGGATGAGGAGCGCCATCGCGGCGAAGGCAGGGGCCAAGCCGAGGTTCATGAGGAGGCTCATCAGAAGCGCGCCCACGACGCCGCCCACCGAGTAGAGCGCGTGAAAGCCCGAGAGCATCCGCCGGCCCGAGGCCTTTTCGACTTCGATCGAGTGGACGTTCATCGAGACGTCGACCGCCCCGAAGACGGCGCCGAAGACCGCAAGGAGCGCGACCGCCACCCATGCGTCCGTGACCCACGGGATGAAGACCGCGAGCAGGCTCGTCAACGGCACCGCCCACGCGAGCACCTCGCGGGTGCCGCGCCGCGAGACGATCATGCCGGAGAGGGGCATCGTGACGAGGGCCCCGAGACCCAACGTGAGAAGAAGCATCCCGAAGACGGCTTCGTCCAACCCCAAGCGCTGCTTCACGAAGGGGACGAGCGAGGCCCAGACGGCCATGATGAAGCCCGCGAGAAAGAACGAAAGCCGCGTGGCGTGGTGCGAAGGCGGAATGTCGCGCAGAAAAACCGCATCCGACATGGGTGCTCCGAATGGAAAAGAGTTGGGGGTCGTGAGATTGTATCGGCCGCCGATCTCAGAATGATGACGGCCGGAGAAATGCGCTCAAAAAACCCCGGCGGGTGCGGGACCTGCCGGGGTTCTCGAGAGCCCTTCGGGGGCTCAGGGCTTCGACGCGCGTCGGCCGATCAACCCATCTTCTTCGTCACGAAGTCGACGAAGACGTTGACGCCCAAGGGCAGGTACTGCTCGTCGAACGTCATGTTGGGAGCGTGCAGACCCGGGGTGGCGCCGACGCCCACGCCGAAGTAGGCGGCCTTCAGTTCGGGCTTCGCCATCTTGAAGCAGTGGAAGTCTTCGCCGCCGCCACCGCAGTCCTTCGCGAGGTTTTCGACGCCCGCGGTGTCGCGGATCGACTGCGCGATTTCTTCGACGAGATCGTCATCGTACTCGGCGGCCGGGCAGAGTTCCGGCGTATCCACCGTCACTTCGGCCTCCATCGCCTTCCCCATCATTTCGCAGGCGAGGTTGATGCGGCGGAGGTACTCCTTCATGAGCGGGTTCTTCCCGGCGCGCACGTCGAAGGTGATCGTGCAGGTGTCGGGCACGGTGTTGGTCGCACCGGCGTTCGCGTGGATCTGCGTGGCCTTGGCGGACCAGACTTCGGTCGGGTTCAACCAAATGTCCTGCACCGCGCCGATCACGCGGCAGGCGACGTCGATCGTGTTGACGCCCAGGTGCGGACGGGCGGCGTGCGCGCCGCGGCCCTTGATCGTGACGAACGTCGTCGCGGACGCCGTATGGCGGACCGCCGCGCAGATCTTCCCGGCCGGGACGTCCTGAATCGGACGGATGTGGGCGCCGACGGCGTATTCGACGTCGTCCAAGACGCCGGCCTTGATCATGGCGGGCGCGCCCTTCAAGGTTTCTTCGGCGGGTTGGAAGAGGAGCTTCAGCGTCCCGCGGCGGACCTTGCCCACCAAGCGGCTCGCGGCCGCCAAAAGCATCGCCGTGTGGGCGTCGTGGCCGCAGGCGTGGATCGCGCAGTCCTTGCCGTCGATCTTGAAGGGGAGCGCGTCCATGTCGGCGCGAAGCAGCACGACCGGGCCCGGTTCCGTGCCGCGGATGATGCCGACCACGCCCGTGGTGCCGCCCACGTTCGTCTGCGTCTCGATCCCGAGCGCCTGAAGCTTCTCGGCGACGTAGGCCGAGGTGCGGAATTCCTTGAGCCCGAGTTCGGGCATCTCGTGGAGTTCGCGGCGAAGGGCCGCGGCATCGTAAATGAGGGACATCGGTATCTCCTTATGGGAAGGATGTGCGTGTTCTGGTCCTGAATGTCGTCGGATGAGGATCCCGTTCGGGAGCTTCCGAGGCCCTCGGGCTATCCCGATAAAGCAGCCTTAAGAATCCTCGGGCATCCTCTCCGGTCGATGGTCCATCATACGCCGAGGCTCCCCCGGTCGGCTTAAGGCCATCTCCTTAGAACACAGCCAAAAAGAAAAACTCATGAGCCAAGACCGCATGCGGCGTCTTGAGGAACTCCCGCGTCTTCGCGGCGAGACCGAGACCATCCGCGCGATGGTGCGCCTCTACTGCTGGGCGCACCATCCGAACGACGTGAACCCCGACGACCCGGACCGCGTGTGCCCGGCGTGCCGCTCGTTTCTCGACTATGCGCTGAAGCGCCTCGCCTGCTGCCCCTACGGGGAGGAGAAGCCCGTCTGCGAGAAGTGCCGCATCCACTGCTACAAGCCGGCGGAGCGCGAAACTGCGCGTGAGGTCATGCGCTGGGCAGGCCCGCGCCTCATCTGGCGCCACCCCGTGATGGCGGTCCGGCACGTCTTCGACAGCATGCGCCCGGCGCCCGAGAAGCCCAGGAACCGCGCGAAGCCCGCTGCGGCTCCTGCGGTGAAGCCCGCGCCCGACGCGAAGGCCGACGTGAAGGCCGAGACGCCTGCGGCTGAGGCCTCCAAGAACGGCAGGACGGCCGACTGATTTTCCCGAACACACCCCAAACACCCCGACGAGACCCCATGGCGCTCTTCCTTCTTCTTCTGATTCCCTTCCTCGCCCACATCCTGATGGGCGCGCACCTGATGTTCCACGGCATGGGGCTCTTCGCGTTCCTCACGCTCATCCCCGCGGCGCTCCTCTTCGTGCCGCGCCGGTGGATGGTGCTCCTGCAGCGTCCTTCTCGTCCTCTGGGCGCTCGAATGGGTGCGCGCGGGCGCGATGCTCGTCATGAGCCGCGTCTCGGAAGGCCGCCCCTTCGCCTTGGCCGCCGCCATCATGGGCGGGACCGCCGCCTTCACGCTTCTGACCGCCGCCGTCTTCAGCCTCCCGCGCGTTCGCCGCTTCTACGAGCGCCGCTGACGGACGCAACGGAAACCGTATCGAACGCTGATCGTCTTCACGCGAAGTTGGGCGCAACCGCGCCCGATTCCGCGTTATTGTTTCCGATTGCTACGAGACCTTTGACAAATCGAAGTCTCATCTATAAAATTCAGTCAATTTGGCCGCGTAAACGCAACCCCTTTGCGTCTGCGGTTTTTTCATATCTGCCATCTCCCCCCTCACGAAGGAGTCGTTAATGTCCACGACCGCACACGCCCTGACGATTCGCGACATGATCGAGCCGGCCATCAAGGCCGCCGGCGGCTGGGTCAACACCCACGCGCATGCCGACCGCGCCTACACGCTTTCCCCGGACGTTCTCGAAATGCGCCGCACCTGCACGCTGCAGCAGAAGTGGGATGCGCTCGACCGTCTGAAGCGCGAATCGACCGAGGAGGACTTCTACCGCCGCTTCTCGATGTTCTTCGAAAACCAGATCGCGCAGGGCGTCACCGCGCTCGCGACCTTCGTCGACATCGACCCGCAGTCGGAAGACCGTGCGATCAAGGCCGGCCTTCGTGCCCGTGAACACTACGCCGATCAGCTGACCGTCAAGTTCGCGAACCAGACCTTGAAGGGCGTCATTCACCCCGAAGCCCGCAAGTGGTTCGACATCGGCGCCGAGATGGTCGACATCATCGGCGCGCTCCCGAAGCGCGACGAACGCGACTACGGCAAGGGCGACGAAGCCTTCGACATCATCCTCGGCACGGCGAAGAGCCTCAACAAGATGGTGCACGTGCACGTCGACCAGTTCAACGAGTCGCTCGAGTACGAAACCGAACAGCTCTGCGACAAGACGATCGAGCACGGCATGCAGGGCCGCGTCGTCGCCATCCACGGCATCTCGATCGCCGCGCACTCCAAGAAGTACCGCGAACGCCTCTACGCCCGCATGAAGGAAGCGGACGTGATGATGATCGCCTGCCCGACCGCCTGGATCGACACGCCGCGCTCCGAAGTGATCGGCCCGATGCACAACTCGATGACCCCCGTGGACGAACTCGTTCCGGCCGGCATCACGGTCGCGCTCGGCACCGACAACGTCTGCGACGCGATGGTGCCCTGGAACGCCGGCGACATGTGGCACGAAATGACCACGCTCGCCACGGGCTGCCGCTTCGACTACTTCGACGAACTCGTCAAGATCGCCACGATCAACGGCCGCAAGGCGATCGGCATCGACTAATCAGCAATCAGAGGAAAACCAAAACATGTTCAAGTCCCGCATCGCTGAAGACATCCTCGCCGAACACCTCGTGGGCTACGGCGCCGTCACGTTCCTCGAAGCGCCCATGCGCTTGAAGTCCGGCCTCGTCACGCCGATCTACGTCGACAACCGCACGCTGACCGCCCACCCCGACGCCTGGCGCGACATCATCGAAACGATGGCCTCCCGCATCGCCGAACTCGGTCTTGAGTTCGACGTCGTGGCGGGCGTCGAAGGCGCCGGCGTCTCGCACGCCGCGGCGCTTGCCTACCGCCTCTCGAAGCCCTCGATCTTCGTGCGCTCGCAGCCGAAGACCTACGGCGACAAGAGCCGCATCGAAGGCGCCGACGTGAAGGGCAAGCGCGTCCTCATCATCGAAGACCACATCTCGACGGGGCTTTCGCTCCTCTCCGCCGTCGAAGCCCTGAAGGCCGAAGGCGCCCTCGTCACCGACTGCCTCGCCATCACGAGCTTCGGCATCGACGAGACGAAAAAGCTCTTCGAGAAGGAAGCCGTCGTCTGCCACGAAATGCTCGGCTTCGAAAAGGTGATCGACAAGGCGATCGAAACGAAGCGCCTCGACGCCGAACAGAAGGAAGTCCTCACGGACTGGCTCGCCAATCCGTGGACCTGGGCCGCCCGCCACGGCATCGCCGCGCAAGCCGCTGAAAACTAAGAAGCGCCGAGATACGGAAACGTCTTCGAAGGCCGGTCCCCTAGCGGGGATCGGCCTTTTTCTCGTCCAAAACTTCTGACCGAACCGAGCGCCAAAACTGAACCCGAATGAAACCCTCAGAACCCGAACTCCCCCGCACCCCATTCCCGATCTTTTTACGGAATCCGGAAGCATTCATTCCAGTGATGATTTCTTGTTACATGTTTTCGAAACGCAAATGCGGTCACGGATAACATGCGTCGACCAGGGTTGATATACACGCCGCTTTTGGCGCAAAGGCCCGAAATTTTTTCGGACCTTTTGCCTGTTTGCCTAGGAAAGAGGTGTTATTTTCTTTGGACATAACGATTTTTGTGCCGGTCAGAAATGTCCGGCCTTGCGCCAGCCGGCTCCGCATCCCTCCTCAACCCGGTCGGGAAATCCTTTCCTTCTCCCGGCCGCCTCTCCCTACAGGAAATCCTCCTCCATGAAGAACAAAGCTTCCGGCTTCACGCTGATCGAAATCGTGATGGTCCTCGTCCTTCTCGGCATCCTCGCCGCCGTTGCGGTGCCGAAGTATTTCGATCTGCGCGCCGACGCCGAAAAGCGCACGCTCGACGCCGCCGCCGCGGAAGTTCAGGCCCGCATCAACGCGACCTTCGCGCAGTCCCTTCTGAAGGGCGAAACGTGCTCCGCGGCGCTCACGGCCGCCACCGCCGGCGAAGCGATCAAGTTGGACGACCCGTACTCGGTCACCGCGGGCTCGCAGTCGAACGGCAAGCTCAACGTCACGATCAGCCTCACCAACTCGGCCGACGTGAGCGAAACCTACGACCTGCCGATCCCGGTCTGCTCGTCGCAGTCCTAAGGACATGGGCGGGAAGCACCCCGCCCGCACCCCTCTTCGGGGCCTTCCGCCGCTCCTCAGGAAGGCCCTCATCTCCCGCCCCGCCGCATTCGGCTGCACTCAACCGCCCCGAACCTTTTTCAGTCTTCTTCAGCCTTTTTCGCGAGACCTTCCCCTTGACGACGAGCGCCGCCCTCCCCACGCTCCGCGAGCTTCTGCGCCTCCTTCGCGACGCGAAGGGGTCCGACCTGCTTCTGTCCGAATCGCACCCGCCGATGATCCGCACCGCCGGAGAGCTCCGCGCGGTCGCGGCGCCCGCGTTGGACGCCGTCTGGATGGAGGCGACGCTCTCCGGACTCCTCACGCCGGAGCAGCGGGAAACCTTGGCGCAGCAGGGCGAAGTCGACTTCCGCTTCAAGGTCCCGGGGTTGGCGCACCACCGCGCGAACGCCTTCCGCACGGTCTCGGGGCTCTCCCTCGCCGTGCGTCCGATTCCGCTCGAGATCCCGCCCCCCCGACGCGTTGGGCCTTCCCCCTCAGATCGCGAACCTCGCGATGCTGGAGAGCGGTCTCGTGCTCGTCACGGGCGCGACGGGGAGCGGCAAGTCCACCACGATGGCCGCGCTCGTCAACCACGCGAACCGGACCCGCGCCGCCCACATCCTCACGATCGAGGACCCGATCGAATTCGTCTACGGGCCGGGGAAGTCCCTCGTGCGTCAGCGCGAAGTGGGAACGCACACCGAAGGCTTCGCGCCGGCCTTGCGCGCGGCGCTCCGCGAAGACCCCGGCGTGATCGTCGTGGGGGAACTGCGCGACCCCGAGTCGACCTCCCTGGCGCTCGAAGCCGCCGAAACCGGCCACCTCGTCTTCGGGACCCTTCACACGCCCTCGGCCGCCGACACGATCGAGCGCATCCTCCACATGTTCCCGACGGAGCGCGCCCCCTTGATCCGCTCGTCGCTCGCGCAGTCCCTCGAAACCGTGCTTTCGCTCAACCTCGTCGTGCGCCGCGACGGCGCGGGGCGCGTGCTCGCCATGGAGAGCCTCGTCGCCACCGCGGCGGTGCGGAACATGATCCGCGACGGGAAGACCCACCAGCTCATGAACGTCATGCAGACGGGCCGCGCCTACGGGATGCGCACGATGGACGACCACTTGTCCGAACTGGTCGAAGCCGACCTCATCACGGCCGAGGCCGCGCTCACGCGCGCCCGCAACCGCGAGAGCTTCAGGAACCGCCACCCGGAACTGCGTGAGCGGCGTGCCGGGGCCCTTCTGACGGCGGGGACGACCCCATGACCCCGGAACTCTTCTTCACGCTCTGCGCCGCCTTCGTCGGGCTCTTCGTCGGGTCGTTTCTGAACGTCGCCATCGACCTCGGCGCCGCGGGACGCTCGGTCGTGTGGCCGCCCTCTGCCTGCGACGCCTGCGGGCACCGCCTGGGCGCCTTGGAGTTGATTCCCGTCCTCTCCTGGACGATGCTGCGCGCCAAGTGCCGCCACTGCGGCGTGCGCCTCTCCGTCCAGTACCCGGCCGTCGAAATCCTCACGGCCCTGCTCTACGGCGTCCTCGCCCTCCGCTTCGGGCCCACGCCCGACTTTCTCTTTCTTCTCGTCCTCACGTCGCTCTTTTTGGTCGCCTCGGGGATCGACCTGAAGACCCGCATCCTCCCCGACGCGATCACGCTCCCCGCCGCCGCGATGGCGCTCGCCTGGGCCTCCTGGCGCGGCGACGCCATGGATGCGTTCCTCGGCGCAGTCCTGGGCACGGGCGTCTTTTGGCTGATCGCTTGGGGTTATGAAAAGCGCACCGGCACGGAAGGGCTGGGGCTCGGAGACGTGAAGCTCATGCTCCCGATCGGGGCCATGGCAGGCGTCCTGAAGCTTCCCCTCGTCATTCTCGGGGCGAGCCTCGCCGCGCTCGCCGCCTTCGGCGTGCTGGCGCTCATGGACCGAAACCTCCGCGAGGGGCGGCTCCCCTTGGGGCCCTTCCTGGCCGCCGCGGCCTACGTCGACTGGTGTTGGGGCGACGACAACCTCAAAAAATCCCGATCGGGATGTCGCCGTTGTGCCGTACCGACGGGGACGTCTTGTTTCTTCCGATTTCAGGAGCTGGACCGCGAAACTCCGCTACCGCTCGAATGTCTTGAGCGCTCGCGCCTTCGCGAATATCCATTTGTGGGCCACGGTGCGGGCCGCAAATGCAAAAACCCCGGCGGATCTCTCCGTCGGGGTTTCGCGTTCCAAACTGAAGGTGGCCGACCGCTCACTCAAGCGCGGCGCGCTCAAGAAACGTACACTTCGACGCAAGTGTAGCGCACTCAGCTTCGCGGCGCTCGGCCTCGCGGTTGGCTAGAATGCCGCGCCGGATCCTCCAGTCGCGGAGCTGTCCCACGGTCCACTGGTGCCTGTTGGGCACGATGGAGGGCGGGATTTCCTTGCGGCCGATGGCACGGGTGATTGCCGACGGTGTGGCCCATCCGAAAATCTTCCGGATGGCCTTGCCGTCGACCGACACGTAGTCAGGAATCGCCGGGTTGTCCAGAGCGCCCGGCCCGAGAACGATTTCGCTCATGGTGTTCACCCCTTGCGGCGCTCGGCGGCGCTGATCGCGTTGTGCAGGTAAAAGATGAGGCTCTTCGCCTGTTCGATGGTGAGTTCCGCGGCCACGTTCGGATGTCGGCCGTAGAAGCCCCTCGGGAAGTTCATACGTGGCGCGTAGGCCTCTGCGACGATGACGATGCTCCCCCGGTTGCCGGTCAGGATCCCGACGCTGGGGGCGTCGCTCATCTCCAGGGTGTCGCGAAGCTTCGCTTCGAAAATAGAGGTCATTGCTTTTGCTCCATGGCCGCGGCGAGCGCCGCGTCGAATTGGTTGGCGGCCTCCCGGAGGCGTCGGGATGCTCGGGTGATGTCGGTGGGGCAGAACGCGCGCCCGGCGCGGATCGCATCAACCTGCCGGTCAAGCTCCGCGCTCACGTCCATGAGCCGAGAGGAGAGGCCACCCAGGTGCGGGCGGATCTCTTCAAGGCGCAGGTGGAGAGGCATGGCAGCGCGCTTCTGTTTCTTCTCTTTTGCTTCCATGGTCGTGCGGTAGGCGGCCGCTTCCATGCGGGCGCGTTTCGAGGTCAGGGTTGTGTTTCTCATTAGGGTATGGCTCCGTATTCCTTCCTGAAGTTGCTCACAAGCTCGCGCACTCGATGCGCGCGGGCCTCGCGCTGGGCGGCGGTCTCGCGTCGTATGTCGGCGGCGTTGGCGACGGCTTCAGCTCTGCTCCGTGTGACGCCCATCCGCTGAAGTCGCTTCTGCACTGCTGAGAGGTTCTTGCCGACGGCTTCGGCAACTTCGCTCATGCTCAGGCGCTGTCCTACGTGGAGTTCAGCTAAAAGCACGTTGAGCGCTTGGCTTGCCGGTTCGGCGTATGCCTCCCGGGCCTGCTTCCGCGTTCGAATGCGCACGCCCCTGCGTCGCAAAAGTCGTACGAAACAAGATGGGTTGCGCCCGAGCCGTTCGGCAATGTCGGTGGTACTCAGGCCGTGCTCGTAGAGCCGGACGGCTTCGAGCTGAGTGGCCTCGGGCATGTCTCTCGGTCCGGATTTCTGTTCGCCGCCGGTCCGGATGCGGACGTACTTGCGAAGCTGTGCCGCAATGGACGGCCTCGAAAAGCCGACCACCTCGCTCACCTCCCGGAGGGACATGCCCTCTTGGTAGAGCGCGAGCGCCTGGCGAACGTGCTTGGTCGTCATTGCCTTCTTCATGCCGACAGCCTCCCAAGAGCTCCGATTTTCTTGAGGTGGTAGCGCACGGCGTTACCGGTGCACCCGATCCCGCGCGCAATCGCTTCGATGCGCTTCCCCTCAGAAAAGAGTTCGGCTGCGCGCTTGATGTCGCAGGCCATGAGGGTGCGTCGCGGCCGGTTCGTCCGGCAAACCCTGAGCGTCGTCCGGCCCCGGATGTTGTGGCGGATCGCGCAGGCCGACCAGCCGAGCGCCTGCCCGATGGCCCGGAACGTGCCGCCCGCGTCGTAGAGTTCGACCGCCCGGCGGATTTCATCCGCCGACATGCGGCGGCGTTTGGGTTTGGTGTTCATGCTTTTTCCTTCTTCACCATGACGACGGTCTGCCGATTGAGGCGGATGAGACGCTCATCCTCCGTCGCCCAGAACGCAACCCCGTCGACAACCTTCACGGATCCGCGCTCTGTCCGGCCGTGAAGGAATGCGATTCCTTCGAGGCCCTTGGTCGCCTTGATCTCGTCTTCGTCCGGTACGCCCCGGAAGAGGTAGACGCCGACCGCTTCACGGACCTTCACCTCGTATGTGCCGCCCGCGCGCTCCATGAAAACGAGTTCGGAGCGCGTAAAGGTTTCGTGGATGGCGCGCGCCGTCTTGATCGCGGTCGCCAGGGGCTCGACAAGCGTCTTCATGTCAGTTTCTTCGAGGAGCCTCTCACCGTCCGGACGGGTGGCGTCCTTGTGGATCACGTCGAGCATGGCTCGGCCGAAGACGGCAAGATCCTGGAGGCGCTCTTTGTCTTCGAGGATCGAAGCGGCAATGAAGATGTTTCTCAGGACCGCGTGAACGCTGTCGTAGTGGATTTGGTCGCGGGTGCGCAGGCGCACGAGGTCGAGCGCCGCATCGGCCACGGCGTCGATCTTGTCGAGGTCCTCGGCCTCGATCTCGGTGCCGTAGAGCTTTTCGGCGAACATCGGATGCGCCCGGCAGGGCTTCGGGGTGTGGCGCTTCTTGCGCCGGTTCTTTGAGGTAGGCATGGGATGAAAAAGGCCACGCGGTTGGGCGTGGCCTTGGGTTCAGTTGGGTTAGGTTGGGTTACTTGTGGGTGAATGTGTTGGCGGCGGCGGTCCGGATCGCCTGGAGGATCTCCCACTCCGTGATTCCGTCGTCGTCACGGTCGTATGCCGGCCTCACGGCCCGCCACGATTGAAAGAGCTTGTCGGACGCCACCGCATGATCTGCGTCGTCGTCCATGAACTCGCAGAGCGAAGTGGTCGCCTCGTCTTCGATGTACGAGTGGAGCGCACAGCAGATGCCGTACTCCCCACAGAACCGGCGGACCCTCTGCGCGTCCCGCACGTCGTCGAGGTCGCCGACGATGAAGTAGAACGCAAGAACCGGCGGGCGCCCGACGGCTTCGGTCACGTCGTCGACGATGAAGCGCGTCGCCGCGCGCAGGCTTTCGATCCGGCTCATTCCTCATCCTCCTCCCACTGCTTTTCGAAAGGCTTTTCGTTCGGTCACGATTCACTCCATCGAGCTTCCGGAGTTCGATATTTCCATCGTTACGCCGGATCCCGTTGACGAGGGTGCCCGGCATGATGTCGGAGAGTCTCGGTTTTCGCGTGGAGCCGTTGATGTTGACTGGCGCATTCCTCCGGCCTCGGAGCATCCGGAACCGCTGGAAACGGTACTCATCATCTCCCGCTTCAACCTCAACTCACTGGAGACGATATCGCTTCGGGTCATACTTCGGACGAAGTCGATCCCGTTCCGGATTTGCCACGACAAGTTCCAGAGGATGAAGCCGTAGACCACCAAGATGCAGAACACGATGAGGAAAAGCGTCGATTCGGACATGTTTCGTTTTCTCCGTGAGGTTTGCATGGGGAAGCCCGTCGACGAGACGGCGCGGAGGAACTTTCGCGCCCGGGCGGGCTTTCCGATGCGCCCCTGGGGTGGGGCTGTCAAAAGGAAAGGCCTCCACGCGGGAGGCCTTTGAGCACAGTGTTTGTACGTAAGGATTTCAGTTGCGAGCTTTCGATATGGCATACACAACTACGCCGAGCGTTGTGCCCACAATCCCTACAGCTGCCCAGTCGTGTCCCATGAAGGCAAGCCAAATCGCGCCGACAAACGCAACGAGGGCAATAGCAATCGCCCCGATGCTCGACACGATGTTCTGAAAATGAATGTACGAGTCGATTTTCTGAACCCTTGCTCGACGAGCCTTTGCTTCTTCAGCGGTCAGATCCAATACCTTATCCACCAGATCCGGTCGGAACTGGTGGAGCTTAGCCAACTCTTCGACGGGCGGAAGCGGGAAGTCAGTTTCTTGCGAAACAGCACGCACCTGCCCGCCGGACGGGTCTTGAACCTCAACGGCGGTATGTTTCTGAGCCATTGTCTTTCTTCACGGTTTCGATGCTCTTCTTCAGGTCGCTCATCACCTTGTCGTAGTCACCGCGCAGGCGCAACCGATCCGAAGTGAACGGCATCTTGTCGAGTTTGGGGTAATCTTTTCTAGCCACGGGCGTGCCGATTGCGGCAATTCCGGAGGCAATCATTTTGAGTACTTCTGTCATGTGCTCCTCCTAAGAGAGGTTCATGCGTGACTGTTGTGAGTATAGCTAAGCTCGCTTAAGTTTCCGTTCGAAAGACCTTCGGAACATGACCGGAGGCCTTGCGAATGCCGCCCGGCTGGGCGGCTGTGGGTCATTCGGCCAGCCACTCCGCCGTCTTCCGGCATAGGCCCCGGACGGCGGTCAGCTTCTCCTGCAACTTGCGCTCCACCGCTTCGAGTGCGTAGAGCGCCGTGTAGGTGTCCCGACATTGAGCGCGTCGCGGGCAATGCCGAGGCGCGTGGCGTCTTCCATCTGAAAGCGGTAGGCCTTCAGCGTCCGGCGCACGGCGTCGGCGAGGTCCCGGGGGTTCGGGCAGCGTGGTTCATTCGTCCTCCTCCATGCCGCGGGCTTCCGCGTCGGCCAGGATCCGCCGGTCGAGCATCTCGCGGACCGCGCGCACGGCGTGAACCTTTCGGATGAGGGCGCGCTCAACGCTTTCGAGGAGTATCGTCGCCTCCGGAAGTCGGCATTCCTTGACGAGCGTCCTCGCGTCGCACACGCCCCGGCGCTCGTCGGTGTAGAAGTGGGTTTCCGTCGCCAGCTCGCGGATGGCCGCAAGCTCTTCGGGGGTAGCGGTGTTGTTTGCTCATGCGTTCTCCTTGCTGGCGAGTTCCTTGAGCATGTCGCGGACGCGCTCGATCTTTTCGATCCGGGTCCGGAGGCGCTCGAGCGCGAAGTCGAGACACACTGCGGCGTACTTGAAGCTTTGGCCTGCGGGCCAATAACGTGCGTCGTCGACGTTGTTACAGGCGTTGATGACCGCTTTTTTTTCGAAGGTGTAGGAGTTGACCTCCGACACCAGGCGGCGCGCTTCTTCGAGCGCATCGGGGTGGGGATGGGGGTAGATCTTGCTCGTGCCCATGCGTAAAACCCGCCGATTTCGCGGCGGGGCCTCTTCTGGTTAGATGGTTCGTTCGGGATCGGCGTTCCGGGCCTGCTCTGCGAGCACCCGGCGGATCAGGCGGTCGGCGCCGTCGTCGGTGGCGTACTCATCTTCGTTGACGGCTGAGAGCGTGAGGAGCCTTTTGCCGCCGTCGCTGAGTTCGTAGACCTCAGCGGTGCGGTAGTACCGCTCCTCCCAATCGTCGTAGCCGCGCCGGAACTCAACGATGAACCGGCGGCCCTCGATTTCGCGCTCGATGTTGTGTCCGCTCATGCTCATTCCTCCGGAGCCGTGGGCACGTCTTCGACGATCTCGCCGGTCGTGCCGTCGACGGTGACCGCTTCGGGCGGGACTTCCGTGCCGAGGTCTTCGTACGCCACGTCGATGAAGTCCTGCGGCGTGACCGCTTCGCCCCGGTCGGCGCGCTCGTCAACCTCCACCGCGCGGGCGGCCTCGATGCTGACCGGCAGGTACTTGAAGAGCCGACGGATGACCGTCTTCTTCGCCATTTCATCGAAGTGCGTGACCCACGGGCCGGACGATCCGGCCTTCGACTGCTTGCGGACCTTTTCGACCTCGGCGCGGCTCATCACTTCGAACTGCACGCCGCCGCCCTTCAACTTCGCCACGGCGTAGACGTACGTCATGGGGCCGCGGTCGGCTTCAGGGCTGGGAACGTGCTCGATGTCGGGATCAAGCCCGAGACGCCAAACGAAGTGGTCTTTCTCGTGCACGGTGTAGGCGCAGATCGAAACGATTTGCCCAGAGCGGCGTGCCAGGTCGATCATCCCGCGGTAGCCGATGATGAGCTGAGCGTTGGGGCGCCCGTCCTTGGACTTCCCGTTTCCGAAGGGCAGCAGGTAGCAGTGCCCGAGGGCGCCGCCCGGTTCGAGGCCGAGTTGCGCGCACTGGAGAACCGCGCCGAGAAAGCTCTCGGGATTGCAGTTGAGAAGCGCTGGCGTCTTGCGGCATTCCGTCGTGACGACGCGAACCAGGCGCTCCGGCGTCATCGCCTTCGGGAGCGCAACGGAGAGCTGAGCCATGAAATTCGGCCCGCCGATCTTGTCGAGAACGGTGCGGGGCTTCTTCGGGTCGGCTTCCTGCGGCTTCGCAGGGGTGACCGCGTTTCGGAGTTGGTCGGTAGTGCTCATGATTGTTCCTCCATGAGATTCGTTAGGAGACGCGCAGAACGCGCGTGGTGTTGGTCTTGACGTATTCGGCGTAGGTGGCCGGGTCGGCTTTCTTGAACGCCGTCGTGTCGAAACGGTTGGTCGTCTGCGTCTTGTAGGTGACCGCTTTTTCGCCACCGATGAGGAAGCCCGTGCGCTCGCCGAGCGCCACGATGAGGGCTTTCTCCAGCGCGCTCTTCTCGTCTTCGAGTTCCTTGATGCGGGCCTTCACGGTGCGCAGTTCGCCGATGGTGGTCGCTACCTCGTTCGTGGCTTCGACCATCTCGCCTGTGTCCTTCGCGAAGAGCTTGCGCACGTCTTCGACGTTGGTCGCGGCAGGCGGCTCGCCGGTCATGACGTGGTTCGACCAGAACTCCCAACACTTGGCGGCAATCGCTTCGAACAGCTCTTTGTCGGGCTTGACCGCGTAGATCCGGAAGTCGTTCCCGCCGATGAGCACGGCCACATAGCAGACATTCGCGCCCGTGAGGCCGAGGTACCACTGAACTTGTGTTTCGTAGTAGATCGGGATCTTGTGTTCCGTCACCACCTCGCCCGCGCGGATCTCCGCTTCCTGCGACGGACCCCACAGGTCCGACGCGTAGGCGGAGGCCGTCTTGCATTCGAGGATCGCATCCGTCGTGAGCCACAGGCCGCGCGTGAAGCATTTCGCCTGGAGCGCATGGGAGGCCTCAGAGGTGAAGCGCACCGTCTTCGCAATCGCCGGATTCACGATCACGCGGTCGAGGTTGGCGCGCGCCCAGCCGACGCCGCCCGTGTGACACCCCGGATTCTGCGAAAGCGTCTTGGTGAAGCGCGCCACCTTGAAGCCCGTGCGGCGTGCGAACTCGTCGGCTACCACGTCTTCGAGGATCGTCCCGAAGTGGGCGGCGTCGCTCTGCGGCTTCTCGTCAACGGTCTCGGCGGTCTTGTCGTTGAACACGTCGAGCGGGGTGCGCCAGGGGCTGAGGCCCAACACGGCGGCTACGTCGGAACCGCCGATACCCTTCTTTCGGTCACGCAGCCAAACCTCGCGGTCGGCCGTGTCGTTGGTCTTGGTCTTCGTCATGGTGTTCATTCAAGAAAAACGCTCATCACGGTCAGGGCCGCAATGAGCGTCAGGAAACAGAGAGCGCCGAGGAGAACCGCCCCGACGTAGCGGAGCGCCTCCTCAGCGTGATGGATTCGGTCGTCGTCTTCGAGCATGTCAGTACGCAATCAGGCTTTCGGGGACGATGTGAAGATCGGTCGCAGTCAACCCGTGGTAGGCGGCCCGCGCGGCGAGGTAGATGTCCTCATCGCCGTACAGGTCACAAAGCTCGTCGAGCTTCTCTTTTACGCGGCGCTCGAACGCGGTGAGCGCGTGGTCCGGGTCGTCCGACGGGTCCCAACAATCGCCCGAGATCGCGCATTCGTTTTCGAGGTCCCAAAACATTTCGAGGGCCATCTCGTCCGCCGCGTCGCACGTGCATTCCCACGCGCTCGGTCGGTCTTCGTGGTAGTGGTTCATGGTGTTCCTCCTTGGTGTTCGGTCCGCCGGGTCTCACTCCGGCTGCTTTTCTTCGGGTTCCGCGGTCGCGTCGCGCATCGCATCATCGGCGGCGGCTTCGTACTGGCGGGCCAGGTCCGTAGCCCACTCGGCCTTCTCAAGCCACTTGATCGCGTCTTGAAGCGCTTCGATCTGCTCGTGCGGGTAGCGCTCTTCCGTGAAGTGGAATGCCGATTCGGCGATTTCCTTCGCTTCGCCGAGCGCGTCGGCTTCGATCGCCCGCCATTCCGCGGCAAGGCGCAGGAAGTTGAGTGCCGTCTTGTGCGCTTCGTGGTTGTGGATTGTCATGGTTCAAAGTCACGGAGTAATAAGGAAGAGGAGGTAGAGGGCCGCCCAGCCGATGCCGACGGTGCCGACAGCCGCGGGGAACATGGCCCAGGGGTGCGCCTCGAAGAAGCGCTCGATCTTTTGGTCGGTCGTCATGGCGGTGGTCTCCGTTCGATGGACAAACAAAAGCCCGCTCTCTCGAACGGGCTTTCGTTTGGATCACCTCCTGCGGCATGATTGAGGGTGCCGGGCCCGTCAAAGTTCGGCATCCATCAACCAACACCACAGGAGGTGAAATTGCAGAGTGTTTTGGAAGAAGCCATTCGGCTTCGGCGCGTTGTCGCGTTCACTTACGACGGTCTGCCGAGGACTGTCGAGCCTTTCTTGCTCGGCATAACCACGGCAGGGAATCCCGCGTTGCGCGGGTTCCAAACAGAAGGCGGTAGCAACTCAGGTAGAGTGCCCGGCTGGCACTTGTTCTCGCTTCGCAAAATCGAGCGACTGACCATGTGCCAAGCCGAGTTCTCAGGCGTGCGAGTTGGGTACAACCCCGCAGATAAAGGAATGCGAACCATCGGCGTTCATGTTTAGCCTGAGCGCCGCAGTTGCAAGGGCCCGGTTCCATAGCCGGGCCGTTGTGGACTGCGCAGTCGCTGTCGTGGGCGATGTCCATGGTGGTCTCCTTGGCTTTTCCCTCCTCGGATGAGAAGATTGACGCGTCGAGGCTCGCCAGGTTTCGACGTTGTTCAACCAACCACCCGAGGAGGGGAAATGACTGACGAAAGGAAGATTGAAGAGCGCCTGAAGGCGCTGGAGAAGAAGGTGGCCGAGCTTGAGAAGGCTCTTGCCGAGCGGCCGACGCGGGATGAGGTCGCCGCGACGATCAACTTTCAGGGCAAGAACAAAGCCGTTCGCACGGCTTCCGGTCGCATTCGCTAAACCTGTCTAGGAACTCGGAGGCCTTCTTGACGTAGGTCTCCAGTTCCTTTCGCGCGTAGTCCACGTCTTCGGGCAGCGCGCGGTTCCGGATGATCAGGTCAACCGCGTCGTCGACGTTTGAGGAGTGGGTCCAGATGCGGAGCCACTCCTTTTCGATCTCTTCGTTTTGCATGGTTTGTGTCCTTGGCTTCCCCCTCCTCAGGTGAGAAGATTGACGCGTCGGGACGTGGCTGTTTCGACGCTGTTCAACCAACCACCCAAGGAGGGAAAAGTGTTTAAGCGTTTAAACCCAGAGGGCTTCTATGAGGGCGAACAGGCCCCGAAGCTCGCCGAGGCTGAAGTCCTTTTCTTCGGTCTCATTCAGTCCGGTGCCGTGAAGCTGGAGCCGATCCCCATGCCCAAGTCAGAGCAGGAGGTCAGTTTCATCAACGATTCGGATCCTGAGGTTGTGAAGCCTTTGGAGCACAACCTTGAGGTTCTTGCTTCGCTCTACGAGCACTGCCGTCGTTACGCCGCGCGGTCTCAGAGTTGATCTCCCTGAGCGCCAGAGCATCGGAAATAAGCTCTGACGCGGCCGTGTGAAGTTCGTCGACGAGGTGCCTCAGGTAGCCTTCGTCGACGGCTTCACGTCTTCCCGCTATGTGAAAGGTGGAGCTGTACGCGAAGTGTTGACACACATCGGCAAGCTCCTTCGCCGCATTGACGAGCGTTGCATGCCGGTAAGGAATCGATAGCTTGAAGTAACGCTTTCTGTCTATTTCCATGGCTTTCTCCTATGAAAAGGCCCGCTGCGGACTGATCCGGCGGGCCTGCGGGTACGAAAAAGCCCGCATGGTGGCGGGCTTTCGAACTATTTGATTTGTGTGCAAATCTTTTTGAGCGTACTGATGAACAGATGGGTGTCCAGAAAGTAATTCGGGTATGCAATTCGAAGGCTCTTCAAGTCCCCAACGGACACGAGAACAACCAGTTTCGAAGGATCGTCGCGATAACGATTCTCCATCGAAAGGTAAATGTCCTCGGCCAAACTGGCTTGAGCTTCATCGAACGGCGTGATGGAGAGCTGCTCCGTTTCCATGTTAAGGAACATCAAGCTGTAATGCCCGTCTGAGTACCCGATGACGTTCTTGGTCGCGATGCTGACTGTTGCAAGCTTTTTGAAGATGTTGAGTTTGCGCTCCAGCGCAATGAACTCTTCCGCCACCTGCTTGATGTCGATGTTCGCGAGTTCATCGAGAACCGGCGTCCCTTCGTGATGAGACATGAGGGCGCTACTGAGCTTGAAAAACTGCTTGACCTCATCTGTGCCCTCTCCGGTTTTGAACGAAGAGTGCTCGATTGCGCCGAGCGTTTCAACCGCCGTGGCCCAAGCGTGCTGTAGCCTCGTGCGAATCTGAACCTCTACGGACAGTACATTCAAGTCGGCGTGCTTTGCGTTGCGGTACTTGAAGATCTGGTGGATGCTTCGATACCCGTCTTTCTTCGGAGCAAGGATGTAGTCCTTTGCCGGGAGGCGTGCTTCATGCTTCGCATTCGAGTTGACGAGCGCCTCGTGGAACTCACGAACATCCTTCACCGACGGGAGAACGACGCGCAAGCCAGCGATGTCCTGCATTTGGCTCAAGCGTGTCCTCAAACGGCGAAGTTTCATCACGATTGAAGGGACGCGCTTGAGGCGTTGCGCTACGAAGTAGTCTGATTCATGAAACCCCTGGCTTTTACAGCGTCCGCGCAACATCGCTTGAAACGTGTTCAGTGCATAGCTGTGCGACTTTACGCCAGTTGGACAAGACCTCCAAGGCAACCTTCCGATCGGACTCGACGGAGTTCTCGTTTCGAAGAACGTCACCGGCGTGGTCGAGAGCGCTTTTCGAAGGAGGGGGTGTGTAAGTCGAGGTGCTCATTGGTGTATCGCTGTAGAGGTCTTGGCGTAATGGTATCTAGTATCGTACCTGCAATTGCATGCTGAAAGTGGCTCCTGCTAAGGTCTACTGGCTTACGTACCGTGAAGCGACTCTTGGTTGGTGAAAAGTTCAGCCAAAGCCCGCTCGCTGAACGGGCTTCAGTTGGCCTTTTCGACCGCGCCGGGTGACGGGGCGTACCCCGGCAGACCTGCGCGGTCTCCACTGCTTTCGTCGGCCTTTGCGTCTTGTCGCTCCCTACGGGGTACTGGACCCGCTCGGTTCTTATGGCTTCCGTCCGCCCGTCCGGCTAATCACCGTCCGGTGCTCGCCCGCCCTTTCGGGGTGGGGAGGAGTTGTCTTCGATCCGTTGATCTCGACAACGCAAATTATATACGGAACGTATACGACCTGCAAACGTTGCGCACATAGGGGTAACCCTTAGTGTACGCGTTGCGGCAACAAAAAAGCCCCGGCAGTGATTGCCGAGGCTTCGTGGTTGGATGGTGTTGGCCTAGGTCATTCCTTTCTGACTAGGCAGCGAGTGACGACGCGTCCGTGGACCTTGAACCCGTGCTCGGGTCCGAAGATGTGAGGCTGAAGGATTTGTACCTCTCGTTGTCACTGAT
>VOFH01002338.1_pt1 | contig 22394 bp, 36 predicted proteins | sample 5384091 | NCBI WGS metagenome assembly VOFH01 (sample SAMN12384727, study PRJNA508395) | human gut metagenome | isolation source: healthy gut G | host: Homo sapiens
AATCGATGTCCGCCTCCGTAAGATCAATGTCCTGGGTGTCCGCCACACGGAGAACCTCCCGCATGGCCTCGATCATCATGGTACGCGCCTCTCCCTCTTTCTGGATCAGGCTGTATGGCGCACCGTAGACCGCTGTCACCTGATTCACACCGGTGTTTAACATGAGCTTGTTCCACTGTTCCCGAAGAATATCATCCGGAACCTTGTAGGCCAGCCCGTCCGGTCAAAAAGCTCCGTCACCGCCTTCAGCTTCTCATCATGGCTCCTGTCCTTATTTCCGATGGTGATATAACCCATATTTTTTGTAGGTGACCTCATTTCCGTCCTTTCCTGCGTCCATGCCCTGCACGCAGGCGTAGACCCACATGATCCGCGCCGTAGGCTTTCTCGATCATCTCCTCGCTGGAAATTCCATTGAGTACCGACAAGAACAGGGTATGTTCCCCCGACAAACGGCTTCACGGTCTCAAGCGCGCTCTCCATTCCCATGAACTTCACCGCAAAGATAATGAGATCCGCCGTCACCGCCTCCGCCGGAGACCGGTAGGAAAATCCACAGGCTTCCCGTTGCAGACCATATCCGCGCTCCGGTAGCGGTTTACGCGCCCCTCATCCGCGATAAAAAGACATTCTCATTTCCCATCCGTTTTTTCAGATAATTTCCGTACATGACGCCGAGAGCGCCCTGTCCGACAATTCCGATCTTTTGATCTCCATAACTTAAAACTTCCTTCCTCCGCCGCCATGGCTGCTTCCTCCATAGCTGTGGGTGGATGATCTTCCGCCGCCGGAAAAGCTTCCTCCGCCTGACCCCGGTCTGTTATTCTTTTTGTCTGAATCACCTGCTGGGTGATATAGGATGTCAAGCAGTGCATCCGCCAGGACATTCCCCATGGTGAACCGGCTGTCTCTCCGGTAAGAGAGTTTAAAGTTTGCGGCCATCCGCTTATCTTCCCCGTGAAGACCGTAGCTTCGAAGTACCGATGCCACCGCAGTACCCCCGCAGACCGCCGCCACGCCGAGGGCGATCAGGATCATACCATTCGATATGGTGATAACGGCTGATCTTTCCCGTCTCCGTGTCATAGTTGTACTGATCTCTTGAAATCCCGTTGGAATAGCACTTTTCCGTATCCGTCAGAAACGCCGCCGCTGCCCGTAGTAATCGGCATCTGCCGCGTAATTATAAACATCGTCCAGAACATCATTGATGCGGCTGTCCGTCATGTAACGGATCATCTGTCCGTTTGTAGATATGTAGAGTTCCCTGTTATCCATATCGATGAGAAACAGGATTCCCTGAGTGGTCGGAACCGGTTCCGAAACCGCCTTCCATGTAAAATCCGTCCGCGAACACCTGGGCGGAGTCGGAATTCTCCTCGGTGGTGACGATGACTGCTTCCATCTTCATCGTATCTGAAAGGACCTGTGCCTGCTCAGAAAGCTGTTTTCTTCCTCATCGGTAAACAGATCCGCCATGTCGTAGACATCCGCATAGCTCTCCGTTCCTCTGCCATCTGATAGGCATCTTCTCCAGCTGCCGCAAAGGCGGTTCCTGCCAGAAGCACTCCAAGAGCACTCGCTGCAAAGACAGTTCTCGCCGATGTCTTTACAGCATGAAAAACGTTTTCCACCGCACTTAACTTTCTTCCGTTCTCCAGGCTGTTCCCTGCTGTTTTCCATTTATCTGCTTTGTTTTCATTACAGGAACCACCCCCGATCATCAGAATCGCCGCAACCGGCACAAAGATCTCCAGGAACAGTTTCACAAGTTTTCCTTCGCCACCGGGAGCTTTCCGCAGATCTTCCCTGTCTGTTCATGGCAAAGTAGTAGAGCTCGTCTTTTCCCGCCTTATCCCGGTAGGTCAGGATCCACACCGGAAGCAGGGCGTAGTGCCATCTCGCGTCCCGGATATCTGTATCGCTCTGATCCACCTGCACCGAGGAATACTGTCCCATGATGTCAGCCTTCAGCTGCTCCACCGTATACTGTTTTACCTCGCTCTCCACCTCCGGGGTCAGGGACTCTTTCTCCATGTCCCGCTTCTCCGCCTGAAAACCGAGAGGTATCCCCCCTATCAAAGGGCTGGAGTTTTTTTCCATGTCAAAAGGCAGGACGCCTTCCACGAGAGCGCTGTTATTCTTCTTAGCGCGTTTCTCGTGACATTCTTTACATCAAGCTGTCCCGCGCGTTCCATCCGGTATTTTTATGCTCCGTGTAGCGGATATTTCCCGTCACCCAGGTCCGGTTCTTCTCGCCTTCCGCCAGGATCCTTCCGTCGACCCTGCAGCTGTACATCAGGTACGGAAGTACACACCAGAAAACTTCTCGATCTGGTCCTTCGAGAAGAAGTCGTCCGGGATATATTTTTTCTTCTTGATCCAGTCAAGGAATATCCCCCGTTGCTTTCTTCTTGTCCATGGCAAAGGGGATCACATAGTCCGGCAGGAATTCGCCGGAAAGCTTTCCTGAAAGCACTACCGGGTTGTGACAGTAGTAACAGAATGTTGCCGCCGTCGTTGCGTCCGTCACGCCCTCCGCGCCGCAGCTCGGGCAGATATAGACCAGGGCATCCTCGTTTCTGATTCGTGCTGCCCGCGTTATTATTCTGTGCTGTATCTGCCGCACTGCTTTCCTCCTGCGTGCCGCTGGTCTCCGTAGATTTTAACGCCGCGGCTTCCATCTCTTCCTTCGTAAATTCCGACATGCAGAACTCACAGCAGAACTTCTGCTTCTTCGGATCAAAGACCACCGAGCCGCCGCAGTTGGGGCATTTATAACTTACAAGTGCCATTTTCTTTCCCCCTGTATCTGGCTTAAGCTTCCCATCTGCCCTAAAAAGGCAGCCAGGAAGCTTACATTTTTACTGTCTCGGTTTTCCGCAGTTCGCACAGAAGTTTCCTTTTATTTTCCTGTCCGCAGGAGCAGGTCCAAACGGCATCCGGGCGTTTCTTTCCGCAGTTGGAGCAGAAATTGCCTGTATTCTCCTGTCCGCAGCTGCAGGTCCAGGATCCGCTCTCCTCCGGTTTCTTCTTTCCGCAGTTGGAGCAGAAGTTTCCGGTATTTCCTTCCTGTCCGCAGGAACAGGTCCATCCGGATAACGGTGCCATCTTCGCCGGACCGCCGGATGCCTGCTGTGCCTGGTCTGCCATAGCAGGATTTCCCTGCTGTCCCTGTCCGGCTGCCATGTTAAACAACCCCTGGGTGTTGAATCCGCCGTTCTGGGCTGCCATATTCATTCCCGCAAATGCCATCATCGGTCCTGTGGAGGTATTCTTTGCCGCGCTCTGCATCGACTCAGCCTGTGCGCTGACTAAATGCGCCGCCGCCATTCCCGGGTTTCTGAATGTGGCATTTCTCTGAAGCTCCTTGATCATCGCCTCATCTTCCTCAGAGGCCTTCACGGAACTCACACCGATCTTGCTCACAGTAATTCCGTATACATCGTCCCAACTGTCGGAGAGGATCTCACGGAGCGCGTTTGCAAGCTCCACCGTGTGTCCTGGAAGCGCACTGTAGCGGACTCCCATCCCGGAAATCTTCGCGAAGGCCGGCTGCAGAGCTGTCAGAAGCTCGCTGCGGAGCTGGGAATCGATCTTATCTCTCGTGTAATCTTCCTCGATATTTCCACAGATGTTCTTATAGAAGAGGATCGGATCCACCATTCTGTAGGAATATTCGCCGTGGCAGCGGATCGCGATGTCACGTCGAGGCCGATATTCTGGTCTACAACACGGAACGGGACTGCGTTCGCTGTGCCGTACTTGTTTCCGACGATCTCCTTCGTGTTGAAGAAGTAGACTCTCTGGTCCCTCGCCGTGTCGCCGCCCATGGTGAAACGCTTTCCAAACTGCTTAAAGCTGTCCCCGATGCTCTTTCAAGGTTTCCGTAGAAAATACTCGGCTCTGCGGAGGTATCATAAACGAACTCACCGGCCTCCGCACATACCTCGACGATAGCGCCCTGGTCAACGATCATCATGCACTGTCCCTCGTTGACTGCGATGATGGAGCCGTTAGAGATCAGGTTGTCGCTGCCCTTTGTGTTATAGCTTCTCTTTGATTTCCGGTTCTCACCTTTCTTTACAAGAACGTCCGCCTCCATGGACGGGCAGTAAAAATACTCGCGCCACTGGTCTTCCAGCACACTCTTTAACGCGCCGGCACCAACTTTTAAAATACCCATATCCCGTTTCCTCCTTTTATCACTCACCGGTCGGATTCCTGGACAGCGGTTTTCGCCGCCTATACCCGCCGGTCCGGATTTTTCTGAAAATTATCCGATCCTATGATCTTTCAAGAACCTGATCTCCGCTGCATACCCCGGAAGCTCATTCGGCGTCTCCAGGCAGAACGGCAGATTCCTCAGCGCCGGATGGTTGATCACCCGCACAATTGCCTCCGCGCCAATTTCACCTTCCCCGATCCGGGCGTGGCGGTCCTTCCCTGGCTCCCCGGACATTCATGCTGTCATTTAAATGGACCGCTTTCAGGCGTTCAAGCCCCACACACGGTCAAATTCCGCCAGCACTCCGTCGAGATCATTCACGATGTCATATCCGGCATCCCATACATGACAGGTATCCATACATACACCCATCTTATCAGAAAGTTCAACTCTGTCAAGAATTTCCCGAAGTTCCTCAAAACTTCTTCCGACCTCGCTGCCCTTTCCCGCCATGGTCTCCAGGAGCACCGTGGTGTGAAGCTCCGGCTTCAGGATCTCATTCAACATCTCCGCGATATAGGTGATTCCAACCTCCACACCCTGCTTCACATGGCTTCCCGGATGGAAATTGTAGAGGTTTCCGGGAACCGCCTCCATGCGCTCAGGTCATCCGCCATGGTCCGCTTCGCGAAATCCCGGATCTTTTCATCCGCTGAGCAGCCGTTCAGTGTGTATGGCGCATGGGCCACCAGAGTCCCCAGCCCCAGCTCCTCTTTTAGTTTCAGGAACGCTGCGATGTCCTCATGGTCTAACGGCTTCGCGCTTCCGCCCCTGGGATTTCTTGTAAAAACTGAAACGTCGTCGCGCCGATCTTTTCCGCGTCCTTTCCCATGGCAAGGAATCCCTTCGCCGAGGAAAGATGGCATCCGATATAAAACATTGTCTATGACCTCCGTCCTGTTCCTGTGGGCTTTCCAAAGGAACCTGTTTTTTTCGATCTCTCCGGCTTTAAGAAAAATACCGCTCCCCAGGTAAAAAGCACAGAGAGCACCGCCTGGATCACCAGACTGCAGAATACCCAGTGGTTTGTGATAAAATTTCCGCCGTTGTCACCGAGGAGATGTGTGATCGTAAAGTTTCCGCCGCCACCTGCCACCTGATTCTCCAAAAGCTCCGCGAACATGATTGCCGGATTCAGGAGAAGAAGGTATACCGACGCTCGGAGCTCGCCTTCGGGATCGTCTCCCCGGAATTGAGCGCCATCGTGCTGATCTCTGTCTCGGAGATATTGAGGAGGAACACATTCAGCATGTATGTTCCAACGACAACAACTAACATGATCCGTAAGTGATCACATTGGAGAATGTGGACCGCTTCATGAGGGAGGACGCGAAGATTCGAGGCTTCCACAGTACAGCGCCCCCCACCACATAGCTCACAAGAAGGATCATGAGATCCCCTGAGCTGATACTTCCATAGATAAAGGTCAGCATCAGGATCGGCAGACTCGATACCACTAAGACCATAAGCTGGGAGAACGCGGACATGAGCTTCCCGACAACGATCTCCACAGGACGGATCTTCGTGGTAAACATGAGTTCAATGTGTGCCGCTCCCGCTCCCCGCTGATGCTGGCGGAGGTCAGAGCAGGCATGATAAACATCAGAAGCATAAATTCCAGCGCTGCCACAAAGGCGTAGAGCTGAAGAAAATTTTCATAGCGCACCGAGCCGCTGACCTTCACCTGGGCAATGCTCTGGTACATGTTTAAGAGTGCCACCACAGCCAGGATCCCGTTGAAGATCATGATGATGAGCGGAATCCGGAAGCTTCTCGAACGTACCAGCATTTCCCTCTTATAGACCGGATTATTCTTCACTCGTCATCACCACCTTTTCCATATCATGATCCGTGATCTGCATGAAGATGATCTCAAGGTCACCTGGCTCTCCAGAAGCCGCAGATTCCAATATTGTGGGCCACAAGTTTTTGCAAGCAGCATCGCCTCAGCGTCTTTTCCGCCGTGGAATCCCACGACGATATCGTTTCCCTCCACCGTGATGGTCTGGACCTCCGGCTCCGTTCGGAGAAACTTCACCGCTTCCCAGACATTCTCCACAACCTGGATCCGGATCGGGTTAGAGTCATTCACCTTCTTTAAGATCTCCCCATGTTTCCCGATAGGACGACCTTTCCGGCATCGATGATCCCGATATCCGTACACATCTGGGCCAGCTCTGAGGAGGATGTGGGAGCTGACCACGATGGTTTTTCCCTCAGCGCAGAGTTCCTTTAAAAGCTCCTTAAACTCGATCCTGGCTCTCGGATCCATGCCGGATGTGGGCTCGTCTAAAACAAGGAGCTTCGGATCGTGGATCATGGCCCGCGCCAGGCAGAGTCTCTGTTTCATTCCCTGGACAGGCTGTCCACAAAGAATTCCTCTTTTCCCGCGAGTTTTACCTGTTCCAGAAGCTTTGTGCACCGCTCTCTCGCCACAAGGCCGGAGAGTCCGTAGCAGGAGGCGAAAAAGTCCATGTATTCCCAGACTTTTAAGTTGTCGTAAAGTCCGAATTCATCCGGCACATAGCCGAACTCATTTTCACCTGCCCGCTGTAGAGGAACGCGTCCTTTCCGCCGATCATGACGGTTCCCTCATCTGCTTTCAGGAGTCCCGTGATAATGCGGATCGCCGTGGTCTTTCCGGCTCCGTTCGGTCCGACAAAAGCCATAGAGCCCCCCCTCCTCCACTTCCATATCAAGCCCGGAGAGAGCCTCAAAATTTCCGAATTTTTTTCAGTCCCTGTATCTTCAACATCAGCTTTCCTCCCCGTCACCATCAGGAGTGGAAGTGTCTGGCTCACTCCGATTTCCGCATTGCTTCCGGCTGTGTAGCGGACCGTGATCTTTCCGTCGGCAGCGATATAATCTGCCAGCTCTTCCCTTGAGAAATCCTGTTTCCGGATATCCACCGGGTCATAGCTTCCTGTCTTTTCGTTGTAAAAACTCGTCTCCCCGGAGAATGGGCGGATATAGGAATACTGGTTGCCCTGGAAAAGTCGTCGGACACCGGAAGAAATGAGAATTTCTCGATCACAATGTCCGTTCGGGTCATATTCCACCACCACCGGGTCTGTCCCGTAGAGGATCATGGAATTTCCATAATTTGCCCCTATACCGGAGGTCACGGATGGTTCCCGGATCTGACCGCAGCGGTAGACCTCGCCATCTGTTCCCATGGCGCAGTCGATCTTCTGGTGTAGAAGGTCCTTCCGTCCCAGTTTTTCCGAAGAGATCGTCGTTTCCCTCATAACCTTCCGGGAGGAACGCGCCGAAGCGCACCTCGCCATTGTAGGACAGTAGTAACGATCCGTAAAGTATCCGCTGAGGTTGGATTTCTGGACATTTTAATGTACTCCTCATCGAGTCTTCCTGACGGTCCGGCGTTCCGGTCAGGGTGTCGAAAGCATCCATGTCATGCCCAACGGCCATACCTTTAACGGCTCCCGGTTGAATTCCAGATACTGTCCCGGTTCCATGTTTCCAATGATCAGCACCTGGCCATAGAGATAGACTGCCGTTCTCAAGCGTCACAGGAGCTTGTTCTCCACATGCCCCGTGATTGTCCTGTCCGACACAGCAAAGTCCGCCTCCATATTTCCAGCCCCAGGTCTTTCTGCCGCTCCAGAAGGAAAATCTGGAATCGAAGGCCTTGGACTTCCGACTCCCAAAGCACGGTCTGGTCTGCCTCTTTCCGGATCCCGATGGATGCCTGGCGCTTTTTCGGGTAGTCTTCCAGCTGGTTCATGTCGTAGCGGGCGCTCCTCGTAAGGGGGTGTGACCCTGTAATCCGTCGGAAGATCCACGGTAAAATCCGCTGCTGTCCGGAGTCCGGACGTTAGAAAGGGTCATCTCCTCCGCGCTGTCCCCGGATGCGTCCAGGATCGTCGCTGTCGTGCAGAATTCACTGGTGAATCTCGTCTTAAAAACCCATTCCCCAGATCACGACACAGGAGGCTGCGGAAAAACAAGCACTGCAGTACCGTAGTACCGGTTGATCCCACGCTTCTTTAAAGAATATACAGCCCGGGTCCCACGATCACCAGATATCCCACAACGATGATCCCGTAGACCGCAAGATTGGGGATCCGTTCCCCGTTTCCCCCGCTGACAAGATTGTAGGCGTTCCAGTAATCAGCATCGCCGCCCTGGGGAATAATAATAGATCGTATTCAGTTCATCCTCGTTAAAGATCTCACTGAGAAAATACGACGCGAAGGACGGGGTCTTTTTCGCAAAGCCGGAGAGATCCGACAGGCTTACCCCCGTAGACACCGATGGTCCCCCTTCCGTACTTCATGGTCTTAAGGAGCGGCGTTCCATCCGTCACCATCCGCTCCTCCGCCCCGGAGATCACAGGTTCCGTGTAGGTCACCCTGATTTCCGAGTCCCCAGGACTGTTTTTCGTGTATTCCGTTCCCATGCCGACCAAGAGAACCTCCGGATCCTTTTTGCTGACCTTCGGCTCTGCCTCTCCCAGGATATCCAGGGGTCTTATCCCTGTCTCTTCCCGTTCCGATAAGCAGTGTTCGCCATTTTCCACCCATGTGAGGACGGCTTCTTTCTGGACATCGTTCAGTGTCCGGCAGTCATATCCGTTTATGAGGAGCACATTAAACATGGAAAATCCCCTGGAATCTTCCGAAGTCTTCCCCTGGGATCTCAACGACCCGTGTGGTGAGCATTCCATAATTCAGCCCAATCCCGTCAATCCATGAGAGACTTCCTGACTTGTTCTCCAGGACACCTGCAAACAGACGGTTTTCGTCCTTAGAAACGTCAAAATCCATGGAGGTCTCCCCATGGTCTTCTTCTTCCGTCTTTTTAATGTCAGGTGGATCGTCCCGCTCTTCTGTCCTAAGGGGACATAGAACTCCATCGTCTTCGTCTCCGCCGGTCCCACCTCTACTTGGTACGAATACTCGTATTCCTCCGTGCCTTCATCGTTATCACTCTCCAAAGTAGAGACAGTAAGTGTACGGAAAACGGTGCCTCCGTCTGGCCGTAGATGCTGACCTTTATGGGCACAAAGCTTCCGGGCTTCGCATTTCTTCCGTAAACTGCCGTGATGTCCACCGCCACCGGCACAGAATTCTGCGAGCTGGACTCCATGTTTGTGCTGAAGCTGTCCTGGTCCTGGGCAAAGGCCGGGAATGCCCCCTGCGGACAGGACCAGGGCCGCAAGACAGCCAAACAGCAGCTGTTTCTTTTTATTTCTCATACATTCTTCCTATCATTGATCAACGGTATCCCTGTTCAGTATTTTCGTTACAGTTCAGCCATGCGCTGATTTGAATGAGAAAGTGTGTTGCAAGCTTGCTTGCATAAGCACTTTTTCATCCAAATCAGCATATGGTGGAACCACCAAGCTTCTTGTTTTCATGAATATGAAAACAAGAAGATGTAATGGCTGAACTGTAACGTATTTTCAGCTGTTTTCTGCCGTCAGAGCAGGAAATATGCGTTTTTGCTGAACAGCTGTTATCTCTCTTTACTGGATCATACCAAAATTTTCTTTATTCACATCAAAATCCACCTTCAGCTTCACCGTGAACACCGTTCCGTTCAGGTCGCTGGCCACGGAGATCGTTCCGCCATGCATGTCCACGATATTCTTCGCGATGGCAAGACCGAGACCCGTTCCGCCTGTCTTTGAGGACCTCGACTGCTCTACCCGGTAGAACTTGTTGAAGATCAGCGGAAGCTCCTCCGCCGGGATCACATAGCCATAGTTCGTGACAGACACCGTGACGATATCGTTCTTCGCGAATACCTGGATCAGGACCTTCTTTCCCTCGGCACCGTACTTGATGGCGTTGTTGATCAGGTTATCAAAAAGTCTCGCCAGAAGGTTTCCGTCCGCCGTGATGATCTGGGACGGGACATTGCTCTTGAGCTCATAGGTCAGGTCCTTGTCCGCGAAGCTCGGATAAAATTCTTCCAAAAGCTGCCCTAAGAGCTTTACGATATCCACCTTTCAATATTCATGGATATCTTTCCGTAATTCATCTTCGTGAATCCGAACAGGTCCTCAATGAGTTTTTCCAGACGCTTTGCCTTCACATAGGCGATATCGATATACTTTTTCTGCATATCCAGGCTGATGGCCGGTCCGGAAGACAGGAGTTCCAGATAACCGATAATGGAAGTCAACGGTGTCCTTAAGTCGTGAGCCACGTTCGTGATCAGCTCATTCTTCGTCCGCTCCGACTCTCGTTCCTTATCCATGAGCTTCCGGATATCCGCTTCCATCCGGTTCAGGTTCGATGCCATGGCGGAGAACTCGTTGTCCCCACCACCTCGATCTGGGTGTTTAAGTCGCCCTCGGAGATATTCTGGATCGCCACCGCGATCTTCCCTATATACTTCATATTTTTCTTCTCGATCATGAGAAACGCCAGCGCAAAGATTCCGATTCCAACGATCACATAGAGGATCGTGGTGATCGTACCCATCTTAAAGATCTGCAGGATCAACAGATTCGCGTATCTGGTCTGGTCCAGGTACGCCAGAAGGAAGTTCATATTCATGATGAGGAACGCGTCCACCAGACATGCGATCAGGGCACTGTAACAGATGTTCACCGCGATCTGCCTGTAAAAGCTTCTGCTCCAATCATTTTTCAATTTTGTATCCTACCCCCAGACCGTTGTGATGATCTTATCCTGTCTCGTGTCCTCTTTCATTTTTCCGCGGAGTCTCCGGATATGTACCATGACCGTGTTATTGGCCTCATATACCTTTTCATTCCACACCTTCTCGAATATCTCATCCGTGCTGAACACGCGGCCCGGATTGGAGGCCAAAAGGTAAAGGATGTCGAACTCGATGGGCGTGAGCTTGATCTCCTCCCCGTCCACCACCACCTTGTGGTTATCCTTGTTAATGGACAGGCCGCGGATCGAGATCTCGTTCTTTGCCGCTTTTCCGGTGCTGCTGTTGGGGTTTAGCTGGGTATAGCGCCGCAGCTGGGATTTCACGCGGGCGGTCAGCTCCAGGGGGTTGAACGGTTTTACCACATAATCGTCCGCTCCGGTTCCCAGACCCAGGATCTTATCGAGATCCGTGGATTTTGCGCTCAGCATGATGATCGGAATATTGTTGGTCTCGCGGATCTTCCTGCACATCTCAAGACCGTCCATTCCCGGCATCATAATGTCTAAGAGTACCAGATGGATCTCCTCCTTATCCAGGATTTTCAGCCCCTCTTTCGCGTTATTTGCCTTAAATACTTTATATCCATCACTGACCAGATAGATCTCTACAAGGTCCGCGATCTCTTTTCATCATCCACTACCAGGATATTGATCTGTTCCATGATATGTCCTCCTTCTGGATTTTTCTTAATACTCATATCCTATCATATTTCGACCTTTTTTCCTTACTTTTTTCTGAAAACTAATGAGTAAATGTTACAATTTTTTCCGTTCTCTGGAAGGTTTCCGAAAAGCAGCGAACTTTGCTCAATAAATGCCATGTCTCATGTATACACGCATTTAGGCTCATTATCTGTGTATAAAAGAGGCAGCAGAACTACTCTAAAAGAATATGTTCCACTGCCTCATTTTAGATTTTAATTCTGTTTTCTCCGTACAGTACTCTTACAGCCCTAACTCCTCAAACACACCTTTCAGGATGATCTTCACAGAACCATCCTCCAGCACTTTGTGAAGTCCGCTGTATTTTAAAAGATCGAAGTATCCCATGGATCCGCCCGCCGCACAGAGCTTATAGTAATCTGCCCAGGCTGCCTTCCGGTCTTCCTTCATCTTTGTGTAGAATTCAAAGGCGCCCATCTGTGCCATCGCGTAATCTACATAGTAGAACGGATACAGGAAGATATGCTGCTGTTTGATCCAGAATGCTCCGCTCTCAAGGAACTCATTTCCTGCATAATTTCTCCAGGGCATGTAGATCTTCTCCAGATCTCTCCAGACTGCTCTCCGCTCCATGACAGTCATTTCCGGATTTTCAAATACCTTATGCTGATATTCATCTACGCAGAGCATATACGGGATCTTCATAAGAGCGTCTGCCAGATGCTCTCTGCGGTATTCCTCCGCCTTATCTCCAAAGAAGTTCACCATCGACGGATAGGTCCAGAGCTCCATGCTCATAGAATGGATCTCATTGATCTCACTGGTGGAATGGCATAATTCCGAGTCTTCTGGAATTTTGCCGCTGTAAAGCCAGCAAAGGCATGGCCGGCCTCATGGGTCAGAACATTGACGTCCGCGTCGGTTCCGTTAAAGTTTGAGAAAATAAATGGTGCATGATACTGCGGGAGTGTCGTACAGTATCCGCCGGCACGTTTTCCGTGTTTGGAATCCAGATCGAAAAGCTCGTACTCCATCATGAAATCAAAGAACTCTCCGCTCTCCTGGAAAGCTCACGGTACATCTTCTGGGCTTCGCCGACAAGATATTCCTTATCTCCGATCGGAACCGGATTTCCGGACGGAGAAGCGATGGATTCGTCATAATAATAGAGTGTATCGATCCCAAGAGGTTCCTTCTGACGCTCGTACAGCTTTGCTGCTGCCGGAACCACGACCTCGCGGACCTGTTTCCGGAATACCTCCAGCTCCTTTTCCGTATAGTCAAAACGACGGCGGCGCAGATATCCCATCGGAATAAAGCTCTTAAATCCAAGCTTCTTTGCCATACCGGCGCGGACCTTTACAAGACCGTCATAAACTTCCTCTAACGTCGGCGCAATTCCCTCATAGAGCTTTGCCCATGCCTCAAACGCCTCTTTTCTCTCCGCACGGTCTGTGCTCTGCATGATCTTTAAGAGTCCGTAGTTTCCGATCTGCTCTCCCTTAAATTCCACGGTAGCAGCTGCCTGCGTTTTCATAAAGCGGCTGACAAGCTGCGCTTCCTTCACCTGATCATCCACGATAGATTCGTCAGAAAGCTGTTTCTGGGCCTCCATATTCTGGATCAGGATCGTGCCGAATTCTTTTTCCATCTCAGCCTTAAACGGAGATGCCACGATCACCTCGCCCATCTCTTTTTCAGAATTTCATATTTGGGCATCTGGCTGTTAAAATATACCATCTCCGCCTCATAGAATTCATCTAAAAGATTGATCGTATTCCGGACATGTGCGATAGTCTTTGATGTCTCAAGCTCTGTGTCGGCTTCCACATAATCCATATAGGCATTCCGAAATTCCTCGTAGCTCTTTGCTTCCTTCAACACCGCGATATCCCCCGATACGCGCGCGAAGATTTTTCCATGTCCGGACGGACATACTGAAGCTCTGCAAATTTTTTCATGATAAGTAACCCCTTTCCCCAAGTTTCTCATCCTGTTCCCTGCTGCCCGCAGGAACCGGCTGCCTAACTGAAGACTACCCTGTTCTTTTTTAAGAACTTCTTCACATTCTCGTCCCACTCGTTCTCTAACGTCCTGTCCAAGGTAAACTGTTTCATGGACGTCCCTGTAACGCAGATCATCTCGTGGTTCTCATACTGGATATTGATGTAAAGCCCGCCGACCTGATCCGGATAGATTCCCGGGATTTTTCCGGCAACGAACCGGTCTCTGGCGGATGGGGGCATCTGAAATACAATGCGGAAGCTCTCCGGAAGCCGTTTTCCTTTTTTATTAAGGAGTAGCAGACCGGCTTTAAGGTCTTCCATGAAGAGTACTCTTCGATCCTGTTTTCTTCCAGTTCCTCTTCGGAAAATAGCCCTGACGAACCTTTCCGTCGATGGTGAACTGGTTGTAGGTCACGATCTCCGCTTCCCGCACCAGAAATTTATCAAAGATCTCCCCGATGAAAAGCCCTGCCGTAAACGCTTTCTGCTCTTCGATCTTTAATGCAACCATTATTTACCTCCGCATGTTGTTTCCTGATTATGTCTGGAACTTTTTACCTGTTCCATATCTGTCCTGCTTAAAATAGTTACTGTTCACGCTTTGCGCAAACAGTAACTGATTTTGCCGATGCTTCGCATTCGAATCGGCAAAATCCACTACCACCACTGTATTGTACGGAATTTTCAGTTCAAAAAATTCCTACCCGTGTACAGTAACTTAAAATAGTTACTGTTCACGCTTTGCGCAAACAGTAACTGATTTTGCCGATGCTTCGCATTCCGAATCGGCAAAATCCACTACCACCACTGTATTGTACGGAATTTTCAGTTCAAAAAATTCCTGCCCGTGTACAGTAACTTAAAATATACTCTTATGTATGCCATTACAGCTGTATGGACCTGGCGATGATTTTTAAGATGTTAACTGTCAGCACCTTTGCATACTGTTTCAAATATCTCGAAAAAGTCCGCCGATGTCCTCTCTCCGTCTGTTATCGAGAGATTCTTCCACAGACTGTCGTCCTTCGCGAGATGGACCTTCGCCGCATACTCTGAGTAGGTCTCGTAAAACGCCTCATTCTTCTTCTCCCGGACCATCTCTTCCTTCCGGACCTTTGTGGCAGACTCATCGTAGTCGTTGACACAGCGCAGGATATAATATTTTCCATCCGCCTCGATCACACCGCTGGTTTCCCCTGTGGCCAGGGCGTAGGCAGCCTTTTCGTAGCTTCCGGTCTCAAGCCTCTGGAGATCTTCTTCTCGATCTCCTGATCCTCGAGACCCCCTTTTGCGACGGTCATAAAGTCGGTTCCTTCCATCTGGACTTTCTTTAACGCCTCATCCGCCTGGTCCTTATCGGAGAGCACGATCTCATCCACGGTGATGACCTTCGCCTCGCTGTCGCTGACTTCCAGGTTGACGCTGCCCGTCAGCGTCTCCACCAGTTTTTCGGTCTTCCAGTAGTCTTCATATAAAGATTCTACCACATCTTTGTCGATTTCGGAACTCTCCCCGGCGTTTTTCAGTTCTTTCATATACTGAGCCGCTGCCTGTTTTGCCAGTTCCCGCTCTTTTCCGGAGAGCGTGACTTTTTCCTCGTCCGCCATGCGGCTCATGGTCTTTAATTCCTTTAAGAAATCATGGATCTGGGACAGCAATGTCTCCTCGAAGGTAGTTCCAGACTCGTCCACCACCGTATCCCAGATCTTGTCTGTATATAATTCTTCATAACGGAGCCGCTCCGTGGTGACGATCACCATGGTATCGGCTTTCCCATACTCTCTTTCACTTTTTCTGCCGGAAAGCCGCGTTTCCTTCACGCCGCATCCGCAGACGACTGCTGCCGCGAGGACGACCGCCGCAAGCGTCCGTCCCCATCGGTTCCATTTTCCCATATTTCTGTCTCCACTTCTACACAGCGCCAAGTTCTCCTGTCTTCGGTAACTCTTACCGATGTTTCCACGGTCATCGTATTCACAATTATAATATTTGCTCAATTCTTCAAATACCTTTTCTGCCCCTTCGTTGAGTTTCTTGGAAAGTGGCAGCACACCGATCTTAACCGGTGCCAGTGCCGGATGGAAAAGCATTACGGTACGTGTATCTCCACCTTCTATCTCTCTTCTTCGTCATAAGCGCTGCAAAGGAATGCCAGTGTCACACGGTCAGCACCCAAAGATGGCTCGATAACGTATGGGATGTATTTTTCTCTTTGTCTCATCATCAAAGTATGTCAGATCCTGTCCGGATACATTCTGATGCTGTGTTAAGTCGTAATTTGTACGGTCTGCGATACCCCAAAGTTCACCCCAGCCAAATGGGAACAGGAACTCGATATCACTTGTCGCCTTACTGTAGAAAGAAAGTTCCTCTTTGTCATGGTCACGCACACGCATCTCATCTTCTTTGATGCCAAGATCCTGCAGCCATTTGATACAAAAATTCTTTCCAGTAAGAGAACCATTCAAGGTCAGTATCCGGTACACAGAAGAACTCCAGCTCCATCTGCTCAAATTCGAGTACGGAACGTAAAGTTACCCGGTGTGATCTCATTTCGGAAAGATTTACCAATCTGACCAATACCAAACGGTACTTTTTTCGGGATGTTCTCTGTACATTTTAAAGTTTACAAAAATTCCCTGTGCTGTCTCCGGGCGAAGATATACGGTTTTTTCGCATCTTCGGTTACACCCTGGAAGGTCTTGAACATCAGATTGAACTGACGGATCTCGGTAAAATTGTGTTTTCCACAAGTCGGACATGGTACGGAATGCTCTTTGATAAACTTCTTCATCTTTCCTTGTCCCATCCGTCCACGGAACCATCCAATCTCATTGCCATTTTCTTCTGCAAATGCTTCGATCAGCTGATCGGCACGGAAATCTCTCATGACATTCTTTACAATCCATCAGAGGATCGGAAAACCGCCCAAGTGTCCGGATGCTACCCATGTCTGGGGTTCATCAAGATCGCACAGTCCAACACCAACATTGTATGGGTTCTCCTGAATAAATTTCTGCCACCATGCTCTTTTAACATTGTTTTTCAGCTCGACACCAAGATTTCCGTAGTCCCATGTATTTGCCAGTCCACCATAAATCTCGAACCCGGATAAATAAATCCGCGTTTTTGCCAAAGCTACGATTTTTTCCATTGTCTTTCTCCATTGATCTCCATGAGCTTCAGCTCAATACGGGCTTTACCAGACGGTTGGGGACCGACGGCTTTTAAAAAGAGCCCCAGGGACTGGTATAAAAGCCGCAGCGTCTCCGTGGCGTCTATATTTTCCCTTCCATAATAATCGGCCAGCTCCAGGAAATAGGAGCCATAGCAGGCTGCCTCCATATCCCCGGCGATCTCCCGGAAATAATTTTCCACCTCCGCACCCGCCAGGGTATAGGCGTCGCGGCCCTCGTACAGCAGAAACTTTCCAAATACAAAGGGGGCCGCCGCTGCCATAAGCGGTTCCCAGGCCGTCTCACTCCCCTGGCAAAGGCGGTGATCTTTCCCCGTCCGCGGGTCAGGATCACCAGCCTCCGGTCATATTCCCCACCGGAGCGGCCATTTCAGGACCATTCCGGTGACACTTATCTGTTCCCTCATGACAATTTGGATATCCCTTGGGTTATGCCCGTAATTCTTCATATAAAGCTCGCTGTCCCGCCATTCCCTGCGGACCTTGACCCAGCGCTGCAGGTTGACCTTGGCGTCCATCAGATTCTCGATCTCGATCCGGGCCGCGGTGCCGATCTTTTTCAGCATGGATCCGCCCTTGCCGATGACGATCCCCTTGTGGGACTCCCGTTCACAGACAATGGTAGCCTCTATATCAAAGATCCCGTTATCCCGCTCTTCCATGCGCTCGATGACCACAGCGATCCCATGGGGATCTCGTCGGACATGAGACGCAGCGCCTTCTCCCGGATCAGCTCCGCAGCGATCTGGCGCATGGGCTGGTCTGTGACCGTATCCTCGTCATAATACTGGGGCCCTCCGGCAGATACTGGAACAGGGTGCGGATCAGGGTATCGGTGTTGGTCTTTCTCATGGCCGATACGGGGATGATCTCCTTAAACCGGTACACATCCTTATAGGTGTCCATGGTCTTTATGATCTCATCCTTTTTTACGGTATCGATCTTATTGATCACCAGGATCACCGGCGTTTTCACCTTGTTCAGCACCTTTAAGATGTGCTGCTCTCCGGCTCCTATGTAGGTCCCCGGCTCCACCAGCCACAGGATCACGTCCACCTCTTTTAAGGTATGCTCGGCGACGCTTACCATGTATTCTCCCAGCTTGTTTTTCGCCTTGTGGATCCCCGGCGTATCCAGAAAGATGATCTGTCCCCGGTCATCAGTGTAGACCGTCTGGATCCGGTTTCTTGTGGTCTGGGGCTTTTCTGAGGTAATGGCGATCTTCTGGCCGATCAGATGGTTCATCAGCGTGGATTTTCCCACAAAACCATTGGGCCGCCCGATCGGGTCACAAAGCCGGATTTATAACTTTTTTTTGTTCATTCAATTCCTCCCATAAGGCGCCGGAGGGCGGGCATTACTGCCCCTTCTGACGCCGTTCCGTTATACAGAGGCTGGATGGCACCGAACATGGCCGCATCCGCCTTGATCTTTTCTTCATTTCCAATGGCACAGAGAGCGCCGGTCTTTAAAACCTCCCGCACGATACCGGAAAGGGCCCGCACATCCTCCACTCTGGCATTTAAGATCTCATCCCTCTCCTTCTGGACCATCTCGTCCGTCAGTCCGGAATACCAGGCGGCCAGGCCCCTGGCTCCCTTCTGGGACGGTGTCAGCGGCGTATCCAGCTCACTGATGGTACCGATCACATATTTCGTCATATCTCTCTCGTCCGCATTGAAGTTTTCCAGGTATTCGGGGATCCCCTCGTAGATATCGTTGGTCTCCTTCATATTGGGATCCCGGTAGGATACGAAATACCCGTCCCCGGACCGGGTGATGGCGCTCATGCAGCCATAGGCACCGCCCTTGACACGGAGATTGATCCAGAGATAATCGTAATTTAATGCCACCTTAAGGAGACGGAGCACTCCGGTATACGGATAGCCGCTTCCTGCAAAGCTGCCGCACCGGGCCACGTAATTGACCTTGGAGGAGGAGGTAAAGCCCTCGTTCCGGCGGATCCCCGGCGCCTTCACTGCATACGTCTTTTTCTCACCCTCCGGCAATGCCTGGGAAAGCTTCTTCATGGCTTCCGGAAGGAAGGAAAAGCCCTGGTCGTCCGCCGTGTAGCTGACCGTCATGTTGTCCCTTGTAAAAAGGGCCCCCATGACTCTCTTAAGGCCTGCGATGATCTCTCCCTTTTTACTGTCAAACTCCCGTACCCACTGCTCCACAGACTGGAAATAATCGATGCCGGCTGTGATCTCGTTGTAGTAGGAAACGTCCGAAAAATAGGAGGTGGCCCTGGAGACAGCGGCCGTATGGCCGGAACTCATGAGCCGCATCTGGCTCTTGGATCTCACCTCGTTTAAGATCTCCCGCAGCCGTTTTTCATCCTCCAGAATGGATTCCGTAAGGATCTCTTTTAATATCTCAAAGCCAAAGTCCAGTTTCTCATAAAGCACCCGGACGCTGGCCGCAAACAATCCTGTAAAGCCGCCGTTTTTAAGATCCGGGAAGGCGGTCACAGAAAAGCTCACGCCGCCGCTGTTTAAAAAGATCTCGCTGCTCAGATCCCCGTAGGTATGGCGGGCGGTATCCACATAGCCCAGAACAGCCTTTAAAAGCCCCACATAGGGCAGATCCTGTACCGGAACGCGGCTGGTATCAAAAAGCACCTTTAGATATCCGATGCCGGAAGTAAACGTATCGTGGCGGACCACTGTGATCCCATCCACCTCCGTCTCAGAAAAGATCAGCTTCGCCGCCTCCGGCTCCATATCCGACCGGCCAAGAAGGGGGATCAGCTCCAGCTCCTCCTTTGTGGAGGGCGTATCCTGGTATTCCTTTAATTCCTTCGTCTGCCGCACCAGGTCCAGGATCTCGTCATGGGAAAGCCCCGCCTTATATTCCGCCAGCTTTTCTGCCGTTTCCGCCTCCAGTCTGGCGGTCATGTTCCGCTCCGGGCTTAAGATCACCAGAGCCTCATAGGGATTATCCAGAAGATATTTCTTTATGAGTCCCTCAAAATATCCGTTTCCCGCTCCCTCTTTCAGAGCCTTGAAGGTCTCCTCATACTCCAGATGCATCATGGGATCGCCGCCGTAAAGCCAGCTGTCCAGGCACTGGAGGCCGTACATGAGGCCCTTGGGTGCAGACCCGAAATCTGCCTCCCTGTACTGGAATTCATACAGGTTGATGCCGGCCCGCAGGCTCTTTTCATCCAGGCCTCCCAGGGCCAGCTTCCGCAGGGTCCCCCTGACCACCGCCAGGAATTCTCCCTTCTGGTCTTTTCTGGCGTTCTTGGCCGCCACAGTGAAATACGGCTGGAGGATCCCGTTGTCATAGCCTCCCATGATATCGTCGCCGATCCCCGCATCCAGAAGCGCCTTCTTTAAGGGTGCCGCCGGAGCGTCAGGAGCACATACTCCAGTACCTGGAAAGCAATATATTCCCGGGGGGAAAGCTCGTTTCCGGCCTGGGTGCTTAAGGAAAGGTAAACCGCGTTCTCCACGTCGTCGGTTTCTGACACAGAGTAAAAATACTCCTGCTCCACCGGCTCCTTAAAGGCCTTCTGGATCTGGATCTCAGAATCTACCTCTTCTCTCTCATATTTTCCCAGGTATTCCCGGTCCAGCCACTCCAGCTTTTCCGCCATGTCCATGTTGCCGTAAAGGTAGATGAAGCTGTTGGAGGGGTGGTAATATTTTTTATAGAAGGCCAGGTAGTCCTCGTAGGTCAGGTTCACGATGGCCTCGGGATCGCCGCCGGACTCAAATCCATAGCAGGTGTCCGGGAACATGGCAGCCTTGGTATACCGGTCCAGAAGACTTTCGGGCGAGGAAAATTCTCCCTTCATCTCATTGTAAACCACTCCGTTATAGGTCAGCTCACCGTCCGGCTCTGAAAGCTCGTAATGCCAGCCCTCCTGCATGAAGATCTTTTTCTCTTTTCCGATCCTGGGATTTAAGACTGCATCCATATAGACGTCCATCAGGTTCTGGAAATCCCTGTCGTTGCAGCTGGCAATGGGATACACAGTCTTGTCCGGATAGGTCATGGGATTCCTTTTGCCCGGAGTTCGTGGAAATTGCTGGTGAGGATGCCCACGCGGATCGTGATTTCCTCATCCGGCGGAAGAAGGTAACCGTATTCCGCCATGGCCGCGCGCAGCGTTGCCCGGCGGAGACGTTCTCTTTCCGTAATCAGAATCTTACTGTATACCATATTTTCGTAAGTGCTGCGGGACGATTCCTCTAAGAGGAGCTGGTAATCCGGCACCCCACGGCTCTTCATATATCGGTACATAGCGGATGCCTCTGTCACATCCTCATCATCGCCCTGTCCGCCGGAAAGAACGAACACCGTGTTCGGATGATAGGCCGCGTACTCCACCGCCTTATCCAGGCGCTCGCTCCAGGGTGCGGCTGATCTTGTTTCCGCGCACCTGGGCGCGGAGGACGATCACGCAGTTCACCTCTCCTTCTGGAAGGAGATAGCGCTGAAACCCATCATGAGTTCCACCACGACAAAAAATAAAGGCGAACTGGTTGAAAAAACGTGATCACCGCCTCTTCCAGGTGCACCGGAATCTTGTCGCGGAATCTCGGGTAAAACTTCATCACCGCGGCCGCGGCAAAAAACCCCAGCGCCAGTATGATCCAGATCGCCGAGAACGAAGTTCCCGCGCCGGAGTAGATCACGATCACGCCGTAATAAATGAGGCATAATATTCCAATGATGCAAAAACTACTGCCACAATTATGCCTCCTTTCCAGTCTTTCACATTATTATCTGCAATTCTGTCAACTCTGAAAATGTTTCCCTCCAGCCCCTGCAGGATCCCAGCCAGTTCTGCGTGCTAGTTCTGCGTGCTGTGAACATTTTGCTCGGGAAATCGCCATCTGGTAATCTCTTACTCTGCCTCTTTCTTACGCAGAATATCGTACTGCTCCACTTCCCCGTCCAGGTCGATATAGAGGACCTGTTTCGGATGCGGTGCACTCTCCTGGCTCTCGCCCTCCTCGGTGTAGATGCCGCGGACAAGGGCGGAAATATTTCTTCCGTCCGGTTTCATGATCTCGATGGTCTCACCGACGGAGAACTTATTCTTCTGCTCGATCTTCGCGAATCCTCTCGCATCGCGCTCTTCCGCAGTTCCGAGATAGATATAGTTCTTTACATACGTGTTGCTGTCGTAGATCTGGGTCTCGGACGTCGGTTTTCAAAGTAAAAACCTGTGGTAAACTCACGGTAAGTGCACTTTCCGATCTCTTCCTTGTACCACTCCATGTTCGCTTTATATTTCTCCGGATTCTCCAGATAGTCATCGATGGCTTTGCGGTAGGTCCTGGCAACTGTTGCCACATAGAGTGCTGTCTTCATGCGTCCCTCGATCTTGAAGCTGTCGATTCCTGCTTCGACCATCTCCGGCACATGCTCTATCATACACAGGTCCTTTGAGTTGAAGATATATGTGCCGCGCTCATTCTCGTATACCGGCAAATACTCACCCGGGCGCTTTTCCTCCACAACGAGTATTTCCAGCGACACGGATGTGTACAGGCACCCTGGTTCGCGTCGCGCCCCGTCAGGAAATTGCTGAGAAGACATCGTCCGAATAGGAAATGCACATCGCTCCGTGGATGAAGCTCTCGATCTCCATGTCTTCGGGATATGCTCCCGGATCTCCTTGATCTCCTTTA
>VOFH01001487.1_pt1 | contig 22392 bp, 29 predicted proteins | sample 5384091 | NCBI WGS metagenome assembly VOFH01 (sample SAMN12384727, study PRJNA508395) | human gut metagenome | isolation source: healthy gut G | host: Homo sapiens
AACTTCAAAGAAAACATCACTTACAACCTCTTCAGATGGCTCCTTTTGGCCAATCAAAGCATAAACATAGTGATATAAACGTGAGGAATAATATTCCATAAAACGGCAAAAAAGCCGCTTCATCACTGTTTACAATTCTGTCTATGTCATTACTTTCAAGTTTCACGGAAGTGTTTTACAGATTACTTCTAATTAACAAAATTGTGCCACATATAGTAGTATATTAGGAAATATAAAAATAAAAACCGAATTAAAAGTTATCAATTATAGAAAAGTATATACAATAAATATTACACAAGTCTTTTACTCAAATATCGCACCGGATACCATACAGAAAGAAAGCCGACCGTTAGAACCGTCACAAAGATAAGTAGCACATCCCAAGCGTGAACACTCACAGGATAGGCATCCACAACAAAAGTACCACCGCCACCACCTAATGAGATAATTCCGAATTCCTGTTGGATGAAACACAAAAGCAACCCTAAAACAATCCCGGAAACGGCACCGAAAAGAGAAATAAGACGACCTTCGAATAAAAAAGATACGGAGATCAGTTTATCATCCGCTCCTAAGCTACGTAATGTTACAACATCATCCTTCTTGTCCAAAATCAACATAGAAAGAGAACCGATTACATTGAAGCAAGCAATCATCAAGATAAAAGTAAGGAATAAATAAGAGATCAATTTCTCGATCTCCATGATACGGAAAACATCCGCTTGCTGCTGATAGCGGTTCTGAACGATAAAATCATTACCTAGTATTTTCTCAATTTTGGCTTGTACAGATGAAACATTTGCACCAGGCTTCAATTTCAATTCTATAGCGGAAACCTCTGTTGTATAATCCAGCAGTTGACGAAGAAAATCAAGAGAGGTAAGAATATACTTTCCGTCATATTCCTGCTGATTGACAACGAAGACAACTCCGGGAGAATAAAGATAATCACGATTAAAGGAAGCACCCGGAGTTGTCATATTTACTTTAGCATTCCGTTTGGGTAAATACACTTGAAGAGGATCAACAAATTGAAGTCCCGTACCCAAGGTTGCCACCAACTCTCCCCCATCACACCGTAATTCACAATAGAATCATGAAGAAGAAAATCACCGGCTCCATAGAGAATACTATCAATGGCTGTCAATTCTTCAAAATTATCCTCTACCCCCTTTAGAACAACCATAGCTTGACGGTCTTTATATTGTACCATCGCATTCTCTTCGAGAGTTTCTGTAAATACATCTACTTCAGGAAGCAGGCAAACTACGCCAATCCGTTTGTCCTGACCATCAAAGACTTTCCCCTCACGAACAGTAATTTTTAATTGCGGGTCGAATGCTGTAAAAAAGCTGGCTACCATATCCTGAAATCCATTAAAAACAGAAAGCGTGCAGACCAATGCAAGCGTAGCAAGAGCTACTCCGCACACCGAGATGCCGGATATAATATTAATGGCATTATGCTTCTTCTTAGAGAAGAGATAACGGCGGGCTATAAAAAAAGGAAGATTCAACTCTGCAACAAATTATTTCATTTCAGCAAAGAATCAATCTTCTCAATATAATCCAATGAATCATCCACAAAAAACTTCAGCTCCGGGATAATACGTAACTGATGGCGTACACGGGTTCCAAGCTCATAGCGAATGGTCTTCATATTATCATTGACATTCTTCACTATTTCTTCTGCCTTCTCGGACGGAAAGACACTAAGATAAACACGGGCTATACTCATATCCGGGCTGATACGAACAGCACTTACAGATACCAAAACACCCGGCATTGCTTTTGTCTGAAGCAGAAATATCTCACTAAGCTCTTTTTGCAACAGTCGAGATATCTTATTCTGTCTAGTTGTTTCCATAAATCTACTCCTTTATTTCTTTCTTATAATCGTTAACCCATCACGTAAGGGCAATATCACTTTCTCCACCCGCTCATCTTTTGCTACGAAATCATTGAATGCCTTAATCCCGATCGTCTGAGTATCAGCACTACGAGGCTGTTCCAACACATGACCATCCCACAATGTATTATCGGCAATGATATATCCTCCTTGTGAGAGATGCGCCAGCGTCATTTCGTAATATTCAATATACTTGCGTTTATCTCCATCTATAAAAGCCATATCAAAAATAATCCCCAAATCGGGAACCAGGCTCAACGCATCACCTACATAAAAACGGATTTTATCCGCAAACGGTGATTCCTCAAGCCACGGACGAGTAAAATCTTCTTGCTCATCATTTATCTCAAACGTATGTAACATTCCGCCCTTCTGAAGCCCTTCAGCCAAGCAAAGGGCGGAATACCCGCTATACGTTCCAATTTCCAATATCTGGCGAGGCCGAATCATTTCCACAAACATTTTCAGCATCCGCCCCTGTAAATGCCCGGAAGCCATACGGGGACGAAGCAGTTTCACATGCGTATCCCGGTAGAGTGCTTTCAGATAGTCACTTTCCGCATCGATATGCTGCAAAATATATTCGTCTATAGATTCAGTCTCTTGCATATAGCTTTTTACAAATAGCGGTTATTATTCGGCAAAACAGTCTCTTCCGCATGTTTCAAAGCATCTTCCACGACATTGATTTCGAGGAATGAAGTCTGTGTACCTTCCTTACCGCTACTCAAATATCCTACCATGTCGGAAGGTTGCAAGCGACCTTCCTTCAACAGACGGCGTAAAGCAGCGAAATAGTATTCCTGCCCATTTGCCAATTCCGGCATATAGATCGCCTCTACTCCATAAGAAAGAGCCAGATGACGCATGGTCTTTTCCTTATAACATATAGCCAATACCGGATATTTACCACGGAAGGCAGCCAAATTACGAGCAGTACGTCCACTGTAACTGTCCGTAATGATAGCACGTATTTTCAGTTTAGATGTAGCCTTAACAGCTTGTTTAGCAAGAAATGCCGTAACATCATTACTATTTTCATCCAAAGGAATGCGAATATCGTTTTCCTCCAACTTATCCTTCTCAGCCTGAGCTGCAATCTTAGCCATCGTTTTCACAGCTTCTACCGGATACTTGCCATAAGCTGTCTCACCACTCAACATCAAAGCATCCGTACGATAATAGATAGCATTGGCAATATCGGTCACTTCCGCGCGGGTCGGACGAGGATTGTTGATCATGGTATGAAGCATCTGCGTAGCCACGATCACCGGTTTCTTTGCCAGGATACATTTACGAATCAGCACACGCTGAATACCCGGAATACGTTCCTGAGGCACTTCTATACCTAAGTCACCACGAGCAACCATAACGCCGTCAGCCACTTCCAGAATTTCGTCGATATTATCCACTCCCTCCTGATTTTCTATCTTAGCGATAATTCTGATATCGCTATTGTGAGCATCCAGAATTTCACGAATATCAAGCACATCCTGACGGTTACGCACAAAAGAGTGGGCTATAAAATCGATATCTTTTTCAATAGCATAAAGAATATTGTTGCGGTCTTTCTCCGTCAAAGAAGGAAGATTGATACGGACACCCGGTACATTCACACTCTTGCGGCTTCCTAAAGTAGCTTCATTTTTCACCTCACAAAGCAGATAATCGGCAGTCTTATCAATAACCTCCAATTCCAGGTCACCATCATCAATCAGAATGGTACCACCGATATTCAAGTCATGCACAAAATTGGGATAAGAGACAGCAATACATTCGCGGGTCGTTTCAAGTTCCGGATTACCAACTATTTTCACTTTCTCCCCTATCTTATATGGAATCGGTTCCGCATTAGCAGTCGTGCGAACCTCCGGTCCTTTAGTATCCATCAGAATCGCAATACGGTTGGACACCGCACGCACATTTGCAATCAAAGCTTCAAAACCTTCACGGCTGGCATGCGCAGTATTCATACGCACCACATTCATTCCGGCATCAAATAATTGTTTGATAAAATCCACATCACAACGTCTATCCGAAATGGAAGCTACAATTTTAGTCTGTTTCAATAACATAGTCTTTCTACCTATTTATATATTATAATCTTTATTTATTCTCTAATAATGCCTCCAAAGCCAAACGATACGAGTTCAATCCGAAACCACAAATAACCCCTCTACAGGCACAAGCAATCATAGATACATGCCGGAATTCCTCACGGCTATGTACATTAGAAATATGTACCTCGATCACCGGAGAAGTCACAGAACGAATGGCATCCTGCAGAGCGATGGAGGTATGTGTATAAGCGCCGGCATTCAATATAATACCATCCACGTCAAATCCGACCTGCTGAATGCAGTCAATCATTTCTCCCTCAATGTTCGATTGAAAATAGTCGATCTCCAAATCAGCATATCTTTTACGAAGCTCAGCCAGATAGTCTTCAAATGTAACACTTCCATAAATAGAAGGTTCACGCTTACCCAACAGATTAATATTCGGGCCATTAATAATTTGTATCTTCATCGCACAATCCTGTTTTTTATACCTTTGTATCCAAAGAACAATATTTCAGGCTACAAAGATAGAGAAAAGAAATGGAAATCAACGAAAAAAAACAGAAGAAGGAACAACAAGCGCTGATTATCAGAAAGTATCAGCAGTATCTTAAATTGGAAAAGTCCTTATCTCCTAACACACTGGAAGCTTATCTTACAGATTTGGACAAGCTATTAAGTTTCCTGACCTTAGAAGGGATTGATATCTTGGATGTATGCCTAGCTGACCTCCAACGTTTTGCGGCAGGCCTGCACGACATCGGCATTCATCCACGCTCACAAGCACGCATTCTGTCGGGTATCAAATCATTTTTCCGCTTTCTGATCATGGCAGACTATCTGGAAGCAGATCCCAGCGAGCTGTTGGAAAGCCCTAATATAGGCCTCAAACTCCCGGAAGTACTGACAGTAGAGGAAATTGACCGGATCATTGCCACTGTAGACCGCAGCAAAGCCGAAGGACAGCGGAACAGAGCTATTCTGGAAACCCTATATAGCTGCGGGCTCCGCGTTTCGGAACTTGTCAATCTTAAACTATCCGACCTTTATTTTGATGAAGGGTTCATCAAGGTAGAAGGAAAAGGAAACAAACAACGTCTTATTCCGATTTCCCCCAGAGCCATTAATGAGATAAAGCTCTATTTTACAGACCGGAATCAGATAGAAGTCAAGAGCGGACATGAAGATTTTGTTTTTATCAGCCTACGAAGAGGTAAAAGACTCTCGCGAATTATGATTTTCCACATGATAAAAGAACTAGCACAGCAAGCAAGTATTACCAAAAACATCAGCCCGCACACCTTCCGCCATTCTTTTGCGACTCATTTACTAGAAGGCGGCGCCAATTTACGGGCAATCCAATGCATGCTCGGACATGAATCAATCGCAACAACGGAAATCTATACCCACATCGACCGCAATGTGCTTCGCAGTGAGATTATTGAACATCATCCCCGAAATATTAAGTATCGGAAAGAAAAAGAGTCATTATTTCATTAAATTATGATAAAATCGCCCCCCTTATCCATATATTTATATTAAGAATTAATATCTTTGCGTTACTTTTTCTACGTAAAGTAGAAGAAGATTTGTGAATAGACGATATTTCAATTACAAACATTTAATTTATACCTAAAATGACAAAGAAGTTGTACTTGCCTTTACTCATGGCAATTGTTGTTGCACTTTTCTCTTCGTGCAAGAAAATGGGTCCCCTGTCAGCGGACTACTTCACTGTTACTCCACAAGTGTTGGAAGCAGTAGGTGGTAAAGTTCCTGCTACCATTAATGGTAAATTCCCTGAAAAGTATTTTCAACAAGAAAGCGGTTGTAGAAGTTACTCCGGTTTTGAAATGGAATGGCGGTGAAGCTAAAGGCCAACCGGCTCTTTCCAAGGTGAAAAAGGTGGAAGGTAACAACCAATCTATCTCTTATAAGATGGGTGGTAACTACACTATGAAGACTTCTTTTCGATTATGTTCCCGAAATGGCAAAATCAGAGTTATATCTGGAATTTAAAGCCACAATCGGTAACAAAACAGTAACTATTCCTGCTGTGAAAGTAGCTGATGGTGTAATTTCTACTTCAGAATTAGTAACAATACTTTAGGTAATGCTAATCCTGCCATTGGGCGACGACGCTTTCCAACGCGTAATCAAAGAAAAATATGATGCAAACATCATGTTCTTGATCCAACAGGCTAACATCCGTTCAAGCGAGTTGAAAACTGCCAAAGCATTCAACGAAGAAGTTAAGAACATCAACGAAGCTGCCAACAAGAAGATCAGCAACATCGAAATCTCTGCATACGCTTCTCCCGATGGTGGTGTAAGCTTGAATACTACACTGGCTGAAAACCGTCAGGACAACACGGCTAAAATCATCAACAGAGATTTGAAGAAAGCAAAAATCAATGCAGCAGTAGACACCAAGTATACTGCTCAGGACTGGGAAGGTTTCCAGGAATTGGTCAGTAAATCCAATATCCAGGACAAAGAGCTGATTCTCCGCGTTTTGTCAATGTACTCTGATCCTGAACAAAGAGAACAGGAAATCAAGAATATCTCTTCTGTATACAGCACTTTGGCAGAAGAAATCCTTCCGCAACTGCGTCGTTCTCGTCTGACTTTGAACTATGACGTAATCGGTAAGTCTGACGAAGAAATCGCATCTTTGGCTGACAGCGATGCTAAGCAACTGAACATCGAAGAACTGCTGTATGCCACCACCTTGACTAACGATCCTGCTAAGCAAGAAGCTATCTTCACCAAAGCTACTCAAATCTACCCGAACGACTACCGTGCATACAACAACCTCGGTAAGTTAGCTTATCAGGCTGGTGATCTTGACAAGGCTGAAGGCTACCTGAAGAAATCTCTTTCTATCAAGGATTCTGCTGAAGCAAACATGAATCTCGGTCTGATTGCCTTGACCAAGGGCGACAGAACAGCAGCAGAAAGCTATCTGGGCAAGGCTTCCGGTTCTAAGGAACTGAACGAGGCTTGGGTAATCTGTATGTTGCTCAAGGACAGTACGACAAGGCTGTCAGCTCATTTGGCGACACTAAGACTAACAGCGCTGCTTTGGCACAAATCCTGGCTAAGGACTACAACAAGGCTAAGAACACACTGGCTGCTATCGAAAGACCAGACGCTTATACTGACTACCTGATGGCTGTACTTGGCGCAAGAACCAACAATACATCTATGGTAACCAGCAGTCTGAAGAATGCCATTGCAAAAGAACCGGCTTTGGCAAAGAAGGCTGCTTCTGACCTGGAATTCGCCAAATACTTCACTAACACTGACTTTATGAATATCATCAAATAATAAAGGTTAGATTGAAAAGAACGTGCCCGGCATAGAAATATGTCGGGCATTTCTTTTATTCACACCAAAAAAGAAGTATTTTCGCGACGAAGTATCAGAAAAAGAACCGGAATGAAGAAAATCTATCTTGCATACCTTCTGCTTATTATATTGTCTGCCTGCGGCAGCAAAATACAAATTCAGTCTACCTAAATGGTGAAATCAAAGGGCTGGGGAATGATACCCTTTATATATATGGTACGGACAAGTTCTATAACCGTATGGACACTCTGCTTGTCAAGGATGACAAGTTCTCTGCAACCCTCACCACCGACACGCTTGTCTCTACATGGCTGCAATTCAGTGACGGCACAGAATATCCGCTTTACCTGAACAAAGGAGACAAAATAAAGATAAAAGGCTCCGCCGCCGAGCTTACTTCACTGGAAATCACGGGGAATGCCCCCAATGAAGAACTGACAGCTTTTCAGAAAGAGTTGAAAGGTTTGAGTACTCCCTCGGAGAAAGCATTGGAAGAAAAAGCAGAAGCCTTCATCAACAGCCATCCTTCTTCGCTGGTAAGTATCTATCTGCTGGAGAAATATTTCGTGCAAAAACCGCAACCGGACTTCTCCTTAATCAAAGAAATGACAGAACACATGACCGGAGGCTTGAAAGACCGTCCGTATGTGGACGAACTGCTTGACCTTATCCAAGAAGAAGAGAAGGTATCCGTTGGGAAAACCATCCCTTACGTCAACCTGCCCAATGCCAAAGGCACACAAATCAGCCGTACTAGCTTTAAGGACAAATATCTGTTGATACATTTTTGGGCATCTTGGGACCCGCAAAGCATGGAAGCCAACGCTGCCCTGCGCCGGATTTACAAGAAAGAAGAAAAGAACAAGCTATTCGCACTCTGGGGCATTTCCTTGGATATCGACAGAAAGGAATGGGAAGAAGCAATCAAAAGAGATACCCTGAAGTGGGAACAGAGTTGTGATTTCTCCGGATGGAACACAGCGCCCATCAAACAGCTCGCCATACAAGCATTGCCTGCCAATCTGTTCCTTAGCCCTTCCGGAAAAATTGAAGGGAAGAATATGAGTGAGGAAGACATCAAAAAGAAACTGGAGGAGATAGAGCAAAAGGAAAAAGAGAAGAAAGAGAGTGAAAAGAAACTCAAAAAACAAAACCGACGGTAGCCTATCCTGCCATCACTAACCCCTAATCACTAAAAACGTGCTCATAAAAGTTTTTGGAGCGGCTGTTCAAGGTATTGACGCAACCCTCATCACCATTGAAGTCAACAGTTCCAGAGGCTGTATGTTCTATTTAGTCGGTTTGCCGGACTCTGCGGTCAAAGAAAGCCATCAACGTATCATATCTGCTTTGCAGGTCAACGGCTACCGGATGCCGACCAGCAATATTGTCATCAACATGGCTCCGGCTGACATCCGCAAGGAAGGTGCAGCTTACGATTTACCTTTAGCCATCGGCATACTTGCCGCCAGCGAAGTTATCCAGTCCGATAAGCTGGAACGCTATCTGCTGATGGGTGAACTAAGCCTTGACGGCAGCCTGCAACCTATCAAAGGAGCACTCCCCATTGCCATCAAGGCCAGAGAACTGGGGTTTGAGGGTATGATTGTACCGCAACAGAATGCCCACGAAGCGGCAGTAGTAAACAATCTGAAAGTGTACGGAGCGGGAAACATCAAGGAAGTTATAGAATTCTTTAATGGCACGCAGGAATTAACCCCTACGTTAGTCAACACCCGCGAGGAATTCTATTCCCAGCAGAGCAACTTTGATTTCGACTTTGCAGAAGTAAAAGGGCAGGAAAATGTGAAACGAGCCTTAGAGGTAGCTGCTTCGGGCAGCCACAATATACTTCTCATCGGTTCGCCGGGCAGCGGTAAGTCCATGCTTGCCAAGCGTCTGCCATCTATACTTCCTCCCCTCTCTTTGGGAGAGAGTCTGGAAACGACCAAGATTCATTCTGTTGCCGGAAAGTTGGGCAAAGACGGTGGGCTCATCTCGAAACGCCCGTTCCGCGACCCTCACCACACCATTTCTACGGTAGCGATGACCGGTGGAGGAAGTTTCCCCCAGCCCGGTGAAATCAGTCTGGCACATAACGGCATTTTATATCTTGATGAACTGCCAGAGTACAGCCGCAACGTATTGGAGGTTCTTCGCCAACCGCTGGAAGATAGGAAGATTACCGTGTCACGCATCCGATGCAATGTAGAGTATCCGGCAAGTTTTATGCTGGTCGCAACTGCTACAAGGAAAAGTTCCGGGATTGACCATTGCCAATACCAGTGATCCTAATGGCTCGGCATCTATCTCTATGCGTGGTACATCTTCTTTACGCGAGGGTGCAGCCATGGAACCATATTACGTAATCGATGGCGTCCCGGGCGTCAGCCTGTCACTTATTGCTCCGGAAGACATTGAAAGCATCGATGTTCTTCGTGATGCCAGTGCCACAGCCATCTATGGTTCAAAAGCCGCTAATGGTGTAATCATTGTCACCACCAAGAAAGGTAGCAAGAATGGTAAAACCAATGTAAACTACAGTGGTTATGTAGCTATAGATAATACTTTGAAAACTCTGGACATGATGAATGCCAGCGAACTTCTGGCCTATGCCAACGCAAATAATGTCGACCTTTCCCCTACTACGATGTAAACAACCCGGCCGACACCAATTGGCAGGATGAAGTATTGCGTTCCGGTTTCAGTCACAATCATAATATCTCCATCAACGGTGGCAATGAAAAAAACCACCTATAGTGCATCTCTCAACTACATCGACCGAGAAGGTGTTGTGAGAGGAACTTCAATGGATCGCATCACAGCCCGTTCTTTCTTGCAAACCAAAACTCTGAAAGATCATCTGGATTTGTCGGTTAGTGTAAATGCAAGCATAACCAACAAACAAACGGCCTCAACCGAAAATCAGGGACGGAGTGTACTGGATGCCATGTACTATTACAATCCGCTGGTTCCTGTAAAGAATGCAGACGGTTCCTGGTACGCTAATACAAGTATCTCACAAAGTTATAACCCGCTGTCAATGGTCTATGAAGATCAGTACAAAACAAAAGAGAAAATGTTGCAAGGTATTGCCAAAGCAACCCTTCACATCATTGACGGACTAGATTGGAATCTGAATCTTTCTTATCAAAACGAACAGTATATTTACAGTAACTACAATACTACACAGTCACAACTTCCCAACATCTCTTCCCTGCCACGGTCAGGCTTCACGCAGCACCAAGGAAAACATCAAGAAGCAGATGGAAACTTACGTCAATTATGACCATGTATTTGCCGACAAACACAAACTGGGTTTGATGGCCGGTTACTCTTGGGAGCAGAACGATGATAATGATGGCTTCGGTTTAACTGCATACAACTTTTATGACGATTACCTGAAATATTACAATATGGGATTGGCCAACAATATGGATATTGACGGCATTAATAGCGACAACAAACTTTCAACCCTGCGCATGATTTCATTCTATGGCCGCGTAAACTACAGTTTTAACAGCAAGTACCTGTTCCAAGCTACCATACGACGCGATGGTTCTTCCGCTTTCGGCAAGAACAACCGCTGGGGTACATTCCCTTCCGTATCATTGGCATGGCGCATTACAGAAGAAAATTTCATGAAGAATCAGAAAGTGTTTGATGACCTGAAATTCCGCATAGGCTATGGTGTAAGCGGTAACTCACTGGGATTTGACGCCTATACCGCACAGCAAACTTACGGTGCATCAGGTTGGTTCACTTACGTGGATCCCGTCACAGGATCATCCTCCAGCTACCGTACACTGGCCGCTACCAAAAATGCTAATCCAGACCTGAAATGGGAGCGTACAGGCATGTTCAACGTCGGTATTGACTTCGGATTCTTCAACAACCGACTGACCGGTACCATCGAATACTACGACAAACGCACAAAAGATTTAATTTATGACTACCCAGTTTCTACCAACCGCTATCCTTACGGCACAATGACCGCCAATGTAGGCGAAATCAGCAACAAAGGTATCGAACTAACCATCAATGCCACCCCCGTAATGACAAACAACTTCACCTGGAATACAACCTTGAACATTGCCCACAACAAAACAACGTGGAGTCACTATCCAATGATACTTATTCTGTGAACTACCGTGATTATGGCAATCCAGACGTAGGCGGCTATGCTACTACCAATGTCCAGCGACTGATGGAGGGCAGCCCGGTAGGTCAGTTCTACGTTTGGGAATGGGCCGGTTACAATGAAGACGGTGGTTCCATCTTCAACGACTATGATACAGAGGGAAATCTGATAGGCACCACCGATGCCCCGGATGATGGCGATCGCCGCAAAGCTGGTTCTGCACAGCCTAAAGTTACTTTCGGATGGAACAATGCCTTTACCTACAAGAACTGGTCACTGACTGCCTTCTTTCAAGGCATTGCTGGAAACAAAATTTTCAATGCAACACGTGCCTTCTACAACATTGTAACCTTGCTCAATACCGGCAAGAATGTATTAAGCGAAGTGGCTACCATGCAAAAAGGCTACTGATACACGTGCTCAAGCTCCATCGGACCGCTATATAGAGAACGGTTCTTGTTTACGCCTGGCTTCGTTATCATTAGGTTACGACTTCGGCAAACTGGGTGATTGGGTAAACAGTCTGGAAATCTATGCTACCTGCAATAATGTGTTTAACCGGTTACAAGGAGTAGACCCTGAAATCAATCTAGGTGGCTTACAACCGGGTATTGACTGGCGCAATACTACTTACCCACGTACTCGCACCTTCATGTTTGGCGTGAATATCAATTTCTAACTCCTTAAAAGAAAATATGAATATGAAAACAAGATATATTCTTTCCGGTGTCTTGATGGCACTTGCAACTGTAGGTTGCACTGATTTGGATGTAGATATAAAATCGATCTATACAAAATACCCTACCGACTCTGAGATTGCTATAGAAGCCAAAATAAGCGATGCTTATTATGCGTTCCGTGCTGCGCTTGGCCGTCGCTACGATGAAGGAATTTCATGTAATTCAGACGAATATACGGCAGTCAGTTTCGGTGGTGACTATCTAAACGAACGTGACATGGCCAACTTCTCACTCCATAACGTCGATCCCAATGCCTGTAAAAAGCCAGTTGAATGTCTATAACGATATTCAAAGCGGCATTACCAAATGTAATCAAGTCCTCATAGATTTGGGAGATGAAAATGCTACAGTTTCCGCACCAGTACGCGCCGCACGTGCTTTCTATACTTTTCTGCTAATGGACAACTGGGGAGATACTCCCATTATCGACTATCGTCTACTGGATGAGAGCGGCATTGTCAACCGCTCTCCACGTGCCGATGTAGCTCGCTGGATTGAATCCGAACTATTAGAAGTGCGTGATTACTGCCCGACAGAAGTCTCCGAAAACACTTATGGTAAGCCTACTCGCTGGATGGTAGACGCACTGCTCGCCAAACTTTATATTAACTGGAATTTCTATACACAGGATGTTACCAGTGCCAGTTGGTCTTCTACCGCTGCAAATGAAAAGATAAACGAATGCGTAGCAATGTGATGATATAATTGAATCCGGTCTGTTCGATCTGAGTGATGATTACAAGAAAAGTTCCTGTACAATAACGGAGCACATATTAAGGACTTCATTTACGCCATGCCATTTGACGCAATTACTGACGACAACGACCATGCTTTATATTATGCCCGTTTCCCGTACTTGGCGTCAAGGACAGAAGAACAATGGCTTCTACCCGTTGCTCTGTCTTCTTCTGTAGGTGGAATATGGCATTAACTCCTGAGTTTGCAGAGTTGTTCTTGTCTACCGGGGAGATCGTCGTAACGATGTTATTGCCGGTGATGGCACAGCCGAAACATTTGATGTTTACCAGTACGATGCCGTCACTGGTGAAAAACAAATGTACGCAACTTATACAACAATGAAACTCGGTCACTTTCACCAAGCAGATTACATTGATAAAAACAAGATGGTGATCTCAATACTGGTAAGGACATGACCGGATGGATACAAGGATATAAATCTATCAAATTCTTTCCCTATGTAGAAGAAGTAAATGCTCATTCCCGTCATCAAAGTAACGATGTGCCTATTTTTCCGCTATGCAGATATCCTGCTGATGAAATGCGAAGCTATTGTACGAGGTGCATCCGCTACCCGCGGTGACACACCACAAAGTCTGTTCAATCAGATTCGATCTTATGTGAACGCTCCTACCATAGCCACCAATCTGTCTTTACAAGATATTTTAGACGAGCGCGGTCGCGAGTTTCTTGACGAGCATTGGCGCCGCAATGACTTGATTCGCTTTGGTGACTTTGAGCGTAATTGGGGATTCAAGACTCTAAACCCGAATGCGAATGCATTAACAAATCGTTGCTGCCTTTGAGTAACGATGTATTGAACCTCAACACCAACTGGGAACAGAATAAGGGATATTAGCAAATATTATAAACTTAATAAGAGACTTGTATTACATTCAAGGACTTTGCATTTTGTAATGCAGTCTCTTTTAAAACAAAATTGATATGAAAACAAGATTACTATTATTAATCTTGGCTCTATGTTCAGCATCATGCCAAGACAATGCATTCTTACCTTCTCAGGAATTGATTCAGACTCGTGCCGTTGTAGATAAGAATAATATATCCATTTCTAATCCAGAATTGATTACGAATTGGGAAAATCTTAAAGAAATAACTTTGAATACGATAGGAACGAGCACTATTAATAAAAAGAGTCTCTACCCCATGGACAGATAGTTCTACTCCACTATCAGAAAAAGTTCCGTAAAGATATTAAGGCAGAGGACGGTTGGATTATGCTGTTTCACACCTTTAAAGAAGTGGGATTAGATGAAAAACAAAATTATATGTGTCTCTATAATCAATTCACAGGCTTCATAAAGATATTCTATTATTATGAAGGAGATAGAAACAGCCAAGGGACTCAATGGTTTTTACGAACTTCTAATGGAGAAAAAGGAAACTTTTCAACTTGACAGACTATATAGCCAAAACAGATACTGCAAAATGTGACCATAATATCGTCTTATATTCAAATCTATCTGGAGATCCAACGAAAGGATTAGTTACAGGATGGAATGGCTTCGAATTTGAAGTTCCATATTGTACTGATTATCGCAACATGGACTTTGTAATTGGTGCGTATGATAAGAATATTACTTCTTATGATTTTTGGGGCAAAAGAAGAATCCTCAATAGTAGGTACTACAACTGGCACAAGTAATAATACATCCAGCAGTACTACCACGACAAGTACGGCTACTATTGATGGCGAAGATGCCAAAAAGTATATTGAGAAGTTAAATCAAAAAGCAGAATTAGGCTCAAAATTGACAGTCTAATCACATCTGCTCCCAATGGAGGACATGCTTCAGCTCTCACTTCAGGAGCCAATAAAGCTTTTGGAAGAACAACTACTACCACTACCTCTTCCTCTTCTTCTACTACCACAAAAGAAGATATTAAATTAACTATGACAGGAACCATTTCCATGACTGGAAACGGAAGTTCAGAAACAACTGCAGGTATTCCATCGCTATCTTTCAATCTTTACAAAGCAATGAATCCTTCGGTTAATAGTCAAGCCAGCACATGCAATTCTTTTTATTTATAATCGTAATCGTACTTCGAATGCGGAAGAGCATTTTTTGGGTGTGTGGACAGTAAGGACTCAACCTTGGATTATTTATGAAAGATTTACCCCTGTTAAAATAGAGAGAATGACAAAAATACCAAAAGGTGAAATTGTAATTTTAGGAAACACCACAGTTCCTAAAATAATTTCAACATCTGATTCGCACATATGAATCCAGATATAATAAAATATAGGGTTAGCGTAACTTCAGATATTGAGCTAATGAGATGCGACACTTTGAACGGCATTCCATACAAAAAAGGCATTAAAGATATTGGATCCGATATTACAAAAGACAAACTTCTCTATAAAGATATAAGCAATTGTTTTTATGATACAAACTCCACAAAAACAATTAAATGCAACGGTTCAATAAACGAATCGAAAACGAAATCTATCGTTACTATTATGATTGGGGGAATAAATTTAAACGGAAGAGTATTAGCTATTGTATCATTAAAAGCTACATATTCATATCATGGGAAAGTAATCACTGTTAATCAATCAAGAATAGTTGAAGTAAGTTATAATTTTGATGCTATCTATGTAGAAGACTATGATGCTTGGTATAACAATTACAATCAAGGATGTGCTGTTGTTATTAATTATAGGAAACCAGCTTATGGTATATTAATAGAAGAAGAAGATTTGTATCTATATGGAAAATAGTGAATATAATAAAGTATACATTTTTATGTTTCTCTTTCAGAAGTGTATTCAGCATAATAATTTCTGATAAAAAACTATTTTCAAGTAGATTCATTTATAATATAAAAACAAGTAATTGTTTTCTTTTTAGAGTTTCTAAAACCTAAAGCCCCGCATTGCAACTGATACACCCAAATTAGTCAGTTGCAGTGCCTGGCTTTTTCATTCAAACAAAAACTTCTACCAATGAAAACCAAACTAATCACACTATCCTTCCTATTGTTATTCTCAACAAATACTTTTGCACAAGATACCGGACTTACCAATTACGTCGATCCGCTTATCGGTTCCGAGGGACTGGGCCGTGTCTTCATCGGTCCTTCCTGCCCCTACGGAATGGTGAAACCCTCACCGGACTGTACCCCACGTCCCAACAGCGGCTGGTTGCCCATGCCCGAACAGGTGGACGGCTTCTCCCAAGTACACGTTAGCGGAACAGGTGGCGGCCCCAAATACGGAAACATCCTTTGTAATGCCTTTCTGCAACGGAATGGACCGTATCAATCACATCGACCATCGCAAGGACGAAACAATAAAATTAGGATATTACTCCACCCAATTCCAGTCTTCCGGCATACAAACAGAAATTACCACCGCCCCCAAAGCATCGTTCTATCGGTTCACCTACCCCAAAGACTCCTGAAATCACTGGCCATCGATGCCGGATTCTTCTTAGGTGAAAGCCCCGTACCCGATGCCCGCGAAGCTCAGCAATTCGTAGGTTCCGAAATACAAATCGTCTCCGACCATGAAGTCATCGGCTACACCCGTATTCGCGGCGGATGGAACAATGGCCGTCTATACAGTTTACTTTTACGCAGAAACCGACAAGCCTTTCGTAAATACAGCTACCTGGAAAAGCGATAAGATCACAGATGAGAAGTTCCAATACGACTCACATCAAAAGACCGGAGCCCTGTTGCGCTTCAACTCTTCTGAAGACGTTATACAACTGAAAGTAGGTATCTCTTTCCTCAGCTCACTGAAAGCACGTCAGAATGCCCATACTGACATTCCTCACTGGTCATTCGAAACTGTACACAAACAGTTACTGGCCCAATGGGAAGATTTACTCCAAAGAATTGAAATCTCTCCCCGCACCCCCGAAGCACAGAAACGTATGTTCTACACCGGCCTCTATCATACCATGATTATGCCTGTAGACCGCAGTGGAGAGAATCCTCTCTGGGCAGATGACGAACCTTATTACGATGACTTCTACGCCATCTGGGACACTTACCGCACTTCTACTCCACTCATCACCCTGATAGACCCGGAAACGTGAAACAGACATCGTCCGTTCACTTATCAACATCTACAAACGAGACGGCTACATGCCCGACGCCCGTAGCGGTAACAGCAATGGTCGTACCCAAGGCGGTTCGAATGCTGAAATCGTAATAGCCGATGCTTTCGTAAAAAGGTCTGGAAGGAATAGACTATGAACTCGGTCTGCAAGCCATGCTGAAAGATGCAACCGTCTGCCCGGCGACCGCCATGAAGCGGAAGGGCGTGGCGGACTAATCCCCTATCTGGAACTCGGCTATATCCCCTACGGCATCCCTCGCGCCGGAAACCGCACCGTAGAATATTCTTATTGTGACTATGCCATCGCCCTGGTTGCCAAAGGTCTGGGGAAAAGAGGATCTTTACCAACACTACCTGAAACAATCCGGAAATTGGAAGAATCTCTGGCGTGACGATTATGAACATGCCGGTGCCAAAGGCTTTATCCTGCCTCGTGATGAAAAGGGCAATTGGCTGGATGAAATCACTTTCGGAAAATCCAAGATACAAAAACCAACTTTTACCTATACCCCCGTCACCTTTGAAGGCCCTGGTACACTCCCCTGGTGGGACATGTTCTTCTATGAAGCTTCTTCGTGGGAGTAATCTCTGAGTATTCCGCACGATGTTCCCGGACTGATTGAGAAATGCGGCGGTGCAGAGAAGTTTTGAAACACGTCTGGATATTTTCTTCGACAAGGGCTTCTTCAATGTAAACAATGAACCGTCTTTCCTCTCCCCTGTCTTTATCATTGGTTGGGAAAGCCCTTCCGGAGCAGCGACCGTATCCGTGAAATCATCTCCAAGAACTACAACGATGGTCCTGTCGGACTACCGGGAAATGACGACTCAGGTGCCATGTCGTCCTGGGCTTTCCACATGATGGATTATATCCCAATGCCGGACAAGATTATTATCTTATCAACACTCCTTTATTGAAGAAACAATCTTCCGGCTGGATAACGGAAGGGACTTTCGGATTTCCACCCAGGGGCTTTCGGACAAGAACAGATACATACAATCCGTCACACTGAACGGAGCGGCTTACCCTTACTCAGCTATACGGCATAAAGACATCATTGCCGGTGGTGAACTAATCCTGAAGATGGGAAAGAAACCAAGTGAATGGGGGCAGCAATTATTGTTGAACGAAGAAAACAAGAATGATGAAGAAACATATAATTTATCCGTCTTATTGTGCCTGGGCTTCACCGGAAGCCTGTTGGCACAGAGCATTGCACCCGATACACTGCTATTTGTATTCAAAACTGCACGGACAGACACGGAAGTACGAAATGTCTTTCCGCGAAAAGCAGGATTCAATCTGTCTGTATTGGGGAATAGAACGCAACCTGAAATGGCAATCGGGAAGTTATACCATGGGACCTAAGTCCACAGAGCAGGCCGTACAGCTCAGTTTCCTGCAACCGGAAGACGGTAGCACGTACAGCTCTCTCCGGAGGAAACGGTTTACTTCCTTTCCCGCTCCGCCTATAAACAGCTGAAGGAACAAAATACACTTGTATACAATCAGACAACATACTCCATTCTGGATAACAATGAGAGCTTTGGGTTATCCACTCATTCATGTGAAAGATGCTGTGGAAGGATGCGAAATGTGGATACTGGATAATCCAAAACTTTCGTTAGTATGGAGAATGCGCAACAACCCGTTAGGGATTAACTGGGAAATAAGCACTCCCTGAATTACCTTCCTTATAAAAAACTTTATTTATCACATAATCCCTCATATAGAAGGTGGCATCTTTCGTTACAAAAGATGCCACCTTCTATCAACAAGCTTTCAGAATTCGTCATCCTCTCCATCCAGTCAGCTATGTGAAAGGTTCTGTATATAAATATCCAGACTATCTGTAGCAGATAAAGCCAATTTAATCTTAATACGTTGTTTAGCCTTCAACACAGATCCGGGGGTGGCACCATTCTTCCTCACTCGTCACAAGCACCATAAGATGGGAGCCGATGAAGTCTCAACAACTGCCCCTATCGCCAACATTAAAGAAGAAGAACAATCCGTTAGAGCCAATGTCTGCTGATAATCTTTCAGTTGCCTTGTCAGTTGTTTATTCCGATGCAATAGGCAAGCGTTGAGATTTTTATCATAAGTATCCATAGCTTATTATAATGTCACCGGCTCCGCCTGATTGCTGACAAACACCTGCACTCCATTCTCTATATGAAACACCTGTTCTTCCTCTCCTCTAGTCAGACAATGCAGATGAAACAACGCCCCTTTCGGCATATTATTATGTTACATCCATTATTCTCCAACTTAGTAATGACTAAAAAATAACTTGGTACAGATTATGCTGGTTTTATTAGGTAACACTTAAAAAAACAACTTGGCACGGATGAACTCGGGACTATAAAGTTATTCAAGAGTTTCGCAAAGTAGCCTGAAAGGTTACATGCGAAACTTGAGTAAAGTTACTTTCTTACTTTGTCAGGACATACTTTTATTTTCATTTTTATCTTTCAGTTCTTCAGCCTATTCCCGAATCGCCTCATTTATAAGCTTTACGGCTGAAACCTCCACTGAATGAGCTGAACCATCCCGAAATCACTCAGTGATGCGACCGATATGTCAATATGTCAAATTGACAAATTGATAATTCTAACGTGCAAGAATGCTTTCTTTCAGCGCTGTCGGAGGGGAAGAAGTGAAAAGCGCAAGGAGAACGTTTAGCAAAAACGTACAATGATTGCTGTCTGCGAGAAAAAGAATCACTATGATCTTTTTATCTACCGATCCGCTTTAAATAGTCTTTATAATTAACAGTATTACTGCAAAATGAAACTTGCCGGATGGCTGGGGCTCGTGTTCAGATAGAACAGAATAAACCAGTTTTGGAGAAGGCTACACCCTTTCATCCGGATGGTGTCACCCTTTTTGCAGGATAGCTACACCCTTTTGGGCAAAAGGTGTAGCCATTTTGCAAATTACATAGTTAGTTGTGCGCAATTACATTATTAGTTATACCTTATTACATGGTTAGTTTTGCCCAATTACATCATTAGTTTTAGGCAAACAGATGGTCTTTCAAGGAAAATGAGGATTCATTGAGCCAGAAGAGCCTGTTTGCATCAAGCACATGTTAGCGGAATACACATAATAATATCTTTATGCTTGCATAATGAGAATATTAGCATCATTATTATTATTCTATTAAGTCCGCTCGTTGCACACTTGCGAAACTCTTAAGTCGTTCATCAACAATAGGCGTGACCCACCTATATATCGGACCTGTTGGGTCTATAGATCGGACGTGTCGCATCTATAGATCCAACGTGCCGCATCTATAGATCCAATGGCACCCATATATAGATACTAGAAGAACCGGCTGAAAGACTGAAACTAAAAATCCTGTAATTATAGTTTGCCAGTATATGCGTTTGACGGAATTCAGCCATTTGATGTTGACACAAATCTAAAAACTTATAACAAACAAAGACCCATTGATGAATCTCTATCATCAAAACAAATTTCCCATTCAACCGGATCAGAATCCGGGTTGAATGGGAAATATATTCTTTAGATTTCGTTTCCTATTCTATCACAAGAAGAGTAGCAGAATTACTGATTACTCCCACCAATTGATATTGCCGTTTTCCACTGCTGCCTGGAAATTCGGATACTTGATTTCAATGTTCTGCCGTTCATCAGTCCACTCACAAGTAGTCGGGCAGCACAGTTTCCCTGGAGCTTTCCCCACTTCTGCCGGCAATATCACATCATTCACGCGAACGGGTATATCTTTTATATCGTTATATCTGTTCTTTAGTCGGAATATTACCGGAGCTTTTGCCTGCTTGTCATAAGTATTCACCATTGTGGATTGAGAAACGCCAAACAGTTCGTGTACTTCATTGTCTTCAATATACAAAGGCATTGTACCACCGGCTGCCTGTAAGGTCACCACAGTTGCACCATTCACGGTTACGGCATCAAATACAACATCATTGAAATCGAAATCTCCACCAGATATTGTAAGATCTTCCGCCATGATTCTTTGGGCTTTTTATATATTTAGCCGGAACAATTCGTACGATCCAATCGCTATAATCTCCATCCGGTGGAGTGTTTTGATTCATATAGCACTCAAAATCAAGTCCAACATAATAATCTCCTTCATAGAATATTATTATATGTTCATCATATCTGGTGCCTCCTTCGCCCTTATAGCTGAATGAACTTGTACCGCTGTCATACATAAACATGATACTTCCGGCTGATTTATTGAAATTGTAAACTTCATCCGGAGTCCCATTCTTCTCCTTATGTACAGCCAATTGATTCATATTGTCCTTATTTCCATAGTAGACATGCTGAACAAAGAAATCCGACCAATTCACACTCTCTATAACAGTGGCCTTTGAAGGATCTTTGAAAAGCTCTACAATTTTGTTTATTTTCTCAGAAGTAAGATCATCACTTGAGGGAACTTCCACGAAGTCCTTCCATTGATTGCTATTAGGATTGGAACTGCGTGTTGTTGTCCCTCCAAATCCCCAATTCTGATTAGGAAGCAATTCTCCATACTTTCCTACAAAAGCTGCTTCATACTGAGCAAGCTTTTACATCTCCTGCTTTGTCCGGATCGTATAGACTATCGGAACTACAAGAATACAAGGCGCCTACAATGACACTTAAAAGTCCCAACTTAAGAATTCTATTCATACGCTTCCTGTTTTTATGTTGAACGATTCTTTTATTGCCTGTTACTTTAAAGTAAAAAGCATATTCTCTGATACAAAGATATGTTTTTTTGCACAACTTGTATTTATATTAGGATAAAAAATACAACTTTTAGTCAAAACAGGAGTTGATTGCTCTATAAACGCCGAGATTGGGTGGTAATCCTTTATATATTCTTACTTTACGGCTATTCTTTTCCTATTATCTCCGCCAGGAAAGTTTCAACCCTTTCCATGAATAATAAGGAACCATTTTGCTCTTCAACGGCAGTGTCACTTCACACTCGTTCAACAGAAATTTCACCAGTATATTATTCTTCTTATCGCGATAGAAAATCAGTTGAAGATTAGCTCCCATAGGAGAAACCCGGCAATCTTTGCCAGGCAAGATGAAACTTTCCATATCCACCTCCTGATTACTACATCCTTCTATCTGCATCAAGCAAGCAGACGAATGAGATGAGTATCATGTCCGAAACGAGATCGGCCGCAGGTTCCTTTCTATGGCGGCATCCGCACTTTCAGGATATTACGCAGCAAAGGTACGGCACAACGAGGCATCAGGCCGCCATTGAGCGGAGCAGCAGCATTGCAAACATACATGGGCATTACTGTCTTCCAGACTTCCTACTAATTCCTCATATTCAAAGATATCATAGAAAGACA
>VOFH01003422.1_pt1 | contig 22370 bp, 20 predicted proteins | sample 5384091 | NCBI WGS metagenome assembly VOFH01 (sample SAMN12384727, study PRJNA508395) | human gut metagenome | isolation source: healthy gut G | host: Homo sapiens
CAGGATTTCGACGACGAGGAGGCCAACGAGAAGCAGGACAAACAAGAGGCCGCCGAACGGGCCGCCATGCGCTACCACAAGATCCGCTCGGGCGACACGCTGGGCCATCTGGCCGTGAAATACGGAACCACGGTGAAGCGGATCTGCGCGCTGAACGGCATCAAGCCCACGACCACGCTGCGCATCGGCCGCACACTGCGCGTGCGGTGATCCCCCGGCCGCCGGGGCATACGGAAAGAGGCCGTCCGGCGAATTCGGATCTTACGGAATCATCCCCCGTCAGAGTGTCTCTGACGGGGGATGATTCCGTTTGCGGAGACTCGCAGGACAGCCTCTTCTTTCCCGACGCACGCCTCAGCGTTTTCCCTCGATCGCATCTACGGCGTCGATCACCGCGCCGCGGAATCCGCGGCGCTCCAGCTCGGCCACGCCGCGGATCGTCGTGCCGCCCGGCGAGCAGACGGCGTCCTTCATCGCCCCGGGATGCGTACCGGAGGCCAGTTGCAGTTTTCCCGTACCGACGATCATCTGGCTCGCCATGCGGTAGGCGTCGGCACGCGGAATGCCGTGCATGACGGCCGCATCGGCGAGCGCCTCGACGAACATCGCCGCGAAGGCCGGACCGCAGCCGCAGACCATCCCGGCGACGCCCAGCAGCGGGGTATCGACCTGTAGCACCAGTCCGACGTGCGACAACAGCCGCTCGACGGACCGCCACGCCTCCTCCGAAAGCGAATGCCGCCTTTCGCAGACGACGATCCCTTCGCCGACGGCGACCGGCGTATTGGGCACGGTCGAGAGGTGCTGCGTGCCGGGCGCCAGCATCCGCTCGTAGTCCTCGAACGTCACGCCGGCGGCCACCGACACCACGATTTTGTGCCGCAGCGCCTCCCTCAGGGGGCCGACGACCGGTCCGACCTGCCCGGGCTTCACGGCCACGATCACCATGTCGGCGAACCGGACCGTCTCCGCGGCATCGCGGAAGGCCCGGAATCCGTCCGGCTCCGTATTGCGGCGCAGTTTGTCGTAATCGCGGGCGCAGGCCCCGATCTGTTCCGGGCGCACCGCCTGTGTCCCGGCAAGGCCGCGGGCGAGCGCCTGCGCCATGTTTCCGAATCCGATAAATCCGATCTGCATGAGAACTGCCTTTTTGCTGAATGACCTGTGTATCTACTTCTCCGAATAGTCCCGCTCGCCGAAGATGAGCGACCCCACGCGCACCATCGTCGCGCCGCATTCGACGGCCAGCGGATAGTCGTGCGACATCCCCATCGAAAGGGTGTCGAAGCGCGCGCCGAAATAGGGGCGCAGCAGTTCGAAGCAGCGTCTCAGTTCGCCGAAATCCCGGCGGATCACCGCCTCGTCGTCCGTATTGGTGGCGATGCCCATCACCCCGCGCACGCAGAGGTCCGGCATCCGCGCGAAGGGTGCGGTCCGCACGTAGTCCATCAGCTCGCCGATATTCCATCCCGTCTTGGTCTCCTCCTCGGCGACATGGATTTCGAGCAGGATGTCGATCGTCCGGCCGCACTTCGCGGCCTCCTTCTGAATCGCCTCGGCCAGCCGTGCGCTGTCCACCGAATGAATCAGCCGGACGAACGGCGCGATATACTTGACCTTGTTGGTCTGCAAATGGCCGATCATGTGCCACTCGATGTCCTTCGGCAGCGCCTCGTACTTCTCCCGCAGCTCCTGCGGCCGGCTCTCGCCGAAGATGCGGTGTCCCGCTTCGTAGGCTTCGCGGATCAGCTCCGCAGGATGGGTTTTCGACACGGCCACGAGCGTCACCCGCTCGGGAAGCGACCGTCTCACACACGCGATTTGACTTGCAACAGACATAATTCCGATTTTAACCGGGTAAAATTACGCAAATTTCGTACAACGGGGAAACGCACACCGGAAAAATCGCACCCGCTACCGCGCCAAGACGATCTCCGAACAGGGCAGTTCACCGCCAGGCAGCCGCCTCCACGTCCCCGTCGGCAGGTCGCAGACCCATATCGCACCCCGGCCCTCCGGACCGGCGAGCGCCCACAGCTCCTGCGTCGCACCGTTCTCCGACAGCAGCGCCACCGCCCTGCGCACCGGCTCCTCCAGCCGGGCGAACGGCTCCCCCAGCCGCATCGTCCGCACGTCGAACGGGCGCAGTTCGCTGCCTCCGGCATCCGAGACGACGTATCCGCCGACCAGGCGAAACGCCTCCGAATCCGACCCGCGCTCCAGCATCGCAAAGGGAATCAGCGCCCCGGCACGGACGGGACCGCCCACCGCGACGCCTCCTCCGTAGGCCGCCAGCACGACGGGAGCGAAGGTTCCGTTGCCGAGGTCGGCCGCAAGCAGCAGCCGGGGACCGCCCGCCGAGGTGAAGACGAACGGCGCCCCGGTCAGCATCCCGGGTTCCAGCCCCTCGGGAAGCCGCCAGCAGTAGGGTATCCCGGCGGAGGAGCGCGTAAGCCCCGCCTGCCTCAGGCAGAGCCGGCCGCCGTCCGTCGTCAGCACGGCGGCCGACGAGGGGAGCAGCCCGGCTGTCACGCAACCCCGAAGCTCCGGGGCGGACCAGTAACGCATCGTCAGATCGTAGCGGCAGCCGACCCGCTCCCCGGACTCCTCCGAGATGCAGAACAACCGGTTCGATCCCGGCTCATTGACCGCACACCGGATCCTGCCGCCCGTCCGCCGGGCGATCTCCTCCGTCGATCCGCTTCGCATGTCGATCCGCACGAGCGACGCATGGCCCGCATCGGAACCGACGACACCGTAGAGCGAATACTCCTGCGGAGGACGCCCGTCCGACACCGCGATCCGGCCGAGCGACTGACGGTCGCCCCGGCGGAAGAGCAGCACCTCGACCGTCGAGGCGGGGTAGCCGCCCGGAGCCAGGAACGTAAGGCTCCGCCCGGTGCGCGCCGTGACGACGCCCCGTACGCCGAGAGCCGAGCCCTCCTCCAGCGCCTCGCCCTCGAGGGGCCAGCGGATTTCGAACATGATTTCGTCGTCGGATTCGAATCCCGACGCCGCGACGGTCACTTCGTCGCCGGGCGAAAAAGGCCCCGCCGGGAGCGAGACGTCCCGGACGAACGCTTCGGACCGCCCGAGACGCTCCGAGCAGGCCGCCGCAAACAGCGCGCAGAGCAGCACGCCTGAAATAGCACGCATAACTTACTGATTATAAATACATACTCCCACCACGGGGGGGGTAACGCCGGAATGCGAATCCTCCGCATACGGGACAAATATACCGATTTTTTGCCGTTCCGGAATAGTTTTCTATCTTTACGGAGGCAAAACACGCAAGTCCTATGAAAAATATCCGAACGATTCTCGCGGCGGCGGCGATGCTCTCCTACGGAGCGGCGGCCGCATGCACCAACTTCATCGTCACGAAAGGAGCCTCGACCGACGGATCGGTGATGGTCTCCTATGCGGCCGACTCCCACTCGCTCTACGGCGCCCTCTACCACTCGGCAGGCGGCAAACACTCCCAGGGAGCGATCCTGCCCATCTACGAATGGGACACGGGGCGTTACCTCACGGACATTCCGCAGGCAGGCGAGAGCTATTCGACCGTCGGCAACATGAACGAACATTCGCTCATCATCGCCGAGACGACCTTCGGCGGCCGCGAGGAGCTGGCCGACCCGACCGGACTGATGGATTACGGCTCGCTCATCTACATCACGCTGCAACGCGCCAAAACCGCCCGCGAGGCGATCGGAGTGATCGTCGAGCTGGCCAACACCTACGGCTACGCCTCGAGCGGCGAATCGTTCTCGATCGCCGATCCCGGGGAGGCATGGATCATGGAGCTGATCGGCAAGGGCAGCAAGCCCGACACCGCAGGCATCAACACGCGCAAGGGCATCGTCTGGGTAGCGCGCCGCATTCCCGACGGCTACGTGTCGGCCCATGCCAACCAGTCGCGCATCACGACCTTCCCGCTCGACGACCCCGAGAACTGCCTCTACGCGCCCGATGTCATCGACTTCGCCCGCGAGATGGGCTACTTCGAAGGCGAAGACGCCGACTTCAGCTTCTGCGACGCCTACGGCCCGGCCGACTTCGGCACGGTGCGCGGTTGCGACGCCCGCGTGTGGGCCTTCTTCCGCACCGTGGCCGACGGCATGGACGCCTATGAACAATACGCCATGGGCTACGACATGCAGAACCGGATGCCGCTATGGGTCAAACCCCGTGCGAAGGTATCGCCCAAGACCGTCTTCGACTGCATGCGCGACCACTACGAGGGAACCCCGATGGACATGACCCGGGACCTCGGCGCCGGGGGACACAACTGCCCGTACCGCTGGCGGCCGATGACCTTCGAGGTGGACGGCGAGGAGTACCTCAACGAACGCGCGACGGCCACGCAGCAGACCGGCTTCTGGTTCGTGGGACAGGCCCGCGCCGACGCCGGGCCCGACATGGGCATCCTCTGGTTCGGCGTGGACGACGCCGCCACTTCGTGCCTCACGCCGATCTACTGCTCGGTGCAGGAGGTCCCCGAGTGCTTCCGCGAGGGGAACGGCTCGATGCTCGAATACTCGCCCACGTCGGCCTTCTGGCTCTTCAACCGCGTGACGAACTTCGCCTACATGCGCTACGACATGATCGCGGCTGATATCCGCAAGGTGACCGACGCCTGGGAGAACGGACTGCTCGAGGAGGTCCGCGGGGTGGACGCCCGGGCCGGGGAGTTCGAGACGGCGGCCGCACGCCGGCGCTACCTCACGCGCTTCAGCGTCGGGAAGGCCCAGGAGCTGTTCGCCCGCTGGTCGAAGCTCGACCGCTACCTCATGGTCAAATACATGGACGGCAACGTGAAGAGCGAGCACGGCGACGTGCTCGCGTTCCTCGACAGCGACGCCCCGATGGCCAAGCACTTCGTGGAGAACGGCAACGGCCGGCAGATTCCCGACAAGATCCGGTTCCCGGGCTACAACGAGAAGTGGAAGCGCGCCGTGGCGGCCGACAACGGCAAGATACTGAAAGTGGTAAAATAATTTCCGTCCTATGAAATACGACATCCTCATCGTCGGCAGCGGACCGGGCGGCTACGTGGCCGCGATCCGCGCCGCACAGTTGGGCCGCCGCGTGGCGCTCGTCGAACGCGCCGAGGCAGGAGGCGTCTGCCTCAACTGGGGCTGCATCCCCACCAAAGCGCTGCTCAAGAGCGCACAGGTTTACGGCTATTGCCGCAATGCCGGCCACTACGGGCTGGAGCTCACGGGCGAAGTGCGCCCCGACCCGGAAAAGATCATTGCCCGCTCGCGCGGCGTGGCCGAAACCATGTCCAAAGGGGTGCAGTTCCTGCTCCGGAAGAACAACATCGACCTGATTCCCGGATTCGGACGTCTCACGGCTCCGGGCCGTCTCGACGTGGAGGGCACGACCTACGAGGCCGACCACATCATCCTCGCCACGGGAGCACGGCCGCGCGAGCTGCCGTTCCTGCCCGCAGATGGCGAGCACGTCATCACCTCGCGCGAGGCGCTGACGCTCGGCAGGCTGCCCGAATCGCTCGTCGTGGTCGGCTCGGGAGCCATCGGCAGCGAGTTCGCATGGTTCTACGCGACGCTCGGCGTCCGCGTGACGGTCGTCGAATACCTGCCGCGCATGCTGCCGCTCGAAGACGAGGAGGTGTCGAAAGCCATGGAGCGCTCGTTCCGCAAGCTGCGCGCCGCGGTGCTCACCTCGACGACCGTCAAGGGCGTGAGGATCACGCCCGAAGGCATGTGCGAGGTGGAAATCGAAGGCAGGAAAGGCCCGGAGACGCTCGTGGCCGAGAAGGTGCTCTCGGCCGTGGGCATACAAGCCAACATCGAGGGAATCGGACTCGAGGAGCTGGGCGTGGCCGTCGAACGCGGCAAGGTGACGGTGGACCCGTATTACCGCACCAGCGTCCCGGGCATCTACGCCATCGGCGACATCGTACCCGGCCCGGCGCTGGCGCATGTCGCCTCGGCCGAAGGCATCTGCTGCGTGGAAGCCATCTGCGGGCTGAACCCCGATCCGGTGGACTACACGACCGTTCCTTCGTGCGTCTTCACGCAGCCCGAGGTGGCGTCGGTGGGCATGACCGAGCAGGAGGCGCGCGAGCGCGGCATCGAATACAAGGTCGGACGCTTCCCCTTCACCGCTTCGGGCAAGGCGACGGCGGCCGGCGACCGCGACGGCTTCGTCAAGCTGCTCTTCGACGCCGACGAGCGCCTGCTCGGCGCGCACCTCGTGGGCGCATCGGTCACGGAGATGCTCGCCGAACCGACGCTGGCCCGGCATCTGGGCGCGACGGCCCACCGGATAGCACGCACGATCCATGCCCACCCGACGATGAACGAAGGGATCATGGAGGCGGCCGAAGCGGCCCTCGGCGCGGCGATACACCTATAAAGATGCCCCGCGTCAAAGGAAAAGGGAGGTCTCCGGACCTCCCTTTTCCTTTGACGCTTACCTGAACCACGCTTCGAGGCGGTCGCGGCCGTAGAAATAGTAGACCGCGAGCCCCACCCAGCTCGTCAGCAGCACCAGCACCGAGGCGATGACCTTGCCGGCGGTGGAAATGTTCTTCTTGAAAATGTCGAGTACGCACCAGATCGTGCAGACGACCCCGACCAACCAAATCAACATTCCTATCATAACAAATCGCATTTAGTGAAACACCTACGTTCGAAAACCTCCGCAGGGTAGCGCACGTCGCTCAAAAACAACCCCTGCGCGGGCGCTCCGGCACTCGACCTCGCCAGGTCGCGGCTCTCCACGATGGAGCGGAAATCCTCCGGCGTGTACCGTCCGCGGCCGACATCGACCAGCGTGCCGACGATCGCCCGCACCATGTTACGCAAAAACCGGTCCGCACGGATCGTAAAACAGAGCCGTCCGTCGGCATCGGTCCGCCAGCGGGCCTGCATGACGCGACATATATTGGTCCTGTTGTTGGAGTTGAGCTTGGCGAAGGAGGTGAAATCCCGGAATCCGGGCAGCATCTCCGCCGCGCGGTTCATCCGCTCCACGTCGAGCGGCACGTAATACTGCCACGTCATGTGACGCGTGAAGGGGTTCTTGCGGGGCTCGATCAGGTAGATGTACTCCCGCTCGCAGGCATGGAAGCGCGCATGGGCGTCGTCCGCCACGGGGGTCATGCCGCTCACCGCAATATCGCCCGGCAGCAGGAAATTGAGCTTATAGACCGTCTGCACGGGATCGGCCACGGGCTGCGGCACGTCGAAGTGCGCCACGTAGTAGGAGGCGTTCACCCCCGTATCGGTGCGCCCGGCGCCCGTCACTTCGACCCGCCCGCGCAGGAGCGTGGCGAGCGCCCCTTCGAGCGTCTGCTGCACCGACGGCCGGTCGGGCTGCCGCTGCCAGCCGCAGTAGGCCGCACCGTTGTACCTGAGTTCGAGAAAATAACGCATCGTCCAAAAAATCAGGACCCGGCACGGTCCGGATACGGAGCGGGAAACCGTATGCCCGCCCGTTCCCGCCGAAACGCGGCGCCGTCCGGGTGTCGCAGGCAAAGATAGGAAAAATTCCGGTCCGCACCGCAAAATCCGCGGCGGCGCATTTTCCGCCGCATCTCCGGCATCGCGCCGCACACATACCATAACCGCCCGCCGCGACGTTCGAAATTCAAATAAATTCGTATCTTTGCGTGCGGATAAACCGCCGCGGACCGGAAGGCGTCCCGCAACGGAGCCGGACCGTACGTCCGCGCAGATATGAATACGAGAGAAACATGAAAGCAGCCATCATAGGATACGGCAAGATGGGCCGTGAAATCGAACGGATCCTGCACGAGCGGGGCCACGAGACCGCGCTCGTCATCGACACGGAGAACGCCGCCGAACTCGATGCGGAGCACCTGCGGGGAATCGACGTGGCGCTGGAGTTCACCACTCCGGCGACCGCCTACCGGAATATCCGCACCTGCATCGAATGCGGCGTGGCGGTCGTGAGCGGCACGACGGGCTGGACCGACCGACTGCCCGAACTGCAGGCGCTGTGCCGCGAACGGGGCGGGGCGCTGTTCTACGCCTCGAACTACTGCCTCGGAGTCAATCTCATGTTCCGCCTCAACCGCTGCCTCGCGGAGATGATGAACCGTGTCGGCGGCTACGACGTACGCATCGGGGAGGTGCACCACACGCAGAAGAAGGACGCCCCGAGCGGTACGGCCATCACGCTGGCCGAAGGGATCGTCGAGAACCTCGACGCCAAGCGGGGGTGGGTGAACTACGCCCCGGGCATCGCCCACGCGGCGAACCGCGTGGAGCGCAGCGAAGAGACGCCCGCCGACTGCGTGGAAATCCGCTCCGTGCGCGAAGGGGAGGTCCCGGGCGTCCATACCGTCACCTACGAATCGGCGGACGACGTGCTGGAGATCCGCCACACGATCCGGAACCGCCGCACGCTGGCCGCCGGAGCGGTCACGGCGGCCGAATTTCTCTGCGGCAAGCGGGGCGTATTCGGCATGGACGACCTGTTGCAACAATCGAAATAACCGACACAAGATGGGAAAAATCAAGGCTTTCTTCCGAAACAAGTGGGTGGGATTCACCCTCGCCGCACTGCTCTATACGCTTTGGTTCGTGGTCTGGACGGGCAACCTTTGGCTGCTGCTCGGACTTCCGGTCATCTACGACCTCTACGTCTCGCGCCTCTTCTACCGCTACGTCTGGAGCCGCAACCGGCGCATGTGCGAACGCAGCAAGACCTACAAAGCGGTTTACGAATGGGTGAACGCCATCGTCTTCGCCACGGTGGTGGCGACGCTGGTGCATATCTTCGTCTTCCAGATGTACGTCATCCCCACCTCGTCGATGGAAAAGTCGCTGCTCGTGGGCGACTACCTCTACGTGAGCAAGGTGACCTACGGCCCGCAGATGCCCAACACGCCGCTCTCGTTCCCGTTCGTGCACCACACGATGCCCTTCTCCGAGACCAGGAAATCCTACTCCGAGGCGATCAAATGGCCCTACCACCGCCTCAAGGGGCTCCGCCGCATCGCGCGCAACGACGTGGTGGTATTCAACTTTCCGGCGGGCGACACGGTGCTGCTGGAAAACCAGGCCGTGACCTACTACGACGTGCTGCGCGGCTACGAGGAGTCGTTCGGCACAGCGGAGGGGCGCAAACGCCTCGCGGAAAAGTACACGGTCGCAAGCCGTCCGGTCGATAAGCGCGAAAACTACATCAAGCGCTGCGTGGCCCTCCCGGGCGACTCGCTGGAAGTCCGCGACGGGCAGGTTTACGTGAACGGCACGGCGCAGGAGCCGATTCCGGGAGTGCAGTACACCTATCTGGTGCAGACCTCGGAACCTTTCACGCAATACGCCATCGACAACCTCGGGGTGACGGAGTACAGCGGCAACGGCTCGTCGTACTACATGGCCCTGACGGCCGAGGCCGCCGAGAAGGTGCGGGCGCTCAAAAACGTCATTTCGATCCGCCGCTACGTTTACACGCCCAACGACGACGTCTTCCCGCAGTGGGGCGAGGCACGCTGGAGCCAGGACAACTACGGCCCGGTCTGGATTCCGGCCCGGGGCGCCACGGTGCGGCTCACGACCGAGAACCTGCCGCTCTACCGCCGCATCATCGAAGCCTACGAAGGCCACACGCTGAAGGTCGCGGACGACGGGACGATCCTCATCGACGGCATGCCCGCCGCAGAGTACACCTTCGCGATGGACTACTACTGGATGATGGGCGACAACCGCCACAATTCGGCCGACTCGCGTTTCTGGGGATTCGTTCCCGAGGACCACATCGTCGGCAAGGCGTCGTTCGTCTGGCTGTCGCTCGACGCCTCCAAGCGCTTCCCGGCGAACATCCGCTGGGAACGGATATTCAAAAAGGTGCGGTAGGGTGGACGACGACCGTTATCTGACCGTGGACGGACCGGCCGAAGCGGCGTCGCGGGAGCGGAGCAGCAAGTTTCTCGCCTACATTTATCCCGTCCGCACGGAAGGGGAGATCCGCGAGCGGCTCGACGCGCTGCGCAAACGCTACTACGACGCCACGCACCACTGCTACGCCTGGCGGCTGGGGCCGCACGGCGAGACGTTCCGCGCCAACGACGACGGCGAGCCTTCGGGTACGGCCGGCAAGCCGATTCTCGGGCAGATGCTCTCGGCCGGAATCACGGACTGCCTCGTAGCGGTGGTCCGCTACTTCGGCGGCACGAAACTCGGCGTGCCGGGACTGATCGCCGCCTACCGCGAATCGGCTGCCGCGGCGATCGCCGCGACCCGGATCGTCGAACGGACCGTGGACCGCGAAATCCGTGTCCGCTTCCCCTACGTGGCGATGAACGACATCATGCGGGTGGTCAAGGAGGAGCAGCCCCGCATCGGGGAGCAGACCTTCGACAACCTCTGCACGATGCGGCTCACGATCCGCGAAAGCCGCGCCGGACGGCTGGCCGAACGGCTGGAAAAGGCCGGAGGCAGCATCGGCGGCGATACGACGACGCCCGACCGGGAAGCGGCCGGGAAGAAGCTGTAACGAATGAGCATGAAACACGAAAATTCCATCCATATCAAGGGCGCGCGGGTGCACAACCTCAAAAACATCGAGGTCGAAATCCCGCATGACAAACTCGTGGTGGTCACGGGCCTTTCGGGTTCGGGAAAATCGACGCTGGCCTTCGACACGATCTTCGCCGAAGGGCAGCGGCGCTACGTCGAGAGCCTCTCGGCCTACGCCCGGCAATTCCTGGGCAAGATCAACAAGCCGGACGTGGACCTCATCACGGGCATCGCGCCGGCCATCGCCATCGAGCAGAAGGTCAATACGCGGAATCCCCGTTCGACCGTCGGCACGACCACCGAGATCTACGACTATCTCAAACTCCTCTACGCCCGCATCGGCCGCACCTATTCGCCCGTCTCGGGCCGCGAAGTGCGCTGCTACGGCACGGACGACGTGGCGGAATACGTCCTCGCGCATGCCGGAGAGCGAGTCGTGATCGCCGCGCCGCTCACGCTCGCCGAGGGACAGGGACTCATCGAAAAGCTGACGCTGCTGCTCTCGGACGGCCTGATGCGCGTCCATACAGACGGCGAGGTGCGCCTGATCGAGGAGGTGCTGCCCGGCATCGGCCCCGACACGCGGGCCGAGGGGATGCTGGCGGTGATCGACCGCCTGCGCGTGGCCGCGGACGACGACACGCAGACACGCATCCGCGATTCGGTGGCACGCGCCTTCTCCTACGGCGACGGCCTCTGCACGATCCTCGTCCAAGGGGAACGGCGCGAGTTCTCGTCGCGCTTCGAAGCCGACGGCATCGAGTTCGAACGCCCGTCGGAGCACCTCTTCAGCTTCAACAACCCGCTCGGGGCGTGTCCCCGCTGCGAAGGATACGGCAAGGTCATCGGCATCGACGAGGATCTGGTGATTCCCGACAAGGGCAAGACGATCTACGAAGACGCCGTCGCCTGCTGGCGCGGCGAGACGATGCGCAAATGGAAGGACCAGCTCGTGGAGAACGCCCCGAAGTTCGGCTTTCCCGTCCACACGCCGTTCCACGCCCTCACGCCGGAGCAGAAACGGCTGCTGTGGCGCGGCAACGAATACTTTCACGGGCTGGACGAATTCTTCGAGTACATCGACTCGGAGCGCCGCAAGATCCAGTTCCGCGTGATGAAGGCCCGCTACACGGGCAAGACCGTCTGCCCCGAGTGCGGCGGTTCGCGCCTCCGGAAGGAAGCGCTGTACGTCCGCGTCGGCGGCCGCACGATCGCCGAGCTGGTGACGATGCCCGTGGACGAGCTGATTCCCTTCTTCGGCGGCCTGCGGCTCGACGAGCACGACACGAAGACCGCCGCACGCATCCTCGTCGAAATCCGCAACCGCCTGCAATACCTCGCGGACGTGGGGCTGGGCTATCTGACGCTCGACCGTCTCTCCTCGACCCTCTCGGGCGGCGAAAGCCAGCGCATCAACCTCTCCACGTCGCTGGGCAGCAACCTCACCGGATCGCTCTACATCCTCGACGAGCCCTCCATCGGACTCCACCCGCGCGATACGAACCGCCTGATCAAGGTGCTCAAACAACTGCGCGACCTGGGCAACACCGTGATCGTCGTCGAACACGAGGAGGAGGTGATCCGAGCCGCGGACTGGATCGTGGACATCGGCCCCGAAGCGGGATACAACGGCGGCGAGGTGGTCTTCAGCGGCCCGCTGGAGCGGCTGCTCGAATGCTCCGGGAGCCTCACGGCCGACTACCTCACCGGACGCCGCTCGATCGCCGCTCCGACCGCGGTCCGCGGCTGGAGCCGCTCGATCGTCGTCCGCGGCGCCCGCGAACACAACCTGCGGAACGTGGACGTCCGCATCCCGCTGGGCGTCATGACCTGCATCACGGGGGTCAGCGGCTCGGGCAAGTCGTCGCTGGCCAAAGGCATCCTTTATCCGGCGCTGCGGCGCATGCTCTTCGACACGGGAGTCAAGCCGGGCGATTTCGACGGCATCGACGGCGACGTCGGCCTGCTCCGTTCGGTCGAAATGGTCGATCAAAACCCCATCGGCAAATCCTCGCGGTCGAATCCCGTAACCTACATAAAGGCCTACGACGAGATCCGCAAGCTCTTCGCCGACCAGCCCTATGCGCAGCACACGGGGCTCGGCGCCTCGGCCTTCTCGTTCAACATCGCCGGAGGCCGCTGCGAGGAGTGCCAGGGAGAGGGCGTCATCAAGGTCTCGATGCAGTTCATGGCCGACGTCGAACTGGTGTGCGAGGCGTGCGGCGGCAAGCGCTTCCGCGACGAAGTGCTCGAGGTGAAATACCGCGACAAGTCGATCTACGACGTGCTGGAAATGACCGTGGACGACGCCATCGCCTTCTTCGGCGAGGACAAAAAGAGCGCCGTCTGCCGCCGGATCGTCGAACGGCTCCAGCCGTTGCAGGACGTCGGACTGGGATACATCAAACTCGGACAGTCCTCCTCGACCCTCTCGGGCGGCGAGAGCCAGCGCGTGAAGCTCGCCTCGTTCCTCACGAAGGAGACCTCCGACGGCAGCATCCTGTTCATCTTCGACGAGCCGACGACGGGACTCCACTTCCACGACATATCGAAACTGCTGGCGGCGTTCAACGCCCTGATCGAACGGGGGCACACGATCGTGGTCGTGGAGCACAACATGGAGATCATCAAATGCGCCGACTGGGTCGTGGACCTCGGTCCCGAGGCGGGCACGGGAGGCGGCCGGGTCGTCTTCGAAGGCACGCCGCGCGCGCTGGAGGAGTGCCCCGAAAGCCATACGGGCGAGTTCCTGCGCCTGAGGACCAAACTCTGAACCGAACGACCATGGAATTTTACACATACCGACTTCCGAACGGCATCCGGGGCATCCACCGGCAGGTGAAGGGCGCGGTGGCGCATTGCGCGCTGGTCGTGGACGCCGGAAGCCGCGACGAACGGACGGGCGAATACGGACTGGCGCACTTCACCGAGCACGCCTTCTTCAAGGGAACGCAGCGGCGGCGCGCCTGGCAGGTGAACTGCCGCCTCGAAAACCTCGGCGGCGAGCTGAACGCCTTCACCACCAAGGAGGATACGACGATCCACGCCACGACGCTCCGCAGCGATTTTCCGAAGGCCGCCGAACTGATCGCCGACGTGGCGTTCCGCTCGGTCTATCCCGACCGGGAGCTGGAGCGCGAAAAGGAGGTCATCGCCGACGAGATCAACACCTACAAGGATTCGCCCGCCGACATGATCTACGACACGTTCGAAGACATGCTCTTCGCCGGGTCGGAGCTGGGGCACAACATCCTGGGCCGCAAGGCGGCGCTCATGCGCTACGACGGCGACGCAATCCGCCGCTTCACGGCCCGCACGCACACCACCGACCGGATGGTGTTCGCCTCGATCGGCAACATCCCGGCCCGGCAGGCCGAGGCGGTGGCCATGCGCTGCTTCGGCGGCGAACCCGCTACGGAACGCGGATTCGCACGGAGCGTCCCCGCCGCGACGGAGCCGTTCCGCAAAACGGTGTGCAGGCATACGCACCAGACCCACTGCATCGTCGGCTGCCGGGCCTGCGGCATCGGCGACGGGCGGCGGCTGCCGCTGGCCCTCGTAGTGAACATCCTCGGAGGACCGAGCGCCAACTCGCTGCTGAACACCACGATCCGCGAAAAACACGGGCTGTCGTACAACATCGAGGCCAGCTATACGCCTTACAGCGATGCGGGAATCGTGGCGATCTACTTCAGTTCGGACCACCACAACGCCGCGCGGTGCATCGAGCTCGTCGAGGAGCAACTGCACCGGCTCCGCACCCAGCCGCTCACGGCCCGGAGGCTCTCGATGGCCAAAAAGCAGTTCGTAGCCCAGCTGGCGATCTCGAGCGAGAACAACGAAAGCTACATGCTCGGCGCGGGCAAAAGCCTGCTCGTCCACGACGAGGTGGACACGATGAAAGAGGTTTACGCCAAGATCCGCGCCCTGACGGCCGAACAGCTCATGGAAGCCGCGGCAGAGACCTTCTCCGGCACGTCGCGGCTCGTCTGGGGCGGCGAATAGAACAACACATCCGGCCGCCGCACGAAGGCGGCCGTACGAAACACGATACATGATGGACAGGAAAACGGTTTATTTCGTCCTGCTGGACGATTTCGCGGACTGGGAGGCGGCGTTTCTCGCCCCGGCCCTCCGCACGGGCGTCATGCCGGGCCGCGAAGGGCGGTACGAAGTGAAGTACGCAGCGCCGGGCGGGCGGACGGTGCATTCGCTGGGCGGACTGACCGTCACGCCGGACTGCGACACGGCGACGCTGCCCGACGACTGCGCCGCGCTGGTGCTCGTCGGCGGCATGAGCTGGAGGAAACCCGAAGCCGAACCGGTCGCCGGTACGGTGCGCGAGGCGCTGTCGCGCGGTCTTACGGTCGGTGCGATCTGCAATGCCGTATCGTTCCTGGCGGCGCACGGGCTGCTCAACGACCGGCGCCACACGGGCAACACGCTCGCCATGCTGCGCGAGTGGGGCGGCGAACACTACACGGGCGAGGCGCTCTACGAGGAGCGGCAGGCCGTGCGCGACGGCCTCCTGGTGACGGCCAACGGTACGGGATACCTCGAATTCACGCGCGAATGCCTCGCGGCGCTCGAGGCCGACACCCCGGAGGCCATCGCCGCTTCGTATGCGTTCAACAAGGAGGGGCTCTGCAAGGCATAGGATGGACGTGCTCGAACGTTACATTCACGACCTGTCGGCCCCCGAGGAGCCGCTGCTGCACGAACTGGACCGCGAGACGAATCTGCGGGCCGTGGCGCCGCGGATGCTCTCGGGACACATCCAGGGCCGGCTGCTGGAGATGCTCGTACGGATGGCGCGGCCGCAGCGGGTGCTCGAAATCGGCACGTTCACGGGGTATTCGGCCCTCTCGATGGCCGCAGGACTGGAGGAAGGAGCCGAACTGCACACCGTGGAGGTGGACGACGAACTGGAGGAGCTGGCACAGTCCTACTTCGACCGCAGCCCCCACGGAAAGAAAATCCGGCTGCATATCGGCTCGGCGCTCGACGTCGCCCCGGCGCTGGGCGGCGTGTTCGACCTGGTGTTCATCGACGGCGACAAACGCGAGTACCCCGACTACTACCGCATGCTGCTGGGCGACCGGGACGGCCGGCCGCTGGTCCGCAGCGGCTCGGTGCTCATCGCCGACAACATCCTGTGGTCGGGCAAGGTCGTGGAACCCGTCGCACGCCGGGACCGCCACACGCAGGCCGTCGTGGAGTTCAACCGGATGGTGGCCGAGGACCCGCGCGTGGAGAACGTCATTGTCCCGCTGCGCGACGGACTGAATCTGATAAGGGTCAAATAATCATGGAAATCAAAGAACTGCAAGAGCGCGTGGACGCCTGGATCAGGGAGTACGGCGTGCGCTACTTTTCGGAACTGACCAACATGGCCGTCCTCACCGAGGAGGTGGGGGAGCTGGCGCGCGTCATGGCCCGCCGCTACGGCGACCAGTCCTTCAAGGCGGGCGAGCGGGACAATCTGGCCGATGAAATGGCAGACGTACTGTGGGTGCTGGTCTGTCTGGCCAACCAGACGGGCGTGGACCTCACGGCCGCCGTAGAGGCCAACTTCGCCAAGAAGACCGCCCGCGACCGGGAGCGGCACAAAGAGAACGAAAAGCTGAAATAGCCCCCGAGGGCATCCCCGGCCGTGCAGAAACACCCTCTCGGAAACGACAAAAAGTCCCGGCTCTCACGAGCCGGGACACGATAACGGCAGGGTAGCGCTCCTACTCCAGCCTGAGGTCTTTCCTGATGCCCTCGATCTTGGCGTCGAGCGCGGCGAGCGTCCGCTCGTAATCGGCCACCGACGCCAGCGGAGCCTTCACGCCGAAATAGAACTTGATCTTGGGCTCCGTGCCCGAAGGACGCACCGAGACGGTCGTGCCGTCCTCGGTGAACCATTGCAGCACGTTGCTCGAATCCTGCTCGATGGGGGTTTTGGCCCCGGTCCGCACGTCGGTCTGCTCGAGCGACTGGAAGTCGTTGATCTTCACCACAGGCGATCCGACGATCGTCTTGGGCGGATCGGCACGGAAATCCGCCATCATCTTCTGGATCTGCTCGGCGCCCTCCTTGCCCTTGCGGACCACCGAAACCAGTCCCTCGCGGTAGAAGCCGTACTTCACGTAGAGCTGCTGCAACCACTCGTAGAGCGTCAGGCCCATCGTATCCATGGCCCACGCAGCCGCCTCGGCCGCCAGCGAACAGGCCGACACGGCGTCCTTGTCGCGCACGTAGTCGCCCGCCAGGTAGCCGAACGACTCCTCGCCGCCGCCGATATACTTCGCCTTGCCCTCGTTCTCGCGGATGATCTTGGCGATATACTTGAAGCCCGTGAGGCAGTCGTAGCACTTCACCTTGAAGAAGTCGGCCACGGCGTTGGCCATCTGCGACGTCACGATGGTCTTCACGACGTACTGGTTGCCGTCGAGCTCGCCGCGCTCGGCCCAGCGGGTCAACTGGTAGCTCAACAGCAGCACGAGAGTCTGGTTGCCGTTCAGCAGCACGTATTCGCCCTGCTTGTTGCGCAGCGCCACGCCGATACGGTCCGAATCGGGATCGGTGGCCAGCACCAGATCGGCGCCCTCCCTGGCCGCGAGGTCGATGGCCATGGACATCGTCTTGCGCTCCTCGGGATTCGGCGATTCGACGGTGGGGAAGTTGCCGTCGATGACCGCCTGCTCCTCGACCATGATGACGTTGGTGAAGCCGAACTTGCGCAATGAGGCGGGAACCAGCCTTACGCCGGCGCCGTGCATGGGCGAATAGACGATCTTCATGTCGCGGTATTTCCGCACGCTCTCGGGCGACAGCGACAGCTCGTGCACCTTATTCAAATAGATTTCGTCGAACTTCTCGTCGAGAATCGTGATATTCTCCGGATGCTTTCCGATGAGGACCTGATCGACGTCGGTGATCTTCTCCACCTCGGCGATGATGTTCCTGTCGTGGGGCGGGGTAACCTGCGCGCCGTCGGTCCAGTAGGCCTTGTAGCCGTTGTACTCCTTGGGGTTGTGCGACGCCGTGACGACCACGCCCGAATGGCACTTCAGCTCGCGGATGGCGAAACTCAGCTCGGGTGTCGGACGCAGCGTGTCGAAAAGGTAAACCCTGAAGCCGTTCGAGGCGAAAATGTCGGCCACGCGCTCGGCGAACATCCGCGAATTGTTGCGGCTGTCGTGCGCCACGGCCACCCGCACCTGCTCGCCGGCGAAGGTGCGCTTCAGGTAGTTCGAAAGTCCCTGCGTGGCAGCGCCCACCGTATAGACGTTCATGCGGTTCGTCCCCACGCCCATGATGCCGCGCAGGCCGCCCGTACCGAACTCCAGGTCCTTGTAGAAGCTCTCGACGAGCTCCTTCATATCGTTTTCCATCAGGTACTTGACCTGCTTTTTCGTCTCTTCGTCATAATGACCGTCGAGCCATGCCTGGGCTTTCTTCAGCACCGTCTGTTCCAATTCATTTGCCATAATCCGTATTAGTTTTATTTATGATTCAATATCCGGACACTCCAAAATATTTATATGCAAATATACGGAATAAAATTCGAATATTCAATATCAGGGAGTTAAAAATAGGTCTCCGGAAACCGTTGTTTTTCTATATACAAAAAAGAGACATTTGCAACTGTTTTTCCGGAATCTTTTTGCGAAATTATTCACAACTTTGTCTGTCGAAAATGCGATACAATCACCCATCATGCTGAATAACACGCAGACATACAGCGATATGTGGCAGAACTGCCTCGATCGGATCAAGGCGCAGACCTCGGCCGAAGAGTTCGAGAAGTGGTTCCAGCCCATCGTTCCGCTCGAGTTCGACGGCACGACGCTCCGCCTGCGCGTTCCCAACGAAAGCTACGTGCGCCAGATCGAGAAGAACTACATCCCGTTCCTCAGGCCGATCATCTCGCAGCTCTACGGGCAGCAGACGCGGCTCCACTACGCCGTGCCGCGCGCCGCGCAGCCGGTTCCCGTGACGGCGGAGGCCGACACGACGGCCATCTCGCGCTTCAACACGCAGACGAACACCGCAAATATAAAGAATCCGTTCGTGATTCCGGGACTCAAGCGCATCGTAATCGACCCGCAACTGAACCCGAACCTCACCTTCGCCACCTTCATCGAGGGCGAATGCAACCGGCTGGCCCGCTCGGCGGGCATGTCGGTGGCCGTCACGCCGGGCAACAACCCCTTCAACCCCCTCTACATATACGGGGACTCGGGGCTGGGAAAAACCCACATCGTGCAGTCGATCGGCCACGAGGTGCGGCAGCGGCATCCCGAGTTGCAGGTGCTCTACGTCTCGATGAACAAGTTCCAGGCGCAGTTCCAGACCGCCTACAAGAACGGCGAGATACCCGACTTCATCCACTTCTACCAGATGATCGACGTGCTGATTATCGACGACATCCAGGAACTGACCGGAAAGACGGGTACGCAGAACGCCTTCTTCAATATCTTCAACCACCTGCAACTGGCCGGCAAGCAACTGATCCTCACCTCGGACAAGCCGCCCGTGGAGCTGAAGGACATCGAGCAGCGGCTGCTCACGCGCTTCAAGTGGGGGCTTTCGGCGCAGCTCAATACGCCGGACTACGAGACGAAGCTGAAGATCATCCGCGCCAAGGCGCAGAAACTCGGCGCACAGATCTCGACGACGTGGCGGTGTACCTCGCCGACAACATCTCGGCCAACGTGCGGGGGAGATCGAGGGCGCGCTGTCATCGCTCGTGGCGAACGCCCGTTCCTCGGCCGCAAGATCACCACGTCGCTGGCAAGGAGATACCGAAGGTCTATGTACAGCTCTACCAGAAGGAGATCACCATCGACCACATCATCGAGGTCGTATGCGACTACCTGAACCTCGGACTCGCGCGCGCTTCATCTCCCACGGAGCGCACGCGCGAAATCGCCCAGGCGCGGCAAGATCGCCATGTATCTGGCCAAGAAAGCACACCGCCGCACCGCTGACGACCATCGGCGCGTGGCCATCGGAGTGGCGCAACCACGCCACAGGTGCTCCACTCGTGCAAAGCCGTCTCGAACCTGCCGGGAGACCGACAAGGCGTTCCGCCGCCAGGTCGAGGAGATCGAAAAGAAGGTTTCGCCCAATCAACAGGGCATACATAGCGTCAGTAAGAAACAGAAGATCGTGACAAACAATGTCACGATTTTTCGTATATTTGCAAGAAACGGTATGAAATCGTTCGTCATTCTTTTGATCGCTTTATTTTCAGAATCGGAAACTGCCATGCAATCATTCCGATACCGTATATATCAGGAAGCCGGAAAGCATGGGGCTGATATATAAAAATTTAGAAGTCATCACAAACGACGGGCACAAAATCGAAACCTGGTTTTTCTCCCGCACAAAGCCCGTCTGTCCGAGGGTGAGCTGCGGGATCTCAACAAACCGCCGCCGAACCTACGAAACGCAGGGACGAGACAAAGCGCGCCCGACCATAATCGTATGCAACGGCGATGCGCAACATGTCTTACTTCCAACTTCTTGTCTGGCGAAGAGCTGGACTTCCTGAGGGGTTCAATGTCGTCACTTTCGATCATGCAGGATTCCGGCAAAGCTCACCCCTTTGCAATGGATCGCAACTACCTGTGTTATACGGAAATGCTGGAAGATTACTGGCTGTCGTAATGGACCACCTGGTGGGGAGGAGGTCTTGAACGGAGCGATAGCCGTCGTCGTACGACAGGCGCCTATCATCCCATGATGGAACGGGCTTCACCGACGATCTGGTGAATGCGTTCGTCGGCCGTTCCCTTCCGACCGATTTCGACGATTTGTCCTTTGGTCATGAATTGCAAACAAGACTCGCAATGAATTGCTGGTCCCGAGGATTTTCCGACCGAACTGATGCCCGGTACATATTGCTCCGGAATTCGAAAACCTCTTTCCTGATCGTAGGCGAGAACGATTTCCGCACCCTGCCTGATGAGCAGGAAAATAATCGAATCCGTGCCCGAACGACCCTTCAAAAGAGTTGATGATCAGAAAATGCCGCAATACGGCGGAAAGGAAGACCGATATTGATCGTATCTGATGACTCTATAAAAAAGAACATCCGATTTTCTTATGGACAATTTACGACCTCTGCACGGTAAACAGCCGTCCGCCACCGAATATGGACCAACCCAAACTGGAACGCCTGGTTGTGCCCGCGAAAGCGTTCACGGCCAACACGACCTACAACGTGGACCAGCTGGCCGAGCGGCTCCGCGCAATGTCGCGCCGCATCGATCTACCGCAAGAGACACCTTCCGCGAGGCGGGATTCGTCATCAAGAAGTCGGGCGACTGCATCCGACTCCGACAAGGAGTCGCCGCACTCCGCGACATCTCGCAACTGCACTTCACCGAGGAGGAAGCCGTGATCCTCAAGAGAGCGCCATCGAGAGCATCGACGACCGGAACCCGCTGGAAACAGAACCTCAAGCGCAACCTTGCCTCGGTTTACGACAACAAGACGCTGGCCGACACGGTCGCGGGCCGGAAACGCCCCCGAACATCCGCCGCCTGATGGAGGCCATCGAGGAGTGGGCAGGTCGTCCTGCATGGCTACCGGTCGGTGCACGGTGGGAGGTACGCGACCGCCGGGTGGAACTTTTCGGGCCAGCTGGGACGAACATGTGCAGGGGGTGGTGCTGGACCCCGCGAAAGCGGTTTGAACAAGCTCTTCAAGAGCCCTGCGTATCGGCGAGGTCGAGCCGACCGAGACTCCGTGGGAACACGCCGGAGAGCACGCCGAAGGATTCATCGACGCATTCCGCATGCACGGCGAAAACGACGCATCCGCGCACGGCTGAGATGGGGCTGCTGGCCCGCAACCTGTTGCAGGTGCGAGGGAGTATCCGCTCGCCGAACGCGATATCTCGCCCGGCAGGGGGACGGGTGGCTGCTGGACACCGAGGTGGCCGGTATGGCGGGCGGGGCGTCGTCGTGGGACTCGCCTGACGACATCCGCATCATCGACTCCCCTGAACCGACTGACTACCTCCGGAACTACTCGCCAGCACGCCCTGCGAAGCACCTGGAAAACGGCGGCCCGACGGAATAAGAGATCTTCGGGCGGTCCAGTTCCTGGAAATCGGCGGGCCATTTTTTAAAAACGAACCGTGTCAAAAGCTGGATACAAATGTCGTTCCTTTGTACCGTAACTCAAAAAACAGAATATGGGAATATTACAAAACTGGCTGCAAACATCACTGGTGGCGCCCGGTTCAATTCACTACATGCAGCCTGGTTGGCGGCATCCTGCTCATGCGGGCTGCGAGATTTGTCGAAACCGAAACGGCTATCCGCTGCCCGGCTGCCGCCGCAAGGCCCAACGCCATTTGCGATGGAGCCCAACAGAGATCGAAGTGACCTACCAATGGGACTGACCTGCAAAAACAGCCCTGAAACGCGGAAATCCTGGGAAAATCGCTATCTTGAAAGGTAAATTCATTTTCGGAACGATGACACATTTGCAGAGGAGACATGGCTCCGATTTGTACCACGACGCAGGACGGCATGCCGCTGACATTACTCGCTGATCTCCGGGGACAGCGCAGCACGATTCTACTTCTACCTGAAGGACAACACCGCTGCACGCCTGAGGCCTGTGAGTCCGGTGCGACGGCAGGAGGAGCTGGCCCGGATAGGATTCCGCATCGTCGGCGTGAGCCCTGATAGCGAATCTGGTCGTACTGGAACTTCTGCGCCACGACCTGAAAACTTCACGCTGCTGGTCGACACCGACCACTCTGGTCTGCAAAAGCCTACGGCGTGTGGGGCTGAGAAACCAAGCGTAATGGGAGCAATACGTAACTGAACGAAGTAACGA
>VOFH01002906.1_pt1 | contig 22365 bp, 40 predicted proteins | sample 5384091 | NCBI WGS metagenome assembly VOFH01 (sample SAMN12384727, study PRJNA508395) | human gut metagenome | isolation source: healthy gut G | host: Homo sapiens
TCATTGTGCTTCGTTCAGTTACGTATTGCTGTTTTAAAGCAAATTGCGCCGGTGTTGTTTTCAGTAAATTAGACAAAGACAAAAGAACTACCGGATGGTGGAAGCTTTAATAAGGTCTTACTTTTGCGTCAATCGCTTCATTTTCAAAACTACAGGTAATGTAAGTGTAACCAACCTTTGAAATCTTTTTAGTCTGCCGCAATTTGCAAAATACCTGCTTATCCCATTTCAAGTTGTAAAGCAGTTGCAAACCATCAATATAATCTATATATGTTTCTTTAATATGCTCATGTTCCTCCAAATTTTGCCTATTTGTTTGCATCCTGCTTGAATTTTAACGCCGTATGCTTTTTTCAAGCCTGTTTGAATTCATACAAAAATTCAATTTCATCCAGTTATTGCTGTAAATCGATTTGACATAAATTTGCCCTGCTTAAATCATTCTTCTTTAAATTCAGCGGACAATTAAGATACAGTCTTTTACCTTCTCTGCCAAACATCTCCTTTGTAATTTATAAACTACGTTATCTTTGCAAAAGCCCTCCAGATCTTAAAATAGACAATTCAATAATAATCATTTTGTGTTTCGCCATGGTGCGTCTGAATATTTTAACTATAAACTCCACCGCCCTGCCCCACCTTCTCTTAACGGCGTCGGCTGGTTTCTTCCAAATATTTTCCGATCCGTCGGAAAGCCGGCAAAAACCACTCTAACTCTTCAAAACGTATTTAACGGTTTTGCCGTATTGTGGTCCTTCGTTTTCTTAATAGAAGCCACAACGGAACTTCCTTAAGATCATTTTGTAATGCATGGTGGATGTCTTATACGTGATCGGTTTCCAAGAGCTGTGGCAAGCTTTGCACGGGTAATCAATTCTGCTGTTTCAGCAAAACGAGGAGTTAGGTTAATCTATGGCGTACCGTAATTTAAAGAGAGGCTAATGATTTGAGCTGACCTTTTTAAGTGGTTATTTCCTTTTAAAAGTCTGGTTTGATATTCTCTAACAAAACGTCCCGGGTCAACGCATGAACCTTACAAGCCTGCTCTACTGTTTCGCCGCGCCGACAACCAAACGTGCGCCGGCAAGGAAAAAGAACTGTATCTCGTAAAGAGATATCGCCGATTGTCATATCTTTGACGATTTTATGAATTAAAACCGGTCAATAGCGCTTTTTGCGGGCCATAGTTGACTTTACCGTCGCTATCTTCAACTGGCAGGTGATCCGCATTAGGAAAGAGTTCCGCCGGACCAGTTCATCGGCAAACTCGAACTTAATGTTCGGTCTTTTTCTTTGAAGCATAGCGCCTTGGCTGTGTCGGGCTGGTGCATTTTGCTAACTCTCTGCTCTGCCTCGCGCAACTAACTGCCTCGGCTATTACTGTCTTACCGTGTATGCGTACTGAGCACTCTTTAAATGCAGGTTGGTCGGCGGCTTGGTGTCGCGCCACAGCGCGCCCATCGTTCTGAGCTCAAAACGGGAGGCAAAAATACCCTCTTTGGTTTTGTCTGGACACTGAACATGGCAGCAGATTTATCGTTAGCCGGGGACGGCAATCTCCCTGTTCATAACTGCAGAAACAAGCTTCGTCTATGTCTTTGAAAGTGTTTCACGGGTTTGCTTCATCTTATTAACATTCTGCTTAGAACGACTGCAGCTATAAAGTTTTACGGTCGATGTTACCTCCTCAAGAACGCATCGTCAATATATTTAATATTCTTTGTCTTCGCTCATCAAGTATTATCTTTTCAAATACCCTATTTTGTTGCCGTTTCGCCTCATCTAACAAACATGAAGTGTTGAAAAAGAACTGAGCAGACAAAACTGCTACTCATGCAGAGATCATTGCTGGTAGCTGTTATCTACTCTTAAAACAGCCGTTTTCAACAATTCGTCGTACTCAAATCCTCATCGGCTTCGATGATGCGGTACACGGGGAGGTGACAGGCTGCTTTTCTCGGCAGTTCTGCCAAATATGCTCTGTCATAAACGGAACTTACAGGTGACATAACAAGAGTTGCAGTATTAGAGGTGCGCCAATAAGCACTAAAGCAGTCATCTTATCTTTTTCATCGCCGGTTTCCAGGCGACGACGATTTGTCATATATACCAATTTGATGTCGTCAACAAATACCTCAAATTTTACAAGCATACTATAAACTTTATGAACTCATAAAGCGCTTTAGCTTTTTCAGGGTGCATTGGTACGAACAACCATATATCCGTGGGAGTCATCGCAGACTGTCGATTGTGTAATTTTCAAAGTGGAAACGTCGATTTTTTGCATATGTCTCAAAAAACGTAAAAATATTAAATATGAAAGGAGCTTTCTTCTCGCCTCATCGCCGAGATTATAGCAAAACAACATCGTTTTGACACAGGAGCACCTGCATATAAATAGCGGACTGTGTCAGCACCTATTTTCGGCCGCCTCATCAATTTAATCATAAATCCGGTTTTTCGAAGACTTTCTGCCGTCTTCGGCTATTACGGCAATAGTGAGAACTCTCTCAGGAGCTTTACCCAAGCCAAACATCACCGATTTCAGATATACGCGAAACCTCTTTGCCGCAATGCGGGCATTTAATTTTAATCTTATCCACCCAAGGTCTGTGAAGCTCGGGCAGTTCATCAACAAGTTTAGGGTCAACCGCAGAGAACGAAGCTCTTCCTTAGAACCTACAACGGTTACATGACCGCAATCGCAAGGATAAAACGGAAGCGGCATACCGTAATAACGCTTACGGGATATGTTCCAGTCTCCCATATTATTTAACCAATCGTTCATACGTTTGCCGTTTGATGCAGGCTCCCATTTAACGGTATTGGCAGCTTCAATAAGCTTCGGACGTAATTCATCTGTTCTGATGTACCAAGCCGGTACAAGTCTGAACACAACCTCCGATTTACATCTCCAGCATACGGGATAGCTATGCTCATGCGGTTCAACCTTATAGAGCTTATCATCAGCTTTAAGTGCTCATCACATTTTTTTAAGAAAATACCAAATACCGCCTATATTTTCATCGGTGTTAGTATAGTAAGGAATGATCCCAATCCATCCATTGGCCAGTCGTCGTTTGGACTGTTCGGTAATAATCCCCGAAAAATGCTTGACACGGTCTTTAAAGCTTTTGTAAACTTGTCCATACCGTTTCAATATTTTAGTCTTAAAACCAAGGGCTTTTCAACCTCAACTTCAACCATATCCCTGAGTCAAATCCGTTTTGGTAACGGCAATCACATCCTTGCATTGCATGGCGAATAAAAATATCTTTACTTCTGCCCCAAGCGTGGGTGAATACCCATGTCTTCTCTGTCCTGTATACTTATGCTTTCTCCGGATGAGAGCCCCCTGATCCGATGATCGACGCACGTCACGGTCAGGTTTTCTGCGGGCATTTTTGTCTGCGGATGCGCAGAACGGCGAGGGATTTCGCCAAAGACCGTAAAAGAGGAAAAGCTTCGGAACGGAGCGGAATTTGCAAGAGCAGATGGTGCCGAGAAACGGAAGTCTGCGGTGATGCGGAATTCGAGCGGATTATTTTCTGCGGCGATGCTGCGGAAAAATATGCTTCTCTCCTGCAGTGAAACTCGCGGAATCCGTTTTGCGAGGGAATCTCCGACCGCCGGGCAAGAACCGGAGGCAGAGAACAGAGGGCGCTGCGATGAGGATGGAGAGCCTCGAAACGAAAGTGACACGGGCCTCCCGATCCGGAACTATGCCCGCGCGGTAAGTGCTGTCGGCGTTTCATCAGGTTCAGCGGCCGCGGTAAGAAACAATCCGTGGTCTATCTCAGAAAGTTGGAAGCGAAAGAACTGGGCAGGAAGAAAAAGGACAGATCGGCGGGAGGACATTATTTTGAACTTCCTCCTGCAGACGAGGAAATCACCTATCGTCAGTAGCGGCCGGCGATGCCGCAGGTGCGGCTTCGCTGGACAGGCTCTGTTTTCGGACGCCTTGGCCTGTCGTCTTTTGAAGGGACTTGAGCGGCGGAAAGGACACGATTTATATCACGGCGCGCAACAGCCGGGACGAGATCGTCGGTTTCGCCGGAATCGCTTATGTGATGGACGAAGGAGAAGTGAACCGGGTAGCGGTTCATCCTCTTTTTACCGCGCCAGAGGAATCGCAGATCGGATGATGGAGCTGCTTCTGACTGCAGCGGAGCAAAAAAGGAATAAAGACTCAGTTTCTGGAAGTCAGAGAATCCAACCGTCAGGCTATCGCATTGTACAAAAATCACGGCTTTTCCGTCATCGGCAAACAGGACGGCTATTATGCGGAGACGGGGAAAATGCGCTGATCATGCGCCGTGAATAAAAATTTACAGTTCCTGTAATACTAAAGACAGAACCGTCGACGTCAGGGTATTACAGGAGGTGATTCGATGTTGGCAGAAAACGGCAGAGCCGATTATGAAAAAATTTCGAAAATAATGCGGGTGTGTTCGATCATCAGGGCGGATATGATGTCTCCTGTCACTGCAGGAATTATTCGCCGAAAGCAGCGCCAGAACGATAAACATGGGGATTACAGCAGCTGTGACAGCTGTAACCATCTCGAAGCGACAGAAAGTGCGGGATAGCACAGCAGACGCTGTCGTAGCATCATATCGTTTCCGCTTCGACGGGCGGAATGCTTTTCCGGTGTCTCGTGAGGGACGCCGTCCTTCACGGAGCCGGGGGAGGCAAATGTTCAGCGCTGTGCGGAAACGGTCTGCACTCTCTGATCAGGCGGACTCGCCGGAGTTCCTTCGATTTGGATGTTCCGCCGGACGACAGCTGAAGCAGATAAGCAGATTTTCGCGAGAGGAAGTTATCTGTTTCGACAAAGAAAATGGAGAACGAAATATGAAAAAACGGCAGATTTCTCACTCTCGGCATAGAAAGCAGCTGTGATGAGACAGCGGCTGCGGTATTAGCCGATGGAAAGAAGTATATTCAGAATATCATATCGTCGCAGATCGATATTCACACGCTGTACGGCGGCGTGGTACCTGAGATCGCGTCGAGAAAGCATCTGGAAAATATTACGCCGGTGATCTCCCAGGCGCTTTCGGAGGCAGGCGTGAAGATCGATGATATCGATCTGATCGGCGTTACTCACGGGCCGGGTCTCGTGGGGGCTCTGATTATCGGCGTGGCTGCGGCCAGGCGCTGTCTTTTACGAAAGATATCCCGCTGGTAGGGAGTTCATCATCTCCACGGCCATATCAGCGCCAATTACATAGCCGCTCCGCAGCTTGTCCCCCCTTTACGGCGGTGGTCGTATCTGGCGCAATACGGATATCGTCGACGTCAGAGGTACAACGATTTGGAACTTCTGGGGCGCGTAGAACGATGCGGCAGGGAAGCCATGGATAAAGGTGGCCCGGGTTTTAGACCTCGGTTGTCAGCGGACCGAAGATCGACAAACTTGCGAAAAAGGCGATCCTCATGCCTATGAATTCAAAGAGTTCTGTTGGAAAAAGGCAGTTATGATTTCAGTTTCAGCGGGTTAAAACCGGCGTGCTGAATCATATCAACGGCATGAAACAGCGGGGAGAAGCGATTCGCAGGCGGATATCGCCGCCAGTTTTCAGCTGGCGGTGATGGAAATGATCGTGCAGAAAGCAGTGACTGCCGCTCTTGAATTCGGCAGGGATAAATTGGCCCTGGCCGGCGGTGTGGCGGCCAACAGTCTTCTCCGTACCATGATGCGGCAGGGTGCGAAAAGCACGGCATCAGTTTCTTTCGTCCCGGAGCCGGTGCTCTGCACCGACAATGCGGCCATGATCGCCTGCGCGGCCTATTACCGCTACCGTGAAGGGTATTCTGATGATCTGACGCTGGACGCCTGCCCGGTGCTGGATTTTTAGTACGGGAAGCGCGGGAATGGAGAAAAACGGCCCTGGAGGAATCGCTTTGGAACGCCGCGGAAAAATGAGGCGGAAAAGGATAAGTGTGAAGTCGGTAAAACAGCGGAAAAAACGGACCGGGAAATGCCGCAGCATTTCCTTCCGGTCCGTTTTATGTATCTGTGATCTGTTTTTTCTTTTGAATGACGGTACTTTCGCGTCTCTATTTGTTTGCGATCTGTTCTTCGATGAAATGTACGATATCGCCGATGTTCGCGAACTTCTCCGCTTCTTCGTCCGGAATTTCGATTTCGTATTCATCTTCGATCGCCATGATGATCTCTACGGCGTCGAGAGAATCCGCTTCCAGGTCTTTTTGTGAGACTTGTGTCCGGGTGATCGCGGATCCGTCTACATCTAACTGATCGATAATGATTTCTTTGACTTTATCAAATACCATGTGTTAACCTCCTATGGTTCATTTTCCGTTAAGTACACGCCTATTATAAAGGGGCTTGCAGGGGGGATTGCAATACTTTTTGCGTGTTTCTGCAAAAAAATATTTTGATAGACAAATGAAATTGTAGAACTCATTCGCTCAGGACGGCCCATTCTTCATAGGCGCCGGCAAGCTGCTCTTTTTATCCGCGATTATGTCGGAGAGTTCGGTGAGTTTCCCATAGTCGGTCATATATTCTTCGAGGCACATTTTCTGATTCAGCTCTTCAATTTCCTCCTCAGACCGGATATCAGCTGTTCCAGGGCTTCGATCCGGCGCTCTTTTCGTCTCTGCTCGGCCTGAAGGCTTTATTTCTGCGCCGTTCGTCCATACGCTGCTGTTTTTCCGTCACGGATTTTTCTGAGGAGACGTCAGAATCGGAGGAAGCCTCTTTGCCCAGATTGTTCATATAGGCGCTGGCAGATATGACTGCGGCTTTTTTTCATTATAATAGTCGTAATTACCGGGATAGACGGTGATGCCTTCTTTCGTCAGTTCATAGATCGATGTGGGAACCTTATTGAGAAGATACCGGTCGTGGGATACGATGACGCAGGTGCCGGGGAAGTCGAGAAGTGCGTCTTCAAAGACTTCCTTTGACGCGATATCCAGATGGTTGGTGGGTTCGTCCAGGATGAGCACATTGGCCCCGACAGCATCAGCTTCAACAGAGCGAGCCCGCGCCCGCTCGCCGCCGGACAACGCGCTGATCTGTTTGAACACATCGTCGTTTTTTAAAGAGAAATCTGCCCAGCAGACCCCTCAGCTGAGTGTCGCTGTACAGAGAATAGGCGTCGCGCATTTCCTCTAAAACGGTGGAGGTTTCATTGAGCATGGACTGCTGCTGGTCGTAATATCCGAAGACAATGTTGTGTCCCACTTTGATGTGACCGGAGGTAGGCGGGATCTCCGACATAATCATTTTGAGCAGTGTGGTTTTTCCCGTGCCGTTGGGACCGATGATACAGATACGTTCGCCCCGCTTGATATCAAAGGAGACGTTGGAAAAGAGTGTGCGCTTCTCTTCCCCCGTGCCATAAGTCTTCGCAATTTCGAAGGCCTGCAGGGTATCATTTCCGCTCTTGGAGCTCTCCTTGAACTGAATCTTCATCTGTGAAGCGGAAACCGCAGGTTTTTCTATGACTTCTACTTTTGCCAGCAGTTTTTCTGGATTTGGCCCGCTTCGCCAGCTTTTCCGTACCGCGCTCTTTGAAGCGGCGGATCATGTCCTCCTGCCGCCGGATTTCCTCCTGCTGTTTCTCGTATGTTCTAAGTTCGCTGATCAGGCGGACCTTTTTCTCCTAAGCATAAAAGGTATAATTGCCTTCGTAAACGCTGAGCCGTCTGTTTTCGATTTCAAAAATCCGGTTGACGGTGTGGTCCAGGAAATAACGGTCGTGAGAGATGATGACCACTGTTCCCTGATAAGCGCGCAGGTATTGTTCCAGCCATTTCAGGGTACCGATGTCCAAATGGTTGGTGGGCTCGTCTAAAAAGGAGGATGTCCGGCTTTTTCAGAAGGAGCGCTGCCAGCGCCAGGCGGGTGCGCTCTCCGCCCGACAGAGAATTCGTCTTTTTTCGAAGAAAGACGGAGGAAAGGCCATGCTGTTGAGAACGCCGCTGATCTCGCTCTTGTATCCGTAGCCGTTCTGCAGGCGGAAGGATTCCGAAAGGCGGTCGTATTCGGACAGCAGGCGGCGGATCTGATCTGCGCGTTCCGGCGTTTCCGGAAGAGAAGAGAGTTCTGCGATCGCTCTGAAATCTCGGTCATATCATTTTCCATCTGAATCAAATGGCTGAAAATGGACAGCATTTCCTCGTATACTGTTTTTTCCGATGTGAAAAAGGTCGTTCTGATGAAAATAACCGATTCTCAGATCGCCGGAAATGAAATAGTTTCCGGAATCACAAGTCAGTTCTCGGACAGAATATTGAGGAGGGTACTTTTGCCGGCGCCGTTTGCGCCTACGATGCCCACCCGGTCTCCGGCATTGATGTGAAAGGAGACGTCTTTCAGAATTTCATCCACGCCGTATAATTTTGTCAGTTGGTTTGCTGAAATAACGATCATGTTTTCTCCAATTTATTTATATGATATCCTCTGCACGATTGCAGAGGATAAAAGGTAAAATATCGATTGCCGTGATAAAAGCGGTCCTGTCGGTTCATCGGCGTCGGATACAGGAGCAGACGGGGATCCGCAATCGGCCGATGACTTTCAGAAATGCTTTTTGCCGGCGAAGATTCATCGTTTTTCATCGACGAGGGCTCTGATCAGGCGAAGGTGTCAGGAGCCTGGCGCCGCTCCGGAAAAAACGGAATGTTTGCCGCTATCATATTTTAAATTATTGATACAATTCTGACAAAGCGGGTATCTTTGCGTATTTTCCGGAGAGTACGGCCGATACTGATAAAATTTCAACAGATTTTTCAAAAAGGAAAACAAGTTTGAAAAATGTGGGAAGTGTTGAAAAGCGAATTTGTTATTGTTATAATACCTGTATATGTCAGGAAGCATAAAGTATTTTGTGAGCGTAATTGGAAAATAGGTTAAAAACTATGAAGGAACATGTTAAAATTTCGAACGCGGTTGTTAAAAGATTGCCAATCTATCTCAGATACCTGGAAGATCTGATGAAAAATAATGTAGAGAGAATTTCCTCCAATGAGCTGAGTTCTCTGATTGGTTTTACAGCTTCGCAGATCAGGCAGGATTTAAATAATTTCGGCGGTTTTTCGGTCAGCAGGGTACGGATACAATATCAAAGGTCTCTACAAGGAGATCAATTCGATCCTCGGACTGGACCGGGAGTACAGAATGGTCATCGTAGGAACGGGGAATCTGGGACAGGCTCTGGCCAACTATTCGAAATATCATAAATCGGGATTTCCTATCGTGGGAATGTTCGATATCAATCCCAAGATCATCGGGCTCCGGATCAACGATATCGAAGTTATGGACTGTGATTATCTGGTGGATTTTCTCAATGAAAATCACGTGGACATCGGAATCATTACCACGGATAAAGCGGCGGCACAGAGGCGTGGCAAATAAGTTGGTGGAAGGAAATGTGAGGGGAATCTGGAATTTCGCCACATGCGATCTGAAAGTGCCGAAAAGAATTCCCTCCGTAAGGAAGGTGCCCCAAGCGGCTTTGTATCTCAATGAAATATTGTTGTGTGAATGCGGTGTAGCATTGTAGCTATGCCGTTTTTGCCTTTAAGAATGGCTTTTTCTGCTGATGTGCTCTTGGAAGTATTCTTCCATTTCTTCTGCTGTCGGCTCTCGGATAATGCCAACACCGTTGTAATAGATTGCAACCTCCTGATAACGCTTTCCGTCCTTGTATTCGGGTGCGGATACCACGATTTTCTCAATAAATTCGTGTACCAGTTCAGGGCGTGAGGGATTCCAGACGGGTAACCTGCTTTGCTTTGTCAATGAACCGCTGTAAGCCTTCGGTTTTGATTTTTGCGTTCTCAAGCTCATCCTCCAAAGAGGGAATACGGTTTTTAACTCGCTCTGCTCGTTTTCAAGGGACACCGACATTGTGGCAAAACGCTCGTCGCTGATTTTGCCGGTTGCGTTGTCCTCGTAGAGCTTTTGAATAATTCCGTCAATCTCCCGAACACGCAGCTTTGCCTTATCAAGCTCCCTGCGCTTTTCAGCAAGTTCTTTCTTTTGTTTCTCGCCAAATTCCTCCAACTGCCTTTGTGCGAATAACTTTTTCGCAACTCTGTACATACCACAGTACCCTCTGCATACTCTCAAGCACAAGTTGCTCCACGACTTTTTCACGGATATAGTGAGCCGAGCAGACATCGGAGTTCTTACGGTACGACAGAACAGAAGAAGTAGGCTTGCTCCCGCTTTGTAATTGTTGGTTACGCTGTAATACAGCTTTTCTCCGCAATCGGCACAGTAGAGCAGTCCCGAAAACATACTGACAATCCCGCTTTTGTAGGTCTGCGGCGGTGCTGTCGTAATTCCTGTACCAACTCAAAGGTTTCTCGGTCAACGATTGCAGGGTGGGTATTTTCAAATACTTGCCAGTCCTCCTGCGGTCTTTCAAACGCTTTTGAGTTTTGAAAGATTTGCTTGTGGTACGGAAGTTGACGGTATCACCGCAATCTCTTGTTTGGAAAGAATATTTGATACAGTATCCGCAACCCAACCATACGGAACGGCGGGCGGCTTACTGCATTTTCTGCCAATACTGTTCCAATACTCCGTGGGTGTCAGTACTTTTTCGGCTTTCAGGCGTTTGGCAATCTGCGTCGGTCCAAGTCCCTCAACGCAAAGGTTGAATATGCGTCTTACAATCTTTGCGGCAGGCTCGTCCACAATCCACTTCAGCTTTGTTATCGGAGCTTTTCATATACCCGAAAGGTGGATTTGTGGTCAGCGGTTTGCCCGACATACCCTTGCTCTGCATTACCATTACGTACCTTATCGCTGGTGTTCTTGGCGTGCCACTCGTTGAATAAGTCCTGCATCGGCACAATATCGCTGATCCTTTTTCGGTGTCGATATTGTCCATTATGGCGATATATCGAATATCCAAACGGACAAAATCTTCTTCCAAAAGCTGACCGACAACAAGACGGTTTCTTCCAAGCCTTGAATGGTCTTTGACAACGATAGTCCCGATCATACCCTGTTCGGCAAGCTCCATAATCTCCATAAATGCCGGTCTTGTAAAGGTTACACCTGAAACCAACCATCATAATAAAAAACGGGGATTTGGCAGCTTATTGTCCTTTGCGTACTTTTCGAGAATGGCTTTTGATTTTGAATACTGCCCGATAATCCGTCCTTCTCGTCGTCACGGGAAAGCCTTGCAGTACAGGGCGGTAATTCGTTTATCTGACTGTTTGTGTTCATATAACTCCTTTCCGCAGCCAGATATGATATGATTTGTAGGATACTGTTATCATACCATATCTGCCGCTGAAATTCAACGCTTTAATGCGGTACAGCTAAACTTTTACAGCTTATTCAAGATAATTCGCTGTGCTTTTTTCCTGCAAGCCCTCGTTTGCGGTTTCTGTCAAAAAATGACTGGATGACGGAATAAACCGTATTACCGATTTCCATATCAAAGTTTAACGGTTCGGATACCTGACTTTTGCGAAACCAAGTCTATGCGTTCTCCTTTGTCATTTGACAAAAGTTTATTTTAATCGTTTCTTCAATCGCTTCGTGAATATCTCTGTAATCGTCGCATGGGGTAGCCCTGCTCGTCAAATAGAGGATATTGTCTGTCATCGTGCGTCACGCTCCTTTCTTCTGTGGATTTTTTGTGTTGCATTTCCTCTTTGGCTCTGTATTCGTTGGCATAAAGCATATCCGTTTTCTCCTGAATTTTTACCGAGCGTTTTCTATGCCTTTGTTCAGTTTCAATTGCTTTCGCAAGTTCTGTTAATCTCTCTGTAACGCCTGACTTTTCCCGCCGCAGCGTTTCTTTTTCGGCTGGTGAGGCTCTGCGGATTTTGTTTTGCAGCTTGGTGCGGTAGTCAATCAGCTTATCCATTTCACCCTGCAATCTCTCTCCTGTCCGCATATCAGATCATCAAAAGTTTCAATGCCGTATTTGCTCATATATCGCACCTGTTCGGAAAAGTTCATCTAATTTTCTTAAATCTTCTTTGAGATATGGGCTTGTGGGGCGTAGGTGGTTTTCTTCGGCAGAATCCTAACAGATAGCAGTAGTGCAGATACAGCCGGTAGATATGGCTTGTCTTTGTGAAAAGGCTTAAACCATTCCCGTAAAATCCTGCGGCATTTGAGGTGGATAGGTGATTTCTGCTCTGCGGTTTCCGAAAGGAAGCGTATATGCGCCCATTGTCCTTTGGATATTTTCAGGCGTCCATTTTCATCCAGCGTATCGAGCCTTGTAAAGTGTTCGTACTGCGGCAATCGTAGCTTCCAATGTTTTCCCGTGAAGTCGGTGATATATCCTTTTCGCCGCAAATATTCCTCCATATAGTAGGGGCGGCAGCTGAAATTGATTGCCTCCCTTTACATCTTCACGGTAGATATTGTATCTGGTCGGCTTACCGCTTTTTCTCATCAAACCATATCTGTCTTGACGGTGCTTTATGGGGATTTTTCTATGACGGACAAGCCGTGTTCAGCACAGATACGGTCGGATACATTACGGAGTTTTCTCTGCTCTGTTTTGGAATAATTGTATTTTTTTCCGTCAAGAAAAGGAAACGGAATTAAATGCAAAAAAATGATTGCCAGTAGATGGTTTTGTCAAGATGGGTGGTAACAATAATTTGATACTTATCTCCCCACATTTCTTTTGCGGTCTGCAATCCGATTTGGTGCGCCTGTTCGGGTGTAACTCATCAGGCTTAAAAGCTCTGGTATCCGTGCCAAGCGATATATCCGTTTTTCTTTGCCGTACTGCCTTTTCGTTAGAATCATTTGCTGCAAGGCAATTTCTTTCAGACAGTTGATAGCCGAAACATATTCGCCATGTTCAGTCGCTTCAGGGCGGCTGACATACATTCCAAAGACATTGTAGAAGTCCTGCAAGTTTTTTGGATTTTGCGAGCGATAGTTTTATCGGGATTTTCCACATAGTCAATCAGGTCTTTCAGTCTGCCCTCAATGTGCCAAAGTGAAGTGGAGCTCCTTTAGCCATTATGCGGGGCCTCTCCTGCAAATCGAGTATCAGACGCTCGATTTCTTTGCAGATTCAAGGCAGACGGCTCGTTTTTGCACATTTTAAATCCGTTATGGACTGAGTAGAGGGTATTCAGCAGTTCCCAAAACTCCCGTGGCGGTTTTGCTTTCGGTGTTTTTCCTGCACAAAGCTGCCGTATGAACTCCGATTGCGATAGTCCGCACGCTGCCGAACAGCGCTTTAGTTTTCGCTTTTCTTCTTCGGATAAGCGTACTTTGATACGCACTTTTTATTCGTTTCCTTTGTTCAAAAATATTATCTCCATTCTTGAGTTTTATCTTTTTGAGGGGGTATTCAGGGATTTCCCCTGGGTCAATCCGCACCGCTTTTGGGCTGGATTGGGATAATGGGTGCCACAATCCGATGCTCGCTATCTCTGTGGACAGCCGTTTTCCCTTTGCCGTTTTACCCGAATGTTGTTCCTGCCCCTGCTTTTTCAGCGGCGTTTTCTCGCTCACTCTCCGAAAAAGAAGTCATCGCAAAAATCGTATCCCATTCAGCCGGTCATTCAATTGTCAATCGGCAAAAAAAAAGCCGATACATAGAAACATCAAAAATCAGCGGGAGTTTTTCTCTCGCTTCAAAATGATGAAACTATGTATCGGCTTTGAAATTCAAATCCGTGGTATCTGCCTCTTAACCAACCACGCTGGCAGACAATGCGGTATCGGCTGGTGCGGCAATGTACGACTGCCGCTATCTTCTAATCGGAGTTTCATTCTCTATTCAGTTGTTGCTCTCATAGATAGTACTTAAGTCTACCGCAAAATGCATCTTTTGTCAAGGTCAAAACCTATTATTTTGCCCATTTGCTGTAGATTTATTCAAATGAGTGTGGTATAATTTTCTATATAAATGTCGATAGACATTGAAATTCACGAGGTAATAATTACTATGGACGACAAAAAACAACTTCAAATCGAACTTGTGCCAAATAACGAAATGGTTGTTTCAAATGAATACGATTTCGACAAAATCATTTTTGACTTGGATAGTCAAGTTGATTTGCTATCAAGTCAAGCGGATAAATACGATTATTTAGTATCTGTTGGCAGCGGAATACTTTGCGGTATGCTGGATATTTTCTGGGTTGGCGAGTTTAACTTAGAGCGTGGACGAAATATCGCAAGCGATAAGATTGATGAATTTGTCAAAAAAGACCGCTAAAATGCTTGGCTGCAAAGATAATGATTTGCAATCGTCGGTTAAATTCCTTGAAAAGAAATTTCCTATCCCAAGTGATGGCAATACGCCTGATTTTGGTGGTGGATTGCAACATCACCTGCGGATTTTGCTCATCATCCAACGATAGTAGGTTGATGTTTTCACTACTTACTCAATTTACTTTAAAATCATATGGCACAAATGTAAACGGTTGTTTTATGGTCGTGGATGTTCCTGAAAAAGCAAGATTTTTATAGGTAAAGATGTTCCTACAAAAATATTGTTCGGCACTCTGGTTTGGTTTTTCCATCTTGTTAGTGATGTGGCTGGATCAAGTAGTTCTGTTGGAAAAAGCGGCGGTACGGGAATACCCGGTCCGATACTTGTTTTAGCAAAAGAATTGTCGGTACTTCCCGTTTTTAAAAAATCTAAGGTTGATGATAATTCTCTGTCTGTGTTTTTGTCAAAACTCTTCAACGGAACTTTACTTGCAAAGCACGATGAATCTGGAGCCATTATCAAAGATACTGTATTAAAGTTTGATTTACGTGGAGAACTTGGTGTTGGAATTGAACTTGGACGGCAAGCTATTTGTTATTGCAAATGAATGTATCAAGGACTTTTATTTTCTTCGCCGTTTTTGCAATAGAAATGCGCACAAATAATGTTCATTCAATTTCTGATATGAAGAATATTGACTGGGCAAAAGTAAAGCCAGCGAATAATCCAACGATTGCGCGAATGCTTGTAATTTCAACTGGAGTTTTTACCACTCTCGATATAGGTGAAGCTGTCATCTCTCTCAAAAAAAATATTGGGTTTCTGTTAACTATATAGGTGTTGGACGGTTTGCTATTGCCATAGGCGAAGATGTGAATTGGTGCTTAAAAGCGAGAAAAGTCAAAAAGTCAAGCAAATGTATGAAGATATAAAACGGTTTTCATTTTCACAAGCAGACGAAAAAATTTACGAAAGAATAGGCAACGATATGGATATAGATAAACTTGGCTTAACAGTTGAGCAAACAGAGATTTTATATAATCTCGAATATTATAAAACGCTGAACGATATAAAAACACAAATTACCAATTAGCAACGATGGTGTAAAAACAATTAAAGCAAGAATGGCTTGATGAGTGGAAAAAGTATATGTCAAACGGATTTTCGAGTTTTTGCAAATTAAAGGTGTGGAACTTCATTGGTATAGCGATGAAAAAGAACTAATACAAAAGTGGAAGGGAAACGAGCCGAATAATACTTGGTTTCGTTTAGTGCTACTTGAAGCTATGTTTTTGAGCCATACTATCCGTTAAGTCTTGAAAAGATAAAAAGGTAATGATGTACCAAGCCGAAAGTATAAGGAACTTCAAAATATCATTAGTGGGTATAAAAGGGTGTTGGCGACAGTTATCTCGATTCGATCTTCAGCGGTGATTATTATACAAAAGGTTATATAAACAGACTTAGAAAATGTTATGATAAAGTGCTGCGTGAGTTAAATGAAGTTCTAAAAACTGTGTTGACATCGGTAACTGTTACCGCAGTCATTGCGATTGTTGCTATTGCAACAGCAGGAGCATTTGCACCTGCAATCGCCGTTGCTTTGGTTGGCTCAAATTTTGCTGGGCTTAGCGGTGCAGCTCTAACCAGTGCTTGTTTAGCTTATCTTGGCGGTGGAGCGATTGCAATAGGCGGTTTAGGAATGGCAGGAGGTACAGCAGCTATTGTAGGCGGCGGTGCTATTCTTGGACTTGGTGTCGGCAGGTGTAGGTGGTGCTGTTGTTGGTGCAGCAGGTTTAATAGGTAAGAAAACACTATTATGCAGTCTGCGAAGTTGCTCGTATCAATTAGAGAAATATTCCTTAATGATGAGCACGATGTGGAATATTCTAACAGTATTTACGAAAAATATGTCAGAATATCACAGACATTGAAAAAAGGCTTGGTTGAGTTAAAGCTAAAGGCAGATGTGGCAAACGGGAAAGAAAAAAAGGAATTAAAGGACAAAATAAAAAAGACAGAAGAGTCTGTCGAAGTTATGAAAATTGCACGAAAGAGCCTACTAAAATTCAAAACTTCTTTTGAAGAAGGATTAAAATATCTTAAATTACGCTATAAAAAGGAGGCAAAGTAATGAAAGGAACATCTATAGTACAATGTGATAAATGTTTTAAAAAAATATGCCTACCAAAGCACGGGCAATCCTTATCCAGGAGGCAAAGACAAAAGAAACTGCTATATGTCCTTATTGTGGAGCGGAAGGTCCGTCCGAGTTTATAAGTGGTTTTATTTATACATATAAACTTGATGAAGAAGGAAATATTATTTATTGATTTTAGAAATAGCCTCAGACCAAAACGGTCTGAGGCTATTAGTTTTATGCAAATATAATTTCCTTTGTTTACCACTTCGATAGCAGCGTTGCGGATTGCGTTCATTTTACCCACCCACACCATTTGGTTATTTGCCTTTAATTGCTCAGTTACACCCTGAATTTTCGCCATTTCTTTTACCAGCCGAGAAAACATATTTTCTGCTTGTTCGTCAATATCGGCAAGATAGCTGTTCAGCTTACAAGATGTTAGTAGATTGGTATAAAAAACACGCTTATGCTCTTTAATGTATCGCAAATGTCGTTGTCCCCAAATACCGATTGGTTTTTGTTCTTCTTCGAGAGTGATAAGCAAGGAAGATAATAATCGCCCTGCTTTTCGTACCAAAGACCGTTCTTTTCATCGTAAATATACTTTCCCATTATGTAATCCTCCAAATGTATTGATTTTCCTACAATCCAATCAATCTGGCTGACTACAAAGCCAAAGGAGAAGCTACTTCCTTATGTAGCCTCCCTTTAGCACCGCTTTTTTCTTTTCATATAAATATCATTTGGATTCGTCCGAAACCCGGCTTTCACAGGAAAAGCTCGGCTGGATTTCTGATTTATGCTGGTGTAGGAGCTGTCTACAGGACATGTACCTGCACATGCGCCGCAGTCGATGCATACGTCAGAATTGATTACGAAGATGCCGTCTCCTTCGGAAATAGCATCTACAGGACATTCCGCCGCACAAGCTCCGCAGCAGATGCAGACATCTTTAATAACATAAGCCATATCAATATACCTCCTTGATAAATTGCATTTTACATGTAGCAAGGCTATTATAGCAGAGAAAAAATAACAGACAATCTTTTTGCAAATCAACAGATGAAATTTGTATCAAAGGGCGCGGCGTGGTAAGATGACAGCGGAGAAACAGAGAGGGGTGATACCGATGAAGGTCTACGGATTAGTAGGAAAGAGCGGAACGGGAAAAAGAGCTATCAGTCGATGAATGTCTGCCGGGACAGGCATATCGAGGCTATCGTCGACGACGGGCTTTTCATCTGCAGAAATACGATTCAGGCCGGCCATTCAGCAAAGCGGGACCAGAATAAGGTCAGCGCCATCAAGACGGCGATTTTTCAGGATCCGAAACACGCCGCCAGGTAGCCAGGAAGATAAAGGAAGTGAAGCCAAAGAGCATTCTCGTCCTGGGTACTTCTGAAGAAATGATCGAGAGGATCTGCAGCCGTCTGGAGCTGCCGAAGGTGTCGGAAATGATACACATCGAAGATGTGGCCAGCCAGGACGCTATCACCACGGCGCTGCGGCAGCGTCAGGAGCAGGGAAAACATGTCATTCCTGTACCTACTTTCGAGATTAAGCCTCAGTTTTCCGGTTATTTCATGGCGCCGCTGCGGATTCTCAGAGGAAAAACGACCGGCAGGGCGCGATGCAGGAGCGGAGTGTCGTACGGCCGACGTACAGTTATCTGGGGAGTTCACCATATCGGATAAGACGGTGCTTCAACTGATCCATTATACCTGGGTGGTCTGTCCGAATCAGTGGCGGAGGTTCTGAAGTGCGGTATCAGGAGCCGGCCGGAAGGTGTGGAGATCAATATCGCCGCCGTATTTTTCTACGGTTCTTCACTGCAGCGGAGGGCGCGGGAGCTGCAGAGTCTGTAGCGGCGGAGGTGGAGAGGATGACCGCGTTTAACATTTTGTCCGTCAATATCGAAATCAGAGGTCTGCGTCCGGAGGGCGCGGAAAGCCCGAAGACAGGGCGGAAAAAATGCGATGAATAAATTTGAGGAGATCGGTCAAAAAAAACAGAATACATAAAATATGATGTTTTCTATGATGAGCATGCGCGGATTCTGACGGTAAAAGATGTCGCCGATTTCGATTTGACTCATATTTTCGAATGCGGTCAGTGTTTTCGATGGACGGCCGCAGAAGACGGCGCTTATGTCGGCGTGGCGGGAAGCCGTATGGCGGCGCTGAGGTACGAGAACGGCGTATTGAAGATCGAAAACTGCGGCAGATCGGAGTTCGGAGACTTCTGGAAAAATTATCTCGATCTGGAACGGGATTACGGGGCGCTGAAACTCCGGTTGTCGGAAGAAGACGATATCATGAAAAAGGCGGCGCAATTGGGAGGCGGAATCCGGCTGCTGAAGCAGGATCCATGGGAAACGGTGGTCACTTTTATTTTATCTCAGAATTCTAATATACCGCGGATCCGCAAGTGTGTGGAAACGCTCTGCGAGAACTTCGGGAAACCGATGGGAGAGTGGCGCGGAGTTCAGCGATTCGGCTTCCCGCCGTCGGAGCGGCTGGCGGAACTGACCCGGGAGGAACTGGCGGTCTGCCGCCTCGGATACAGAGATAAGTATGTAATCGAAACTGCGCGGAAGATTGTGCGGGACGGGGAACGAACTCTGGCCGCAGCACGGGATGCGGATCCAAGGACGCTTTGGAATATCTTCTCTCCTTCCGGGAGTCGGTCCGAAAGTGGCGGACTGTATCATGCTCTTCGGCCTGCTGCATTACGGAAGTTTTCCCTGGACGTCTGGATGAAGCGCATCATGTCTGATCTGTACGGATATGCGCCGGGCGATGCGAAAGGCATGTCGCAGTATGCCCGGGAGCACTTCAGGGGGAGGTTAGCGGTTTTGCACAGCAGTATTTGTTTTATTATGCGAAGGAAAATTTAAAAAAGGATATTGACAATAAAAGATAAAAGCGGTAAATTAATGTTAGCACTCGAACATAATGAGTGCTAACAAGAAGAAAAACATTAATTGCATATTTTGTATCCGGCACAGAGCCAGGAACATAGCATTATTTGCTCCGACGGGTTTGGAAATCAGCACCGAAGCAAAATACGTGCAGTCGGTACAGAGATTCGGGAGAGTCATCCGAAGAAGAAATGGAAAGGAGATTAAATCAGAATGATCAGACCATTGAGCGACAACGTAGTAATCAGACGTTTTGAAGCAGAAGAAAAAAAAGACAAAGGGAGGCATCATACTCACCAGCGCCAACAAGGAGGTTCCTCAGACAGCGGAGGTGCTGGCGGTAGGTCCTGGAACAGAAGAATCGCCGATGCAGGTAGCGCCGGGAGATAAGGTTATTTTCAAGAAATACGGCGGTACGGAAATCGACGTAGACGGTGAAGAAGTCATCATCGTTCCGCAGGACTGCATTCTCGCGGTAATCGAATAATTTCTCGGTACAGGGCCGCGGCTTTCTGCCATGAGGGCAGGATTGATTCAAATCGGCGGCTGTCGGCATCCGCAATGTCTGCAGGCGTCGGATCGGAGCGCGGAGCCGGAAGAGAGATCATCTGTAAAATGAAAATATAAAAAAGAAAAGAAGGAGAAGTGATAAAATGGCTAAGGAAATTCAGTTTGGCGAAGATGTCAGAAGAAAATTAGAAGCAGGTGTGGATAAGCTTGCGAATACAGTAAAAGTAACTCTCGGACCGAAGGGCAGAAACGTTCTTCTCGAGAGATCTTTCGGCGCGCCGCTCATCACGAACGACGGCGTGCCGATCGCGAGAGATGTCGATCTGGAAGATCCATATGAAAATATGGGAGCTCAGCTGGTAAAAGAAGTTTCCACGAAGACGAACGACGCTGCGGGAGACGGTACGACTACCGCTACTCTTCTGGCTCAGATTATCGTTAAAGAAGGTCTGAAGAACGTAGCTGCAGGTGCGAACTGGATGATCCTCAGAAGAGGAATGCAGGGCGCGGTAGATGTAGCAGTAGAAGAACTCAAGTCGATTTCCAAGGCGGTGGAAAGCAAGGAGAATATCGCGCAGGTAGCTTCTGTTTCCGCGGGCGAGGATGAAATCGGTCAGTATATCGCCGATGCTATGGAGAAGGTCGGCAAAGAGGGCGTGATCACCGTAGAGGAATCCAAGTCCATGGGTACGACGCTGGAAGTCGTGGAAGGGATGCAGTTCGACCGGGGATATCTCTCCGCATATATGGTGAATGATACAGAGAAAATGGAAGCAGCTCTCCAACCCGTATATTCTCATCACTGACAAGAAGATCTCCAATATTCAGGAAATTCTGCCGATACTCGAACAGATCGTTCAGCAGGGCAGAAAGCTCCTGATCATCGCGGACGACGTGGAAGGAGAGGCGCTGGCGACGATCGTATTAAATAAGATCAGAGGAACCTTGACTGCGTTTTGTGTCAAGGCTCCGGGCTTCGGCGACAGAAGAAAAGAACAGCTCAAGGATATCGCTATCCTCACAGGCGGTACGGTGATCTCCGAAGAAATCGGCATGGAACTGAAAGAGACGACTCTGGAAATGTTGGGCGTGGCAGATACGGTAAAGGTATCCAAGGAAAATACGGTTATCGTGAACGGGGCCGGCAATAAAGAGGAAATTCAGGATAGAATCAAACTTATCAAGGCTCAGATAGAAGAGACAGATTCGAATTTGACCGCAATAAGCTTCAGGAAAGACTGGCTAAGTTATCCGGCGGCGTAGCTGTTATCCAGGTAGGCGCTGCCACTGAGACAGAGCTGAAAGAAAAAAGAAGCTGAGAATCGAAGACGCGCTCAACGCGACACAGGCTGCGGTGGAAGAAGGTATCGTTCCGGGCGGCGGTACGGCTCGTAAATGTGATTCCTGCGGTTGCTAAATACGTGAAGACGCTTTCGGAGACATGAAGACAGGCGCTGCGATCATCCAGAGAGCTCTGGAAGAGCCGGTAAGACAGATCGCAGAAAATGCAGGTTTTGAAGGTTCTGTCGTAGTCGCTAAGGTAAAGGGAAGCAAAGCAGGCGTCGGCTTTAATGCTGCTACGGAAAAGTACGTCGATATGATGACGGAAGGTATCGTAGATCCGACAAAGGTAACGAGATCCGCTCTTCAGAACGCTGCTTCCGCTTCCGCGATGCTTCTGACGACAGAAGCCTGCGTAGTGGAGATCAAGAGCGACAATCCTCGAAGCTCGCCGGCGGCGGCGGTGGTATGGGCGGCATGATGTAATCGGCCTTTTCAGCTGTACCGAAAAGTTTATTGATATTATTGAAAATCAAAGGATGACCGGATTTATTCGGTCATCCTTTTTGTATTTCAAGAGAAATGATGGAATCCGTGAAGACGGTGAAAGAAAGCGGGAGCGAGCTCTTCCGCGGACGAATTTTTCCTCGGTTTTTCCCTCTTTTGCCATTGTGAACACGCTCCTTTGAGGTAAAATTATTTATTAATATTATCTGTTTTAAATATTTTGTTTTTCTGATATCGATGCCGCAAAGCCGCGGCGCAGACCAGGAGGTGTATCGATGCATAGGAATCATTTTTTCAGCCGTCTGTATGTCCGCACGATTTTGTGCGCAGTTTTGTGCGGGCGGTCATATTTTGTTTTACAGGTTGCGGCGGAGGCTCCGGCGATGATTCAGCCAGTGTGCAGACGACAGCGGAAGAGCGCGGCAAGGGTGCAGAAATGGATCCGGAAAAGAAGGCGCAGCTGCAGAAAGATCAGGAAAACGGTCTCTTCCTTCTGGTAAATAAGGATCCGGAAAATCATCTGGACCCTTCTTACAAAGCGGAGGATCTGGAGCCGATCAAGTATTACGCGGCAGACCGCAATAAATATACGAGATTCATGCGTGCTGAAGCTGCGGAGGCGTTTCATCGTCTTGTAGAGACTGCTGCGGAGGAAGGCATCGATATCGTTATGACGACGGCGTACCGTTCTTATGAGTTCCAGCAGATTCTCTGGGACAATTATGTGGCGCAGAAGGGGAAGAAGAGGCGAATAAGACCAGCGCCCGTCCGGGAGAGCGAACATCAGACCGGACTGGCCAGGT
>VOFH01002868.1_pt1 | contig 22364 bp, 20 predicted proteins | sample 5384091 | NCBI WGS metagenome assembly VOFH01 (sample SAMN12384727, study PRJNA508395) | human gut metagenome | isolation source: healthy gut G | host: Homo sapiens
GCTCATCGCGGCGATCTTCGTCACGCAGTCGTTGACCGCGAGCGTCACCAGGTCTTCGAGCATTTCGACGTCTTCGGGGTCGACCACCTTCGGATCGATCACGACGCGGCGGCACTCGTGCTTGCCGGTCATCGTCACCTTGACGGCGCCGTTGGCGGCTTCGCCTTCGACTTCGGTGCGGGCGATTTCCTCCTGCACCTTGGCGAGCTTCGCCTGCATCTTCTGCGCCTGCGCCATCAGGCCGCCCATTCCACCCATACCTCGCATCGCGGGTTACCTCTCGTTGGTTGTTGAATCCGGATCTTCCGGCTGGAGCGCGCGGATCGCGTCTTCGTCGACCGTGCCTCCGAACAATTCAGCGACGTCGATGACGAAGGGATCCTTGCGGAAGGCTTCGACCATCACGCGGTGCGCGTCGACCCTTTCGCGGCGCTCCTCGTCGGCGACCGTAGTCCCCTCGACGTTGCCCACTTCAAAGACGACGCGGAAGGGTCGGCCCGTTCGCGCGCTCATCTTTTCGGCCAAGGCGCGGCGGTTGGGTTCGGTAGCCAGTGCCGCGACGCCAAGGCGCAATTTTACTGAATCTTCCGTGAGCGACAGCACCTGTCCCTGCACGGCGATCATCTTGACCGGACCCTCGAGTCCGGCCGCCCGAATCATCTCTCGCCAGTTGAGCGGCCTCGGCGAATCCAGGTCGGCTTGGCCGACGTCGTCTTCGACGAGGTCATCGGGCAGGACCTCAACCGGCGGAGGGCTCTCCCCAGGGAGGGAGCTCCCCGTCGGCCGCGCCCTCGGGGCCCTTCGCGGGCGCCGCAGGCTTCGGCGGCGCCGTCCGGGGCCTGGGCATGGGCGGAAGGCCCGTGCCGGACCCGACGGCGGCGATGCCGCCCGTCGGAGCGGGGGGGCCGGAGCCGCCGGAGCAGCCGGCGCAGGCGCGGGAGCCGGGCCGCCGTTTGCGCCGGCGTCCGGTGCGGCGGTATTACCGCGGCGCGCGCGCACCGGCGCGTTCATGCGGGTCCCGGCCGGACGGAAGGCGAGCATGCGCAGGAGCGCCATCGTGAAGCCCGCGTATTCGTCGGGCGCCAACCCCATGTCGTTTCGGCCGTTAAGCGCAATCTGGTAGCAGAGCTGCACCTCTTCGGGGCTCATCTTCGCGGCGAGGGCCGCAAGACCCGCGTGGTCCGGGTCGGACGCGTCGACCGCGCCGGGGACGCGCTGCATGAGCGCGATGCGGTGAAGCGCCGCGGCGAGGTCCCTCATCGCCTGAGCAAACGAAAGACTCTGCGTCTGCATGTCGTCCGCGATGCGGATCATGCCGGCGGCGTCACCGTCAGCGACGGCGTTCAGGAGCCCGAAGAGCATTTCGGACCCGCTCATCCCGAGCATGTCGCGCACGGGCTGCAGCCGCACGGCGCCGCCGCAGTAGGCGATCGCCTGGTCGAGAAGCGAGAGGCCGTCTCGCATCGAGCCGCGGGCGCCTTCGGCGAGAAGCCGCAGCGCCCCGACTTCGTACTCGATCCCTTCGGCTTGGAGGATCGTTTCCATGTGGGAGACGATCCCCTGCGGGGTCATGTTGCGGAGGCTGAACTGAAGGCAGCGCGAGAGCACCGTGACCGGGACCTTCTGCGGGTCCGTGGTCGCGAGGATGAACTTCACGTACTCGGGCGGCTCCTCCAAGGTCTTCAGCATCGCGTTGAAGGCCGTGCTGGAGAGCATGTGCACTTCGTCGATCATGTAGACCTTGAAGCGGCCTTCGGTCGGGGCGTACATCGCGCGCTCCAGAAGCGCCGTCATGTCCTCGACCGAACGGTTCGAGGCCGCGTCCATCTCGATGTAGTCGACGAAGCGGCCTTCGTCGATCGCGCGGCAGGCGGGGCAGACGCCGCAGGGGTGCGACGTCACGTCGCCCTTGCCGTCCGCGCCCTGGCAGTTCAGGGCCTTCGCGAAGATGCGCGAAATCGTCGTCTTCCCGACGCCTCGGGTCCCCGTGAAGAGGTACGCGTGGTGCAGGCGCTTTTCGTCCAAGGCTCGCGTGATCGCGGTGACGACGTGGTCCTGACCGACGATCGTCTCGAAGTCATGGGGGCGCCACTTGCGGGCGAGTACCTGGTAGTTGCTGCTCATCTCGATGCGCGCTTCTCGGGAATTGGGTGGGCGCGGATGCCGCGGATGCGATCAGGGGCGGCACCGCCGCCCCGCGTTCTCCGTCCGCGTCCGTTCTTGTCCTTTGGGAAGCCTTATTTTAGCGGCGGCGCTCGGCTTGGGCGACGAAGGCTTCAAGCGCTTCGCCCTCCAGGCGGCAGATGCGCCAGTCGTCGAGAATCTTGGCGCCCAACCGGTGGTAGAAGTCGATCGCGGGCTGGTTCCAGTCGAGCACCACCCACTCGAACCTCGGGCAGCCTTCGCGCGCGGCGGTCAAGGCCAGCGTCTCCATCAGAAGGCGCCCGCCGCCCATCCCGCGGAATTCCGGTTCGACGAAGAGGTCTTCGAGGTAGAGCCCGCGCTTCGACCGGAAGGTCGAGAAATTGTAGAAGTAGAGCGAAAAGCCCACGGGGCGCTCGCCCTCGTCGGTCTTCGCCCAAAGGAGGTTGCAGTGCGCGCCCCGCTTTTCGCCGAAGAGCGCCTCACGGATCAATTCGGGCGTGCTCTCGCACTGGTCGGCGAGCTTTTCGTAGGCGGCGAGCGCGTGGATCAGCCGGGAGACTTCGGCGCAGTCCTCTTCGCGCGCCGGGCGGACCTCAAAGGTCGTCATGGGCAAAACTCCTTCTTCGTGCGGCGAAAGGAAAGTCGGTCGGTCTTCGCCGCGGCGGAAAGAACTTGATAGCACGCCGCCCGGAATTTCTCAATGGATGAGGTCGACCGCAACCTTCGCGGCGAGCGCCCAGAAGAGGATCGCCCCGGTGCGGTAGATGACGCGCGCGGCGCGGTCGCTCTTCAGGAACCCGCGGAAGTGGCAGGTCACCATCGAGTAGCCCGTGTGGATGAAAAAGACGAGGAGGAAGTACGTGACGGACAAGACCGTCACCTGTTCGCGGTAGCTGTAGGCGGGATCGATGAACTGCAGGAACACCGAGAAGAAGAACATGATCAGCATCGGGTTCGTCATCTGGAGGGCGACCCCTTCCATGACGAGACGCCAACGCACGAAGTTCGGGTCGAAGACGACGTCCTTCGCTTCGTGGCCCGCGAGTTTGAAGCTGAAGCCCTTCGCCTTCCAGGCCTTCCAGCCCAACCACACCATGTAGAGGGCGCCCACCGTGCGGAGCAGATCGTACGCCTCGGGCGAGTAGCGGAGCATCGCCCCGATGCCGCTCACCGTGATCAGGGCCATGATGATCGTCCCGGAAGCGACCCCCAGGATCCCCCACACCGCGCCGCGGTAGCCGTGGCGGATCGACTTCATGATCGTCATGAGAACGCCCGGGCCGGGCGAGAGCACCGTCGTGGCGGCGGTGACGAGGTAGAGGAGGTAGAGCGACGTGTTCATGGCCGTCCGGGGATCGTGCTGGTCTCAAAGAACGCGGGGCCGTTGGTCGTCGGCGGCCGGGTTCATTGGCCGAGTCTAGCGCCGGGCGCGGTCCGCCGTCTCCCGGGGTCCGCCGCCCCGCGGGAGAGCCGAACGCACCGTCAGGCCGCGCCGCACGGCGGAGATCTCCGGGGAGAGCCCCGACCGAAGCGCGGATTGCTCAGCATTTTCAAGGGCTTGAGACGTTTCAGGGCACCTCCCGAGCGGCGTTCGGCACCTGCGCGGCAGTCGGCCGGGACGGGCTTGAGGGCCCTCTGCGGGGAGGAAGCGCGGGAAAACGAGAAGACGAGGAGACGCCTCACCGTTCGGCGGATCCGAAGGGCGCGAGAATGCGGGCGGAGAAGAGAGGAGTCGAAGAGGCGGGACGCTTCCGTCGGATGCGGAAACGCCGGATGCGAAAATGGCGAGCCTTATCCTCGGCACTGCGCTCAGACCAGTATGGCTGCTTCGTTCCCGACCTGACCAGGTTCCTGGGGAGCACATGCGAGGGGACCCGCCAAGGTGCGCATTCTAGCGGCAGACGCCGCAAATTGCAAAAAAGCGTACGCCGTTCGCCGCGCCGCTCGGAAACATTTCGGACGAGGTGGTACTATTGCCCTCACCGGAATCGGCCGTTCGGCCCGATTCACTTCTTCCGAAGAGCGCTCCGTCCGGAGCGGCTCCATACACCACACCCAGCGACGACGATCCGACGGTCCGGCTTGACGCCGAGCCGCCCAGGTGACGCCTGCACACAGAACACGCGTTCCCGACGGCCCGCCCTCCCCCGAGAGCGACCTCCCAACGCCCGCCGCACACTCCATTCCAAGCATTACGGAGGCTCTCATGAGCGAAATCAAGCACGTCAACGACGAAAACTTCGAAGCCGAAGTCATTCAGTCCGGCAAGACCGTCTTCGTCGACTTCTGGGCGACCTGGTGCGGCCCCTGCCGCATGCTCGCCCCGCGCCTTGAACAGGCCGCGAAGACCTTCGACGGCCGCGCCGTCATCGCCAAGTACGACGTCGACGAATCGTCCGGCCGCGCCGGCGAATACGGCGTTCGCGGCATCCCCACGATCATCGCCTTCCGCAACGGCCAGGTCGTCGACCAGCACACCGGCTCCTGCTCGCAGGACGTGCTCGACGCCTTCATCGAAAAGAACCTCTAAGCCTTGCGCGTTCACCCCGCGGGGGTTGGCGGGCGCCCGCCCGCATGAATCCGCCGCGATCCGTCCGGATCGCGGCACCGCCCCGGTTCAGTTTCCCATCCGAACATGCATCTCTCTGACCTCAAACAGCTCCACGTCTCCCAGCTCCTCGACATGGCCTTCTCGCTTGAAGTCGACAATGCACAGCGTCTGCGCAAGCAGGAGCTGATGTTTGCGATCCTCAAGAAGAAGGCGAAGTCCGGCGAGACGATCTACGGCGACGGCACGCTCGAAATTCTTCCGGACGGGTTCGGCTTCCTGCGAAGCCCCGACTCCTCCTATCTCGCGAGCACGGACGACATCTACATCTCGCCCTCGCAGATCCGCCGCTTCAACCTGCACACCGGCGACTCGATCGAAGGCGAAGTGCGCACCCCGAAGGACGGCGAACGCTACTTCGCGCTCGTGCGCGTCGACACGGTGAACGGCCTCCCGCCCGAAGCGGTGAAGCACCGCATCCTCTTCGAGAACCTGACGCCGATCTTCCCGAACCAGCCGCTCACGCTGGAGCGGAACCTCCGCGGCGACGAGAACCTCACGGGCCGCATCATCGACATGATCGCCCCGATCGGGAAGGGCCAGCGTGCGCTGGTCGTGGCGCCTCCGAAGTCCGGGAAGACCGTGCTGCTGCAGCACATCGCCCACGCGATCACCGCGAACCACCCCGACGTCGTGCTGATGGTCCTCCTCGTCAACGAACGCCCGGAAGAAGTGACGGAAATGCAGCGCACCGTGCGCGGCGAAGTCGTCGCGGCGACGTTCGACGAACCGGCGCTGCGTCACGTGCAGGTCGCCGAGATGGTGATCGAAAAGGCGAAGCGCCTCGCGGAATCGAAGAAGGACGTGTGGTCGTTCTGCTCGACTCGATCACCCGTCTCGCCCGCGCCTACAACCAGGTGATTCCTTCGTCCGGCAAGGTTCTCACCGGCGGCGTCGACGCGAACGCCCTTGAGCGTCCGAAGCGCATCTTCGGCGCGGCGCGCAACCTCGAAGAAGGCGGCTCGCTCACGATCGTCGGTACGGCTTTGGTCGACACGGGCTCCCGCATGGACGACGTGATCTACGAAGAATTCAAGGGTACGGGCAACAACGAAATCCACCTTGAACGCCGACTCGCCGAAAAGCGCGTCTACCCCGCGATCAACCTCAACCGCTCGGGCACGCGCCGCGAAGAGCTGCTTTTGAAACCCGACGTTCTCCAGAAGGTCTGGGTCCTTCGCAAGTTCCTCTACGACATGGACGAACTCGAGTCGATGGAATTCCTCCTCGACAAGATGAAGTCGACGAAGACCAACGACGAGTTCTTCGACATGATGAAGCGATAAGCCGACGAGGCCCGCTTCAGACGGAAAAGGCCGGAGCCCCCTGCAGGCGACCGGCCTTTCCTTTGTCCGCATCCGCCCTCCGAGGGCCTTCGATCAGGCCTTCGGGCGGTCGGGCGGCGACGAATCACTTCAACGGGTACTGGACCCCATCGGGCCAGCGCGCGTCGTACTTCGCGAGCGGCGCCGGGCTCATCTGCGGGCCCGTGGGCGACATGCGGCGCTTGAAGCGCATGATCCCGAAAAGGCGCAGGATGCGGCGTTCGTCCTCCGTGGCGAGCTCATCGGGCGCCCAGCGTCCGGCCTTCTCCGTGATCACCTTTTCGATGAGATCGTACTCGGGAAGCGAATCGCGGTCGCGCTGCCCCGGGCGGAGTTCCGCCGTGGGTTCGCGGCGGATGATCGCCTCGGGGATCACCTCACGGCCGGCGCGGCGGTTGAGCGCGGCGGCGAGATCGCGCACCTCGCGCTTCCAGAGGTCCGCAATCGGCGCGAAGCCCCCGGCGATGTCGCCGTAGAGCGTGCCGTAGCCCATCGCGCACTCCGCCTTGTTGGCGTTGCAGAGCATGATGAGGTTCTTCGCGTTCGCGACCCCCATCAGCCACGTCCCGCGGATGCGGGCCTGAATGTTCTGGTCGGGAATCCCGCCCGGGGTGATCCCGCCGAAATCCTCTTCCATCCCCTCGGCCATCGCGGCGTGGACGCCCTCGATCGAGCGTTCGACGTAGGGAAGTCCCAGGTTCGCGGTGAGCGTCCGCACGAGCGCGCGGCTCTCGTCCGACGTGTAGCGCGACGCGAGCATGATCCCGGTGACCTTCTCCGCGCCGAACGCTTCGACGGCGAGCGCTGCGGTCACCGCGCTGTCGATCCCGCCCGAGAGTCCGATCACGACGCCCTCCGACCCCGTCGACGCGACGAAGGCGCGCATGGCGCGCACCAAGGCTTCGATCCGGATGACGTCCGGATCCGTCGCTTCGTCGGTTTCCGCGGGAACCGTAACGGGCGTGACGGCGAGCGTGCCGTCCGTCTTCACGTCGACGCGCAGCGTCGCCGCTTCCGGGGTCCAACGGGGAAGCCGCACGACTTCGTTCCCGTCTTCATCGCGGATGACGGAGCCCCCGAGGCGGATGCGCTCGCCGGTGTTGGACGCCCCGGCGGGCGAGGTCGTCACGGCGACGCCGGGCCCGCGGCGCAGGCGCTCGGGCGTCGACCAGAGTTCGCGGCGGAAGTTCGAGCGCCAATGGAGGACCGGCCCCTCGCGGAAGTCGCCCATCCAGGCGGCGTCGCGAAGCGTCACGCCCGACCAGCGGATCGGCCCCGTCACGTCGTCCGACCCTTCCTTGTCGTGGAGGCGCCAGGCGAGCGGGTTCGCGCGGTGCGGCTCCGCGATGACGGCGTCGGCCGCGGCCGCCGCGCGCACGAATTCGGCCTCTGCGGCGCGGGCCGCCTCTTCGCCCCAGAGCGGCATGCGGGAGACTTCGCGCAGGCGCTCGTCCCCGACGGAGACGAGAACGAGGTGGCGGAGGCCTTCCGCCTCACGCAACGCGCGCACCGTGGCCGCCTCGCGTTCGACGAGCGCGGCGACGGTCCGGGCGTCGGCCGTGGGGTCGGCGTCGGCGGCGTCGCGCTGAAGGATCGTGAGGAGAAAGCTCTTGGCGGTGGCGTTCGTCATGGCGTGTTCGAAGGCGTGGAGGACGGACGGAAGATGGTGACGGTGTTGACGTTTTCCGACGAAGCGTTTTAACACGAAACGAGGCCGCGGCGGGGAGGATTCCCGCGGCTTCGCCGCTCCGGGCAAAAGTCGGAAGCAAAGTCGCCGGCGGACGCACCCCGAACGCGCACCGTGAATGTGCGGAAGGCCGACGCGGGTGCGTCGGCCTCCATTTCTCACGCTCGGGGCGGGATGCGCCCGGGACGGTCCTACGCTTCGAGGAACGCCCGGATGTGCGCGGTCACGGTCTCGTCGTCGACCGAGGTCATGTCGATCCGCTCGAAGCCCGCTTCGCGAAGCCGTGCGGCCACGCGCGGGTGGATCGTGACGGCGGCGCCGCGCGTCACCCAGTCGCGCGCGCCCGGGATCGGACGCAGGGCGTGCATGAGGACGTCGACCGCGTCCGTGCTCGTCACGTAGACGACCGGGTGCTCGTTCGTCATGCCGCGGATGAGTTCCGCGATCTGACCGTTCGAGAGTTCGAGCGGCAGCCGCACGTAGGCGCAGACGACGACCACGTCGGCACCCATTTCGCGGAAGCGCTGCGGGAGCCATTCGCGGCCGGTCTGGCCGCGAAGGAAGAGCACGCGGCGCGGGGCGCCCCGCTCTTCGACCATCGCCCAAAGCGCTTCGCTGCCCGAGTGCTCGGCGTCGCCCGCCGGATAGATGAGCTTCACCTCGTCGCCCCAGGCCGCGCGGATCGCCTTCGCGGTGCCTTCGCCCACCGTGGCGAGCGTCACCGTTTCGGGCCAGTCGTGCACCCAGTGGGCGACGGCCGGGACCGCGGAGGGGCTCGGAATCACGACGAGATCAAAGCTCGCGAGGTCCTCCAGAACTTCGCGCAGGCGGTCGGTCTCGGCGGGGAGCTCGATCGTGAAGGCGGGCCAGCGCCAGACGTCGAGCCCCTCTCTTTCGAGCTTGGCGGCAAGGCGGTTGTTCGCCTCGCCGGGACGCATCAGGATGATGGGAGCCGTCATGACGCTCAGCCGAGAACGGCCTTCAGGATGGCGTCGGCGCCCTGATCGCGGAGCTGACGGACGACCTCGGCCGCCACCGCCTCCAGATCCTTCCAGTCGCCGCGGGCTTCGGCGCGGACGGCCTCACCCGTGCGGTGGTTGCCGACCAGGGCACGGAGCCACAGCTCTTCGCCTTCGACGACGCCGTAGGCGGCCAAGGGCACCTGGCACGAGCCGCCCAGCGCGCGGGAGACCGCGCGTTCGGCCGTGCAGCAGGCGCGGGTGTGCGGATCGTTGATGAAGGCGAGCGCTTCGCGCATCACGTCGTTCTTCGCGCAGATCTCAATGCCGAGCGCGCCCTGACCGGGAGAGGGCAAGCTCACTTCGACCGGGATGAAGGCGCGGATGCGCTCTTCGAGCCCGAGGCGCTTCAGACCCGCCGACGCCATCACCATCGCGTCGAATTCGCCCGCGTCGAGCTTGCCCAGGCGCGTACCCACGTTGCCGCGGACCGGAAGGACTTCAAGATGGGGGTAGTTCATGCGGAGCATGAGTTCGCGGCGAAGGCTCGCCGTGCCGACGCGCGCACCGGCGGGCATCTCGTCCAGGGACGCGTACTTCGACGAGACGAACGCGTCGCGCGGATCTTCGCGGTGGCTCACCGCGGTGAGCTCAAACCCTTCGGGAAGCTCCATCGGGACGTCCTTCAAGGAGTGCACGGCGAGGTCCGCGGCGCCTTCCTGCATCGCGACTTCGAGCTCCTTCACGAAGAGACCCTTGCCGCCCACCTTCGAGAGCGTCAGGTGCAGGATCTGGTCGCCGCGGGTCGTCATCCCGAGGATTTCGACGGACGCGCCGGGATAGGCCTCGCGCAGGCGGGACTGAATGTGAAGAGCCTGCCACATGGCGAGAGGGCTTTCGCGGGTAGCGATGACGCAGCGTTCGAATGTCGACATTGTTTGGATCCGGTCGATGGATGAAAAGAGGGAAATGCGGCGGATTCTAGCAACGCTCCATTGTCCGACGCTTAAGCCGGAAAAATCCGGGGGCTTCGCTTGCAACGGCCTCCTCACCCTGCCATAATTCTCCGCTTCCCAGTTGGCACGTGGGCCGGCATGCCCGTCGTAAGACCTGCCACCAATGCAGGCGGACCCGCAAGGCCGCCAGGGCGACCGACAGCAAAACTAGGAATCCCTTTCAAATGAAGCCGAATATTCACCCTGAATACCGCGAAGTCGCGTTCGTCGACCTCTCCATCAACAAGACGTTCATCATCCGTTCCGCCGTCCAGACGAAGGAAACGGTTGAAATCGACGGCGTGACCTACCCGATGTTCAAGCTCGATACGTCCTCCGCCTCGCACCCGTTCTACACGGGCGCCCAGACGCGTATCGTCGAAGCCGGCCGCGTGGAAAAGTTCCGCGCCAAGTTCGCCGCCAAGCAGGCTGCGCTCAACGCCGCCGCCGAAGCCGCCAAGGCCTCCAAGTAATTTGGACGCATCCGGTCCGCGCCGCTCCCTCCCGGAGCGCGCGGGGCGAAAAGCGGGCAGTCCCTCCTTTTTTCGGAGCGGCTGCCCGTTTTTTGTGCGTCAGGGGCGCCGACGCCCTATCATGTCGCGGGGTGCCTGAAAAGCTCCCTTTCATTCCCACCATTCGCAAGGATCCGCCCGTGCTGAAGCAACGTCCGACGCCAGCCAAGATGTCTCAGGAGGCCGCCCGAAAGCTGCCGCGCTACGCGCTCCTCGTGCTCTTGGTGCTCTTCATCTCGGCGGGCCTTTGGGTCCGCGACTTCTGGACGATCCGCGACGCGACGACCTTCGGGATCGCCGTCGACGCACTGAACGGCACGGCGCCCGACTGGGTGCTCCCCAACATCGGCGGCCAGTGGGTGGCCGAGCACGGCCCCCTGACGGGCTGGGTCGCCGCCCTCTTCATCGGGCTTCTGCGCGGCGTCATGGACGAGATGACCGCCTACCGCGTCACGAGCCTCTTCTGGTTCGCGATGACGACCGCGGCGCTTTGGTACGGCACGTGGAACCTCGCCCGCCGTCCCGAAGCGCAGCCGATCGCCTACGCCTTCGGGGGCGAAGCGCGCCCCCGCGACTACGGGCGCGCGATCGCCGACAGCGCGGTACTCCTCTTCATCGCCACCTTCGGGATCGTCACGCGTCAGCATGAGGCGATTCCGGACACGGCGCTTCTCGCGCTCGCCTCGGTCAACTTCTACGGGCTCGCGCGGATGCTGCGCAAGCCCTATTGGGGCGCCTTCACCGCGGGGCTCTCCGCGGGCCTCGCGCTCCTCGCCTCGACGGTCTTCGCGGGCGTGTGGCTTTTGGCCGCGGGGCTCATCGTCAACACGATGCTCCGGGGCGCGCCCGGGAACCGCGACCTGCGCCTCGTCGTGATGGGATTTTCCGCGCTCCTCCCGCCCCTTCTTTGGGCGGGCGCCGCCTGGATGCTCGCCCCCGAGAAGGCCCCGGGCTGGTTCACGTACTGGGCGCAGCTCCAAGCCGCGAACTTCGGCCTTGCGTCGCCCGAGACGTTCCTCTGGCTCGCGAAGAACTTCGTCTGGTACCTCTGCCCCATCTGGCCCCTGGCGCTCTGGGGCCTCTACAGCTGGCGCCACCAGTTGGAGAAGACCCACCTCTTTCTTCCCATCGTCGTCACCGCGACCGGGATCGTCGCCGCGCTCTTTTCGTCGTCCCAATCCGCCGACACCGTCTTTCTCGACTTCATCCCCGCGATGGCGGCCTTTGCGGCCTTCGCATTGATCACGGTGCGCCGCAGCCAGGAAAACGTTCTCGACTGGTTCTCGCTGTCGATCTTCAGCCTCGCGGCGCTCTTCCTCTGGGCCTACCGCCTCGCCTGGGAGACGGGGTTCGCCCCCAAGATGGCGAAGTCGATTCAGATGCTCGCGCCCGACGCCGTGCCCTCCTTCGACTTCCCGTTCTTCGCCGCGCTCGTCGCGACCCTTCTGTGGTTCACGTTCGTGGGCTGGCGCCTGACGCACCGCCCGGTCGCCGCGTGGCGCGGCCCCCTGGCTCGCCGCCTGCGGGATGACGACCGCGACGCTGCTCACGGTCGGGCTCTTCCACGACGGGATCAACATCAACCGCTCGTACGAACCCGTGGCGCTCCAGCTCAAGGCCACGCTGGTCGACGCCGGCCTGGAACCCGCGGACTGCGTGAGCGCCCCGGGGCTTCCCGCCGGGATCCCGCGCGATGTTCATCCACTACGCCGACCTGCCGCTCGCCCCCGACGTGACGCAGGGCTGCCGCTTCCGCCTCATCCGCACGAAGACGGGCGCGCTCCCCGTGAACGCCATCGGCGGTCCGGCCGAACGTCCCCACACGGACGAATCCTTCTACGTGCTCTCGGTGCGGTGAGGACTTGCCGCCTTACGCCTCCCGCACCGCACCCATTTGCCTGAACTCCACAACGACAGATGAGCAAAAGCATCACCCCGCCCAACACCTCCCACAAGGCGCTCGCCTCGCTCGCCGGCCCGATCTTCGTCGCGAACATCGCGATCATCGGGAGCGGCACGATCGACACGATCATGGCGGGCCAGCTCGGCAAGGACCACCTCGCCGCCATCACGCTCGGGATCTCCGCGACGATCTGCGTGCTGATGGGGTTGGTGGGCGTCCTTCAGGGGCTCTCCCCCATCGCCGGGCACCACTTCGGCGCGAAGCGCTTCAACCTGATCGGCGAGGAGATGATCCAGAGCTTCTGGCTGGGCGCCTTCCTGCTTCTGATCGGCCTGCCGATCCTGCTCTCGACCGACATCTGGATCGGGCTCGCCGAAGTGAAGGGCGACGTCGCCGACATGGCCGCGACCTTCATGTTCTGGACGGCGATGGCATTGCCCGCGAGCCTCGGCGGCCGAATCTTCATTTCGGTGAACGCCGCCGTCTCGCGCCCCCGCATCACGATGTGGGTCTCGCTCGGGATGCTCGCCTTGAAGGCCCCCTTGAATGCCGTCTTCATGTACGGCTGGCTCGGATTCCCCGCCATGGGCGGGGGCGGCGCCGGGGTGAGCTTCTTCGTGCTCTCGTGGCTCTCGCTCTGCGCCTACGCCCTCATCTGGAAGTTCGACGGCTACTACAAGCAGATGCACGCCCCGAAGTTCACGGGCCCCAAGTGGTCGCTTTTGAAGGAGCACCTCCACGTCGGGATTCCGATCGGCTTGAGCACGTTCTTCGAAGTGTCGAGCTTCACCTTCATGGCGGTCTTCGTCTCGCGCTTCGGGTCCGAAACCGCTTCCGCGCACCAGATCGTCGGCAACATGACGAGCATGTGCTACATGATCCCGCTCTCGATCGGGATCGCGAGCTCGGTGCTCGTCTCGCAGTGCCTGGGCGCCCGCTGGCCCGCGTTGAGCTACGCGGTCTTGAAGCGCTCCCTTCGCATCACGGCCGCGATCGCGCTCTGCATGTCGCTCGTGCTCTTCTTCCTCCGTGGCCCCATCATCTGGCTCTACACGAAGGAAGCGGCCGTGCACGCGCTCGCCGCCTCGCTCATTCTCTTCGGGTGCCTCTACCACCTCTCGACGCCCTCCAGTGCGTGAGCTCCTTTTCGCTGCGCGGCTTCCGCGTCACGCGCGTCCCGATGATCATCTACGGCGTCATGCTCTGGGGCGTGGGGCTCGGGCTCGGCTACTACTTCGCCTTCCACGGCGAATGGGCGGGCGGCCCCTTCGGGGTCTACGGCTTCTGGGGGCTCACCTCCGTCGGGCTCTTCCTCACGGGGACGACGCTCTGCGGGATGGCGGTCTGGGTGGGCCGTCAGTTCGCGAAGGACGACGAGCACACGCCGGAGGAAATCGCCGCAGCGCTTGCGCACCGTGCCTGATCCCGGCAAGGATCCTCAGAGAACCCCTACCCAAGCCCGGACGCCCCGAAGGTGTCCGGGCTTTGCTTTGAGGGCTACCTCCACCGGCCGACGCGCGCTGCGCGCGTTTCTGCTACCGTAGGTCTTCCGGGCTCCCGGGCGCCCTCCGCGCGCCGGGCCCTCTGCCGGCGAGGTTTCCTTCCATGTCCACCATTCTCTTCCCGAGCCCCGTCTTCGGACCGGTGCGCTCGCGCCGTCTCGGCCTCTCGCTCGGGATCAATCTTCTTCCCGCCGACGGGAAGATCTGCTCGTTCGACTGCATCTACTGCGAGTGCGGCCGCAACGCCGACCACCGCGCCCACGAGCGGATGCCCTCACGCGAGCTCGTCCGCTCGGCCCTGGAAGAGAAGCTCCGGGCGATGAAGGCCGAGGGCGACCTCCCCGACGTGATCACCTTCGCCGGAAACGGTGAACCCACTGGGCACCCTGCCTTCCGGCAGATCATGTTCGACGTGGAGGCGCTTCGCGACCGATACGCGCCTGGGTGCGGGATCACGGTCCTCACGAACGCCTTTCACATGAACCGCCCCGAGGTCGTCGAGGCGCTCGGCCGTGCCGATCTCGTCCTCATGAAGCTCGACACGGTGAACGAAGACTTCATCCGCGCGGTCGACCGCCCGAACGCGAAGTACGACGTCGGGGAGATCGTGCGCCGCATCGCCGCCTTCGACGGGCACCGCGCCGTGCAGACGATGTTCCTCACGGGGACGTTTGAGGGAAGGAGCGTCGACAACACGTCGGACGCCTTCGTCGACCCGTGGCTCGAAGCCCTGAAGAAGATCCGCCCCGAACTCGTCACGATCTACACGATCGACCGCGATACGCCCGAGAAGGGCCTCAAAAAGGCCGCGCCCGACGTGTTGGACGCGATCGCCGATCGGGTGCGTGCGTTGGGCTTCACCTGCACGGTGAGCTACTGACGGCCCCAAAAACACGAAAGCGCCGCGTCCCCAAGCCGGGATGCGGCGCTTTTTCCTTCGGGGTCCGAGGCCCCTCCCGGGGCCTCTACGCCGATCAGTAGCGGTGCTCGCGAAGCGCGGCGATGCGCTCTTCGATCGAGGGGTGCGTCGCGAAGAGCGAACCCATCCCGCCCGAGATGCCGAAGCCCTTGATGGAGCCTTCGAGCTCGCGGGGTTCGATCCCGCCCAGGCGCGCGAGGGCGTTCACCATCGGAACTTCGCTCCCCATGATGCGGGCGGCGCCGGCGTCGGCGTGGAATTCGCGGTAGCGCGAGAACGCGGCGACGACGATCCCGGCCAAGAACCCGAGCGCGATGTCAAGGACGAGCGAGGTGATGTAGTAGCCCGCGCCCGGCGCATCGTCCTCGTTCCTGAGGATCTGGCGGTCGACGACCCAGCCGATCACGCGCGAGAAGAAGACGACGAAGGTGTTCATCACGCCCTGAAGGAGCGTCTGCGTCACCATGTCGCCGTTCTTGACGTGGGAGAGTTCGTGCGCAATGACCGCTTCGACTTCCTCACGGTTCATGAGCTGGAGCAGCCCGGTCGAGACCGCCACCAGCGAATTCGACTGCGAGGGACCCGTCGCGAAGGCGTTGGGTTCGCCCTCGTAGATGCCGACTTCGGGCATGGGGATCCCGGCCGTCTGCGACTGCTGACGCACGACGCCCACGATGTAGGCTTCGAGGTTGTTCGCGGGGCGGTCGACGTCAATCATCCGCAGACCCATCGACATCTTCGCCATCGTCTTCGACATCAGAAGCGAGATGATCGAGCCCGTGAAGCCCACGACCATCGAGAAGATGAAGAGCGTGGCGAGGTTGAGATCGGCCCCGGCCATGCCGCCGAAGTTGACGCCGAAGACCATCTGCACGATCGTCAGCACCACGCTCAGCATGATGAAGACGGCGAGGTTGGCCAAAACAAGTAAGCCGATGCGCTTGAACATTTTCTTTATTCGATTCCTGAGGGAAAGTATGGTCGGGCCGACCGCTCTCTCATCCGGTCGGCTCTCGGGCGAAAGAGCGCCCGACGAACGGTTATTTTACGGTGCGGCCCGCGCTCTTCCGAACGCGGGCCGAAAAGATTGAGGGTGATTTGTAACAGGCGTGAAGAATCGTGCGCTCAGGCGCCTTTCTGGTCTTCGATGCGCCGCGGCGGGAAGCTGTCCCAGCTCCCGCAGCCGAGGCACCGCCACGAGAAGCTCGAGGCGAGGAACCCGCAGTGGCTGCAACGGTAGCGCGCGAAGCGCCGGGCGTGGCGCGCCATCAGCTGGGAGAGAAGCTTGATCTTTTCGTCTTCGGGTTCGGCCTTCGCCTGGAGCTGCAGGATCGCGTTGAAGGCGGACAAGGACGGATGCTGCGAGAGCATCGCCTTGGCGGCGGCTTCCGCGGACGCCGGATTCTCCCAGGAGGCGAGCCGCGTCAGGGCCTGCTCCAGGACGTCCACCGTGTGGTTTTCTTCGAGCGCGCGGCGCAGAAGCGAAAGCGCCTCTTCGCGCTCGCCCCCGGCGTCCAGCGCGTCGGCGATGCCGCCCAGGACGAGCGGCAGGTATTCGGGATGGCGCTGCGTCACGCGGCGCCAGTGGCGAAGCGCCTCGTCGCGCTCGCCCAGGGCGGTGGCGACGCGCCCCGCCGTGATGTCGACGCGGGGCGTCGCTTCGTCGCGCTCCAGGGCGCGTTCGACGTATTCCTTCGCGAGGCCGAAATTCTTCGCCTGGAGCGCCCCTTCGGCGAGCTCGCAGTTGTAGTGGGCGATCTCGACCGAACGGTCTTCGCCCGCGCGCTGCTCGATCGAGAGCGCCGTGTCGACGGCCAGCTGCCACTCGTGCTCGATCACGTAGATCTCGAGGAGCTTCTTCATCGCTTCGAGGTAGAAGGACGGCGTCTCGGAGAGCTGCCGGTAGGCGGCTTCCGCGCGGTCGTAGAGCCCCGCGGTGAAGTAGTCGAGCGCGAGTTCGCGGAGCGCCTCGACGCGCTCCTCCATCGCGAGGTCCTCGCGATTGAAGAGATGCTGATGGAGCCTCACCGCGCGCTCGAAGTCGCCGCGGCGGCGGTAGAGCTTCCCGAGGACGTGCTGGAGCTCCGTCGTGTCGGGGTCGAGCCGCACGGCTTCCGTGAAGGACTCGACGGCGCGGTCGGGTTCGTCGCCCAGAAGGAGCGACACGCCGCGCGTGTAGCACTCGGGGGGCTGATCGTGCTCGAACTGCTGCTTCGATTCGAGACCGCGGGAGAACCAACCCGCCGCGAAGAGCACCGGGACGGCGATGAGGTACCAGAGTTCGAAATCCATGGAACGCGCGCGACTTCTGATGAAAACGTTTGATTTTAGATGAGAAAAACCGCAGGCGTTTTCGCACCTGCGGTTTTCTTTGAGCCTTGGACGTGAGGCGGAGCGCCCCGTGAGGGCTTTCCGCCTCAGCGGTCCCGGCGGGAGGGCCTCACAGCTCGGGCTGCGGGGCCTGCCAGCCGAGTCCGTCCGGATCGGCGTCGACGCGCTCCCTCAGGTTCTTGCCTGCCCTGAAGAAGGCGACGTACCGGCCACCCACGTCGACGCGCGACCCGTCCTGCGGGTTGCGCCCCTTGTGGGGTTCGCGGTACTTCACCCCGAGGGAACCGAAGCCGCGGATCTCGATGCGGCCGCCATCGACAAGCTTGTTGACGATGTGGTCGAGAATCGCATCCGCGACGTCGGTCGAGAGCGTTTCATCCGATTGAGGGAAGAGGTCGCAGAATTCACGGATGAATTCCGACTTGACCATGGGCTTACCCATTCCGTTCCCTCCTGCGGATTACTTCTGCTCGAGCTTGGCCTTGAGCAGGGCGCCGAGGTTCGTCGTGCCGGAAGCGGCGTCGGCGTCGGCGTTGAGGCGGTCGAGCGCTTCACGCGCTTCGGCGGCGTCCTTCGCCTTGATCGAGAGCTGGATCGAACGGTTCTTGCGGTCCATCGAGACGATCACGGCTTCGACTTCTTCGCCTTCGGAGAGACGCGTGGTGGCGTCTTCAACGCGGTCGGCGGAGATTTCGGAAGCGCGGAGGTAGCCTTCGACGTCGTCACCGAGGTCGATCACGGCGCCCTTCGGGTCGACCGACTTGACCGTGCCCTTCACGAGCGTGCCCTTGTCGTGGGTCGAGGCGAAGTTGCCGAACGGATCACCGCCCATCTGCTTGATGCCGAGGGAGATGCGTTCACGGTCCGTGTCGATCGCGAGAACGACGGCTTCGAGTTCGTCGCCCTTCTTGAACTTGCGGACGGCGTCCTCACCGGATTCGTTCCAGGAGAGGTCGGAGAGGTGAACGAGACCGTCGATGCCGCCGGGGAGACCGATGAACACGCCGAAGTCGGTGATCGACTTGATCTGGCCGGAGACCTTGTCGCCCTTCTTGTGCGACTGGGCGAATTCTTCCCAGGGGTTCGCCTTGCACTGCTTCATGCCGAGCGAGATGCGGCGGCGTTCTTCGTCGATGTCGAGAACCATGACTTCGACTTCTTCGCCGAGCGTGACGACCTTGCGGGGATCGACGTTCTTGTTCGTCCAATCCATTTCGGAGACGTGGACGAGACCTTCGATGCCGGCTTCGACTTCAACGAAGGCACCGTAGTCGGTGATGTTCGTGACCTTGCCGAAGAGACGGGTCGACTGCGGGTAGCGGCGGGCGATGCCGATCCACGGATCTTCGCCGAGCTGCTTGAGGCCGAGCGAGACGCGGTTCTTTTCGCGGTCGAACTTGAGGACCTTGGCTTCGAGTTCCTGACCGACCTGAACGACTTCGCTCGGGTGGCGGACGCGGCGCCAGGCGAGGTCCGTGATGTGGAGGAGACCGTCGATGCCGCCGAGGTCGACGAACGCACCGTAGTCGGTGATGTTCTTGACGATGCCCTTGACGATGGCACCTTCCTGCAGCGTTTCGAGCAGCTTCGCGCGTTCTTCGCCCATGTTGGCTTCGACGACGGCGCGGCGCGAGACCACGACGTTGTTGCGCTTGCGGTCGAGCTTGATGACCTTGAATTCGTACGTGTTGCCTTCGTACGGCGTCGTGTCCTTGACCGGACGGGTGTCGACGAGCGAACCCGGGAGGAAGGCGCGGATGCCGTTGGTCATGACGGTGAGACCGCCCTTGACCTTGCCCGTGACGGTACCGGTGACGAGTTCGCCGGATTCGAGGGCGGATTCGAGGTTCATCCAGGCGGCGAGGCGCTTGGCCTTGTCGCGGCTGAGGATGGTGTCGCCGTAGCCGTTTTCGACGGCTTCGATGGCCACGGAAACGAAGTCGCCCGGCTGAACGGTCACTTCACCGCGATCGTCCTTGAATTCTTCGATGGGCACGTAGGCTTCGCTCTTGAGGCCGGCATTCACGACGACGAAGTTGTAGTCCACGCGGACGACTTCGGCGGTGATGACTTCACCCTGACGCATTTCCTGCTGGGCGAGGCTCTGTTCGAAGAGCTCAGCGAAGGATTCGGGCTTGTTGATTTCGTTGGACATTCTGTCTGGAAAAATGAAAAGCACACCCGCGGAACGCACGCTCAACTGCCGTGCGTGCGCACTCCTTGGGCGGAGTTGATGAATAACGCATCCGTATCCGGATGCGCGAGGAAGTTGAGAGTTTACAGCACTTTAGCGGGCCGTCGTCCACCAATCGAGGACTTTTTTGACGGCTTCTTCAATTCCCATCTCGGTCGTGTCGAGAAGACGCGCGTCCGCGGCGGGCTTCAAGGGCGCTTCGGCGCGCTCGCGGTCGCGCCGGTCGCGCTCTTCAAGATCCTTCGTGAGAAGGTCGAGGTCGGCCGTTTCGCCGCGGGCGGTGAGCTGCTTGTAGCGGCGTTCGGCGCGCACGCGCGCGGACGCCGTGAGGAACACCTTGAGGGGCGCTTCGGGGAAGACCACCGTCCCCATGTCGCGGCCGTCCGCAACGAGCCCCGGCGCACGCGCGGCGCGGCGCTGCAGATCAAAGAGCGCGCGGCGCACGCCCGGCACCACCGCGACCTTCGAGGTGGCGCGGCTCACTTCTTCCGAGCGGATCGCGAGCGTGACGTCTTCGCCCTCGAGAAGGATCCTTCCGTTTTCAAAGACCGGCGAGAGCTTCTCCGCGACGGCGGTGAGGCCTTCGGAGTCCGCGGGGTCGACCCCGGCTTTCAGCGCCGCCAAGGTCGCGATACGGTAGAGCGCGCCGCTGTCGAGGTAGTGAAAGCCCAGTTCGCGGGCGACGAGTTCGGCGACGGTGCCCTTGCCGCTCGCGGCCGGGCCGTCGAGCGTGATGACGGGGATCGTGTTCATGTGGGTACTCTTCAATTGTCGGGTGATCAGGCGTGGCGCAGCGCGAAGGTGCGGATGAAGCTCGAGAGTCCGGCGGCGCCTTCGATCGGCATCGCGTTGTAGAGGGACGCCCGGATGCCGCCCACGGTGCGGTGGCCGGCGAGGTTGATGAAGCCGGCTTCGGCCGCCTCCTTCACGAAGACGTCGGTAAGCATCTCGTCCCTCAGCCGGAAGGTGACGTTCATGCGGCTGCGCGCCTTCGGGTCGACCTTCGTCGCGTACATGTGGGGGCAGGCGTCGAGCGCGTCGTAGACCATCGAGGAGCGCTCGATGGCGCGCGTGTTCATGACGTCCAACCCGCCCTCCTTCTCGATCCATTGGGCCATGAGGTTCGCGACGTAGATCTGGGTGACGGGGGGCGTGTTGGGAAGATTCCCCGTGCGCACGTACGTGTCGTAGTTGAGCATGGTGGGCACTTCGGGGCTCGCGAGCCCCAGGAGGTCCCTGCGGACGATCACGACGGCCAAACCCGCGATGCCGAAATTCTTCTGCGTCCCCGCCCAGACGAGGCCGTAGCGGCTGACGTCGAAGGGCCGGCTCATGAAGTTGCTCGACATGTCGCAGGCGACGGGGATCCCCACCATCGCGGCGGGAGGCTCGGGAAACTCGATCCCGTGCACCGTCTCGTTGTCGCAGTAGTAGACGTAGGAGGCGTCTTCGGGGATGTCGAGCATCTCCTCGTCGGGGAGCTTCGTGCCGTTGCCGTGGTAGGCGACGTGCACGCGCGCGAAGCGCGCCGCTTCGTTCGCGGCGCCTTTGGACCACGTGCCCGTGACGACGTAGGAGGCGGAGACGCCCGCGCCCAAAAGGTTCAGGGGCACCATCGAAAACTGCATGCGGCCCCCGCCCGGGCAGAAGAGCACCGCGTAGTCCTCGGGCACCTTGAGGAGCCGCCGGATGCGGGCTTCGAGCCCGTGGAGGATCTCTTCAAAGGCGTCCGAGCGGTGATTGAGCTCCATCACCGAGCAGCCGAGGCCACGATAGTCCATGAGTTCCGCCTGAATCGTTTCGAGCACGGGTTCGGGGAGCATGCTCGGACCGGCGGAAAAATTGTAGGGACGCTTCATGTGGAGGGTCTTTTTCGTGAACGGGCGGCACCTCCCGGTTCCTTGGGGAGATGCCGCCCGGGTCAAAAACCAATGGGTGGATCGGTTATTCGGCCGAGTCGTCCTCGGTCTCTTCGGCGTCGTCGGCCTCGTCTTCGAGCGCTTCGGTCTCGTCGAGATCGTCGACGTCGTCCCAAGGCGACCTCGTCCTCGTCTTCGGGCTCCTCAATTTCGAGGTGCTCGATTTCGGCGTCGTCCGAAGGCGGCACGATCCGCATCGAGACGAGCAGTTCGTCGTCCAGACGGAAGAGGCGCACGCCGTGCGCGCCTCGGCCGTAGACGCCGATCTCGGCGATGCGGGTGCGGATCATGCGGCCGCGGTTGCAGAGCATGATCACGTCTTCGGTTTCGCCGACGAGCTCGGCGGCCGCCACGGCGCCGTTCCTCGCGGAGCAGCGGATGAGCATCTGACCCATCGTGCCGCGGCCGTGCGGCGTGAATTCCGAGAGTTCGACGCGCTTGCCGTAGCCGTTTTCGGTGGCGACCAAAATCTTCGCGCTCTCGTCCGTGATCGGCGTGCAGTTCAGAACGCGGGCGCCGGCCGGGAGGCGCATCGAGCGCACGCCCTTCGCCGTACGACCCATGACGCGCACCGACGACTGCGGGAAGCGGAGCGCGCGGCCCGCACTGCTCACGACGAAGAGGTCGCCCGAGCCGTCCGTGACCGACACACTCACGAGGCTGTCGCCCTCTACGAGCGTCATCGCGCGAAGGCCGGTGCCGGGGCGGGCGTTGCGGTAGGCGGAAAGCGGCGTGCGCTTCACGTAGCCGTTCGCAGTCGCGAGGATCACGATCTGCGAGTCGTCGCCCTTTTCGGCGAACTCGGTGATGGGCTGCGTGAAGGTGATGCGTTCGCCCTCGTCGAGCGAGAGGAGGTTGACGATCGGGCGGCCGCGGGCGCTCGACTTCCCTTCGGGGAGGTCGAAGACGTCGAGCGCGAAGATGCGGCCCATCGACGAGAAGCAGAGCAGGATGTCGTGCGTGTTCGCGACGAAGAGGTGTTCGACCTCGTCGTCCTTCGTCATCGACTGGACGTTGCGGCCCTTGCCGCCGCGGCCCTGCGCGGCGTAGTCGGCGAGTTCCTGCATCTTGATGAAGCCGCCCTTCGAGATGGTGACCACCATGTCGCGGCGCGGGATGAGGTCGCGCTGGTTGAAGCTCGGATCGCCCAGAAGGTCGATCGTCGAGCGGCGTTCGTCGCCGAACTCATTGCCGATCGCTTCGAGTTCTTCGCCGATGATCGCGGTGACGCGTTCGGGCTTGGCGAGGATGTCGAGGTAGTCCATCAGCTCGTCGACGCGGGTGCGGAAGTCCGAGAGGATCTTTTCCTGTTCGAGCCCGGTCAGGCGGCGCAGGTTCATCGCGAGGATGTTGTCGACCTGCGGG
>VOFH01002816.1_pt1 | contig 22359 bp, 27 predicted proteins | sample 5384091 | NCBI WGS metagenome assembly VOFH01 (sample SAMN12384727, study PRJNA508395) | human gut metagenome | isolation source: healthy gut G | host: Homo sapiens
TGAAGCGTTACGCATTGCCCACCAGGATCAGCTTTCCATTAAACCACCACGACCCACAACATCAATACTACTTAAGTCAACATTCTTTCTTTAAGAACATTAAAAATAACTTCTTTATGAAATCTTTCTGATCGTAAATCGTATCATATTTTGCAATTTCTTCTGTTGAATGTCTATGAGTTTCTTCCATTAACTGAGTTTCATCTCATATACCTGTCTTAGTAGAAGTAGAACTAGGATTGATAATTAAAATTTTGTACATATTTTATAACAATAAATTAAATGTATCATTTATCAAAGAATGGGCAAAAGTTAAAATAAACAATAATTGCCTGTTTTAAATCAAAATTAGATTACTTTGTTTTAGCAATGATTGCAGTAAGTGCAATTGAGTTGGAATCTTCTTTTACTCTGGAATCATCTGAATGATAAGCAGATAATAGGAGCTTTTGGTACCTGTTAAATATTTCCGTTAATACATTTAGCAGTATGAAAATCTAAAGTTTGTGGCGTGATGTTTCCTGCATGAATGTTGTGTGGAATAAGTCATTTACATCAGCATCACCAACAATCTTTCTATCAGCTGTACCTTTGTGTGGGTTGCTTTGAAGTCCGCAAGGTCAAGTGAAAGAGGTCCTCGTCAACGATACAACCTGGAATCTTTCCTTCTGCTCATCTTTGTAAGTTCAACAGCTTCACAGCATAAGGTAATTGGATTTCATAAATCTCCACAGCTGCAAGTGAGTCACCTTGGATATCTGAATACCACAAGCATGTGTAATTTCGAACTGTATTCTTAATAATCTGAGCCTGAATGAAGGTTGTGATAAGGAACAAAAGCAACGTCTGATAAGAATAAAAAAGACGATCAACACCTTTTATTTCAAAAACGCAAACGTGATAAATGTTTTGTCAAATGAAGACCAACTTCATCTAAAACACTTTAAGAATGATTTTAATTGTCAAGACCTTTCATATACATATCAGCTTTGCCGTCATGAACTAATCTTAATAAGCAAAGTTCCTTGCATTTCATTAGAACAATAACATTAATAATTCTTTTGAATCTATTCATTTTAAAACACCAGCGATTAAGTTCTAATCTTTGAATATCACTAACCAAAAATAGCATCATTATGTCTCTTTCCTTTGCTGCCTTAACAGCCTTCATTACTGCATCGTCCTGAGCACAGGCAACAGCAACCTTCCTTCATAGGATATCTGAATACCCAGTAAGTAAATCTTTAAAACTTTACCCATTTTGCAATTCATAGAAATTTATCATTATATATTTTTTAATAGGAAATAACTCAAAAATAACTATTAATTCTAAATACTTGAAGACGTCAGTGGATAAAGCTCAAGAATAATCGTTGATTGTGCCCTTAAATGCATACCTCATTGTCTCTTTAAAAATATAATCATAATTAAATGTTTAGGGCAAAAAACATACAAATAACTAACAATAAAATGATTATACTGAGTAGCAAGTGGAGTTATGAGACGCAAAAGCATTTGGGGATTAGCATCTGGTACTTTGGCAGTGTAAATCATAAGGCTGCGGAGAATTTGGCGAAGATTTTAAGATTTCTAAAACTGATAAAAAGGGAATCGCTTCAGTACCATTATTTCAAAATGATGGAAGCAATTTTGATCATAGTTCCTTTAGTTGTAAGTAAGAATTATTGATAATGGTACCGAAGGAAGATACAACCTATGTTTCAGTGGTGATGGGGTGCTGTTATTGCTAGTAAAGCGCGGCAGTTTGACTTTCACTTTACGGGTACAGCCTTTTGCGGCAAAAGCAGCAGGATTTGGTAAAGAAATCAGATATTCAATGTTTGATCATATAAGCAAAATTGTCGTACACTAGCTTGGACAATCAGGGAACACTAACACTTATAACAAGAATGATCTGATGTTAACCTTGTGCAGATCTGGTGTTAATATGGCTACAAGATTATTACTTCCGTTCACTGCTTCATTGTTTGCGCAATGATTTATGGCATCTCTTTGTAGATGGAAAAAGATCAGTGAAGTTTTGTTGTGGCTATTCCGGTTTGTTTATTATAAGAAGCTTCAGGAATTATGCTTTCATTACAATTCCATTATATAAGAAGTCTAAGTCAAGACTTGATGTGTAAAGCACAAGAGAGAAATTGGATTTTTGGTGTCCAAGGATTAGGAGCTTTAATAAACAGAACAGAAGTAAAAAGATATAATGATAGAAAATGCATAATTTGAAAAATTCCAGCTTTTTGCGGTGAAGAATTTCAACATTAATGAAACTCCGGCAACTTATATTGTGATTAATGCTGCAACCATTGAATTTTGTGGTAGTGGAGATAGAGTTACAGGAAGCCTTTGTTACAGACAGGTCGTAGCCCGGTTAACTATATGTCAAGCAGATTCTTGGCTGAATTAATTAAGCCTGCAAACCTTATTATAAATCTGCATAAAAAGCTTTGGGTAATTGTGAAGAATACAGGATATTTTTGATATTGAGCCGGAAACGGGGTGAAGGAAATATTGAATTGAATTTGAAGTTAATGACATTAATTCAAACAGATGGAACCGGTAAATTAGCTTTATGAAAAATGATTCAGATAATAAATTAAAAATCTGGAAACTACAACAAAGACATTGCAGTGGAATTTGAAATGCTACTTTGAAATACCAGGGCGCAGGCGAAAGTTGGCAATAAAATGTTAATTTCAAGACGGGTCGATAATCGGTATTGGTAGGAGGTACTGGTTCAGGTGACTTTATTAATTAATATGGGATTCCAAGATTTTATGACCTCTAAGGTGAAGGAAAAGTTAAGATTTTGAATTGATTTAAAAGATTATAAGAGAAAAATCTGAAGAGTGGTTATTGGAGTTTGTACCAAAAGTATTTATTGTTTAAAGGTATAACAATATAGTTGAACATGTTTAAAATGAAAAATGTTAAGCAGAGGGAAGAATCAGTGAAAGCTTGAAATTATCTCAGAGTTATTGATTTTGTGAAAAAAGAAAAGATAAAGGAATTGATAGCGGCGGCGCAAAAGGAAAAAATTTCAGGGTAAGAAATAACGTCTTACAATTGCAAGAGCGTTGCTAAAAAGCCTAAGATTTTGATCCTGATGAAGCAGTCTATCAGCACTTGATTATGCAACTGATGAAACTTAGTTGATACAAAAGATACTTAAAAGATATAACTTGTTTGTAAAGCCTCTCAGAGAACAGCGTCAATTATGGATGCAGACTGATAGTGGTTCTGATGATGGGAAAAGTTGTAGGATTTGGAACTCATGATGAATTGCTTGAAAGATTGTTCAGTATATCAATAGAAATCTAACAATCACAGTTTAAAAGTAAGCGAGGCAGCTGAAGGAAAAATAATATGATACAAAAACAGGCCCTTATGGAATTACAGGTTCCATTATTGTCATCAAACAAAAACCAGTTTAGAATAGAACGCTTGCAATTGCAGGAACTAAGCCCAGTGGATTATGGGACTGTTAAAACAACAGGAATCACATACTGCCGTGATTAAAGATATCTGTCAGGGGAAAAAGTTTTGAGAGAATACAGAAACTTCCTATTTACTTTGGATACATTCAACAGGTAGTCTTGTAAGTAGTATAATTGCGGACGTAGACAGTTTAGCAGACGGTTGCACCATAGGATTTTCAAACTTGTTTTACAGGTGTTGTCACAATTGTTTTTAACACTTGTTTTATGTTACAGATTAACTGGAAAAATTGCGTTGTTGTTATTTGTATTACACCTGTATTTCATTTTTGTGGCGTGGATTTATTGCAAAGCGTACGTATTCAATGTTTAGAAAACAGTCTGAAATTAAGAGGGCAGCCAGACAGCGTTTATTGATGAAATGATAAGCGGTCAGAAAGTTGTTAAGGCTTTTGGACAGGAAGAAAAAGCCGTTCAGGTTTTGATGAAATCAACGATGAATTAGCAAAATATTATTTGAAGGGAACTTTCTTTTCATCAATAACAAATCAAGTACCACAAAGCCTTTTAACGAGATTTCAGGTGTTGTTACGGAACTTCAAAATGCCATTGCCTGTGGTGCAAAAATCTTTTCGCTTATTAATCAGGAAAAAAAAAGAGATTGATGTGGGAAGAAAGTGAAAATCAGCTCCGGAATATTGAGGCAGGAAGGGTTGACATTAATGATGTTGCTTTTTCTTATGTGCCGGATAGAAAATTAATCGAAAACTTAAATCTACACGTAAAGCCTGGTCAGAGAATTGCAATTGTTGGACCGACAGGTTGTGGAAAAACTACAATCATAAATCTTTTGATGAGATTTTATGATGTGGACAAAGGTTCAATTACAATAGATGGAAAAGATATACGAGACATATCAAGAAAGAATTTAAGAAGCTCTTATGGAATGGTTCTTCAGGAAACATGGCTTAGAAATACTACGGTAAGAGAAAACATCGCTTTTGGAAAGCCTGATGCAACTGATGAAGAAATAGAAAATGCAGCAAAAAGCAAGTTATGCACATAACTTTATTAAGCGTTGCCAAAGGGATATGATACAGTAATAGGTGAAGACGGAGGCAGTCTTTCACAGGGACAGAAACAGTTATTGTGTATAGCCCGTGTAATGTTATGTCTGCCACCAATGCTAATACTTGACGAAGCCACATCTTCAATTGACACAAGAACAGAAGTAAAGATTCAGGACGCATTTTCAAAAATGATGGAAGGCAGAACTACATTTATTGTAGCCCATAGACTTTCAACAATAAAAAGAAGCAGACGTAATTCTTGTAATGAAGGATGGAAAATAATCGAGCAGGGAAATCACGAAGAACTGCTTGAAAAGAGAGGGTTTTACTATAAACTTTATAATAGCTAAAAAAGAGATGATTAACCAAGAAGTAAGTGTTTATACACTTAAATAAAAATAAATGAAGAAGCATGGATAATCAAATAAATAATATTTCAGTGTAAAAATGGAGCTTTTATACTCCATTTTATACTGTTTTAAATTTACACTCACGCCATACAAAATATCCAAACACCATCACTATTATCACTCCGCTTATTCCTGCGGAAAAAATACAAAAAACTAATCCCTTGCAATCAGCAAAACTAAATATGTATGAAAAACTAATTTTCCCATTATAAGACCAATTGCAATCAAAGTGTAGGCTTTACAATATTGTTAATTGCCGAAAAGTTAAAATCCACATATTTATGAATATAAAAACTATGTAACAAAGTCACAACAAGATTACTTATAAGCAAGCCAATCAGATACCCTTCTATCCCAAAAACAGGAACTCGAACCATAGTGAGGCAAGTCGTGTATTACAACCCCAATAACATTGTGAATAAAGGCAGCATTAGTAAGCCCCAGCCCGTGTAAGATGGAGCCAAGTGTATGGAAAGATAGAGAAAAGGGCAAAGCCAGGCAAGAATCATTATGTATTCGCCGGCAAGAGGCTGCCTGAAAATATTTGTTCAATAAAATCGCCATAAAAAGAAAAACACCAACACAGAAAATCCCTGTAATCATAGAAAACCAAATAGAATATTCTGTTGTTTTTTTATGCCTGAAACGTCGTTTCCGGAATTTGCACCTGCTATGGTAGGAAGCAACATAGTGGAAACGGAAGTGTTTATGGCAGAAGGAAAAGTAACCACTGGAAGGGCCATTCCGGTTAAAATTCCATAAATACTTAAAGAATCGGACAGGGATAACCCGCTTTTTAAAAGTACAGTTGGAAAAATAACAGCTTCCAAAGTCTGTAAAAAGTAAGCATTATTTTGTTCAAAGTCAAAACATAAGAAACAGAAAACATTTTCTTCATTACGGAAAATATTTCAGATATCTTAAAAAGCAAAAAAACGTTCACCAAATATTGCAATCAAACAAAAATAACCCCGCACAATTCAGAAATAACCATAGAATAAACTGCAATTATAGGAGTAATGGAAAAACCTTTTTCAACCATACAAGCCATAAAATAAAAAGTGAAATAACTTTTTTGCAATCTGCTCAACAACACCTGACCAGGCTGGAACAAAAGTTTTTTGAAACCTAAATAATAACCCGTTATGCAGGCGTGAAAAGTGGCAAGTGGAATAGTGAAAGAGGCGTATTTCAACAGCTCAGTACAACTTTTGTTTTTTATAATAAATAAAGAAACAGGCTCAGCGAAAAAATACAAAACTCCCAAGGTAATAAAAGAAAGACTAAGTGACATAATAATACTGCTGATAAGCACAAGAAAACATTCCTTTCTACTTTTGCTTTCAGCAACAAAGCGTGAAACAGCAATTTGGATTCCACCGCAACTTAGGGCAATGCAAAAAACAAGTACAGGAAAAATTAATTGAAAAACTCCCATACCTTTAGCACCTATTAGGTTAGAAAGGAATATTCTATATAAGAAACCTATTATTCTGCTTAAAAGACTAGCTATGGTGAGAATAATAGTGCCTTTAATAATTGGATTTTTGTTAAGCATAGTGTACTGCCTGAAACGCATTTATATAAAATATTCAAAAAACAGGAATTATGCAAAAACAATAATTATAACAACATAAAAAGGGCAGACAATCAATTGTTTAGAAAAACTAAAATTTGAACATAAAACGAAAAATGGGAGAATAATATGATTTATTTAGATAACGCAGCTACCACAAAAATATGTGAAAAGCTGTTAAAGCAATGGAACCTTATTTAAAAGAAGAATATGGCAATCCGTCAGGAATTTATTCCATAGGAAGAAAGACAAGGGAGCAGGTTGAAAAGGTAAGATGGACAATTGCAAAATCGTTAAACTGCAAACCTGAAAATATTTTTTTACTTCAGGGGGAACCGAGTCGGACAATTGGGTTTTGGACAACGGCGCATATTTAGGTAATCACATTATAACGTCAAAATAGAGCATCACGCTATTTTAAATAAATGCAAACAGCTTGAAAAATGAAGGAATAAAAGTCACATATGTAGACGTTGACAAAAACGGTTTTGTGGATATGGAGCAAATTAAAACTGATTACAAAGACGGATTTGAAAATCCTGTGAGAACTTCGCTGGTTTCGATTATGTTAGCAAACAATGAAATCGGAACAATTGAGCCTATTAGAAATATAGCAATGGTGGCACATAGGAAAGGAGTTCTGTTTCATACTGATGCAGTTCAGGCTTTTGGACACATACCAATAGACGTAAATTATCTTGGAGTGGATATGCTTAGTGCCAGCAGTCACAAATTTAACGGCCCTAAAGGCGTAGGTTTTCTTTACGTGAGAAATCCAAAGGAAATGATGCCTTTGATTTATGGCGGCGGTCAGGAAAAGGGCAAAAGAGGTGGAACGGAAAATGTGGCCGGAATAATAGGAATGGGGGCGGCAGTTGAAGATTCTATGAGAAATATGAGTGCCCGCTACAATAAAGAGAAAAATCTAAGAGATTATATGGTAAAAGAATACTTGGAGAAATTCCAAACGTAAGTCTAAACGGTCATTACACAAACAGACTTCCGGGCAACGCAAGTTTTACTTTTGATGGCATAAATGGAACATCTCTGGTAGTAATAATGGATGAAGAAGGAGTGTGTATTTCTGCCGGCTCAGCCTGTGCTGCATCAGCAGAAAAGCCGTCCCACGTAATAAGCGCCCTTGGAATACCGAAAGAAAAAAGCCTATGGAACAATTCGAATAACCATAGGCCATGAAAATACAAGAAAAGAAATCGATTACACCGTTGAAAAAATTAAAAGCCAGTGTGAAAGAACTAAGAGCAAAAAAGCTGAAAATTAAGTTAAAAAATCATGTAAAAATCAAATTTATTTTTTGCAGATAAAATTAAGAATCAAATTTAAATTTGTTAATAAAATCAAGTCAAAATAGAATATTAAGTTATTACAATTTAAATAGTAAAAACTTTTAATTTATATTTTTCAACGATTTTTTCAACCAAATCAAAACCGGAACCAATAAATTGGGCTTTGTGAGCATCGGAACCTACGGTAACATAAAGCCCACCAAGTTCCTTGTATCTTCTAATTATATCCGTGTGTGGATTTGGGAAATCAAATCCTTTAGAAAAGTTTGAAGTGTTAATTTCCAACTTAATATCATTTTCAATAATCATTTTCAAAATCTCATCTATAACATCAATGTAATCAGCCACACTGTAATTATTATCCTTGTTAGGACTGTAGCGGACAATGTAATCCAAATGCCCGAGAGTGTTGACAGTGCGGGGAGTGGTGCAAGTGTTTCTTCCTATAAAAATTTCAAGGAATCCAACAAAGTTTTAAAATAAAGTTCAAAACAGTCACGGTCATTTTTCCTTTCCAAAACTCTGCATAATAAGGATCCATTTGGTCAACAATATGACAGGAGCCAATGACAAAATCAAAATCGTAGGAATCAAGAAGTTTATGGCACAAAGAAAAATTGTCAGAAGTAAGCCCCAGCTCAACACCTTTTTAAAATATTGATTTTGGAAGAATATTCATTCCTTAAAGAATTCAAAACTTCAAAATATTTGGGAAAATCAATATAAGGCGATTCCCCTTAATTGGCCAATTAAAGTCCTGATGGTCAGTAAAACAAATCTGTTTCATGCCAAGAGCAATGGCTTTCTCAACAATAGCCCTAGGAGATTCCTCGGAATCAAAAGTAAAACTGCTGTGTACATGGTAATCTGAAAACATAGTAAAGTCCTTTCTGTGTATGAATATAAGTTGATAATGTGCCTGAGCTAGTTAAATATTAGCATAAATTAGATAATTACGGTAGTCACAGAAAAAAAGTTGGTAATCCGTAATTCCATAAAATCGTATCAATTTTGCTAATTTGACAAAAAATTTAACAAAAAACCAAAAAATAAGCAAAAACAACTTGATATTTGCAAACTTATTATGTAAAATAAGCATAGGTTAATGAAAATTAACAATAGCAAAAAAACTTATTATAGGAGGACAATTAAATGTCAGTAAAAGTTGCAATTAACGGTTTCGGACGTATTGGACGTCTTGCATTCAGACAGATGTTCGGAGCAGAAGGCTATGAAGTAGTAGCTATTAACGATTTAACAAGCCCAAAGATGTTAGCTCACTTATTAAAGTATGATTCATCACAGGGTAAATATGAAAAGGCTGATACAGTTTCAGCTACAGATGATTCAATCATCGTTGATGGAAAAAGAAATCAAAATCTATGCAGAAGCTGATGCTTCAAAATGTCCTTGGGGCGAATTAAACGTAGACGTTGTATTAGAATGTACAGGTTTCTATACATCAAAGGAAAAAGCACAGGCTCATATCGATGCTGGTGCTCGTAAGGTTGTTATCTCAGCTCCAGCTGGAAACGATCTTCCAACAATCGTTTACAATACAAACCACAATACACTTAAGCCAGAAGATACAATCATTTCTGCAGCTTCATGTACAACAAACTGTTTAGCACCTATGGCTGATGCTCTTAACAAATACGCTCCAATCCAGAGTGGTATCATGTTAACAATTCATGCTTACACAGGTGACCAGATGACTCTTGATGGACCACAGAAAAGGTGATTTAAGAAGATCAAGAGCTGCAGCAGTTAATATCGTTCCTAACTCAACAGGTGCTGCAAAAGCTATCGGATTAGTTATTCCAGAATTAAACGGAAAATTAATCGGTTCTGCACAGAGAGTTCCTGTTCCAACAGGTTCAACAACAGTTCTTACAGCTGTAGTTAAAGGAAAAGATATCACAGTTGAAGGTATCAACGCAGCTATGAAGGCAGCTTCAAATGAATCATACGGATACAACGAAGATGAAATCGTATCAAGCGATATTGTAGGAATGAGATATGGTTCATTATTTGATGCTACACAGACAATGGTATCAAAGGTTGATGAAGATACTTATGAAGTACAGGTTGTTTCATGGTATGATAACGAAAACTCCTACACAAGCCAGATGGTTAGAACAATCAAATACTTCTCAGAATTAGCTTAATTTCTGATATTTATTATTAGATCCAAAAGGGTCCGGCTGATTGGGCCGGGCCTTTTCTTTAGAGTGGCAAATTATCTTAGAATGAATAATGGGTATAACTTTGTAAGAAGTGAGAGTTTATAATTGAGATTACAAACAGCCACAGAATAAAACGGATAAATCTAAAAAAGATTAAATCAATGAAAGGAGCAAATTTATGCTTAACAAAAAATCAGTAGATGATATTAACGTTAAAGGCAAGAGAGTTTTAGTTCGTTGCGATTTTAACGTACCTTTAAAAAAAGAAGGAGTTATCACAGACGAAAACCGTCTTGTTGCAGCTCTTCCAACAATCAAAAAAATTAATCGGAGATGGTGGAAAAGTTATTCTTTGCTCACATCTTGGTAAGCCAAAGGGAGAACCAAAGCCTGAATTATCACTTGCACCAGTTGCTAAGAGACTTACTGAATTATTAGGACAGGAAGTTAAGTTTGCAGCAGATCCTGAAGTAGTAGGACCTAACGCAAAGGCTGCTGTAGAAGCAATGAATGATGGAGATGTAGTTCTTCTTGAAAAACACGTTATCGCGCAGAAGAAACAAAGAACGGAGACGAATTCAGCAAAGAACTTGCTTCTCTTTGTGATGTATTTGTTAATGATGCATTTGGTACAGCTCACAGAGCACATTGCTCTAATGTTGGTGTTACCAAATATGTAGATACAGCTGTTGTTGGTTATTTAATGCAGAAGGAAATCGATTTCCTTGGAAATGCAGTGAACAATCCAGTAAGACCATTCGTAGCTATCCTTGGTGGTGCTAAGGTTGCTGATAAGCTTAATGTAATCAACAACTTACTTGAAAAGTGCGATACACTTATCATTGGTGGTGGTATGGCATATACATTCATCAAAGCTCAGGGTGGAAAAGTTGGTATTTCATTAGTAGATGATTCTAAGTTAGATTACTGTCTTGATATGATGAAGAAAGCAGAAGAATTAGGAAAGAAATTATTACTTCCTATCGATACAGTAGCTGCTGACGGATTCCCAAATCTATCGATGCTGAAATCGAAACAATGATCGTTCAACAAACGCAATTCCTGATGACAAAGAAGGACTTGATATTGGACCTAAGACTCGTGAGTTATTCGCTGATGCAGTTAAGAACGCTAAGACAGTAGTATGGAACGGACCTATGGGCGTTTCAGAAAACCCTTGCCTTGCAGCAGGTACTATTGCAGTAGCTAAAGCTTTAGCTGATACAGATGCTACAACAATCATCGGTGGTGGTGATTCAGCAGCAGCTGTAAACAACCTTGGTTTCGGTGATAAGATGACACACATTTCAACAGGTGGTGGAGCTTCTCTTGAATTCCTTGAAGGAAAAGATTTACCAGGTGTAGTAGCAGCTAACGACAAGTAGAGTTAAGGCAAATGAGTCCATTTACACAAAAACAAATCAAGAACAATGAATGTTCGCATTCATTGTTCTTAGATTGATTTTTTGTGAAGTTGGCGAATGCCAGCGTGCTTATTGAAGCAGAGCATCAATAAGATAAGGACATTAAATATAGAGGAGACATTAACATGAGAAAAAGAAAATTATCGCAGGCAACTGGAAAATGAACAAAACTCCAAGTGAAGCAGTAGCTTTAGTTGAAGAATTAAAACCATTAGTAGCGAATGAAGATGTAGACGTAGTATTCTGCGTACCAGCTATTAGCATTGTTCCAGCTATGGAAGCAGCTAAAGGCACAAACATCAACATTGGTGCTGAGAATATGTACTTTGAAGAAAGTGGAGCTTATACAGGAGAAATCGCTCCTAATATGTTAACAGATCTTGGAGTGAAATATGTTATTCTTGGACATTCAGAAAGAAGAGAATACTTTGCTGAAACAGACGAGACTGTTAACAAGAAAGTTCTTAAAGCATTTGAACATGGAATTACACCTATCGTTTGCTGTGGAGAAACTCTTGCTCAGAGAGAACAGGGTATTGCAGTAGACTTTATCCGTCAGCAGATTAAGATTGCATTCTTAAATGTAACAGCAGATCAGGCTAAAACAGCAGTTATCGCTTACGAACCAATCTGGGCTATCGGAACAGGTGAAACAGCTACATCTGATCAGGCAGAAGAAGTTTGTGCAGCAATCAGAGAATGTATCAAAGAAGTATATGATGAAGCTACAGCTGAAGCAATTAGAATTCAGTATGGCGGATCAATGAATGCCGGAAATGCAGCAGAATTACTTGCTAAACCTGACATTGATGGTGGTTTAGTAGGTGGTGCAAGCTTAAAAACCAGATTTTGGCAAGATTGTTAACTATAATAAATAAGTATATATATGAGACGGAATGCCACTAGTTGGCATTCTGTCTTGTTTAATGAAGGGTAAAAATGAAACTAAAAAACAAAATAATAAAAACAGCAGTTATGGTAGTTGCTGTGTGTGGAATAACTTTTGCATTTCAAACTAATACATATGCAAAGAAGAATTTTAAAGTTACCCCATCAAAAGTAGAAAAACAGTCAAAAAAGAGCTTTAGAACAATAACAACAAAATATACAAAACATTATCTTGGATTAAATGCATTTTTAGACAAGATGGAAAAAGCAGGTGGGGAACCCTTACAATAAAGAAGGGAACATATTATATATCAAATGCCATTTATGTGCCATCCAATACAAAAGTAGTGTTTGAGAATGGTGTAGTATTTAAAAAATAAACAAAACAGGAACAAACTACAAGGCATCAGGATCAATGTGGCAGATTTGTCCAAGAAGTAAGAGCAAAAAAAGAATAGTATAGGGAAATATAAAGGTGCAAAGAATGTTACATTCAAGGCCAAAGGCAAGGTAACATTCGATATGGACAACATTGCAGGAATTACAATTGTTGCCGCACATAATAAGAATATTGATATTTCAGGAATAACATTTAAGAACCAGAATGGAAATCATTATGTCGAAGTTAATGGTTCAAAAGATGTTAATATACATGATTGCTATTTTGGAAAGTCTAAAAAGAGTACTAGAGAAAAGTACTATATGAAAGAAGCAATTAATATTGACTTGGCAGACAAGGCAACTCATGGATTGCCACTTGATTGGGTTAAGAAAGACAAAACACCATGCTATAATGTTACAGTTGAAAATAATGTTTTTGACAGTACAACAAGAGGTATTGGAACACATAAGTATTCACAAAACAGCAAAGGTGAAAATATCTATCATCAGAATATAACAATAAGAAATAATGAATTTAAGAATATTCATGATAATGGAGTTTTTGTTTTAAACTGGAAGAATACAAAGATTGAAAATAACAAGTTCACCAATATTGGTAATTCATCAAAGAAGAGCTATAGCTCAGGTGCACATGCCATTTCAGGAGGTGGCATTGAAGAAATTAATATTACAGGAAATACTTTTACAAAGATTAAGAGAAATCCTGTATATTTCTGTATCCAGCAGAATGTAGGTGGCGGAAGTAACTACAAAAAAGTTGGAATGAAAATAACAAAGGAAGAAACAAAGGCAATGCTTGATAATAAAGTTTTTGATTGCGGTTATGATATGAATAGCATATTCCACGGATATGATATTTTGTATTTTAAGGGGTCAGGAGAAAGATCAAGATCTAATGCCGTTGAGTAAACATAAATAAGCAAATAATCTCTTATGGATTATAAATATATTAAAAAGGAGATAAGACAATGAGCAAGAAACCTACAGTATTATTAATATTAGATGGTTATGGTTTGAATGACAAAAAGAAGGCAACGCAGTAGCATTAGCTAACACACCTGTTATGGATAAACTTATGGCTGAATATCCATTTGTAAAAGGACAGGCTAGTGGCATGGCAGTAGGACTTCCTGAAGGACAGATGGGTAACTCAGAAGTTGGACATCTTAACATGGGTGCAGGAAGAATTGTATATCAGGAATTAACAAGAATTACAAAAGAAATAGAAGATGGAACATTCTTTGAAAATGAAGAATTAGTAAAAGCAATGGAAAATGCAAAGAAGAATAACAGTGCTCTTCATATTTTCGGACTTTTATCAGACGGTGGTGTTCACAGCCATATTACACATATGTATGGAACACTTGAAATGGCTAAGAAATTTGGCCTTGAAAAAGTTTATGTACATGCATTCTTAGACGGTAGAGATACACCTCCTGCATCAGCAGCAGAATATATGCAGCAGATGGTAGACAAGATGGCTGAAATCGGTGTTGGTGAAGTTGCTACAATTTCAGGCCGTTATTATGCAATGGACAGAGATAACAACTGGGATAGAGAAGAAAAAAGCATATGTAGCAATGACAAAGGGTGAAGGTGTTGAAGAAACAGATCCTGTTCAGGCTATTAAGAATTCATTTGCTAAAGACGTTACAGATGAATTCGTTCTTCCTACAGTAATTAAGAAAGATGGACAGCCTGTAGCTACAATTACAGACGGTGACTCAGTAGTATTCTGTAACTTTAGACCCTGACCGTGCCCGTCAGATTACAAGAGCTTTCTGTGCAGATGATTTTGACGGTTTTGCAAGAGAAAAGAAATTAGACCTTACATTCGTATGCTTTACAGAATATGATGTAACAATTCCTAACAAATTAATTGCATTCAAGAAAGTAGAAGTTAAAAATACATTTGGTGAATACCTTGCAGCTCACAATATGAAGCAGGCAAGAATTGCTGAAACAGAAAAATACGCACACGTAACATTCTTCTTTAACGGTGGTGTTGAAGAACCAAACGAAGGCGAAGACAGAATCCTTGTTCCTTCACCTAAGGAAGTTGCAACATATGATCAGAAGCCTGAAATGAGCGCACCAAAGGTATGCGAAAAGATGGTAGAAGCCATCAAATCAGGAAAATACGATGTAATCATTACAAACTTCGCTAACCCTGATATGGTTGGCCATACAGGAATCGTTGAAGCTGCAGTAAAAGCAGTAGAAACAATTGACGAATGTGTAGGCAAAGTAGTAGATGCAATCAAAGAAGTAGACGGACAGATGTTCATCTGTGCTGACCATGGAAATGCTGAGCAGTTAAAAGATTACGAAACAGGAGCTCCATTTACAGCACATACAACAAACCCTGTACCATTTATTCTTGTTAACGCTGATCCATCATACAAATTATTATGAATTCTGTAAATATGCATTAGAGAAGGCAGGAGAACTGGTACCAAAGACAGATGAATTACGTAAAATTTATTTGAATTCCACCGCTGAAGGGCCAGTTTATGAACACTGTGGAATAATTGAAGAAAAGCAGCAGAGATGGTTACTCTTTATCGAGAATATTTCACAGTGACAGGTATTTTTGAAAAACAGTGTGCATGATGGCGTAGAAGATGCTAAAGACATTTGAAACAAGCAGGAATCAAGATTGCGATGGCGACATCCAACCGGAAAAATTTTGCAAAATCATGCAGATCACTTTGGACTGGCAAAATATTTTGATGTGATCGGCGGGCATGTATGGATGAGAGACGTACAGAAAAACAAGATGTTATCCGCATGTTTTGGAACAGTGCGAAGAAAAGAACTGGATAAAATTGTAATGGTCGAGATCGTTCTATGACATACTGGAGGCCATGCGGAAGGTCTGAAAGTGATCGGTGTTCTGGTAATGGATATGGAGATTTAAAAGAACTCTCAGAGGCAGGGCGCAGATGCACTGGCAACAAACACCACAGGAAGTGATAGAACTGGTTCTGCAACATCATAAAAAGAATAAAGTAAACGATTTAACAATAGTTTGATTTATTTTACATAGATTTAGCATTGGAAGAAAAATGAGATTTACAAATACCCTCTATACTAAGAATTGTCAAAAGAAAAACACTTAGACATTTTTAGTAGAAAGAGGGTAATTTTTATGTATGGAAAACTTTGGAGTTTTGTAAATCAATTATATAGATGCAGATCATGCACTTGCAGTATATCTGCCAATTCTTAATCGTAGGATGGACAATCATAGGAACAGTTTTGGATTGGAGTCTGTTCTGCATTCAGAATAGATCTTGGTACAAAGTCTGTCAGATATCATCTGCGTTGGCGGGATATGCAGGGATTATATTGGGACTTTGGAGGAATTTTACTTGTATCGCAAATAAAGATTTATCGTAGGGATTCGCAGGCGAATGGCTGCGTACAAACGATATTTCCTGCACCGCTGTGGATCAGCTCCAGCATTTCTCCGGTTAAGAACCAGCCCTCACCCGGTCTGATTTCCGAGTGATACGATCTCAGAAGCCATTTTTCCAAGATCTTCAATATGTGCCGGAGGATCAAAGTGCTTACTCTGCTCAAATGCCTTTGAAGCAGGGGAACGGAACCATTCCAGTGCCTTAATGCCAAGATTACCGACCGTTGTTTTTGATTTCTTCATGCCAAGATGTGACACCTTGAAATTCTGATTATAAAAGCAGTAAAGCAGGAAGTCCAGCAGATCAGGAACGACAGCTTCTGCACCTTCGCTTTCAAGCAGTTCGGCAAGATGGTTGTTGGCAGCCGGCAGAAATTTAACAAGAATTTCTCCTACGATTCCGACGCGTGGCTTTTTGATATCCAGCGTTTCAATGGTATCAAAATCTTGAATGATCTCGTTGCAGAGTTTTTGAATTTCCGGCGGGAAGGATAACCTTCCGATACGAATTTCTTCACGACCTCTGTCCATTTCCGGTGAACCTGGTCTGTCGTGCCGGGAACGGCCTCGTATGGACGCATCCGGTAAACGCATTTCATGAAAATATCTCCAAATACAGCAGCATACAATCCACGCAGAACCAGTGCCGGAGATAGCTTGAAACCAGGATTCTCCTCCAGTCCGCTTAAGTTGATGGAGATGACTGGGATGTGTCCCAGCCGGCTTTTTCAAAGCACGACGGATAAATCCAATGTAGTTGGAGGCACGGCATCCGCCACCGGTCTGACTGATGATAACGGCTGTCTGGTTCAGGTCATATTTTCCTGAAAGCAGGGCATCCATGATCTGTCCGACTACGATCAGAGATGGATAACAGGCATCGTTATTTACATATTTCAGTCCCATGTCGACTGCCTGTTTGTTGTCATTCGGAAGTACTTCAATCTTATATCCTGCTGCAATTAAATGCAGGCTCAAGAAGCTCAAATGAACTGGTGACATCTGTGGGCAGAGGATGGTGTAATTCTTGCGCATTTCTTTTGTAAACGGTACTTTTTCAATAGAAGACGGACGGATCGTTCTCTGTTCCTGCTTTTTTCTCACGTACACGGATCGCAGCAAGGAGAGAGCGTACACGGATTCTTGCAGCACCCAGGTTATTGACCTCGTCAATTTTCAGTGTTGTATAAATTTTATCTGAATTTGTAAGGATCTCAGCGACCTGATCTGTTGTAACAGCATCCAGTCCACATCCGAAGGAGTTGAGCTGAATCAGATCAAGATTCTCCGTTGTCTTCACGTAATTTGCGGCAGCATACAGACGGGAATGATACATCCACTGATCCATAACATTCAGAGGGTGCTCTGCCGGATTCAAATGTGAGACAGAGTCTTCTGTAAGGACTGCAATATTGTAGGATGTAATCAATTCAGGGAGTCCATGGTTGACTTCAGGGTCAATATGATAAGGACGTCCCGCCAGAACGATACCACGGTTGCCGGTCTCATTCAGGAAACGAATCGTCTCCTCTCCTTTCGTTCTCATGTCCTGACGGCAGGCGGCAAGTTCATTCCATGCTTTATGTACAGCAGAACGGATCTCTGTATCAGAAAGAGAAAATTTCTTCCCGAGTTCGTCAATCAGACGGTAAGAGATTGTATCCTCACTTTCAAAATTCAAGAATGGATGGATAAAATCAACTTCTCCGTTTACAATCGCGTCAATGTTATTCTTGATGTTTTCCGGATAAGAAGTTACGATCGGACAGTTGTAGTGATTATCAGAATCAGCAAATTCTTTCCGCTCATACGGGATTGACGGATAGAAAATGTCTTTACTCCCTGGTTGATGAGCCACTGCACATGTCCGTGTGCAAGCTTGGCCGGATAACATTCGGATTCACTCGGGATGGATTCGATTCCAAGCTCGTAAATCTTTCTCGTAGATGCCGGAGAAAGAACGACACGGAATCCCAGTTCAGTGAAAAATGTAAACCAGAACGGGTAATTCTCAAACATGTTCAGAACACGTGGGATACCGATCACTCCGCGGCGGGCATTTTCCTCTTCCAAGGTTATAATCAAAATAACGATGCAGCTTATATTCAAAAAAGGTTCGGCATCTGATTTTTGTTCTCTTTTCCAAGACCTCGCTCACAACGGTTACCTGTGATGAACTTACGTCCGCCGCTGAAATGATTGATCGTCAGACGGCAGTTATTCGTACATCCACGACATTTGGTCATAGTTGTAGAATATTCATGGGAACGGATCTCATCAATGGAGAGCATGGTGGTGCCTTCGCAGTCAGTATAACGTTCTCTTTGCGATCAGGGCAGCACCGAATGCACCCATGATTCCGGCAATGTCCGGGCGGATCGCTTCGCAGTTTGCGATTTTCTCAAAGCTTCGAGAACTGCATTATTATAGAAGGTACCTCCCTGAACAACAATATGATTTCCAAGTTCGGATGCATCAGATACTTTGATTACCTTGAATAATGCATTCTTGATAACAGAATAGGCAAGTCCGGCAGAAATATCAGCAACAGAGGCTCCTTCTTTCTGAGCCTGCTTTACTTTGGAATTCATAAATACAGTACAGCGTGTACCGAGGTCAATCGGATTCTGGGCAAATAAGTGCCTCCTGAGCAAAATCTTCCACAGTATAATTCAGGGATTTTGCAAATGTTTCAATGAAAGAACCGCAGCCGGATGAACACGCTTCGTTTAACTGCACGCTGTCAACAGTCTGATTCTTGATCTTGATACATTTCATATCCTGGCCGCCGATGTCGAGGATACAGTCTACGTCTGGCTCAAAGAAAGAGGCTGCATAATAATGGGATACTGTTTCGACCTCTCCTTCATCCAGCATCAGAGCGGATTTGATCAGTGCCTCACCGTAACCGGTAGAGCAGGAGTGGACAATTTCCACACCTTCCGGCAGTTTGGTGTAAATATCTTTGATGGCAGAAATGGTTGTGCCAAGCGGATCTCCATCGTTATTATGATAAAAAGAATATAAAAAAGTACCGTCCTCTCCGACGAGGGCCGCTTTTGTCGTTGTGGAACCTGCATCGATTCCAAGGAATGCTTTTCCTCTGTAGGTTGCAAGATCTTTTACTGGAACCTGATGCTTTGCATGGCGTTCGGAAAATTCTTCATAGTCTTTCGTGGTTGCAAACAGCGGATCCAGACGTTCCACTTCAAATTCCATCTTGATTTTTTCCTTCAAGACGCTTCTGCATATCAAGAAGTGCCATCGGAGTATCTTTTTTGGAATTCAGAGCAGAACCGATGCTGCAAACAAATGAGAATGGTTCGGTGCAATAATATGCTCGTCATCCAGTTTCAGTGTACGGATGAAAGCTTCTTTCAGTTCTGAAAGGAAATGAAGCGGTCCGCCCAGGAAAGCGACATGTCCACGGATCGGTTTTCCACAAGCAAGGCCGCTGATGGTCTGATTGACAACCGCCTGGAAAATGGATGCGGAAAGATCCTCTCTTGTCGCGCCATCATTGATTAACGGCTGGATATCCGTCTTGGCAAATACACCACAGCGTGCAGCAATCGAATAAAGAGCTTTATAATTTTTCGCATATTCATTCAGACCGGAGGCATCGGTCTGTAAAAGAGAAGCCATCTGGTCGATAAAGGAGCCGGTACCGCCGGCACAAATACCGTTCATACGCTGCTCCACGTTACCACCTTCAAAATAGATGATCTTGGCATCTTCCCCGCCAAGCTCAATGGCAACATCTGTCTGGGGTGCATAGTCCTGAAGAGCAGTTGATACGGCAATACCTTCCTGTACAAATGGTACGCCAAGATGTTTGGCAAGTGTCAGTCCGCCCGGAACCTGTGATGACCGGAGAGACCTGGAAGGTCCTAAGTTTATAAATGGCTCTTCCGAGAAGATCGGAAAGAGTTTCCTGGATATTGGCAAAATGACGCTCATAATCAGAGAAAATACCACTTCATTATTCGTCATCTAAGAATGGCAATCTTAACGGTCGTGGAACCAATGTCGATTCCCAAAGTATATAATTCTTTTGAATTCATGTTTATGTAAATCTTTCGTAATGGTTAAAATATATGTATGAGTTACTTCTTATTAAATGCGTTTACAGATTCGCAACCATAACATTATACGACATCCGAAGTGGAAAAGACAATTGTAATTGTTGTTCATGATTCTGAAAATTCATAAAGAACTTGTTAAATCTTGGCATAATTGTTTGACAAAATAAATCTCCAGGACGGTACAATGACTGACAGTGTGAGAATAAAACAATTTTGGTAAAAAAAGGAGAACAATGTATTGAACTGGCTTGACAAATTAGAAAGAAAATTCGGACGTTATGCGATTCCAAACCTGACGGTTTATCTGTTGGCAGGATATGTCATCGGGTTTGCGGTTTATTATCTCCGACACCGAATATGCTTAGATATCTTGAGCCTGAACCGTATTATATCCTGCAGGGGCAGATATGGAGGAGGATTATTTCATTATGATTCCACCGACGGGAAGCCTGATTTTTATTTTATTTTTAGTATCTTTTTACTATTCACTGGGGACAGCCCTGGAGCGGACATGGGGGACATTTCGGTATAATGTCTATATTTTTTCCGGAATTTTCTTTACTGTGATCGCTGTATTTATTTTATGGAGTATTTTATCTTATTTATGGCGTTGCACTTCCGATGTCCACATGGACTGATCTGTCACGAATTATATTACGATGTCGATCTTCCTGGCATATCCAATTTATCCTGATATGGAAGTGATGCTTTCTTTATTCATGCCGATCAAGATGAAATGGATGGCACTTGTCTATGCTGCAATTTTGGCACTGTATTAGGCTTTTCTTCCGGCCTACGGCGGAGGAAGACTATGGCATATATTAAAGTTGCGAATCGGAGCTTCTTTACGTTAATCTCGATCCTGATCTTTTTTTTGCTCCAGTTCAGAAATATGAAAAAGATTTGGACCAGATGAAGGAACAGGCATTTCAAGGCAAAGATCCGGCAGCAGTCCAGACCGCAATGTCTTATTCTAATGGAGCAAAACACAGATGTGCAGTCTGCGGAAGAACAGAAATGGATGATCCGAACCTTGAGTTCCGGTTCTGCTCCAAGTGTAATGGAAATTATGAATATTGCCAGGATCATTTTTCACGCATGAGCATGTTAAAAAACAGAAGAGATGAATGTTGTCAGACCGGTCCATGAAGATGAAAAAAAATAAAAAGATTATCTGTAAAATGGGACCAAAAGACCAACGATGAATCTCTGATGATAAAGAAGTCAGAATGGAATGGACATCGCAAGATTTAACTTCTCTCATGGTGATCATGAGGAGCAAAAAGGTCGTATGGATATGTTAAAGAAGATCCGCGAGGAAGAGAACAAACCAATCGCGATTCTTCTGGATACAAAAGGACCTGAGATCCGTACAGGTGTATTAAAAGACGGAAAGAAAGTACAGCTTGAAGCAGGCGAGACATTTACCCTGACAACAGATGAGATCGTAGGAGACAATAAGATCGTATCTATTACATATAAAGGTCTGGTAGAAGATGTCAAAGCCGGGGCACAATCCTGATTGATGACGGTCTGATCGAGACTGAAGGTAAAAGATAAAAAGGGCAATAATATCAACTGTGAAGTTGTCAATGGCGGTGAACTTGGAGAGAGAAGGGTGTTAACGTACCGAACGTAGCAATCCGTCTTCCTGCTATCACAGACAAAGGACCGTGACGATCTGAAATTCGGTGTAGAACAGGGCGTAGACTTTATCGCTGCTTCTTTCGTAAGAAATGCAGAATGTATCCTGGAGATTAAATCATTCTTAAGAGAATGTAAAGCTCCATATATTCCGGTTATTGCACAAGATTGAAAACTTTGAGGCAATCAAGAACATCGATGAGATCATCCGCTGTGCAGACGGAATCATGGTAGCCAGAGGTGATCTTGGTGTTGAGATTCCTGCCGAAGAAGTTCCATACTTCAGAAAACAATTATCCAGAAATGTAACGATAACTTCAAACCGGTTATCACGGCTACACAGATGCTGGATTCAATGATGCGTAACCCGCGTCCAACAAGAGCAGAGGTTACAGACGTTGCCAATGCGGTATACGACGGAACAGATGCAGTGATGCTTTCCGGTGAGACTGCACAGGGCAAGTACCCGGTGGAGGCACTTCAGATGATGG